>JABAOG010011037.1_pt1 | contig 13549 bp, 9 predicted proteins | sample 7062131 | NCBI WGS metagenome assembly JABAOG01 (sample SAMN14538629, study PRJNA623070) | marine sediment metagenome | biome: marine biome [ENVO:00000428]; feature: marine pelagic biome [ENVO:01000023]; material: deep marine sediment [ENVO:00002113] | place: India: Arabian Sea | collected... | reverse complement strand
GTTGGGCGCGGCAGCCGGGTAAGCAAAGGCATAGTTCCGGTTCCAGATATCCGGTTCATCAATCAGGATCTTATTCGCCTCAACCAGCCGCACCACCCGCACAAAGGGAAACGGCCGATCATTCCCTTCCCTGTTGGCCGTCCAGGCAAAACCAATGACGCCATTGGCGACCCAGCCGGCGGTGATACGGCCGTCTGTCCGGCTCAACCACTCATTGCCATCCGGCCCCGGCGCGGAATAACGGCCGTGCTGGTGTTCTTCCCACTTGGTCACATCCACCGTTGTCGAGGTCACCCGCCCTGACTCCTCCGGCCAGGAGTAGACCCGAATTCGGCTGGTCGATTCATGGCAGGCAAAGTACATCGTATCCTTCGCCCCCTGAACACAGCGCAGCGAAAATTTATCTTCATCCGCAAAATAAGAATAGGACAGCAAGGATCCATCCACCAGGGGGTCAAGCGGGAATCGGAAAACGACATGGCGGGTAAAGTTGTCGGTAGCAACCGTAAACATGTTCGTCCCCAAATAAAGGAAATTATTGGAGGTCGCTACATGGTTGTAGTCAAACCATTCGCCGTCCCACTCAGGATTGACCGTCTCCGGCCGAAAATCCCACCAATGCCACTCATCGTCGCCAAGAGAATTGCCGTGTTTGACCGCGATTCGGAGGGTATTGGTGTTGTTTTGGCGGCGATATTGAAGCACCCAGACCAGAATATCGCGGGATGGCTCATAGATTACGGTCTGGTCACAACAAAACCCGCCGCTGGCCGAGGGCAAGGTATTAATCGGGCTGCCATAGGACCAGGTCGCCCCATTATCGAGGGAACGGGTCGTATACCAGTTACCGGTGAAGAAGTATTGACGGCCGTTATTGGCAATGTTCGTTTCGCCCACGGTCGACGTTTGACCATTGGTATCATTATCGGTCAGACCAAAGTTTTTCAGGAATACAATTGTCATGGCTATACCTACGAATTATCAGGGGGTTCTTTTACTTCTGTGGGTTCGGCCCGGCGCTCTTCATCGGCCCCTAGCCCAAAACCAAGACCCGGCCCGGCCACATCTTCTTCGCCTTCCGGCAGCGGCGGTCCTTTTCTGCGCCGGGTGCTAATCCCGGCCTGGCGGGCATCCAACTCTTCAGGGGTTAATTCTTCAGGCAGGTCGGGGGCGCCAGTCGCAAAACCAAAAGGGTCTGGCGGGGCTGGTCGTTGGGCAAAACCGGCCGTGTTCTGCTTGGTCTCAAAAGTTTCATCATCGCCATTCTGATGGTCATCATCTTGAGGCATTATCCTTCTCCTTTGGAAAATATCTCATACAAAGACACAAAGTTTAAGGGGAATCAACTATACAGGATAGTATACATGAAGCTCACCCTCCCACACAAGATACAAAAAGTTGGTAGATGCAAACAAGGAACCAGGCTAATTGATTACTCCAAAATCAACAAAGTAACCAATCAACCCCGCTACCTGTATTTCTCTCGCAACGCACGCTCCACCTGCCGTTTAGCGTCTCGCCTGGCCAAATCCGCCCGTTTGTCATGCAGCTTCTTGCCCCGGGCCAGGGCAATTTCAACTTTGGCCCAGCCATCTTTGAGATACATCTTGGTAGGAACCATAGTCAGCCCTTTCAGGGTCAAGGCCTCAATAATCTGGTTAATCTCCCGCCGGTGCAGGAGCAGCTTTCTCGGCCGTGTTGGTTCATGCTTTTCGTAACCGGCGTATTCATAAGGGGCAATATGGCACTCCATCAACCACAGCTGTCCATTCCGGTTCTGAACATAGCTGCGCTGTAAGCTGACTTTATTGTCCCGAACGGACTTAATCTCTGTGCCCGTCAACACAATACCAGCCTCATACTTATCGAGAAGCTCGTAGTCATGCCGGGCGCGCCGGTTCTTGGCGACAACTTTTATGCCACCGCTTTTCTTCATGTCTCCTCACTCAATATTAATTCAATCGCCCGCTGTAATTGCGAATCCGTATCGGTTCCAAATTCACCTTCAAGCGGTACTAAAACATCGGGGGTAATGCCCTGCCCATCAATGGTATTGTTATTCGGTGTATACCAGCGGGCAATGGTCACGCGTAGTTCAGAGCCATCATCCAGCGTTAAGGTATTCTGTACCGACCCCTTACCAAACGTGACTTCACCCAGTATTATACCACGCCCTCTATCCTGTATGGCTCCGGCTACAATTTCCGAGGCGCTGGCGCTGCCAGGATTGACTAGGACAATTAAGGGGATATCCTCAGCAATATCACCAGACAAAGAACGAAAGACTTCTTCTTCACCGTTGCCGTTACGCTGGTAAAGCACGACGCCTTCCGGCAGGAAGAGGTCGGCCACGGCGACAGATTGGTTCAAAAAACCACCCGGATTGTCCCGCAGGTCAAAGATGAGCGCCTGGGGATTTTGGGCCAACATGGTTTCAAGTTCAACAGACAATTGTTGGAAAGCATTACTGGTAAAACCTGATAGCCGGACATAGGCGATATCATTCTCCAACATTTCAGCTTCCACGATTGGCAATTCAATCAAGGCCCGGACAATGGTGATGTCAAACGGTTCTGGTTCCGATTCCCTGACAATGGTCAGCGTGACTTCGGTGCCGCGTGGCCCTTTGATCTCATTAACAATCTCGTCCTGGGATTTACCCAACACCGAAACACCATCCACATGAGTTACAATGTCGCCGCTCATCAGGCCGGCTAAATCGGCCGGTTGGGCTTCAATCGGCCGTACGATCATCAAAAAGCCTTCCTCAGTCATGTCGACAAAGGCCCCGATACCTTCAAAACTACCCTCTAATTGTTCCCGAATCTGGTTAGCAACATCCGGAGGAATATAAATGGTGTAATCATCCTCTAACAGTTCCAAAGACTGCTGGATAGCGGTATGGACCACATCCTGGGAGGCAGGTAACTCTCCGTCAAACCGCTGGCTAACGATTTTCCAGACCTCGATCATGATGTCGAAATCTTCCGGGCTAAGCTCAACCGGAACTTGTTGAACCGGTTCGGCCGGCGGTGCTTGCGGCGGTAACTCTGTTGTCGCAGCCTCTGAAACGGCCTCTTCACCAGAACTGGTCGATTCTTCAGCAACTTCTGCCGGTTCCAACGCAGTTTCAGTTGGCGCGATGCCGGGGATAATATTCTCATCTGCCGGTGACTCAATGGCGGCAGTTGGTCCAGAGGGGATAGACTCGACCTGTTCGGCCGTTCCTGAGGGTAAGGCGGCCGTTTCGCTATTGATGATCGAGTTTCGACCGGCGATGAATGCAAAAACGCCGATGCAAACGCATAAAACCAGCACCGCCAGCCCGGACATGGTCACAATTATTGTTTTTCGTACATTGTCTGACATTTTGTTACTCGCTTTGAAGATATTCTACGGCCGCTTCCAGGGCTTCATCACGGCCGTTTGCAATCGCTTCTTCGGTTGGAACGACCACAATGTTTGGTTCCAATCCTTGTTGGTCAATCTGGTGGCGGTCAGGTGTATACCAACGGGCGGAGGTCACATGCACCGAAGAGCCGTCACTCAGATCATAAACCAACTGGACCGAGCCTTTCCCAAAGGTGGTAGTGCCGATGAGAATAGCCCGTTCCCGATCTTGTAAAGCCCCGGCTACAATTTCTGAGGCGCTGGCTGTACCCCCATCAACCAGAACAACCAGCGGTATTTCGGGTGCCGTTGTTTCATCTGTGGTATTAAACACTTTTTCGTCTTCGCTGCGGCTGATCTGGTACAGAGCAACGCCTTCATTCAGGAACAAATCGCCTACGTCAACGGCCGCATCCAGCAAGCCGCCGCCATTCTGGCGCAAATCTAATATCAACCGTTCCGCGCCCTGCCCTTGCAGATTTAAAATGGCCGTCTCGACTTCGCCGGCACTTTCGCCACTAAAACGGCTTAACCTGATGTAACCGATGGTTGGATCATCGGGCAAAATCTGAAAGGCAACGGAGGGTAGTAAAATGACGGCCCGAACGATGGTTATATCAATTTGATCAGTCTCGCCAGGATGACGAACAGTGAGGGTAACGGCCGTTCCCTCCTCGCCCCGAATAATGCCGGCGATTTCTTCAACTGTCATCTCATCTCTGATTTCCAGGCCATCCACAGCCAGTAAAACATCACCATCGAGAATGCCGGCTTCTTCGGCCGGATTTCCCGGTATGGGACTTAAAACGACTTCCCCAGCGTCACTACGTTGCAGTGTAGCCCCAATACCGCCAAAATTACCTCGGAGTGAATCTCGTTCCTGGTCTCGAACAACCGGCTCGATAAAGATTGTATAGGGATCGCCTAAAATGTGGAGGGACCCGCGGATGGCGCCGTATGTTATTTCTTGAGCGGTGGGCAAATCGCCAATAAAGCTTTGCTCAATTCGGTCCCAGGCTTCCCAAAATACGGCGAACTCTTCTACCCGATCACCACCGCCGGCACGGCCGTTTCCCAGATCTAAAAAATCGTTGACAAAATAACCGGCCGCAAATGAAGCTAATGTGAGCAATAATACCAATACAACCGTTAAAATATCTCGGCTTTTTGTTGACATGTTATCATCCATAAAAGAGCCAGGTAATCCCAGCCAAGATTATGGAATGATATATTCACCCCATAATCTCGCCCCTTCATACCTGGCAAATTAGTAATATGAGCGTCCTTGTCCCACCTAAGGCCAATCAGTATACTTCACCTGAAAGTCCCATCCAAATATAGGCGGTGGGTTGGTTGGTACTCTTAATGAATTGCACAGATTGGCCTGTAATTTCGTAATTGGTTACCGGTAATTATTAATTTTGACTGCCAATCTACAAATACTGTAAGATGATTTTATTGCAAAAGTACGGCCGAAAAATCTGGACCTGTCTTTTTATATCTCTACTCTTTTTCTCTCTGCGAGGCGCGGCCCAGGCGCAGAGCGATACCCCCTGGGCGGCCGAAGCGGAAGCGCTTTTGGAAACGATGAGTATTGAGGAGAGGGTTGGCCAACTGTTCATGGTCACTTTCGTCGGCAGCGAGGCGCTGCCCGCCCGAAAGTGATATCACCGACCTGATAGCCAACTATCACGTGGCCGGGGTCGTTCTGCTGGCGGAAAATGATAATTTCTCCAACCAGGATGATATTATTGGCCAGATTACAACGCTTAATAACCAGTTACAGGAATTTGCCCTTGAGGGCGCCCCACCAATTGACGTTCAGGAAGATGGGGATGACACCCCGGTGCTGCCCGCCACCCAACCAACACCCCCGGCTTCAGATGCGGCGGCAATCCCGCTGCTAATTGCCACGATCCATGAGGGGGACGGCGCGCCCAACACTGAAATTTTGAGCGGTCTGACTGAAATTCCAAACCAGATGGCCATTGGGGCTACCTGGGACCCGGAGTATAGTTACACCGTTGGCGAAATTGTTGGCAAAGAATTATCGGCCATTGGTATCAATATGCTGCTTGGGCCTTCGCTGGATGTCCTGGAAAATCCACTGCCTTTTAATCGCAGTGATTTAGGCACCCGGACTTTTGGGGGCGATCCGTTCTGGGTGGGTTTAATGGGACAAAGCTATACGGCCGGTATTCATGATGGCAGCAACAATCGCTTAGCTGTTATCGCCAAACATTTTCCTGGATTTGGCAGCAGTGACCGGCCTTTAAATGAAGAGGTAGGTACAGTCCGAAAATCGTTAGAGCAGTTGAAACAAATAGAACTGGCCCCATTCTTTGCAGTGACGGGAAATGCGGCCGATCCGGCTGCGACCGTAGATGGTCTTTTAACGGCCCACATTCGCTACCAGGGCTTTCAGGGAAACATCCGGGATACAACTGCCCCGGTCAGCTTTGACTCCACCGCTCTAACCTCTTTAATGCAGGAGCCGGAATTTTCTCCCTGGCGGCAGGAAGGCGGCGTTATCATGTCAGACTCGCTTGGGGCATTGGCTGTCCAACGTTTTTATGAAGATACGGGTCAGGAATTTCCTCACCGCCTGGTGGCCAACCAGGCGTTGTTGGCCGGAAATGATCTGCTTTATCTATCAGACTTTGCAATTGGCGAAAATGCCGACTATCAGGTCCAACTGGCCAACATCAAAGATACGATGGAATGGTTTCAGGAAAAATATGAAACAGACCAAACTTTCAAACAGCGCACAGATGATGCTGTCCGCCGGGTATTACAACTTAAGCTCCGCCTCTACAATGGTAATTTCAACAAGGAGAATGTGTTGGTAAACCCGGAGGATATAACGGTTAATACGGCCGAATCTCAGGGCGCCGTTTTCGATCTGGCTCAGGAAGCTATCACGCTTATTTCACCTTTCCAAAATGGGTTGACCCAGGTATTACCACCAAACGCCGGAGATAATATTGTTATCTTCACTGATGTACGTCAAACTCAGCAGTGCAGCGAATGTCCTTTAGAGGCTCTGCTTAACCAAGATGCATTACAAAATCGGATGCTGGCCCTTTATGGTCCCGAAGCCAGTGATCAGGTTCGGCCGAACCAGTTAAGCAGTTATTCTTTTGAAGATTTGGAAGAATATCTCCAAAACGCTCCTATCTTCCCGCCAACCGAAACAATCTCCGGTACGGTAACCCCTGAACCCAATGGAACGGAACCCGGAGCGCCAACCCCGGCGCCAACGCCGACCACATCCCCGGCCTTTTTCGCCCAGCAGTCGCTAGAGGTTGCAGACTGGATTATCTTTGCGATGTTGAATCCGGACGAGAACGTGGCCGCTTCTAATGTGGTCAATGAGTTTCTTGCCAGAAGGCCGGAAATTGCCCGCGATGCCCGGATAATCGTCTTTGCTTATAATGCGCCCTATTACCTTGACACAACGGAAATTAGCCGGTTAACTGCTTATTTCGGGGTTTACAGTCGGACAGACCGCTTTGTGGATGCCTCGGTGCGGGCGCTTTTCCAGGAAGCCACCTTGCAAGGTCGACCACCGGTTAACGTCCCAGGTATCAGTTATGATTTATTTGAAATTACCAAGCCTGATCCAGCCCAGGTTATAGAACTTTTCATTGTGGATGAGGGCCAACCTCAATCACCTCCCAGCCAGGCGCCGCTGGAAGTCGTGCCAGGGGCAACGCTTCGATTGCAAACAGGCGTCATCCGCGACCACAATGGCAACATTGTCCCAGATGGCACCCTGGTTCAATTTATCCAGCAAGATCGTATCCAGAATTTTTTTAATGTTATCGCGGAACGGCCGACTTTCGGTGGTATTGCCAACCTGGACTATCTTTTGGAAGCCAGAACAGGGAATTTCCGTATTACGGCCGCTTCTGGTGATGCCACAGCCTCCCAGGAAATCAACATTGTTATTGGAGAAAATGCCGTTGTCAGTATCAATACCCCCACCCCCGGACCAACCCCTTTGCCAACCATGACAGCCACCCCGACCCCAACAGAAACGCCAACGCCAACCCCAACAGAAACGCCATCCCCAACGCCGACCCATACCCCGACCCCAACACCGGATGAACCGCCTGATGAAGAACCACCAGAACGACCGTTAGCTCATGAATTACAAATGGTCCTGGGCATTACGGCCGGTCTGCTTTTTACCGGGGGTACAGGCTATTTTATCAGTCGCAATGGGGGCAGAACCGGTTTAGATCAGACTCTGCGCTGGGTCTTGTGGGCCCTGGCGGGCGGTTTGCTGGCCTATAATTATTATGCGTTGAACTTACCCGGGGCCGGTTTTATTGATTCATTGAATGCCTGGGCCGGATTTGTGGTTACATTGATTGGGGGAGCTGTCGGGCTGGTAATCTATCGCTGGATTACGGAGTAAGGTCTGTTAAGCCAAATTATGTTGATTGTTCAGGCAGAAGGGACTGATATATCTAGCTTCCGATCTCACGATTAAGCTCAATATCTTCCCAGGATAGCGGGTCTTCGATTGGTTCGAGATGGGTGACGATTGAAATCGGCCGTAACTGCAGGTTGACGTCTTGTTCAATCTCTTCCAACAAGGTGTGACCTTCCTGAACGGACCAACTCCCGGGAACCTGGATGTGGACGGTCATAAAGCGCTGGGCGCCAGACTGGCGAGTCCTCAAGGCATGATAATGAACACCTTTGTGGGCGTGTCTTTCGATTAGGTCTTCAATTTTTTTGACTTCCTCTGGCGGCAGGGCGGTATCCATCAAGCCCAAAACTGAATTGCGCACCAACCGATAACCGGCCCAGACTATTTGGCCGGCTACGATGAGCGCAATGAGGGGATCGAGAAAATACCAATCGGTTAACCAAACAGCGACTAAGCCCAGCAGAACGCCTACGGTGGTGCGGACATCGGCCAAAAGATGGTTGGCATCTGCTTCCAAAGTAATAGACCGGTACTTTTTACCGGCTTGCAACAATACCCGGCCAACAATAAAGTTCAGGATAGTAGCCAGTACGGAAACAATTAAACCAACATCTAACTGTTCCAGAGGCTGTGGCGAGAGGAGGCGCTGGACAGCCGAATAGGCGATGGTAACGGCCGCAATTAGAATTAAAGTGCCTTCCATTCCACCGGCAAAATATTCAACCTTATCATGGCCGTAAGTGTGTTCCTCATCTGGTGGTTGGGCAGCAACGGTCAGCACAATTAAGGCAAAGACGGCCGCGACGAGATTGACGCCGGATTCAATCGCATCCGATAACAGACCGATAGATCCAGTTAATAAATAAGCCACCATTTTCAGGCCAATCGTCAGTATGGCCGTCACAATCGCCAGCCAGGCAAACCTGGTTAATCCTTTTCGTTCAGCAACCATTTGATATAAGGGTAATCATAGCTACTGTTTTGGTCAACCAAGACGAATTTCGGATGGTTTTCGGACGTTTCCTTATTACAATCCTTGATAGACCTTACCGTACAAAGTTAAAGGAGACATGTTCACATGAAAAATAGTCTGTTTCATAAATTTATTATTCTGTTGTTTATTATACCTGCACTGGCTTGCGGGTTATTGGGTGAAGAAGACCCAACCCTGGAACCAACCGAATCGTCCACGTCAGCAAATACACCGGTGCCGTCTACTGATACACCGGAACCCCCGACAGAAACACCGGTTCCGCCAACCGATACGCCCGAACCGACGCCGACGCCAGATATTACGGCCGGTTTTGAAAGCTATGAAAGTGAAGAGCTTGGGCTGANNTTCAGTGCGCCGGATGAAATCCGAGATGGAGCAGTGGTTGTTTTGAATGCTGATTCAACTGAAACTTTGGGCGACGATCCGGTTATGGTTGTGACAGATGCATTTGCCGAGTTTGACCTGAGTGATGATGCGGCGATTGTTGATGGGCCAGATCCAATTGTCATTCAAGGTCAGGATGGAGCGATGGCCCGGATCGAGGGCACATTGGATGAGACTGGAGAGGCAATGGTTGGTCTGGTATTCGCGGTTGTTAATGGCGACCGGGCTGTCGCAGGGCTGGGCTTTACCCGACAGGAAAATGAGGCTGAATTTTTGCCAATCATTGAAGCAATTTTCAATACAGTTGTCGTCAGTGAACCTTCTGTGAACGATCCGAATACTGAGGTTCCTTCTGACCCGCCAACGGTTGAAAATTCAGTAATGTTGTCTGTTGGGGACACTTTTGCGTCGTCTTTTGAGGAAAACAGTCCTCGTGATTTCCTCTTCGACGGACAAGCCAACAGCCCAATAACAGTCAATGTTGAACCAATTGATGGCGGTTTGGATCTGGTGATAGAGATTTTCGATGCTGATCTGAACAGCCTCATTCGAGTTGATGATACAGTTACTGATGAAGCTGAGGCGGTCGTATTCTCCCCCCCAGCTGATGGTCAGTATTTCCTACGCGTTTCTGACTATTACGGTGAAGCGGGTAATTTTAATATCAGTGTCACTGAAGGCGGCACAGCCCAGGTTCCAGCCGATTCTAATACACTCAATGCGGGCGAGATCGTTTTGGGCAGGCTGGAGGGCGAACCGGTTAGCTATATTATTTCAGGCAGCGCAGGCGTCCCTTCGACCGTCTTCCTTATACCGGAAGAAAACTTCGATGCGACACTGACTATGATAGGACCTGATGGCGCTATCCTGGTAGAAGAAGTGGACGACGGCTTTTCAGGTGAAACAGAGGCGATTTCTTTCACACCAGAAACAGATACTGACTTGATTGTTACCGTTGACGGTTTTGGCCAAGCACAAGGTGGCTACGCTATCTTCCTGATTGATCCGGCAACAGCAACAACGGCCGAAGGCACTGTCCCGGAGGGTGGCGAACAAGCTTTCCGAGTCTGTGTGCCCGCAAATACTTCTCCTGTTATCTTTGTCGATCCTGAAGAAGGCTTCGATGTAGTTGTCAGTTTAACTGCACCTGATGGCACTTTATTAAGCGAGGAAATAGATAATGGTTTTGATGGAGAACCGGAAGCTGTTATTTTGACGGATGATCAAANNTTAACTGTACCTGATGGCACTTTATTAAGCGAGGAAATAGATAATGGTTTTGATGGAGAACCGGAAGCTGTTATTTTGACGGATGATCAAACACCCGAAACTGACTATGCCGTCATTATCACTGTCCGTGGCTTTGCCGATCAGGGTGGGAGTTTCACCATTACCATGTCCTCTACTTCACCAGATGGGGTTGTCGTTGACGGCTGCTAAAATACGGTAAATAAGTGATGAGTAATTGGGTAATTTGTGGCTGCGTTTTAGGGTCAATAACCCAATTACTCACGCCTATTTCTGATATCTTTCCCGGATATTGGGAATCAGGTATTCTGAGAAAGCGCGCTCGACATCATATTCCGGGGACCAACCCCAATCTTTGCGGGCGGATTTATCGTCGAGGTCGGCGGGCCAACTGTCGACAATCCCCTGGCGTTCTAAATTGGGACTGTAATCAATCTCAGCCTCCGGGAAGGCTTTGAGAACTAGCTGGCGAATTTCTTCGGCCGTGAGGCTAAAGCTGTTGATATTGTATACCCGACGGCTTAAATTTTCTTCCGGCGCGCTTTCCAGCTTTAACAGCCCATTCACCGCATCTGGCATGGCCATGAAGGGAATCCGGGTGTCTGGTCGTACAAAGCAGTGGTACGGTTTGCCCTGGGCGGCAGCATGGAGCATTTCGGGGGCATAGTCGCTGGTTCCTCCACTGGGGACGGTGAAGGCGCTGATGAGACCGGGAAAACGAATACTCCTGAAATCGATCAGTTCCGGCCGTTTTGCAGCCAATTGGTGGTAATGGCGGCTAAAGTACACTCCTAATAGTTCACAATAGAGCTTATTACACCCATACATTGTTGTGGGATAGTTCCACTCCCATTCCCTGACCTTACCAACCCGGGCTTTCGTCTCCAAATCTGGCATCCCATAAGCTGCAATTGAGCTGGGAAAGATAAAGCGGACACCCTGGCCGGCCCATTCTGATTGTTCAACCGCTAATTGAATCAGCCGCAATGTTCCTTCGACATTGACCCGGTGGGCCATTTCTGGCGAAAACTCGGCCCTGGTTGATAGCAATGCTGCCAGATGATAGATAGCCTCAAATTCGTATTCACTAATCAACCGGGACAGCAATGCCTTGTCGAGTATATCACCCTGAAAATGGGTGACATGTTTGTTTAATTCATCCGGCAAAGGGTATAAATCCAGTGTTAAGAGCACCCGTTCCGTTTCCGCCAGTTGGCGAATAAGTGCCTGTCCAATCTCCCCTGAGGCGCCTGTTATTAATGTTACTTTCTTTCGCATCCTTCTTTTTCCTCTTGAAATTGGGCGATGTTGCCCTTTTTTACCCGGACTATTGCAACATCGTCCTATATTGAATCTCTATAAACGATGGTAAATTTATCCCAAAAGAGGTCTAATTGAAAGATTTTTAGGCCAAACATTTGCAGTTGGCAAAGGAAGTGATACGCTAGAGGATGGTGAGTGCTTAATGTGTAGAAGTAAAAGTATCGGTAATGGAGCTTTATAAGGGCACAGTCCTGGTGGTTGACGACCATAAGGACAATAGAGAAATTTTATATCATCACTTGATTATGGAGGGCCATGAAGTGAAAACGGCCGCCAATGGTCAGGAAGCATTGGATTTGGTCGCTCAAGAGTCGTTCGATCTGATTTTGTTGGACATTATGATGCCGGTTTTGAACGGTTATGATGTCTTAGAACAACTTAAAGCTGATGAAAGACAGCGCCACATTCCTGTGGTTGTCATTTCTGCCAGAGATGATATGAGCAGCGTTGTCCGCTGTATTGAACTGGGGGCTGAAGATTATCTAACAAAACCTTTTAACACCGTCTTACTTCGGGCCAGAATCAATGCCTCGTTGGACAAAAAACGGTTTGAAGATTTGCAAAGACAGTACCTTCAACAACTTGAAATTGAACAGGAACGTTCTGAACGGCTGCTGCTCAATATCCTGCCTGCTCCGATTGCCGAACAGTTGAAAGATGGCCACCAGGTTGTGGCTGACACTTTCAGCAGTGTGACGGTTTTATTCGCCGATATTGTTGATTTTACACCGCTTTCTTCCCAGTTACGGCCGAACGAGCTGGTCGCCCTTCTAAATAACATCTTTTCAACGTTCGATACGCTGGCCGAAAGATATGGGCTTGAAAAAATAAAGACCATTGGGGATGCCTATATGGTTGTGGGGGGACTGCCGACGCCGAGGGAGGACCATACTGAGGCAGTGGCTTCTATGGCCCTGGCCATGCAGGAAGCAATCACGCATTTTAACCGCAATAATGAACGGCCGTTTGAAATGCGAATCGGTATAGACACCGGTCCGGTTGTGGCCGGGGTCATCGGCACCAAGAAGTTCGCGTATGATTTGTGGGGCGATACGGTCAATACGGCCAGCCGGATGGAATCTCATGGCTTACCAGGCGCCATTCAGGTCACCGTAAATACTTACGAAAAGCTGCAACACGCTTTTAACTTCAAACTGCGCGGACCAATCGAAGTCAAGGGGAAAGGGACGACGCAGGCTTATATTCTGCTCAATAAAAAAGAGTAATTCATGCGACAACGAGACATTTTATTTTTCTGGCTGCCCCTGTTTGCCAGTTGGCTGTTGATGACGGCCGAAGGGCCAACTATCACCGCGACGACCAACCGTCTGCCTAACGAAGTCATCATGCTGGCCGCCCAGGGGATCATTATCTCGCTCTCCGTCACCATCGAAAGCCCAATCATCAATCTCCTGGCCACATCCACTGCCCTAGCAAAAGATAGGGCTTCCTACTTACTGCTGCGCAAATTTACCATCCACTGGATGATCATTTTGACGCTCTTCACCGTTGCCCTGGCCTTTACGCCGCTGTTCGACCTGGTAATTGTTGATTTGATGGGTGTCGAGGAAGAAGTGGCTATCTGGGTACGGCCCGGTATGCAAATCATGACCTTTTGGAGTGCGGCCATTGCCTGGCGGCGTTTCTTACAGGGGGTTCTCATTCGTTTCAAACAAACAAAAAAGGTGACTTACGGCACGGTTATCCGGCTTTTTGCCTCTGGTGGGACAGTCATCCGCCTGGCACTATGGGGCGAATGGCCGGGTGTA
>JABAOG010013077.1_pt1 | contig 13553 bp, 13 predicted proteins | sample 7062131 | NCBI WGS metagenome assembly JABAOG01 (sample SAMN14538629, study PRJNA623070) | marine sediment metagenome | biome: marine biome [ENVO:00000428]; feature: marine pelagic biome [ENVO:01000023]; material: deep marine sediment [ENVO:00002113] | place: India: Arabian Sea | collected... | reverse complement strand
GTTGAACTCGCCGTCGAAGTTGAACGCGCGCGGGTCGGAGTCGGAGCCGTACTCGCGATCTTGCGGTAGTTGATGTCGCCGGTCAGCTCGGTCGAGTCCTGGTTCTTCTCGTCCTTGGGCTGGAACGTGCCGATGCCGACGCGGTCCTGCTCGCTGAGCAGCAGCCGGCGGACCCGCACGTGCTCGATCACCTTCGTCCAGTCACCGTCGTAGCGCAGCATGAGCTGGCCGTACATGTGCCGGCACGACGGGCAGAGGTCGGCCTCGACGCGTAGCTGCCGGTCGTCCGGCAGCTTCCGGTTCAGGTCCTCGACGAACAGCCCGCGGTGCTCGATCGGGATCAGGTGCAGCGGCTCCTCGTGCATCGGGCACGGCATGTGGTCGGCCGCGCCGTGCGCCGCCTCGGCCATCTCCGCCGGGATCCCCAGCGAGCCGAGGCCCTCGCCGGCCCACGAGAACGTGTAGATCGCGCCCTCCGGCGTTCGCGAGTAGTGCTCCAGCCCCTTCTTCAACAGCCGCGCGATCGTCGACTTCGACGAGCCCACCGGACCGTGCAGCAGGATCACCCGCCGCTCCGGCCCGTAGCCGAGCGCCGCCGCCTTCAGTACCTGCACGAACTTCATCAGCGGCAGGTCCAGCCCGAAGATCGCGTCCCGGCCTTCGCCGATCGGGTCGTCGAAGAACTGGTAGTGGACGATCTCCTTCTTGTACTCGGTGTACTTCCGCGTACCGTAGGAGACGATCATGTCGTAGAGCCGCTGGAACGCGTTGCGCGCCACCAGCGGGTTCTCCCGCGCCAGCTCCAGGTACTCGGTGAACGATCCCTCCCAGACGAGGTCCTGGTAGGAGGCCGGGTCCTGTCGTTGCCGGATGTGCTCGATGATGTCGAGAACCGGGGTACCCATACGTACTGCTCCCTTCAAAGGACGACTGCGGCGTGGGGGTGATACGGCGACGTACCCGGCTCCGGGGGACGGTGTTCCGTCCCCCTAAGCCGTTAATTCATGCGATCTTGGGACTGCGTACGGAATCGGTCCGCGATCTGGCGCAACAGACGGTCGACGGGGTCGCCCGTCGACGGGAAGAGGTGGCGGTCCGCGATGCGATTGAGCGCGACGCGGAGCGCCGGGAAGTTCTCGGCGAACGTCTGGTAGAGGCGGTCGAGCCCCCAGCTCTCGGCGTGAGCGGTGCCGGCGGCGAGCCGGTAGCCGGTGGCGCCCATCTCCTCGTAGTAGCGGATGCCGGGTGCGCCGCGGCGTTGGACGCGGGCGGCGATGTGGTCGGGGAAGAGTCCGCTGAGCCAGAGCGCGAAGTTGCCGAGGTGCGCGCGGAGCAGGAACGCTTCGCGGCCCGAGGCGTCGTCGAGGTGCCCGACGATGTCGACGAGGTAGTGGAACGATGGTGCGCGGTGGTCGTCGGCCGGCCGCCGGGCGCGGTCGCCGCGGCCGAACGCGAGGAGCAGCGCGGCGAGGTAGTCGGCGACGACGCGGTTGTTGATCCCGTCCTCGAGCAGGGCGTGTCGGACGAGGATGTAGAAGACCAGGCGCGCGGGTGCGGCGGTGAGGCCGCCGGACGCCATGAGCGCGTTGAGCGTGCGCGGGTCGTCGAGGATGGCGTCGAACCCCTCCTCGCTGAGCCGGTCCTCCTCGCGCTTGCGTGCGCCCTCGTCGCCGCCGGCGGCGAGGCCGAGCAGGAAGCCGGCCTCGGCACGNNAGGCGCGAACGTTGGGAAGGATCATGCATTCCCTCCGTCGACCAGGGTTTTCTCCCGTTGCGAAGCGAGGTTACCGCCTTGCTCGGTGTCGGTCGCGCGTCTACCTTTCCCTGTGGACGACGCCCTACCCGAGCCATCTTCGTTGCATCCGTCGTGCCCGGGGCGAGCGGCTGCGAATGCGGCTTCGAATCGGCGATCCGGGGGCGCCGAGCCACGTGGCGCATCGTCGCGTTCACGAAAGACATACAGGGTATCCCAGGGGTCGGATTCGCTCCTGCCGGGTACCGCTTGCGGTGGCGCTGCTCTCGTGCACGGGGAATGCACGGGGGAGAGTTCGGATACACTACCGCACTCGATGCTAATCGTAACCGTGCCTCGCGAGGCCTGTCAAGGGACGGAGCGAGTGGCGGGGGGAGCATGCTGCGACGCCACGGCCTGGAACGACGGCTCTTCGGCTGGATGCTGGTGCTGGCGCTGGCGCCGGCGCTCATCCTGGTGCTGGTGGGTGCGTGGGCGTGGGCGGGCTCGCTCGACTGGTTCGGCACGCTGGGCCCGTGGGACCGGGTCGCGGAGTCGGGGCGCGTGGTGTTCGAGACGGCGGAGTCGGCCGCCGCGCGGGACACGGCGCTGGCCGGCGCGCTCGCCCGGCACCGGGAGGAGCTGTCGGAGTCGCTGCGGCTGGCGCACCGCTGGGATTTCCTCGAGCGGCGGCTGGCCTCGGCGGTGCCGGCGGTCGCGCTGCTGTTCGCGCTGGCGCTGGCGTGGCTCGCACTGGCGGCGAGCCGGCGAGTCGCGCGCGAGCTGGCCCGCCCGATCGGCGAGCTCGCGGAGTGGGCGGGCCGGCTGGCGCGTGAGGAGCCGCTGCCGGACGCGGCGCCGACGGAGCGGCGGGAGGTGGCCGAGGTGCGCGCGCTGCGCGCGGCGTTCCGGGGAGCTGCGGGCGAGCTGGCGGCGGCGCGGCGGCGGGCGCTGGAGGCGGAGCGGATCCGGATCTGGGGCGAGATGGCCCGGCGCGTGGCGCACGAGATGAAGAACCCGCTCACGCCGTTGCGTCTCGCCGCGCACCGGCTCGCGCGTTCCACGGGCGACGGCGCCGACCGGGCGGAGCCGATCGCGGTGATCCGGGAGGAGACGGAGCGGCTCGAGGAGCTGGCCCGGGAGTTCGCGGCACTGGGCCGGCCGCCGGACGGTCCGACGAGCCCGATCGACGTGAGGGAGCTGGTGGTGTCGCTGCTCGAGACGGACGTGCCGCCGGGGATCGAGACGGTGTTCGAGGCCGGCGCGGCGCTGCCGCTGGTGGACGGACACCACGAGGCGCTGGTACGGACGTTCAGGAACCTGATCCGGAACGCGGTCGAGGCGATGGAAGGCTCGGCCGCGCCGCGCCGGATCGAGGTCCGTCTGGCGGCGCGGGACGCGGTGATCGAGGTCGCCGTCGCGGACGCCGGCCCGGGCGTGCCGGCGGACGCGGGCGAGCGCATCTTCGAGCCGGACTTCACCACCCGGTCGCGTGGCACCGGGCTGGGGCTGGCGCTGGTGCGCCAGGCGGTGGCGGCGCACGGCGGCGAGGTCCGCGTGCGCAACCGGCCGGAGGGCGGTGCCGAGTTCGTGGTCCGGCTCCCCGCCGGCGCCGGCGCGGCGGCCGCCGCGCCGGCGTGAAAGCTGCGGTCACCGACGCCATCGATGGTGTCACGGGATACGGAAGAGAGACGATGAGGAGAACGTTCGCATTGACGATCGCGGTCGCGCTCGCGGGGTGCGCGGTACGGCTGGGCGGACCGAAGCCGGTCGAGTACCGGACCCTCGCGTTCAACGTGGGCGCGCAGGCGGTGCCCGCGGAGGTCGCCGGCTGGATCCGGCGGGCGGACGCGAACCTGGTGCTGCTGGCGGCGGCCGCGGACAGCGCGTGGTTCGGCGAGGTCGCACGGCAGTCGCGGCTGACGCTGAGCGGGCCGGGTACGGCCGGGCCGGTCTCGTTCGCGTTCCTGGCCGGCAATCCGGTCGGCGACACGACGGTGGTGCTGCCGCTCGCCGGCGGCGGCGCGGTGGGCGTGCACGATGCGCTCTACGAGGTGGACAAGGAGCGCTACCTCGACCTGCTCGCGGTGCGCATCCCCTCGGCGGCGGGCTCGCGCGAGGCGGTGAAGGCGCTGCTCGAGTACGTCGCGACCGACGTGATGCCGGACGCGGCGGTCGTGCTCGCGGTCGACGTGCCGGACGCGGCGGCCGGCGACAGCGTGGCCGCGCTGCTCGACCCGGCGTTCCGCGACGCGCGTTCGTGTCTCCCCGCCGGCGCCGGCGGAGGGGCCGGCGCGGCGTGGGGGATGCGCCTCTTCTTCGGACCGGAGGCGAAGCTGCGCTGCGAGGAGGCTCGCCCGCTCGGCGAAGAGGGACCGCTGCTCGCGCGCCTGATCCTGAGCCACTACTGAGACCCGCCGGTGGCGGCGATCCTGGTCGTCGACGACGAGGCCAACATCCGCCGCATGGTCGCGCGGCTGCTCGAGGCCGAGGGCTATCGCGCGCGTGAGGCGTCGGACGGCCGCGCGGCGGTCGGCGCCGTCGAGGCCGAGGAGCCCGATGTCGTGCTCCTCGACCTGGCGATGCCCGAGCTGGACGGGCTGGCCGCGCTCCGCGCGCTCCGCGAGCGCCACCCCGAGCTGCCGGTCGTGATGATGAGCGGCCGGGCCACGCTGGGCGACGCGGTCCAGGCGACGAAGCTCGGCGCGTTCCATTTCATCGAGAAGCCGCTGAATCCGGAGGCGGTGCTCCTCACGATCCGGAGCGCGCTCGAGCTGCGCCGCGCGCGCGAGCTGTCGCGGGCGCTCGTCGCCGACCTCGGCACGGAGCTGGACCTGGTCGGCTCGAGCGAGGCGATGCGCGGGATCCGGACGCTGATCCGGCAGGTCGCGCCGACCGACGCGCGGGTGTTGATCACCGGCGAGAGCGGGACGGGCAAGGAGCTGGTCGCCGCGGCGCTGCACGCGCTGTCCCGCCGCGCCGACGGGCCGTTCGTGCGGGTCAACTGCGCGGCGATCCCGCGCGACCTGCTCGAGTCCGAGCTGTTCGGCCACGAGAAGGGCGCGTTCACCGGCGCGACCGAGCGGCGCCGGGGCCGCTTCGAGCTGGCCGACGGCGGCACGCTGTTCCTGGACGAGGTCGGCGAGCTCGGCGCCGAGGCGCAGGCGAAGCTGCTGCGGGCGCTGGAGTCGGGCGAGGTCGAGCGGGTCGGCGGCCAGGAGCCGATCCGGGTGGACGTGCGGGTCATCGCGGCCACGAACCGCGAGCTGCGGGCCGAGGTCGCGGCCGGCCGGTTCCGCGAGGACCTGTTCTACCGGCTGAACGTGATCCCGATCCACGTGCCGCCGCTGCGCGAGCGCCTCGAGGACGTGCCGGAGCTGGCGGCGCACTTCCTGGCGCGGCTCCAGGCGCGCCACGGCCTGGTGCCGCCCGTGCCGGGGGACGACGCGCTGGACCGGCTCCGGCGCTATGCCTGGCCGGGCAACGTCCGCGAGCTGGCCAACGTATGCGAGCGGCTGACGATCCTGTACCCGGGGCGGCGGATCGGCGCGCGCGAGGTCGCGAGCATGCTCCCCGACGAGGCCGGCGGCGCCGCGCCCGGCGGCGCGGCCGCCCGCGTCGATGCCGGCCCGCTGGCCGGGCGGATCGAGGCGTACGAGCGCGGCCAGATCCTGGCCGCGCTCGACGAGGCCGGCGGCAACGTGGCGGACGCGGCGCGGCGCCTCGAGACGGACCGGGCCAACCTCTACCGTCGCATGAAGCGGCTGGACATCGAGCGATGAACCCCATGCGAAGCCACAGCGTCGTCGCGCTGCTCGCAGCCGCGCTGGCCGCGGCGCCGCTCGCCGCGCAGGAGCCGCGAGCCGCGGCGCTCCCGCCCGAGCTCGCGGCGGAGCTCTTCGAGTTCTTCGCCCGGCCGGCCACGATCCGGCTGAACGGCGAGTCGCGCATCGCGCGCGGCGCCGAGATCGTCGGCGACCTCGCCGTGCTGGGTGGGCCGCTCCGGGTGGCGGGGCGCGTGCGGGGGCGGGTGGTCGTGCTGAACGGCGACGCGCGGCTCGAGCCCGGCGCCGAGCTGTTCGGCGACCTGATGGTCGTCGGCGGCACCGCGACCGGCCTCGACTCGGCGTTGGTGACCGGCGCGGTCGCGACGTACCGCGATGCGCTGCGCTACCGCATCGAGGACGGCCGGCTCGCCCCGGCGCCGGCGGAGCCCGAGGGCGCCATCTCCGCGGGCCGCGAGTTCGGCTTCGGCCGCACCGACCTCACGATCGCGGCGCACCGGGGTTACAACCGGGTCGAAGGGCTGCCGGTCGTGGTCGGCCCGCGCTTCGAGACGCGGCGAGCGAACTCGACGCGGGCCGAGGCGCTGCTGATCTACCGGACCGAGACGGGCGTCGAGGTCGATGCCGCCGACTTCGGTTACCTGCTGCGCCTCGAGCAGTTCGTGGGCGGCCGGCGCGTGGTCCGGCTCGGCGCCACGCTGCACTCGGAGATCGTGCCGATCGAGGCGTGGGGGCTGACGGACCGGGAGAACTCGCTGACCACGTTCCTGCTGCGCCGCGACTACCGCGACCACTACGAGCGGGTCGGCTGGAGCGCGTACGCGCGCGTCGCGCCGCCGGGCGGCCGCCACGACTTCCTGCTCGGCTACCGCGACGAGCGCCACACGTCGGTCCCGACCGCCGAGCCGTGGACGCTCCTCGGCGACGACCCGCCCTGGCGGCCGCAGCCGCGCGTCGCCGAGGGCAGGCTGCGCAGCATCGTCGCCCGCATCGGCTACGACACGCGCAACGAGGGCGTGGACCCGACGACCGGGTGGCTGATCCGGGCGGAGTTCGAGCGCGGCCTCGGCGGCACGCTCTCGCGCGGCGACCTCTACCCGGGCTGCACCACGCCGGCGTGCGAAGCACACCGCCCCGGCGCGGTCGAGACCGAGTTCGCGGCCGGGTTCCTCGACCTGCGGCGCTACGCCCGCGTCAGCCCCGCCTCGCGCCTCGCGCTGCGCGTCGTCGCCGGGACCTCGCTCAACGACCGCCCGTTGCCGCCACAGCGGCAGCGCGTCCTCGGTGGCGAGGGCTCGCTGCCCGGCTACGGCCGGCTCGAGTTCGACTGCGGCGCACGCAACGCCGCCCCGCTCCCCGACGGCCTGCTCCCGTACTACGGCTGCGATCGGCTCGCGCTGGTCCAGCTCGAGTACCGGACCGCGTTCCCGTTTGGCCGCGGCTGGGGCCGCAAGTTGGGGTGGGACATCGATCTCGGCGAGACGCCCGGCTGGACCGTCTTCTTCGACGCCGGCCGCGCCTGGACCGAGCGCGTCGCACGCGATGGCCGCGACGAGGGCCAGGACGACTTCGCCGCCGACGTCGGCGCCGGGCTCCGGCTCGGCCGCATCGGCATCTACTGGGCCGTCCCCCTCTCGGGACGCGACGACCGGATCAACTTCTTCGTCCGCATCGGCTCGCGAATTTGAGCGCGGTACTGCTGGTCTGGATCCTGCTGTTCGCCGGCGCGCCGGCCCCCGGCGGGGCGGCGCTCCAGGCCGCGCTCGCCGTCGCGCCGGACCCCACGGCCGGCCACCGTCCGCTGCTCCGCGTCGGCTCGATCCTCGCGGACCCGGCGCTCGAGGAGGCCGCGCGCTCCGGCCTGCCGCTCCGCCTGAAGTCCCGCGTCGAGCTGTGGCGTGACGGCTTCTTCGACAGCCTCGAGGGCAGCCAGGGCACCACCTGGGTGCTGCTCTACGAGCCGCTCGAGGACCGCTTCGCCGTCCGCTCGCAGTCGAGCCCGTCGGACGTCCGGCGCTTCTCGAGCTTCGAGGCGGCACGCGCCGCGGTCGAGGGCGTCCACGCGCTCGGCCTGCGTCCGATGCGCAGCGGGCGCTTCTACTACACGGCGGTCCTCGAACTGGAGACGCTCTCGCTCTCGGACCTCGAGGAGCTCGAGCGGTGGCTCAAGGGCGAGCTCCAGCCGGCGGTCAGCGGCGAGGGCTCGGTGCCGGGCGCCGTCGGCAGGGGCGTGAAGCGGCTCTTCATCCGTGTCCTCGGGCTTCCCGCCCGGCGGTACGAGGCGCGCAGCGACTGGTTCCGCGTCGAGCGGATCAGCGAATAGCCGCGCCGGGGGGGCGGCGCGCTGGTTCACATCTTGCACCGTGCCGCGGTCGATCCCGACCGTCCCCCCTGGAGGCGAAGTGAATCCCACGCGCGAAGCCAGCGGCAGCACCGTGAAGGAGGCCGACGCCGTCGTGGCCGTCGGCGTCGACGGCGGCCACGACGCGCCCCCGGCGCCCGACCGCGCCGCGATCGAGCGCGAGCTGTGCGGCCGGTTCTTCCAGGAGCTCGACCTGCTCGCCTTCGCCCTCGAGATGGAGGCATCCGCGGCGCTCGCCCGCGGCGACGATGCCGCGGCGGCACGCGCGCAGCGGACCCGGCTCGGCGTCCGCCTGGCGCAGCGGCTGGTCGGCGGCGTACCCGCGCCCGAGGTGGACCGGCGGCTCGACCGCTGGCGGGCGGCCTACCTGGCGAAGTTCCCGTTCTGACCGTGTCCCCGGGTCGCGGCCCGCCCTGGCCCGGCGCGCCGGACCCGTGTATCCTGAGGGGGGCGCCGGCGCGGCCTCGAGACCCGTGGCACCCCGTCCTCCATCAGCCGTGGAGCCGTAGCGAATGGCTGAGACATTCCGCTTCTCCCCGCGACCGAACCGGGCGCGCGAGATCCGCTGGCGCGGCTGGAGCGCCGACGCCTTCGACGAGGCGGTGCGCGCCGACCGGCCCGTACTGCTCAACCTGACCGCGGTCTGGTGCCACTGGTGCCACCGGATGGACGAGACGACCTACTCGGATCCCGGGCTGATCGAGCTGATCAACGACGAGCTGGTCCCGGTCCGCGTCGACGCGGACCGCTACCCGCACGTGCAGGACCGGTACATTGCCGGCGGCTGGCCGACGAACGCGTTCCTGACGCCGGGTGGCGAGGTGCTGTGGGCGGGAACGTACGTGCCGCCGGACCAGTTTCGCGCGGTCGCGAGCGGCGTGCTGGCCGCCTGGCGCGAGCGGCGCCCGGAGCTCCAGGCCGAGATCGACCGACGCCGCAAGGCGATGGAGGCCGCCCGCTCCCGCCGGCCGGCGGTCGGGCTGGTCCGCCGCGTCGCCGCCGACGACGTGCTGACGCTGTTGCAGGACGGCTTCGACGCACGCAGCGGCGGCTTCGGCGGAGCGCCGAAGTTTCCGCACCCGGAGGCGATCGAGCTGTTGCTCGCACAGGCGGCCCGAACCGGAAACGCAGACTGGGCCGAGATGGCCACGCGGACGCTCGATGGCATGCTCGCCGGCGAGCTGTGGGACCCGATCGACGGCGGGTTCTTCCGCTACGCGACGGAGCCCGACTGGACCGCGCCGCACTTCGAGAAGCTGCTCGACATCAACGCCGGGCTGCTGCGCGCGTACGCGCTCGGCGCGCACCTGACCGGCCGCGGCGACTGGCGCGAGACCGCCGAACGGACCGCGGCGTGGGTCGACGCGACGCTCGGCCTGCCGCACGGGCTCTGGGGCGGCGGCCAGGACGCCGACGAGGAGTACTACGCCCTCGATGCCGGCGCGCGTCGCGAACGCGGCGCGCCGTACGTGGACCCCGTGGTCTACACCGGCGCGAACGCGAACTGGGTCCGCTCGCTCGCCGAGGCCGGCGGCCGGCTCGGCCGCGACGACTGGATCGAGCGCGCGGAGCGGGCGCTGGACGTGCTGCACGAGGCGACGGCCGCGCCGGACGGTCTGCTCTACCACTGCCTCGAGCCGGGCGGCGCGCCGGCCGTGTCGGGGCTTCTCGAGGACAGCCTCCAGGCCGCGCGCGCCGGCGTCGCCGTGGCGCAGGCGACCGGGCGGGCCGGCCCGCTCGAACTCGCCGGGCGGCTCGCGGACGCGCTCGAGGACCGGCTCTGGGCGGAGGACGGCGGGTTCCTGGACCACGTCCCGTCCGGCGCCGACGTGGGCGCGCTCCGCTACCGCGACCGGCCGTTCGAGGCGAACGCCGCGGCGGCGCGCCTCTTCAACGACCTCTCGCTCGCGATGGGCGAGCGCAGCTACCGCGCCGTGGCCGAGCGCACGCTCGCGCTGCTCTCGCCGTCGGCCGTGCGCTACGGCGTGGCCGCGGCCGAGTTCGCGCTCGCCGTCGAGGAGTTCTTCGAGCCGCCGCTGCGCATCGCGGTCGTCGGCCCGGCCGCGGACGCGGCCGCGCTGCGCAGGGCGGCGCTCGCGCTCCCCGAGGCCGCGCGGCGGGTCTGGAGCCTCGAGAACGGCGGCAGGATCGGCGCGCTCAGCTTCCCGCCCCGCGACGTGCCCGTGGCCTACGCCTGCGGCGGACGCGCCTGCTCGCCGCCGATCACGGAGCCCGAACGGCTGGCCGCGGCCGTCGACGCCGTCCGCTAGCTACGGGGCGAGCCATGCTGGACCTCGAGGGAACGGCGCTGCGCGCCGAGCTGTTCGAGCTGTTCGCCCGCCCGATCGACTCGCCGCTCACGGACGACGAGTTCACCGAGCGCGCGCGACGCGTGTTCGCCTACCAGCTCGCGCGCAACGCCGTCTACGCCGCCTACTGCCGCCGCCGCGGCCGGCTGCCCGACGGGATCGGGCACTGGAGCGAGATCCCGGCCGTGCCGACCGCGGCGTTCCGGGAGCTGCCGCTGGTCAGCGGCGACCCCGACCGCGCCGAGGCGGTCTTCCGCACCAGCGGCACCACGCGTGGCTGCGAACGGCGCGGCGAGCACTACATCCTCGACCTCGCCCTCTACCACGACGCGCTGCTCCCCAGCTTCGCCGCGTACCTGCTCCCCGACGGCGCCGAGCCACCGATGCTCTCGCTCGTCCCGTCCGCGCACGAGATGACCGACTCCTCGCTCGCGCACATGATCGACGTGGTCATGGACCGGCTCGGCGCGGACGGCAGCCGCTCCATCGCCACGGTCGCGGCCGGCGTCGACTACGACGCCCTCGACGACGCGCTCCGCGGCTACCGCGCCGTGGATACGCCCGTCATGCTGGTCGGCACCAGCTTCGCGTTCGTGCACTGGACCGACCGCCTGCGCGAGCGCGGCGCGAGCCACCGCCTGCCGGACGGCTCGCGGCTCATGGACACCGGCGGCTTCAAGGGGCGGAGCCGCGTGGTCCCGGAGGCCGAGCTCCGCGCGACCTACCGCGAGCTGCTCGGCATCCCCGAGGACCACGTGGTGAACGAGTACGGGATGACGGAGCTGTGCTCCCAGTTCTACGACAACGTGCTGCGCGACCGGGTCGTGCGCGGCGCGGCGCGGCCGCGCCACAAGGTCCCGCCGCCGTGGGTGCGGACGCTGGCCGTGGACCCGGAGACCCTCGAGCCGCTGGCGCCGGGCGCGGTCGGGATCCTGAGGCACTACGACCTCGCGAACCTCGGCTCCGTGCTCGCCGTGCAGACCGAGGATCTCGGCCGCGAGGTCGAGGACGGCTTCGTCGTCCTCGGCCGGGCCGGCGGCGCGCCGCCGCGCGGCTGCTCGATCGCGATGGACCTGCTCGTCCAGGCCGCGGAAGAGCGGCGCCGATGACGGCCATCGACGCGTTCCACCTGCCGGGGCTGGCGGACGCGGACGTCGCGGGCTGGGACGTCCGCGACTACGCCGACGGCGAGGTCCGCCTGCGCGTCCCCGTCCTCGAGCCGCGCGTGCTCGCGCGCATCCTCGAGCGGCTGCGCCGGGCCCGCGCGGAGCACCTCGCCGACCGGCCGGTCGCCGAGGTGCTCCGCGCGATCGACGCCGCGGCCCGCCGGCTCGCGGACCCGGACGATCCCCGCCGGCGGCTCGCCGAACGGGCACTGCCGGCGGTGACCGGGTACTCCCCGCCGATNNCATGGCCGCCGACTGGCGCGGGGACGCGCTGGACCGCCTGCTCCGCGCCGAGCTGGGCGACCCCGGCGTGCTCGACGGGTTCCGGCCGAGCCCGGTGCCGGGCTCGGCCGTCCTCGTCCGGGCGCTCGGCCCGGAGCTCGCGTTCCACGTCTTCGCCGGCAACGTGCCCGGCGTCGCGGTGACCTCGCTGGTCCGCTCCCTCGTGGTCAAGGCCGCGACGCTCGGCAAGACCGCATCCGGCGATCCGCTGCTCCCCGCGCTCTTCGCGGGGGCGCTCGCCGAGGCCGCGCCCGGGCTGGGCGAGTGCGTCGCGGTCACGTACTGGCCCGGCGGGGTCGTGGAGCTGGAGGAGGTCGCGCTCCGCGCGGCCGACGTCGTCGTCGTCTACGGCGGCCGCGAGGTGGTCGAGAGCGTGCGCGCGCGCGCGCCGGCGGACACCCGCCTCGTCGAGCACGGCCCGCGATGGTCGTTCGCCGTCGTCGCCCGCGAGGCGCTCGAGCCCGGCACCGCCGCCACCACGGCCGAGGCCGCCGCCCGCGCCGNNCGCCGCCACGGCCGAGGCCGCCGCCCGCGCCGTCGCCACCTTCGACCAGCAGGGGTGCGTCTCGCCCCACCTCGTCTACGTCGAGCGGGGCGGCGCCGCGACACCCCGGGACTTCGCCGCCGCACTCGCCGATGCGATGCGCCGCATCGAGCGCGAGCTGCCCCGCGGCCGCATCGGCGCGGCGGAGGCGTCGGCGATCCAGCAGCTCCGCGGCGCCGCCGAGTTCCGCGCGCTCGGCGGCCGCGGCGTCGAGCTGCACGCGAGCGCCGGGACCGAGTTCACCGTCATCTTCGACCCCGATCCCGAGATCGAACTCTCCTGCCTGAACCGCGTGGTGCGCGTCAAGCCGCTGGACCGGCTCGTCGACGCCGCACGGCTCGCGCGACCGTACGCCCGCCACCTCCAGACGGTGGGCGTCGCCGCGACCGCCGACCGGCGCGGGACTCTCGCCGAGCACCTGGGCCGCGCCGGCGCATCCCGCGTCACCGACCTCGAGCGCATGCCCTGGCCGCCCGCCACGTGGCACCACGACGGCCGCGAGCCGCTTCGGGAGCTGATTCGCTGGGTGGACCTGGAAGGGTGAGGCGCCGCGCCGGGCGCCGGTTCGGCCGCGACCGGCCTGCCGCGGGTTACTCTTCGGCCTCCACGCGCCGCTCGGCGCGCCACATCACGAGCTGACGGGTGCCTTCGCTGCTTTCCTCCACCCGGACGGTGAGGGTGTCGCCATCCGCGATGCCGAGGTCGTCCCGGATCTCCTGCGGGATCGTGATCCGGCCGCCTACGCCCACGCTGACGTCCCCGTAATAGAGCGTCCGGTACAGGGCCATGGAGAGCCTCCCCGAGAAAGGTCGTGCAGACCGCGGCTACGTCGTCGTAACCGTAGTCTTTCCTTCATTTTACTTCGGCGCGCCCCGCGCGGCAAGCTCGCCGTGGCCGGCCGCCGCCTACGCCGGCTCCGACCGCCGGAACGCGGCGCGGACGCCCTCGTCGTCCAGCGCGCGCCAGCGCTCGTCCGCCGCCGCGGCCGGCACGTCCAGCCGGCTCACTCGCTTGAGCTCGTCCGGCTGGTCGCGGCACACGAATACCACCTCGGCGTGCCGCTCTCCGCCGCGCTGCGTCCCCGAGGTCACGCTGCCGATCCAGGTGCGGCCGCGCTCGTCCTCGAACACCCGCTGCGCCATGGCCGGCGTGGCCTCGCGTGGCCGGCGCTCCCACTCCATCGCACACCTCCTCCGTACGTCGGCGGGCCGGTCCCGCCGCTCCTCGACCGAACCTGCAACCGGTATACCGGGTCATACGACGCTCGCGAGCCGGCAGCTCGGGCTTCTCCACGTGGCGCAGGCCGGCGGCTTCGGTTGCTCGTTTTCACGCGGAGCCGCGGAGCCGCGGAGGCCGCCGAGAGTCTGCGGCCGG
>JABAOG010010510.1_pt1 | contig 13569 bp, 8 predicted proteins | sample 7062131 | NCBI WGS metagenome assembly JABAOG01 (sample SAMN14538629, study PRJNA623070) | marine sediment metagenome | biome: marine biome [ENVO:00000428]; feature: marine pelagic biome [ENVO:01000023]; material: deep marine sediment [ENVO:00002113] | place: India: Arabian Sea | collected... | reverse complement strand
TGGCGCCGGTCGCAGCGAGCGAGGCGCCCGCCGCCGAAGCGCCGCCGCCCGCGCCCGACGAGGCGCCGGCGTCGCCCGCCGCGCGACCTTCGCCAACGGCCTCCATGCCGACGCTGGCAGCCGCGGCGCACGCGCCGTCGCATGCGACGCCCTCGGTGCGCCGCTTCGCCCGCGAGCTCGGCGTCGATCTTGGCCGCGTGCACGGCACCGGGCGCAAGGGGCGTATCCTGCGCGAGGACGTGACGCGCTTCGTCAAGGGCGCCATCGCCGCCGGCGGCGCCGCCGTCGAGGCCGGTGCAGGCATTGCGCCGATTCCGCCGGTGGACTTCGCGAAGTTCGGCGAGATCGAGCTGCAGCCACTCACGCGCATCAAGAAAATCTCCGGAGCGCACCTGCAGCGAGCGTGGCTCAACGTCCCGCATGTCACCCATCACGAGGAAGCCGACGTCACCGAGATGGAAGCCTTTCGCCAGTCGCTGAAGGAGGAAGCGGCGCGCCAGGGCGTACGCGTGACGGCCCTGTCATTCATTATGAAGGGCGTTTGTGCGGCGCTGCGCGAGTTTCCGAGCTTCAACGCCTCCCTCGCCGGCGACGGCGAGAACCTGGTGATGAAGAAGTACTTTCACATCGGCGTTGCGGTGGACACACCCAATGGCCTGGTGGTGCCCGTGATCCGCGACGTCGACACCAAGGGCATCATGGATCTCGGCGCCGAGCTCGCCGAGCTCTCCGCCCGCGCGCGCGAGGGCAAGCTCAAGCCCGAGGAGATGCAGGGCGGCTGCATGAGCATCTCGAGCCTCGGCGGCATCGGCGGCACCGGCTTCACGCCGATCGTCAACGCGCCGGAGGTGGCGATTCTCGGCGTCACGCGCTCGCGCATGAAGCCGGTGTGGAACGGCCAGACCTTCGAGCCGAGGCTGATGCTGCCTCTGGATCTCTCCTACGATCACCGCGTCATCGACGGCGCCGAGGCGGCACGCTTCATGAGCTTCCTCGCCGGCGTGCTCGGCGACGTGCGGCGGCTGTTGTTGTGACGGCCGATTTGCCGTAGTCAGCCATTCCCGAGCGAGGCGAGCCCATGCCCCGAGACAGCGAGGTCAAGGTCCCCGATATCGGCGACTTCGAAGGCGTCGAAATCATCGAGGTGGCCGTCGCGCCCGGCGATCGGGTCGAGGTGGAGCAGCCGCTCATTACCCTCGAGAGCGACAAGGCCACCATGGACGTGCCGTCGCCGCTCGCCGGCGTGGTCAAGTCCATGGCGGTTTCGGTGGGCGACCAGGTCTCAGAGGGCACCCTGATCCTGGTTCTGGAGACGGCCGACGAGGCTGCGGCAGGCGAAAGCGCGCCGGCGGCGCCCGGTCCGGAGAGCACCGAGGACACGCGCCAGGCGCCCGCGCCGCCGGCAGCCGCCGCGGGGGAGGCGGACGTGCACGCCCAGGTCGTGGTCATCGGAGCGGGGCCCGGCGGCTACACGGCGGCATTCCGCGCCGCCGATCTCGGCCAGAAGACGGTGCTGGTGGAGCGCTACGCGACCCTCGGCGGCGTGTGCCTGAACGTCGGCTGCATTCCCTCCAAGGCGCTGCTGCACACCGCGGAGGTGATCAACGCCGCTGCCGCCATGGCCGCGCACGGCGTCGAATTCGGCAAGCCGAAGATTACCCTCGCCAAGCTGGCCGCCTGGAAGGATTCGGTGGTCGCGCAGCTCACGAAGGGACTCGCGGGACTCGCCAAGCAGCGCAAGGTGGAGGTGCTGCAGGGCGTTGCGAAGTTCCTCTCGCCGAACCTGCTGGAGGTGTCCGGCGCCGACGGGGTGGTTCGCGTCGCCTTCGACAGCGCGATCATCGCCGCCGGATCACAGGCGACCGAGATCGGGTCGTTCCCCAACGACGACCCGCGCCTGATGGATTCCACCGATGCGCTGCTGCTCGAGGACATACCGAAGCGGCTGCTGGTCATCGGCGGCGGCATCATCGGGCTCGAGATGGCCACCGTCTACCAGGCGCTCGGCTCGAGCGTCAGCGTCGTCGAGCTGCTCGACGGCCTCATGCCGGGATGCGACCGGGATCTGGTGCGCCCGCTGCAAAAACGCATCGAGAAACTTTACGAGGCCATTTACCTCGGCACGCGGGTCACCGGCATCGAGGCGCAGAAGAAGGCCCTCAAGGTGCACTTCGAAGGCGCCAAGGCCCCCGCGTCGGACGCTTTCGACCGGGTCCTGGTCGCAGTCGGCCGGCGCCCCAACGGCAAACGCATCGGCGCCGACGCCGCCGGCGTCGTCGTCGACGATGCCGGCTTCATACCGGTCGATTCCCAGCAACGCACGAACGTGCCGCATATATTCGCCATCGGCGACATCACCGGGCAGCCGATGCTCGCCCACAAGGCCACCCACGAGGGAAAAGTAGCCGCGCAGGTGGCGAGCGGCGAAAAATCCCGCTTCGACGCCCTCGCCATCCCGAGCGTCGCCTACACCGATCCCGAAGTCGCCTGGACCGGCGTCACCGAGACGCAGGCGAAAGAGCGAGGCATCGAGTTCGACAAGGCAACGTTTCCGTGGGCGGCCAGCGGCCGCTCCCTCGGCATGGGACGCAACGAGGGTCTGACCAAGCTGCTGTTCGAGAAGGCGAGCGGCCGGCTCATCGGCGCCGGCATCGTCGGTCCCCACGCGGGTGATCTGATTGCGGAGGCAACGCTCGCACTGGAAATGGGTGCCGATGCCGCGGATCTCGCGCTTACCATTCACCCACACCCGACGCTCTCCGAAACCGTCAACTTCGCCGCAGAGATGGTCGAAGGCACCATCACCGATCTCTACGTGCCGAAGCGCAAATGAAGCGCCGGCGTTCCTCCACGCCATCATGCACGTCAACTTGAGCTACAAGTCGCAGGGCGCGGCAGGCTCGCCCATCATCATCCTGCACGGACTGCTCGGCTCGAGCAGCAACTGGCGCAGCATTGCGCGGCGGCTCGCCGAGCGGCATCGGGTCTTGTGCCTGGATCTGCGCAACCACGGCGACTCGCCGCACGCCGACGACATGAGCTATCCGGCCATGGCCGGCGACGTGCGCGCGTTCATGGACACTCACGACATCGACACCGCAACGGTCATCGGACACAGCATGGGCGGCAAGACGGCCATGCGGCTCGCGCTGGAGAGCCCGGGGCGGGTCGCGCGTCTGGTGGTGGTGGACATCGCGCCGAGCGTCTCCGAGCACGACCACCTGCCGGTCCTGCATGCCATGGCCTCGCTCGACACCGCCCGCGTTGTTCGACGCGCCGATGCCGAGCGCCTGCTCGAGCCGCAGATAGCCGATGCCGGCATGCGCATGTTCGTTCTGCAGAATCTCGTCTCGACCCCGCGGGGCTTCGAATGGCGCATCGATCTCGGCGCCATCGAGCGCAACCTGCCGGCGCTGCGGGATTTTCCCGTCGAACCCGCCATGGCGCCGTTCGACGGGGCGGCGCTGTTCGTGCGCGGCGCGCTTTCGGATTACGTGCGCGACAGCGACGAGGCGCTGATTCGGCGTCTTTTCCCACACGCCGAGATCGTGACGGTGGAGGACGCCGGTCACTGGCTGCACGCCGAGCAGCCGGAGCGCTTCCTCGAGATCCTGGGTGTCACTTGAGCGAGCCGACGCCCCTCAGGCGCGCCATGGTGCTCGCGGGTGCGCTGCTCATCGGCAGCGCCGCGACCGCCGAATCGGCCCTCGAAGTTTCACAGCCCTACCGCCTGTCGCCCCACACCGCACCGGGTGAGGTCTACATGGGTATCCGTCTGCTCGGCAGTGTCGCCATCGCACCGACGTCGGTGGACGGGTTCGTGCTCGGCGGCTTGTCGGGACTCGCCTGGGACGAGGACGAGTCGCGCCTGTACGCGCTGTCGGATAGAGGCGTGCTGTTCCATTTGCGCCCGCGCCTCGCCAACGATCGCCTCGTCGCGGTCGACGCGCTCGCCGCGTTCGCGCTGCGCGATCGCCTGGGCCGCGCCCTCCAGGGCCGCGACGCCGATGCCGAGGCGCTCGCCATCGAGGGCGCCGACAACGCGAAGAGCGGCGACAGCGTGCTCTCGGTGAGCTTCGAGCGAAATCCCCGCATCCTGCGATTCGCTCCCGACGGGCGTTATCTCGGCGATGTGCCACTGCCGGCGGCGCTGAGCGGTGTGGGACGTTACGCCGGCGCCAACAAGGCGCTCGAGAGCCTCACGTGGCTGCCCGGTATCGGCCTGCTGACCGCGCCCGAGCGTCCCCTCGCGGGCGCCGGCGCGAACCTGGTGGCACTCTTTGCCCTCGACGGCAGGCAATGGCGCTATCGGCTGACCGATGCGCCGAACGCATCGCTGGTGGATCTGCACGGGCTCCCCGACGCCAGCCTGCTGGCCCTGGAGAGGGGCCACGGGCCCATGTTCCTGCCGCTGATTACGACCCTGCGCCACGTGCGCATCGATGCCGCCGCACCGGGGAGCCCGGCATCGGCGACGACGCTCGCGGTTCTGGACTCGTCGCAGGGCTGGAGCGTGGATAATTTCGAGGGTCTCGCCCGCTATCGGGGCCTTTCCTTCTTCATGGTGAGCGATGACAATTTTAATGCGTTGCAGAAAACTCTGTTAGTTCATTTCAGCCTGGAAAGCAGCCGCATTGACGATATCCGCATCAATGTTCGAGATTTTGAACCCCGTCAAAAAACGACGGATTGACATGAACTAAACTCGTAAATCTTTACCCACATAGACAATTAGATGGGCGCGATGTCACGGGCAACAGAGGCAGGCCGGTTCGGCGTCGACGAAGCGCTGCTGGCCGGCTACGTGCCCATGAACGGGCTGGCTCAAGCGCACCTTTCCCAGCTCGTGCCCTTCGCCGGCATCTCCGAGCTGCACCCCGGTGACAGCATTCCAACCAATTTCAAGACCTCCGACCAGACGTACTACGTGATTTCGGGTGAGCTCGAGCTGTACGCCGGCGCAAAGCTTGCCGGAACAGTAAAGGGCGGCAGCAAGGAAGCGCGCTTCCCGCTCTCGCATCTGCAGATGCCGTTCGATTCCGCCCGCGCCCGCGGCGCCGTGCGCCTGCTGCGGGTCGATCGTGCACGCGTCAGCGCCCTTCTGATTCTCGAGCAGCCTTCGACGGACGCGACCACTCCTCGCCGGACCAAGCGCAGTCCCCTCGATTCGCGCCAGATTATCGCGCGCCTGCTGAAGTCGCAGATTTTTTCGCACATCGCACCGGCCAACGTGCAACGCCTTCTCGATCTCGCCGAGCCGGTTCAGGTGCGCGCCGGCGACGTCATCGTCCGGCAGGGCGAGCGCGGCAATTACTGCTACATCATCATGGAAGGGCGCTGCTCGGTGACGCAGCGCGTCCGCGACGAGCTTCTGCCGCGCATGCTCGGCGAGCTCGGAGCGGGCGACAGCTTCGGCGAAGAGATCTTGGGTAAGGGCGGCGTGCGCCGCAACACGGTCACCATGCGCAGCGACGGTTGGCTGCGGCGGCTGAGCAAAGCCCAGTTTGCTCAGCTTTCCGGAAAAACGAGCGTCACGCAGCTAAGCTGGCAGGAGGCACAGAAGCTGGTCGGGCGAGGCGCCCGGTGGCTGGACGTGCGCCTCGCCGACGAGCACCGACATGACGGTCTTCCCGGCAGCCTCAACATACCCCTCTCGGAGGTCGGCGCACGTAGCCGGGAGCTCGACCCGAAGGTACCCTATGTGCTGTGCTGCAACACCGGGCAGCGCAGTATTGCCGCGGCCCTGGTGCTGCGCGAGCAGGGCTTTTCGGTGCTCGTCCTGGAGAACGGTTTGATGGCAAGAGATGTGCGCGGCGGCGCTGACGACACCATCGACGACCTGAAGGCTCAGCTGGTCCTCGCCGACGCGGAGATTCGCACCGCGAGCGAACGCGTTGCTCAGGCCGACGCGGCGCGCCGCGCCGTCGATAACGCTCGCGGCATCAACGACAGCGAGCGGGTCAGGATGCGCAGCAAGGCGGAGGTCGACGCCGCCCGCGCCGGCGAGGCGCTGGCCGCGGCCAAGCGGCGCAAGCTCGAGCTTCAGGCCATGGTGCGCGCCATGCAAACCAAGGCAGCCGACGAGCGCCAGCAGGCGCAGTCGGTCGTCGATCAGCTGCGCCAGCAGACCGATCTGCGGCTGCAACAGGAAAAGGATCGCCTGCAGGGAGAGTACCTGCAGGCGGCCGGCGCCATGGATGATCTCAAGCGCGCGCAGAACGATGCCGAGCTGCATTTTCAGAAAGAGCGTGAGCGCCTCGAAGCGCAGATTCGCCAGGCCCGAGAGGCCATGGCCGTGGAGGCGGAACGCATTCGTAACGAGGTGGAATCCGCCAAGCGTGTCGCTGCCGAGAAGGCGGAAAAAATTCGACTCGAGCAGTCGCTCGCCGAGCAGAAGCTGCGCGCGCGCGCAGAGGAGCGACTGCTCGCCGAGCGGCGCAAGCTCGAAGCAGAGTTCAACACCAGCAAGAACACCGTGCGCAAGACGAGTGCGGACCTGAGCAGCGCGGAGAACGCCAAGCGCGAGGCCCAGCGCATGGCCGACGAGGTCGCCGCCAAGCTGCGCGCGGCCGAGGACAAGGCCCGTCGCGGAGGCGCCCGTCCCGCTGCGGCGCAGCGGCAAGCCGGCCCCGGCGCGCAGCCGAGCAGGGCCGGTGGCAGGCCTTCCAACGTGGTGCCCTTCAAAGGACCCGGCGCCGATTCCCGCGGATTCGACCCGAGCGGCACGATGATGGAGCTCATTACCGAGCTGAATTCTTTCGAGGACAAGGTGTCCGAAGCCAGCGAACGCGTCGAAGAGGCCTCCAAGGCGCAGGCCGAGGCGCAGCGCGCGCAGCTGTTGATCGAGGAGCGTCTGGCACGGCAGCGGGCGCTCGAGGAGGAGACCCGGCTCGCCCTCTACGAGGAAGCGGAGAGCTGGCTCGCCGAGGAGCGCGGTCGAACCGGCTCGTCGGCGTCGAAAGAGCGTGAGCGCGAGCGCGCCAAGGAAAAGGCCGAGGAGCAGCAGCGCCAGACCAGGGCGTCACAGGATCTCATGTCGGATATCAAATCTCAGCTTTCGGACGACTTCGACGACGGCGCAAGCGCCATTGAGCACAGCCTACGGCTTCGCGAGATGGAGCAGCAGACCGGAGCGGAAAAGGCGAAGCCGAATCCCGATCGGGAGAAGGCAAGCGAGGAACGCAAAAAGGCCAAGGAAGCGCTCGAGCGCGCCCGCGAGCACGTGCAACGACTCAAAAACCGCTACGACAAAGACTGAGGCTCGCCGGCGCGATGCCCCCAGGCATCGAGAGACGCGACGATGGTCTCGCGCGTGCGCCCGATATTCTCGTTGATGATGCCGTGGCGCGTCGACTCGATCAGCTCGAGCTCGACCGGAACGTGGGCAAGTCCCGCGACAACTTCATGGATGCCGTCGGGCACGACCACCGGGTCCTCGTTGCCTTGTATGAGCTTCACCGGACACGTCACCTGCGCGAGACTCGCCCTCAAGGCATCCACGAGAACCGTCAACTCGTACAGGCCTCTCAACGGCATGTGACGGTAGTTGATGTGCGGGTGCTCGGACTCGTTGACCTGAAAAGGCTTGACGCCCTCGAACGACGACATCCAGCGCACCAGGCGGTTGGCACTGTGCACCAGTGGCACGAAACGCATGCCGCGATCCCGGAATTTAACCGGCGGCGCCGCCGCCACGACACCAGCGAGCCGCGCCGGGCGTTCGGATGCGAGAATGAGCGACAACGCTCCTCCGGTGGAGAATCCAACCGCGGCGACCTGCGGCGCAATATCCGCCATGATGGCGAAACCGCGTCGTACCGAATCCAGCCAATCCCGCCAGCTGCGCTCGCGCAGATCCCACGGTGACGTTCCGTGGCCCTTGAGTCGAATGCCGAGGACCGGGAATCCGAGCGCGAACAGATCTTCCGCGAATTCCCGCAGCTCCGCGGGTGAGGCCAGAAAGCCGTGCACCAGCAGCACACCGAGCGGGCGCGGCTTGCTCGGGATCAACAGAAACGGCTCACCGCTCTCGGAGGCGGTTTCCGAATCATTGATCTCCTGGTGGCGTGGCTTGGAGAACTGCAGACGGTCCCAATCATATGCGATCAGCTCGTCATCGAATCGCAGCCGTGCGAGCGCCTCCGCAGCCACCGACTCGGCGCCCTCGAGCGCTTCCTTGACCGAGTAGGCGACACCGCGTACGGGCGCAGCCTCGTTAGCGTAAACCTCGACGAGGTTCTCCAGGCGCACCTCGTCGAAAGCGTGCTCGGCGCGTAGCTTGGGAAGAAAGCGGTAAGCGCCATCGTCATGCTCAATGAGACCGGTCTTTGAAGCCGTCTCCAAAAACTGATCGAAACCGGCGCAGCGACCCTCGATCAGCTCCCCGTAGGTTTCGGGGTTACGCAGACTGCGGTGCAGATGTACTGCGGGCTCCGACTGCAGACGCTTGACAGCAACGTATAACATCCGACGGAAAAGCCCTTCGGCGATGGCGTCCCGATTACGGTCGACGAGACCGAGCACGAGGCTCGACGCCAGATGACTCAGGTTCACCGTGACGCCCATGTACATCCTGTGCATGTAGTCGTCGCGCAGGCGCATGGCGTTGCGCCGCAGACGTCTTGCAAGCAAACGGCGATCCCAGGGGCCCGAGTCGGGTCTCAGTGCGAACGCCTCGTCGAGAGACTCGAGACCGCTGGTCACCCGCTCGAGCAGACGCCGGTCCCACCAGCGCCAGCAGTCGGTGACCCGCACGGGCTTGCAAAGGCGGATATCCATGTCAGTGTCGCGCAGCAGGATGTTTCCCTCGATGAGCAGCTCCTCTGAGAGGCGCCGGCTGAGGCCACGACTGAGAAGCTCCGCACCCTGGCGCAGCAGGTTGTCGCTCACGCGGATCGGATAGAAGGTGATGTTGGCCGGCACGATGTGGGTCGGGCGGCGCGCGGCTTCGAGCAGCGCCTCGCCGCCTTCGAGCTCCAGGGATTCCGCCCACGAATCGATACGCCGCGAGTGCCCGGCCTCGTAATTCTGCAGCACCGCCCGCTTGTAGGCCTCGAGCGCGAGCGCGAGCACGGCCGCCCCGGTGTGCTGCTTGCGGCGGATCTCGGCGCTGCGCGAATAGACGCTGTACGAGCCCCGCGGGTCCAGCACCCGCCGGTCCTTGACCATGCCGCCCTCGGGAAATACGACGATCTTCCGACCCCTCAGAATCTCCNNCAGCAGGCCGGGAAGATTGTCGGGCACGGCGCCCACGCGCTGCAGGTAGTTCGAAAACGGATCGCCTTCGACGAAGAACTCGCTGGCGGCTATGGAGCGGCAGTAGTGCCCGGTCTCCATGTATATCAGGTACTGGGGGATGAAGGTTTCGAAGCGGGCGAAATGATTGAACAGAAATATGTCGCCATCGGCGATCTGGGCATCGCGGTGGTGCAGCTTGAGATTCACCGCCAGGACCTTTCTCAGCAAAGTGAACAACCGCGAGGTCCACTCGTAGGTGGCCGTGCTGATTGCATACTCCGCTCTGCTGTCGCTCACTGCTGCAACTCAACCGGCGCGCATTCGTCTTCCATAGCAGACATAGTAGGTAACCGCGAGAGAGCTGAACCAGAGGCCCGCGAGGATACCGATGACACCGTCGTAGTCACCGATCATGAACGACCCTGAAGCCTCGAGATTCGGATAGGTGGTCTGGCGAAGTATCTTGACCACCATGACCCAGCCCGCGTGAATGCCGATGCACTCGGCGATGCGCCCGGTGCGGTAACGTATGAGCCCGAGAAGCAACCCCCCAGCGACCAGAGCGAACAGCGAGTCGAAAAAGGCCGGGTCGCGAAAGCCGTGCAGAGACGTGAACAGCACCGCGGTGCCGCTGAGCCATCCCACCTCTTCGGCCGGAACGTTGATATCGGCACTGATGAAGTGCATGGCTCCGTACACCATGGAAATAAAGACGATGGCAAACGCGCTGTTGCTCACATGAGTGATGCTNNTGACCAGAGGCGGCGTCAGCTCGATGCCCGGGCGCACGACGCGGATTTCGAGAGCGAGCAGCACCAGCACCACGAGCGCCATGCTGGCAATGCCGATGACGGCGCCGAGCACGAGCCCGCGGGAGAAGCTCCTGCCCGTGCGTCCCGGGCCATAACCCCAGGCGGAGCGGGTGTTGATGCCGAAGCCCGAGAGCAGGGGCCACAGGCCGAGCAGCGCGTAGAGCTTCAGAAGACGCATCACCATCTGATCGAAAGGCATGTCGCGAAGCCCCAGCGCCTCGAGGCCGAGGAACACCGGATAGGCGGTCAGCGCCGTGAGGACCAAGGTCGCGAGGGCGTAGATCAGGAACGGTGCGAGAACCATGGCTTCAGTCTAGACGACGGCCTCCCTTGCACCGTGCACCGCCGCCGCGACGCAGTGCCCGGTTTCCGAAACGGGATTTAACCGCATCGACCACTGAATCGATCCTGCGCTGCTGCTCGCGGTTCGCCTCGCCGAAGAGATCCCCCTGCTCGAGGGTCTCGCCGGTGATGCCGCCCACCCCCATGCCGAGCAGCCGCACGGGCCGCGGCTCATCCCCGAGCTCGGCGTGCAGCAGTCGCGAGGCGCTCGTGCAGAGCTCCCGCGTGAGACTCGTGGGCGCCTCGAGGCTCTCCGAGCGCGTGACGGTGTGAAAGTCCGCATAGCGAACCTTGATGAAAACGCTCTTCGCACGCAGGCGGTGGCGACGCAGCCGCGTGGCCACCTGCTCGCCGAGCTCGAGGAGCCACGATCGCAGGACCTCGGGCTCTTCGATGTCGCTGGCGAAAGTGGTCTCGTGGCTGATGGACTTGGCATCTCTGTCGGGAACCACCGGGCGATCGTCGATGCCGCACGCGAGCCTCCTCAGATGAGCCGCCGAACGCCCGAGGCGGTCGTCGAGCAGTTGCTCGGGGATGGTGCGCAGGTCGCCGATGCTGTGCACGCCAATCTCCGCGAGCCGGCGGCTCGCTACCCGGCCCACCCCCCAGAGCCTCGAGACCGGCAGAGGAGCGAGAAATGTCTCGATGGCGTCGGCGGGCACGACCACCAGACCATCGGGCTTTTCCAGATCGCTCGCGAGCTTGGCGAGGAACTTGTTCGGCGCGACCCCCACCGAGGCCACCAGGCCAAGCTCGCCGCGAATTTCGTCCTTGATGCGCCTCGCGATGCTCTGCGCGTCGCCGAAAAGACGCACGCTCGAAGCGACATCGAGAAACGCCTCGTCGAGCGACAACGGCTCCACCAACGGCGTGTAACGGGAGAAGATTTCGCGAATTGCGCGCGACACCCCGGCATACCGATCCATGCGCGAGCGGATAAACACCGCGTGGGGACACAGGCGCTTCGCCTGAGCCGCCGGCATGGCGCTGTGCACCCCGTAGCGCCTGGCCGCGTAGTTGGCGGCGGCGACCACGCCGCGCCCCTCGGGCGTGCCGCCTACCACCACCGGTTTACCCACGAGCTCGGGGTTGTCGAGCTCTTCGACCGAGGCGTAGAAGGCGTCCATGTCGACGTGCAGGATCATGGCGCGACGGGAGCAGACGATTTCCGCTGGCAATTTTAAGGGCGTCGCTATAATAGCCGTTCGCATCGCCCGCGGAGAACCGACCCATGGACAGCGCCGTCGCACAACGCTTCGTCAACGAGCTCTGGGACGCGTCCATCGTTCCCGAGCTGATGGAGTACATCAGGATTCCCAACAAGTCGCCGGCCTTCGACGCCGACTGGCAGCGCCACGGCCACATGGAGGACGCCGTCTCGCTCATCGAGCTCTGGTGTCGGACCCACGCGCTCGCGGACATGCACATCGAGGTCGTGCGCCTCGAAGGGCGCACACCGCTCCTGTTCATGGAGATCCCCGGGCACGGCAGCGGCGATGACGAGGCCTGCGTGCTGCTCTACGGGCACCTGGACAAGCAGCCGGAGATGCACGGCTGGCGCGAAGGACTCGGGCCCTGGACGCCGGTCATCGAGGGCGAGCGCCTGTACGGGCGCGGCGGCGCCGACGACGGCTACGCCGCGTTCGCGAGCCTGGCGGCAATCCGCGCGCTGGCCGAGCAGGGTCTCGCCCATGCGCGCTGCGTGATCCTCATCGAGGCGTGCGAGGAGAGCGGCAGCTACGACCTGCCCTACTACATCGACGCCCTCGCCGAGCGCATCGGCAAGCCGAACCTGGTCATCTGCCTCGACTCCGGCGCCGGCAACTACGACCAGCTCTGGTGCACGACGTCGCTGCGGGGCCTGACCTCGGGCGATCTCAGCGTCGAGGTCCTGAGCGAGGGCGTGCATTCCGGCGATGCCGGCGGCATCGTGCCCTCCTCGTTTCGCATCCTGCGCGCGCTTCTCGCGCGCCTCGAGGATGCCGCCAGTGGCCGCATCCTCCCGGAGAGCTTCCACGTCTACATCCCCGAGGAGCGACGCCTTCAGGCGGCGCACGCGGCCGAGGTCCTCGGCCCCGGTCTGTTCGAGCGATTTCCTTTTCTCGATGGCGTCGGGCCGGTGGGCGGCGGGGGTGGCGAGATGGTGCTCGAGCGCACCTGGCGCCCGGCGCTCGAGATCACCGGCGCGGCGGGCCTTCCCGCCCTCGAGGACGCGGGCAACGTGGCGCGGCCGCTGACGGCCGTGCGTGTCTCACTGCGGCTGCCGCCCACCTGCGACGCAGCGCGCGCCAGTGATGAGCTCAAGAAGCTGCTGGAAACCGATCCCCCCTACGGCGCGCGCGTGCGCTTCCGTGCCGAGATGGCGGGCGACGGCTGGAACGCGCCGCCGACGAGCGCGTGGCTCGAGGCGTCGGTGAACGCGGCCTCGCGCGCGCACTTCGGCCGCGATGCCGTGTACATGGGCGAGGGCGGCACCATCCCCTTCATGGGCATGCTGGGCGAGAAGTTCCCCGAGGCCCAGTTCCTGATCACCGGCGTGCTCGGGCCCGGCTCCAACGCCCACGGGCCGAACGAGTTCCTCGACATCCCCACCGGCAAGAAGCTGACCTGCTGCGTCGCCCAGGTGCTGCACGACCACTGGGTGCACGCCGGCAAAAGCTGAGCGGCGCACCCGGGTGCGCGCGGCTCAGCCGGATCGATCGATGCGCGTGTGCCAGGGGCCTTTGATGGCGAAGGTCAGTCCCGGTTGCTGCAGATTGACGAACAACGTGCCGCCGTCGGGCGAGAAGGTGGCGCCGGCGAACTCGGCGTCGCGTCGCGGATTGGCGGCGAGCCGGTACATGCCTCCGGATGCGGTGACGCCGACGATATGCTGGGCAACGTCGTTGTTCTCACAGACGAGCAGGTCGCCGAAAGGCGCGAGGGTCAGGTTGTCGCCGTTTCGCAGCCACTCCGGGTTGCGCGGCTCGAGGGCGAGCTCCAGGGTGCCGGGATGGCGGCGCTCCCCGGCGCCGCCTTCGTCGCCGGCCGGTCGGTAGCACCACAGCTGTCCCAGAGCCTCGGGACCGCCGGCGGTGCTGACGATCCAGATACGGGTCTCGCCGCTTTGCGCATCCACCTCCACGGTCATGCCCTCGTTGTTCACGAACGTGGCCGCCCCCTTGGTGCGACCCTGGTG
>JABAOG010009069.1_pt1 | contig 13569 bp, 20 predicted proteins | sample 7062131 | NCBI WGS metagenome assembly JABAOG01 (sample SAMN14538629, study PRJNA623070) | marine sediment metagenome | biome: marine biome [ENVO:00000428]; feature: marine pelagic biome [ENVO:01000023]; material: deep marine sediment [ENVO:00002113] | place: India: Arabian Sea | collected... | reverse complement strand
TGGTATCGTTGCCTCCGCGGCGATAGTCGTGCTCCTCATCAACCGGAGGCGTAACCGTCTCAAGTTCGGGTTCCGTGTGCGACCACTCTGGGCCGACGTGACACTCATGGCGCTAGGCCCCGTGATCGTCCTCGGCGCCATCTGGGTGCTGAATCAGTATTTCATGCCGGAAGGCCTGGCGATGAACTACGCCGAGGCCAACGGCCTCGAGTGGCCACCGGAGGGCCTGGATATCCCGTTCGGGCTCGCCAACCCGGTCCTCATCGCGATCGGAACGGCCCTGGTCATGACGTTCATCGCTACGAGACGCCGCTTCGGCCGCTTCGTCTTTTCGATCGGAGGAAACCCGGAAGCTGCGTCGCTCGCGGGAATCAAGACCAAGCGGACAGTGGCGCTGACTTTCATGCTGATGGGAATGCTGGTTGGCCTGGCCGCAGCGGTGCAGATCGCTCGCCTCAACTCGGCCACGAGTGGGCTGGGGACACTCCAGGAGCTGTATGTGATCGCCGCGGCGGTCATTGGTGGGACCTCGCTCGCCGGAGGAATCGGGTCGATCTTCGGGGCTGTGCTCGGCGCCCTCTTCATGCAGTCGCTCCAATCTGGGATGGTGCTGGTGGGCATAGAGACCGCCCTACAAGACGTCGTAATCGGTGTCGTGTTGATCCTTGCCGTTGCCGCCGACGTCGCCTACCGGAGGAGGCAGGCCAGATGACCACTGCAATCGGAGCGGAGCCCCTGNNCACATGAACGTCAGCTTCGGCGGGGTCCATGCCGTGGAAGACATGTATCTCGATCTGTTTCCCGGAGAGGTCCACGCCCTGGTCGGCGGGAACGGCGCCGGCAAATCGACACTCATCAAGACCCTCTCCGGGGCCCAGAAGGCTGACTCGGGATCGATCAAGATCGACGGGAATCCCGTCGTCATTCACGGCCCGATCGATGCGAAGGCCTACGGGGTCGAGACGATCTATCAGACGCTGGCTCTGGCCGACAACATCGACGCGCCCGGGAACATGTTCCTCGGGCGGGAGCTCACCACCCGACTCGGCAACCTGGACGACTCGGCCATGGAGGACGCGACACGCAAGATCATGGCCAGACTGAACCCGAAGTTCCAGAATTTCAAGTCTCCCGTGGCCTCACTTTCCGGAGGACAAAGGCAATCCGTCGCAATCGCCCGNNTTCAACGCCCGCATTCTGATCATGGACGAGCCCACCGCCGCGCTGGGGCCGGCCGAGACCGAGCAGGTGCGACAGCTGATCCGCCAGCTCAGGGAGGAGGGTCTCGGGATCATCCTGATCAGCCACGACATTCACGACGTGTTCGACTTGGCGGACCGGATCACTGTCATGTACCAGGGGGGCCGGGTCGGAACCGTGCAAAAGGACGGTGTCACCCTGGACCAGGTCCTGGCGATGATCATCCTCGGAAAGCAACCGGGTGAAGTCACCGAAGCCGAGCTCGAAGAGCTGCACGGCTGACCTCGACATCAGTCTTCGACACAAGGAGGTGCCCCAATGGGCGACCTGGAAGGCAGGACGGCTCTCATCACCGGAGCCAGCAAGGGAATCGGCGCGGCGACCGCGCGCGCCCTCGATGCCGCGGGGGTGAATCTCGGCCTTGCCTCGCGGAGCGGCGACGATCTCGGTATCGCAAATGCGGTGGCGATGGCCGCCGACGTACGAGATCAGGCCGCACTGGAGAGCCTGGCAGAGGCCACGGCCGATCGCTTCGGCGGTATCGACATCCTCGTGGTCAACGCGGGCGTGGGCTCGTACGGCCCCTTCCTCGATGTCCCCGCTGACGAGCTCGAGGACATGATCGACACCAATGTCAAGGGAGCCCTCTACTCGGTTCGGGCTGTGCTTCCATACCTGTTGGACTCAGAGGCGGCCGACATCGTCACCCTCGCCAGCGAGGCAGGGCGTCGGGGTCTTCCCTTCGAGGCGGTCTATTGCGCCTCCAAGTTCGCCCAGATCGGGCTGACGAGAGCCCTCGATCACGAGCTGCGCGAGCAAGGTGTCCGATGCACCAACGTGGCCCCCGGTGGCGTCGCCACGGACTTCGCCATGGGCAGGGGCCGAACCCCTGACATGCCCGAGCTGAAGGGGATGATGAGCCCCGAAGACGTCGCCGAGACCGTGATGTTCGTTCTCACCAGACCGCGCAACCACAGGATCCTCGAGGTTGCCTTCCGGCCCATGTCTGAGGAATCGATGGGATGAAGGGAAGAGGATGAGCTTCTTCGAGGGGGTAGGCGAGGTCGGCTTCGAAGGTCTCGGATCGGACAACGATCTGGCCTTCAAGGTGTACGACCCGGACCGTGAGGTCCTGGGCAAGCGGATGGAAGACCACATGCGGGTGGCCGTTTGTTATTGGCATTCGTTCAGCTGGCCGGGAAATGACGTCTTCGGCGCGGGGACCTTCGACCGGCCTTGGCTGGAGGCGACCGGTGATCCGATCGAGGCCGCTCGCATGAAGATGGACGCGGCCTTCGAGTTCTTCTCGAAGCTGGGCGTGCCGTTCTTCTGCTTCCACGACGTCGACATCGCTCCCGTTGGCGAGACGTTCTCCGAGACCGCAGACCATCTGGAGACGATGGTCTCCTACGCGGAGGAGAAGATGGCAGAGACTGGGGTGCGTCTGTTGTGGGGGACTGCGAATCTCTTCGGGCACCCTCGATACGCCGCCNNTTGGATATGCAGCGGCCCAGGTGAAACATGCGCTTGAGGCAACGCACCGCCTCGGGGGAGCCAATTACGTGTTGTGGGGTGGCCGGGAAGGCTATGAGACGCTCCTCAACACCGACCTGAAGAGGGAACAGGAACAGCTGGCCCGTTTCCTCCACCTGGTGGCCGCGCACAAGAAGGAGATCGGCTTCGAGGGGACTCTGCTGTTGGAGCCGAAGCCTGCCGAGCCGACGAAGCACCAGTACGACTACGACTCCCAGTCGGTGCACGGGTTCTTGGTCAATCACGGCCTGGTGGACGAATACCGGGTCAACATCGAGGGCAATCACGCGACCCTTGCCGGCCACTCGTTCCACCACGAGGTGGCTTATGCGGTCGCCAACGGCATCTTCGGCTCGATCGACGCCAACCGCGGCGACCCTCAGAACGGCTGGGACACCGACCAGTTCCCGAACTCGGTCGACGAGCTGTCTCTCGTCGTTTACGAGATTCTCAGAGGCGGCGGGTTCACCACCGGCGGCTTCAACTTCGACACCAAGCTGCGACGGCAGTCGATCGACCGCGCCGACCTGTTCCATGGTCACATCGGCGGGATCGACAGCCTGGCGAGGGCGCTTCTAGTCGCCGCGGAGATGATCGAGGACGGGACTCTGTCCGGGCCCGTGGATGCTCGTTACGCCCGCTGGGGCGACCACCTTGGATCGAGGATTCTCGCCGGGTCCGAGACCCTCGCCTCCCTCGCCGCCAAGGCGAAGGCGGGTGAGATCGACCCACAGCCGGTGTCCGGCCAGCAAGAGCTTCTCGAGAATCGGGTCAATCGGGTCATCTGGAATCTCGATTCCTGACGTGGCCGTTGAATTTGGGCCCTATCGAATCGACGTCGCCACGGACTTCGGGCCACGGATCACGTCTTTGCGTCTGAATGATGGGCCTGAGCAGTTCGCTCTTCTCGGGCCAGAGACGGTCCTCGAACATGCCGGCGGTACCTACGAGTTTCGAGGCGGTCACCGACTCTGGGCCGCCCCGGAAGACCCGGCCGTCACCTATGCCCCCGACGACCACCGCTGCGACATCTCCGAACGGGGAGGGGTGCTGAGTGTGACCGGCCCCGAAGACGCTGCCGGGTTGGTGAAGCAGATCTCGGTCTCCCGCGAAGACGACTTTCTCGTCGTGGAACACCGGATGAGCCGCCCTGCCGGAGGCCTGAGCATCGCTCCCTGGGCAATCACCCAACTGCCGATGGGAGGCACCGCGATCCTGCCCTGCGAAGCCGGGGGCTTCGGCCCGACGGCCAACCGTTACCTCGTCCTCTGGCCGTACACGTCCATTGAANNGAAGACCGACGTCTGACCCTCTCCGACGACGCAATTGAGATCGCGGCCCTCGACGGACGTCAATTGAAGATCGGTGCGGGCCCATCCCCCCGGAAACTCGGATACTTCCGGGACGGCTTCGTCTTCATAAAGGAGATCGAATCCGCTCGAGGGAGAGACGTGCCCGACTTCGGAGCGTCGGGTCAGGTCTACGTGGGACAAGGGTTCTGTGAATTGGAGAGCGTTGGCGGTCTCACGGATCTCTCGGACGACGGGACAGCGGTGCTGCGGGAGAAGTGGGGCGTCTTCGAGTGCGCCGACTTGGACGCTGCGGTGCACCTGACCGTGACCTGATGGCGCACGTAGTCGGCATAGATGTCTCCACGACGGCGACCAAGGCACTCCTAGTCGACGGGGAGGGCTCGGTGGTCTCCGTGGCGACTTCGTCGTACGACTACGACGTGCCACAGCCGATGTGGACCGAACAGGACCCCGCTCTCTGGTGGGATGGCGCGATCGAAGCGGTTCGCCAGGTCATCGAACGGAGCCGAGTGGATCCCTCCGACGTCATGGCCGTCGGGCTCACAGGTCAGATGCACGGTTCCGTGTTGCTCGATCGTGACGGAGAGGTGGTCAGACCCGCAATTCTATGGAACGACCAGAGGACTGCCGCTGAATGCGAGGAGATCAGGAGAAGGGTCGGTCGTGAACGGTTGATCGAAGTGNNTCACCGGATTCACCTCGCCCAAGCTCCTTTGGGTCGCCAACCATGAGCCGGAGAACTGGTCCCGGGTAAGAACGATCCTCTTGCCAAAGGATTACGTTCGCTTTCGTCTCACCGACTCGCGAGCAGTCGACGTGGCCGGTGGATCCGGGACCGCGCTCTTCGACCTGTCGCGCCGAACCTGGTCCCCTGAGATCCTCGAAGCCCTCGACATCGATCCTGAGTTGTGCCCTCCGACCTTCGAAGGCCCCGAGGTCACCGGGGTCGTCTCCTCTGATGCGGCTTCGTCAACCGGTCTGATGGCCGGCACTCCCGTAGTGGGCGGCGGTGGTGACCAGTCAGCCAACGCGGTAGGTGTCGGAGCGTTGGACAGCGGAGTGGTGGCGCTATCGCTCGGGACCTCAGGAGTCGTGTTCGCAGCCTCCGAAGCGCCTGCCATCGACTCGCGAGCGCGAGTGCAGGCTTTCTGTCACGCTGTGCCTGACCGGTGGCACATGATGGGAGTGATGCTTTCCGCGGCAGGAAGCCTGCGCTGGTTCCGTGACACTCTCGCACCGGGGACAGGTTTCGACGATCTAGTGAGGAGAGCCGCCGAGGTCCCGCCCGGAAGCGAAGGTCTGCTGTTCCTCCCTTATCTGACCGGAGAGCGCACCCCGCATCCCGATCCGGAGGCCAGAGGCGCCTTCGTTGGCCTGACGGTCGGCCACGACCTCCCCCACATGACCAGGGCCGTCCTCGAAGGTGTCGCCTTCGGTCTGCGCGACGGCCTCGACCTGATGCTGGACTCAGGGGTTGCCAAGCCGGAGTCCATTCGCGCCTCCGGTGGTGGCACACGTAGCCCGCTGTGGCGCCAAATCCTGGCTGACGTCCTCGACGCCCGGATCGACATCGTCTCGACCGAAGAGGGTGCTGCCTACGGTGCGGCTCTGCTCGCCTCGGTGGGAGCCGGGGTCTTCGCTACGGCCGGTTCCGCGGTGGACGCACTCGTCCGAGTGGAGCCGTCGGAACGACCGTCAGATGACACCGGGGTCTATCGGTCCGCCCATCAGCGCTATCGGGAGCTCTACCCGGCCCTCCGGCCGGTCTTCCACCAGACCCCCCACTGACGACTGAAAGGGCCTGTCTGTCTGGATCACTATCTTCGCGTTGGACAGGAGGACCCAACATGAAGATCGCAGTCGGAACCGAGAAAGGTGCTTACCTCTTGAGCGAGGCGGCAGGATCCTGGGACGTCAAAGGCCCCATCTTCCCGGGCTGGAGGGTCTCAGCGTTTGGCTCCGCAGCGGATGGGACCCACCTGGCTGCGGTGGGCAGCAACTGGTTCGGCATCGGCATCCACCGGCAGCGAGGACTTCGAGACCTGGCAGCAAACCGAGGACCCACCGGCATGGCCCGAGGAGAGCGATCGGGCGATGGAGCAGGTTTGGACGTTCCACACCGCAGGAGACCGGGTCTGGGCCGGCGTTGCCCAGGCCGGTCTGTTCACGTCTGACGACGGTGGGATGACCTGGGCTCCGGTCGACGGGCTCAATGAGCACCGGACCCGGGGTGACTGGGAGCCTGGGTTCGGCGGGCTTTGCGCGCACCGTGTCATGACCGATGGCGACACCCATTGGGTGGCGATCTCAGCGGTAGGGGTCTTTCGGTCCGACGACGGGGGAGCCACCTGGGAGCTCAAGAACGACGGCGTCGAGGCCGTGGGCCTCCCCGAGGACGCGTCACGCCCTGAGGTCGGCTACTGCGTCCACTGCCTGGCTCATCACCCGGACGACCCCATGAGGATCTGGCGCCAGGACCACAGTGGCGTCTACCGGACTGGCGACGGAGGCGACACCTGGGAGCGGATCGAGAACGGCCTCCCCGCCAATTTCGGGTTCGTGATGTGGCGGGACGACTCCAGCGGGCGTCTCTTCACCATCCCGTTGGAGGCCGACACCAACCGGGTCCCTGTCGATGGTGCGCTCAGGGTCTATTGCTCCGACGACGACGGTGACTCCTGGAGTCTCGCAGGCTCGGGATGGAGTGACTCACCCCAGTTCACCGGGGTTCTCAGGGGTGCCTTCAAGGGAGACGATGATGGTGCCTTCTGCTTCGGGACGACCGGCGGAAAGCTCTGGCTGACTCGCGACAACGGTGACAACTGGCAGGAGCTAGAGCCTGCCTTTCCAAGGATCGGTGCGATCGAGCTGCTCCCATGAACGCCAGGATGCGGCTCCCTCGCATGCTGTCGGAAACCGTAGGTACCGAGCCGGCGCATGACGTAACCGGAGACACCGTCCGCGCCGCCCTGGCCAGCCTGTTCGAACAGGTGCCAGGTCTCCGCAATCACATCGTCGACGAGTCGGGCTCGGTGCGCCCACACGTCTCGGTATTCGTGGACGGATACCAGGCAGATCTCGACACCGGCGTGGCCGAGGGGTCGGAGATCCGTGTTCTCCATGCGGTCAGTGGCGGTTCACCTTTCGATTGACGAGGTGAACTAGATTCGGGGCACGAGATGCGCGTGCTCGTCGCCGACAAGTTCCCGGAGCGGCAGCTGGAGAAACTCCGCAATCGGGGCCATGACGTTCGCTATGAGCCGGCGCTCGACGCCGGCTCACTGCCCGGAGCGGTCGCCGATGCCGAGATCCTCGTAGTCCGCTCGACGGAGGTGACCCGGGAGGCAATCGAGGCCGGCACCGAGATCGGATTGATCGTCAGGGCCGGCGCCGGGACGAACACAATCGACGTGGAGACCGCCTCTTCGCGCAGTGTCTACGTGGCGAACATCCCTGGGAAGAACTCCGTGGCGGTCGCGGAGCTGACCATGGGCCTGATCCTGGCCCTTGACCGCCGCATACCTGACAACGTCGCCGACTTGAGGCAAGACCGCTGGAGAAAGTCCGAGTACTCCAAGGCCCGGGGGCTCATGGGTCGTCGTCTGGGGATCGTTGGTCTGGGCGCCATTGGCATCGAGGTCGCCACGAGGGCCCGAGCGTTCGGCATGAAGGTGGCCGGGCTGGAGAAGGCCGATCGTGACGAGGAGACGAGCGAGGCGCTCTCAGATCTCGACCTGAAGCTCTACCCAGACCTCGAGACCATGCTGCCGCAATGCGACTTCGTCTCCCTGCACGTTCCTTCGACAGCGGAGNNCGGAGACCCGGGGCCTCGTCGACCGCGAGTTTCTCGCCTCGATGGCGGATGGGTCGTCTCTGATCAACACGTCACGTGGAGATGTCGTCGTCGCCGAAGCCTTGCTCGAGGCACTCGATCAGAAGAACATGTGGGCCGCCCTCGACGTGTACCCGGATGAGCCAGAGTCGGGTGAGGAGACCTTCCGCTCGGCACTCGCCAGGCACCCTCGGGTCTACGGTACCCACCACATAGGGGCGTCGACCGATCAGGCCCAGGAGGCCATCGCCAAGCGGGTTCTCGGCGTGATCGACCGTTACTGCGATGGATTGGTGGAGAACGTGGTCAACCTGGCCGAACCGATGTCACACACGACTGTCATCGGCATCCGCCACGTCGACAAGGTGGGAGTTCTCAGCAACGTCTTCTCCATCATGCGGGGCGCCGACATCAACGTCGAGCACATGGAGAACCACATCTTCGACGGGGNNCGGCCAAGGCCGTGATGCACGTGCACGGAGATTTCAACGACGCGGTGCGCAAGGAGCTGGAGGACCTGGACGCCGTGTTCCAGGTCGCGGTGCTCCGCGAGACGCCCTGACCGTCGGCCCCAGTCACCTCTCTCGAGCCCAGGGCGGCGTCGGAGCCTCCATCCTCTTCAGGGTGGATGGCACCGGGCCGAAGCGGTCCTCATTGCCCACTTCCCAATCGTGCCAGGCCTCGGTCAACTCGTCGGTCGTGCGGGCGACGAAGTTCCACCACATCTTCACGCGATCACCCAGCGGTTCACCGCCGAGCAACATCAGCCGGGCGGGAGAGCTCCTGGCCGAGAGATCGATCGAGTCCCGCCCCGCAGGCACGATGGCTAGCGAGCCGGGCTCGACGATCTGTTCGTCCACCCTCACCGACTTGTCGACCGGGACGACGGCGTGCTCGAAGTCAGGGTCCGTGGGGATCGTGGTGGGACCGCGCAAAGAGAGATCCACGCCGATGGTCGGATGGGCGNNNTTTGCCAGCGCGTCTCCCACCTCTGTCTCGGGTAGTTCGGCCAGGTGCTGAAACGCCGACATCCCATGACGGGTGGCTTCGGTCTGGGCGAGCCACATCTGAACCCCCAACAGCCCGGTGTCTTCCCAGGTCGACGAGGTATCGACGCCTTCTTCGGCATGGGCAATCCCATTCCCCGCAGTCATCAGGTTCAGTTGGCCGGGTCGGATGAGCTGCTCGGTTCCCAGTGAGTCACCGTGGAGCACGGAGCCGGAGAACAGCCAGGTGACCGTGGCGAGCCCGATGTGAGGATGAGGGCCTATCTCTATCGGGGGCGGCCGCTCGACGTCATCTGCCTGCATGAGGTCCACGAAGCACCATGGCCCGATCGTCCGTCGGTTCTTGGTGGGCAAGACACGGGCAATCGCCATCTGCCCGATGTNNCCTCTCGCACCTCGATCGCCGTCACCCCCAACTCGGTCGTCTTGCTGTCCTGCTCGTCGATCGGGCCGCTCATGGCCTCCAAGCTACCGACTGTCGCGACCTTCCGGTCACAGGGTGAGCCGGACGATGGGTCGCGTGTCGTTGCGTCTGATCATCTCCACGAATCCGTGCTCGGCGAACATGCCGAGAGTCCCTGTGAAGTAGTTGACAGCCGACCACTTCTGCCCATCGACCGGGTATGCCTCGATGACCCTGGCTCCCTGGCTCGAGGNNCCTGTTCCGATTCCCTGGCTCCGCTGCCCCGTGCGGACCACGAAACAGTTGATCGACCACGGGTCGGTGTCGTCGATGGGCTTCAAGAGTCGCGATCTGGACAATGTCGGGAAGTCACTGCGCGGTCCGACCTGGACCCAACCCCTGGGGTCTCCGTCGACGTAGCCGAGCAGTCCTGGAGGCGGGCCCTCTCGAGTGATGTCGGCGAATCGCTCCCGATTGTCCCGCTGGTCCTCGAATCCACCGTCAGGCCGGCGCCAGTGCATGCAGTAGCACCGACGGGCGACACCACGGTTTCCGAAGACGGTGTCCATGTCAGCGAATCGGTCGGGGGTCAGCGGAACGCACTCCATCGGCCCGACGTCGGTGTGGGCGGTGTAGCTCCATTCCATGTCACGCTCCGATTCTCTCCTGCTCACACGGGGCCGCGAACGTGAGTTCGACCACCTCGGCCTCGACGCTCCGCCGACGGCGCTCACGACGACTCTGTCGCTTGGGGGCACGACGGAGAGACATGGCCTGTGCCTGCGCTCGCCTTTCGTCAGCAAGCTGCCTGGCGAGGTCGTAGTTGATGTGGAACATCTCGTCTTCCTTTCTCTGTCGCCGGTACGCTACGGGTAGTAGCGGACAGAACCTGTCCGCAGAATCAAGGACACTGACGACCACGCCATGGACACCGCCGAACGTCTCCTCAAGCTCCTCGGCCTGCTGGAAGGCAGGATCGACTGGAGGGCCGAGGAGCTGGCTCAGCGTCTCGAAGTCACCCCGCGCACGATTCGCCGCGATATCACCCGTCTCAGACAGCTGGGCTACCCCGTCCAGGCTGTCGCCGGCCCCGGGGGTGGCTATCGCCTCGGAGCCGGTGGCAAGCTCCCACCGCTGCTGCTCGATGATGATGAGGCGCTGGCGGTGGCGCTGGGTCTGCGGGTGTCCGTGATGACTGCCGTCGGCGGCATCGAGGACTCCTCTCTCTCCGCTCTCGCCAAACTGGAGCAAGTGCTCCCGGCCCGGCTCCGGTCACGTCTCGAGGACATAGCCGACGCCACGACGTCGACCATGCCCGCATCACGGACACCGGTCGATCATGGTGCCCTTGCCCTCATCGCCGCCACGATCAGGAAGCGAGAGAAGCTGCGTCTTCGCTATGTCGACAGCAAGGGAGCCAGGACCGAGCGTCATGTCGAGCCAACGAGGCTCGTGCACACCGGCCGTCGCTGGTATCTCGTGGCCTTTGACCTCGGCCGTGAAGACTGGCGAACCTTTCGACTCGATCGGGTGTCGGAGCCGACGACGACCGGGATGCGCGCCGCCGCCCGACGCGGTCCGGACCCGGTGGAGTTCGTGCAGCAGGGGATCACTGTGGATGCCTGGCAGTTCTCGGCGTCGATCGTCCTCCACGCACCCGCCGAATGGGCACGTCGCGAGATCGCCCCCACCGTGGGAACAGTCGACCCCATCGATGACGAGACAAGTCGACTCAGGATCGGAGCCGACGAGATGGAGTGGTTGGCCCGGTACCTCATGAGTCTCTCGATGCGGTTCGACGTCGAAAGCCCCCCGGAGTTGCGAGCGGAGCTGGCCAGGATCGGGGCGGAGCTCGCCGAGCAGTTCTCGATCTGATCAGTCCCCTGCGCGCGTGACCCCCCGATAGAGTCCTGCCCATGCTGCAGGAATTCAGGGACTTCATCGCCAAGGGCAACGTCGTGATGCTCGCCGTCGGCTTCATCATGGGCGTCGCTTTCCAGGCCGTCGTCAACTCGCTCGTCGAGAACGTGATCATGCCAATCGTCGCCATCCCGTTTGGCCAGCCGAACTTCGACTCGCTCACGCTCACGGTCAACGACTCGGTGATCGCCTACGGTGCGTTCATCACCGCCGTAGTCGTGTTCCTGCTGACCGCAGTGGCCGTCTTCTTATTCATCGTCAAGCCATACAACGCATGGTCTGCGGCACGTGCCACTGACGACGAAGAGGAGGGCGACGAAGGGCCATCCGAAGTCGAGCTGCTCGCCGAGATTCGGGACACTTTGAAGTCACGGCCGGCCTAGCCGGGACGCCACCCGCCCCGAGCCCCGGTGTGCCTCTGACGCGCCCCGGCACCCGAAGGGGCGTCGTTGACGTGCCTTGGTCGCCAGCTCGCAAGCGAGGTCAGTCGGGTCAGTCGTATGTGTAGAAGCCCTCGCCAGTCTTCCTACCGTGAAGCCCGGCTTCGACCATCCGGGTCAGGAGCGGGGGAGAGGCGTAGAGCGGTTCCTTGAACTCGTCGAAGAGCACGTCGGCGACGTACTTGGTGGTGTCCAGGCCGACGAAATCGGTCAGCTCCAGCGGGCCCATCGGGTGGTTGGCCCCGAGGCGCATCCCCGCATCGATGTCCTCCGCACTGGCGACGCCGGCTTCGTACATCCTTATCGCGCTGAGCATGTAGGGCACGAGCAACATGTTGACCACGAAACCGGCGCGGTCCCTGGCGAGAATCACCGTCTTCCCGAGACTCACCGCGTAGTCGCGGGCTCGATCCCTCGTCTCGTCGGCGGTCTTGACCGTGGTCACCAACTCGACGAGTGCCATCACCGGCACGGGGTTGAAGAAGTGCATCCCGACGACGCTCTCGGGCCGCCCGGTTGCGGAGGCGAGCCTGGTAATCGGGATCGAAGACGTGTTGGATGCCAGGATCGCCCCCTCGGGGGTCAGGTCGTCGAGCTCGGAGAAGAGCTGCCGCTTCNNAGTTGCCGGTCGGACTGCTGGGAGATGTCGGTAGACACCGTGATCCTGCCCACGATCGAATCTCGCGTCGATTGGTCGATCTTGCCCCGGTCGACGCCCCGAGTCAGCGATCCTTCGATGCGTTTCAGAGCAGACTCTGCAGCCTCGGCATCCACCTCATGGACCACGACGTCAGATCCTGCACGGGCGCAGACCTCGGCGATGCCCGAGCCCATGAGACCGCCTCCGATGACTCCAACTCGTTCGATTGCCATTGGGGTTTCTCCTGATTTAGTAGTGCGACCATCATGGCAGCAGCAATTACCCTTGCTGTTCCAGATGTCGTACGACCACAAAGCAATCGAAGCCAAATGGCAGGAGCGTTGGGAGAGCGAGCGCGTCTTCTATGTCACCGAAGACGACTCCAAGCCCAAGTTCTACAACGTGTGCATGTACCCCTATCCCTCGGGGGCGATCCACCAGGGGCACGTCCGCAACTACACCTACGGCGANNCACGCGGTATAAGACCATGAAAGGCTTCAACGTGCTGTCGCCGATGGGATGGGACAGCTTCGGCCTCCCTGCCGAGAACGCCGCCATCAGCAGCGGCATCCATCCCAAGATCAACACCGAGAACCAGATCGCCACGATGTCCGATCAGATCCGGCAGCTGGGGTCGATGTACGACTGGGACCGTGAGCTCGCCTCACATCACCCTGACTTCTATCGCTGGGACCAGTGGCTCTTCATCGAGCTGTGGAAGCGAGGTCTTGCATACAAGGCCGAGGCCCCGGTCAACTGGTGCCCCAAGGATCAGACGGTTCTCGCCAACGAACAGGTGATCGACGGCCTCTGTGAGCGTTGTGGCACTCCTGTCGTCAGAAAGAACCTGGCCCAGTGGTTCTTCAAGATCACCGACTACGCCGATCGGCTGCTCGAGGACTTGGAGATGCTGGATCACTGGCCGGACCGGGTGCGCACGATGCAGCGCAACTGGATCGGCCGCTCCNNGGTGGACGGTGGGGGTTCTTTCGAGGTGTTCACCACCAGGCCCGACACCATCTTCGGGATGACTTTCTGCGTGCTCGCCCCCGAGCACCCTCTGGTCGAGGGGCTCATCTCAGGGAGCGAGTCTGAGGCAGAGGCCCGGGACTACATCGAGGCGGCGGGCCGGGCGAGTGAGATCGAGCGAATGGCTGAGGGGGACAAGACCGGCGTGTTCACCGGGGCGTACGCCATCAACCCGGTCAACGACGCGAGGGTCCCGATCTACATCGCCGACTATGTGCTGATGGGCTACGGGACCGGGGCGATCATGGCGG
>JABAOG010001773.1_pt1 | contig 13599 bp, 18 predicted proteins | sample 7062131 | NCBI WGS metagenome assembly JABAOG01 (sample SAMN14538629, study PRJNA623070) | marine sediment metagenome | biome: marine biome [ENVO:00000428]; feature: marine pelagic biome [ENVO:01000023]; material: deep marine sediment [ENVO:00002113] | place: India: Arabian Sea | collected... | reverse complement strand
CCAGGCCCGAGCATACTCCCCCGCGCCGCCTTGACGACCTCTCGCTCCAGCCCGGCTCCGGTCCGCGCCCGCCTCGCGGTCATCGCTGGCGTCAGCGCGATCTCCTTCGCCGCCATCCTCTTCAAGCTCGCGCAGCCCACCCACCCACTGGTGGCCGCGGCCACTCGGCTGGGCATCTCGGCCATCCTCCTCGCGCCGCTGACCCTCCGGGGCCATCGCCGCGGACACCTCGCGGGGGCGGTGGGCCGCGACGCGGTGCTCGCCGGCTTCCTCTACGCCGTGCACTTCGGCGCGTGGGTCGCCTCCCTCGAGCGGATCAGCGTCGCCGCGAGCGTCACCCTGGTCACCGCCACGCCGGTCTTCCTCGCCCTCGTCGCCCTGATCACCGGCCGGGACCGCCCGACGCTGCGCCATGGGATCGCGATCGTCATCGCCCTCGCCGGCGTGCTCCTCATCGCACGGTCCGGCCCCGGCCCCGGGGCCTGGTCGGGCAACGCCCTGGCCCTGCTCGGCGCGCTGGCCATGGGCCTCTTCCTCTTGCTCGCCCGCCGCCATGGAGCCTCCCTCGACGCCTGGGCCTTCACCGGCGTGGCGTGCGCGGTCGGCGCGCTGGTCCTCCTGAGCGCGGCCTACGCGACCGGCATCCCGATCGCCCTCTCGAGCACGGACGCCCTCCTCCCGCTCGCGATGGCCGCGCTGGTCCCCCAGCTGATCGGCCACGGCTGCCTGACCTGGAGCCTCCGCCACCTGAAGCCCACCACCGTCGGCTTGGCCACGGTGGCCGAGCCGGTCGGGAGCACCCTGCTGGCCTGGCTCTGGCTCGGCGAGACCCCCGGGGCGATGACCCTCACCGGCTGCGCCGTGGTCCTGGTCGCGGTGGTGCTCACTCTTCGCGGCGAGCGTCGCTGACGTCCGCGGGGGTGTCCCAGTCGACGAGCCGCCCCGCCGGCACCTCGATGGGCCGAGCGCCCACCCGGTCGAGCAGCCGCTGCAGCGAGAGCTCGCCCGCCGCGAGCGCCTCCTCGATCGCCGCGCTCACGGCGGTGGTCTCGTAGCGCGCGCAGAGCGGCTCCCAGCGGTCGTGGCGTGGCGCGACCACGCCCTCGGCGTCCCGGAGGCGCGCCAGCAGCGCCCCGTCCACGGCGGGCATGTCACAGGCGACGACCACCGCGACCGGCCGCGCCCTCAGGAGCGCCCGCAGCCCTCCGATGGGACCGACCCCCTCGGGATCGTCGGCGATCCGAGGCAGCTCGGGCACCACCGCACCATAGGGCTCCGCCGGCCCCACCAGCACCGGGTCGAGCCCGGCCTCCCGGCCGAGCCGCGCCAGCCGCTCCACGAGCGTCTCCCCCCCGCCGGGCGCCTCGAGCAGCCCCTTCGGCCGACCCATCCGGGTCGATCCGCCCCCCACGAAGATCCCGAGCGTGACCGTGTCCACGGAATCCGGTGTGCCATGCCGGCGTTCTCGTGGCATCCTCGCGTTCCCCGACGGCTTTCCCTTGCGTTTTTCGACCTACAGCTCTCTGCTCCTCTTGGCGTTGCTCACCGCCGGCTGCGAGACCGACCCCGCGACCGCGCCCCTGCAGAACCCGGAGCCGCTGGCCGCCGTGGACGAAGCCGAGGCGAGCGACGAGGGATCCGACGAGCCGAGCTATTCGCCCTTCGTGCTGCACATGAGCCGACCGGACGGGCTCCCCTTCGGCGCGATCTCCTTCAAGGACGTGGGGATGAGCATCCCCGAGCAGGAGCGGGTCCTCGCCTACGAGACCCTGGCCGAGTCGCTGAGCCTCGAGCTGCAGCGCCGCATGGACGACGTCGCCGTGGAGGTGCGCCACACCGTGGAGATCCTCGATCCCGCCGCCCACCTCTCCTGCGAGGGCCGGCACATCTACGTCGACCTCTGGAAGGCCGGCGAGGGCTGGGGCTACTCGCTCTGGTCCGGCTGCGGCGAGGACGACGAGTTCGCCCACGAAGAGGTGGAGCCGACGCGGGTGGCCGTCGCCGGCACCGCCGAGTCCTTCGAGCCGCTCACGCGCGACATCGTGGCCAGCCTGGTCGACGCCACGCGCACCGGCTGCTTCACCAAGCACTGCTGATCGATGGCGCGGCGCCCCGCGCGCCATGACCGACCCATGAAAAAGCTCCGCGTCGCGACCCTGAACCTCTGGAACAAGAGCGGTCCGTGGCAGAAGCGCATGGCCATCACCGCGGCGGAGATCGACCGCCTGGCCCCCGACCTGCTCGGTCTGCAGGAGGTGCTCTGCCTCGAGAACCAGGCGGGCCGGCAGAACCAGGCCGCCGAGGTGGCCGGCGATCGGCACTGGGTATACGGCGAGGGCCACGATCTGACCGCCGCCTGGCTGCCGAAGGGGCAGCGGCTGACCTTCGGCAACGCGCTCGTCAGCCCCCATCCGATCGCCCGGCACGCGACCTATGAGCTGCCGGGCGCGGACGACAGCGACCAGAAGCGGAGCGTGCTCCACGCGGTGGTCGACGCGCCCAACGGGCCGGTCGACGTCTTCGTGACCCACCTGAACTGGAAGCTCGACGAGGGCCACATCCGCGTGGCGCAGGTGAAGGCGCTCGCCGAGCTCGTCGACGCCGAAGCTCCCGACGACGGCCGCTACCCGCCCATCGTGATGGGCGACATGAACGCCGAGCCGCAGTCGGACGAGATCCGCTACCTGCTCGGATTCACCACGCTGGGTGAGGAGCGCTGCGTGCGCTTCGCCGACGTCTGGCAGTACGGGGGCGCGGAGCCGGGCGTGACCTTCGACGGCTCGACCAACCCCTTCGCGGCCGAGCATCACGAGCCGCCTCGACGGATCGACTACGTGCTGATCCGCGGGCCCCATCCCGACGGCCACGGCAAGCCGCTCGCGGTCTCCCGGGTCTTCGACCAGCCCGTCGACGGGATCCACCCTTCCGATCACTACGGGGTCATGGCAGATCTCACCCCATGAGATGCGCCCTCGTCCTCCTTCTCCTCGTGACGGCCTGCGGGCCCGACGAGGAGGAAGCGCCGGCCGCCGAGCCGGCCCCGGCCGCCGCCCAGCCCGAGCCGGAGCCCGCCCTCGAACCGGCCGCCGAGCCCGAGGAAGAGCAGCCGCTCCCCGCCCTCGGCGAGGAGGAGCTCGACGCCATGGACCGGCCGGCCCTCGAGGCGGCGTGCTTCGGCGGCAGCACCGCCGCCTGCGACCGCTTGGGCCATTAGTACCCCGTGACGGATCGCAGCGATCGAGCCCTTGCGTTGGCTGGGTCCGCATGCAACGGTGCGCGCCTTCCATGACTGAGAGCAGCAAGAACAACGAGCTCGGCGAGGCGATCGTTTGCAAGCCCGTCGAGGTTCAGGTGGGTGACCGTGGCCTCGAGCGGGCCGTGAAGCACCTCAAGCGGAAGATGGCCTCCGAGGGCATCCTCCGTGAGCTGAAGCGTCGGCGTCACTACATGAAGCCGTCCGTGCGGAAGCGTAAGAAGGAAGCCGAGGCCGCTCGGCGCCGTCGCAAGCGCGTCCGCATGGAGCGCTGAGCTTCCAGCCACCGCATTCTTCTGGCCCGCGCTTCGATCGAGGCGCGGGCCGATCGCGTTTGGGCCCGGGGCCCCGATCGACGAAGCTACTCGCGATGAGCCGACTCTCCATGCTGCTGGTTCTGCTCGCCGCCTGCGGTGAGCCGGAGCCGCCCCCCACGCCCGATCCGATCGGGCCGCCGGCGGGGATGGACGAGCTGCAGTGGGGCGAGCACCTCTACCAGACCCGGGGCTGCCTGGCGTGCCACCGCATCGACAGTGGCGAGAGCATCGGTCCCCCGCTCGATGGGCTGGCCGGGTCCCAGCGGACGCTCGCCGACGGCGAGCGCGTGGTGGTGGACGCCGACTACCTGCGGGCGGCCATCGCCGAGCCGGACGCCACCCGCGCCGCCGGCTACCCCCCGGGTGCGATGCCGGCCTACGCCTTCGAGCCCGCCCAGATGGAGGCGCTGATCGCCTATCTGCAGAGCCTCTCCGTCCTCGCTCGCTGACGCAACGATGAGCGAGCTTCTGCGTAGGACTCTCCCATGAGCACCGCCGTCGTCGACGTCATCATTCCCGCCCTGGACGAGGAAGAGGCCATCGGTGCCGTCATCCGCGCCATCCCGAGCGCCGTCCGCCAGGTGGTGGTGGCGGACAACGGCTCGACCGATGGGACCGCCCGCATCGCCCGCGCCGCCGGCGCGCAGGTCGTCTCGGAGCCGGAGCGTGGCTATGGCGCGGCCTGCCTCGCGGCCCTCGCCTACTTGGCGGAGGACCCGCCCGACGTGGTGGTCTTCCTCGATGGCGACGGGAGCGACGATCCCTCGGAGCTCGACCTGCTGCTCGCGCCCCTGGCCGACGGGGCCCACCTGGTCATCGGCTCCCGCACCCGCGGCCGCTCCGAGCGCGGCAGCCTCACCGCGCCCCAGCGCGTGGGCAATGCGCTGGCCTGCCGCTGGATCCACTGGGTCTACGGCGAGCGCTTCAGCGATCTCGGCCCCTTCCGCGCCATCCGCTGGTCCACGCTCGACACCCTCGACATGCGCGACCGCAACTGGGGCTGGACCGTCGAGATGCAGCTCGCCGCCGCCCGCCACCGGGTCGCCTGTGCGGAGGTCCCCGTCCGCTACCGCAACCGGCGCGGCGGTCGCTCGAAGGTCAGCGGGACCATCCGGGGCAGTGTCTCCGCCGGCGCCAAGATCCTCTGGCTCTTGGCCCGCGAGACCCTCCGCCGGCCCCGAGGGATGGACCGATGAGGGCGGCGATCGGCGTCTTCGCGCGCGCCCCCGTCGCTGGTGAGACGAAGACCCGATTGATTCCCGCCCTCGGCGCCGAGGGCGCCGCTCGCCTCCACGAGGCCTTCCTGCGTGACGTGCTCCAGCGCGCGGCGCGAGTGGCGCCGGTGACGCTCTTCGTCGCCGGAGCCATGGATCACCCCACCTTCGAGTCGCTCCTCGACGCTCCCGAGCTGAGCTCGGTGCGCCGCGTGCCGCAGGTTGGAGCGGACCTCGGTGAGCGCATGCGCGAAGCGCTGCAGACCCTGCGCGCCCACGCTTCGGCGGCCTTCCTCGTCGGCAGCGATGTGCCGACCTTCCCCGAGCGGCTCCTGCGGGCGGTGGCTCGACGCCGCGACGAGCGGGTGCTCACCCCCACCACGGACGGCGGCTACGCGCTCGTCGGTGGCCGGGCCGGCTGGGATTTCGAGGGCGTATGCTGGTCCCGGCCGACGACCTTGGCCGAGACCCTGCGCCGCAACCCGGGCGCCAGGCTCACCGAGCCCTGGTACGACGTGGACGAGCCCGCGGATCTCGAGCTGCTGCGCCTGCACCTCGATCTCGATCCCTCCGCCGCGCCGGCCACCGCGCTCGCGCTCGCGGCGATGGTTGCCTGACCCGGCGGCCCCGGCGTACAACCGACCCATGGCCGATAAGCTCGCCAAGCTGGTCCAGCAGCACGCCCCCGGTTCGGTGCTCTTCCGCGACGGAGACGCCGGCGACAAGATGTACGTGATCCAGCAGGGCCGCGTACGCATCTTCACCGAGGTGAAGGGGCAGGAGAAGCAGCTGGCCATCCTCGGCCCCGGCGACTTCTTCGGCGAGATGGCCATCCTCAACGACAAGCCGCGGACCGCCAGCGCCGAGGTGATCGAGGACGCCAAGATGCTGGTCATCGACGCCGAGACCTTCGGCTCGATGATCGTGAACAACCTCGAGATCGCCGTGCGGCTGATCAAGCGGCTGGCGCGGCGCCTCGACAGCGCCAACACGCTCATCGACATCCTGATGCACCGCGACCCGAAGGCGCGGGTGATCCTCGGGCTCGCTCACGAGGCCGAGTACAACGGAGAGCAGGCCGGGGACGGCTCGATCCTGGTGCCCTTGGACAAGAGCGGCCTGGCCACCCAGATCGGCCTGGCCGAGACCGAGGTGGAGGCGGTGCTCCAGCGCCTCGCTCGCCTCAAGATCGTCGAGGAGACCCCGGAGGGCTTCATCCGCATCCCGGACACGATGCGCCTCCACGAGTTCCTCGAGTTCCTGCAGATGCGCGAGAAGTTCGGCGACTGACGCCGCGCGGGGCGACGCCCCGCTCAGTCGGCCTTCTGCTTGCTGCGCTTCTTGAGGAGCCAGGCGAGGGGGATCGAGCCGAAGTAGAGCCCGATCAGCGGGAAGAGCATCACCACCATCGAGCCCACGTCCTGCGGCGTGAGGATCGCGGAGAGGATGGCGGCGATGATCACCCACCAGCGGCCGAACTGGAACAGCTGCTTGGGCGTGACGATGCCCGCGGACGAGAGCATCACCACCACCACCGGCACCTCGAAGACGACGCCGAAGGCGAGCAGGAGCCGGGTCGAGAACGAGAGGTACTCGCCGAGCATGATCGTCGGCGTCATCGTGATCGACGCCTCCGGCAGGAGCCCGGCGAAGCCGAGCAGGGTCTCGAAGCCCATCGGGAAGACGATGGTGTAGCCGAAGATCGCGCCGCCGGCGAAGCAGAGCGTCGAGAAGAGGACGAAGGGGATCGCCATCAGCTTCTCGCGCCGATAGAGCCCCGGCGAGATGAAGGCCCATAGCTGGTAGAAGAGCCAGGGCGCCGAGCCGACCAGGCCGCAGACGATGGCGATCTTCAGGTAGCCGATGAAGGGCTCGACCGGGTTGGCGAAGTGGATGGTCGGCTCGCCGAGACCGAGCCGGTCGTAGGCGTGGACCAGCGGGGCGAGGAACCACTCGAGCAGGCGCTCCTTGTAGATCCACGCGACGATCACGCCCGGGATGATCCCGATCACCCCACGCACGAGCCGCATGCGCAGCTCGCCGAGGTGCTCGAAGAAGCCCATCTCGACATCGTCTTCGGGCCCCTCCGGCCCGGTCTCGTACTCCTTGCTGAGCTCCTCGCTCATGACGGAGCGCTCTCCTGGGCCTTGGCCGCCCGCCGCTCGGCGAGGGCGATGTCCACGCCCTCGGGCGGCGACTCCTGCTCGCGCATCTCGTCGGTGAGCTTCTGCGAGCGCTGCGGCGCGACCGGCCGGCGGATCTCCCGCTCCAGCTCACGAACCCCGAGCGGGTCCTCGCGCATGAGGTCGTCCAGGCCCGACTGCTTGCGCAGGTCGCTCGAAGCCTTGCGCAGATCACGCATGCCCTTGCCCACTGCCTTCATGAGCTGGGGCATGCGCTTGGGGCCCACGGCGATGAGGACCACCAGCGCGATGACGAGCAGCTCACCGGAACCGATGCCGAACATGCGTGTGAGAGCTTGACCCCGACGCGCTGGCCAAGCCAGCCGATGGGATCGATGGCGCGCTACTCCGCCGCGCGCTTCAGCCGGTCCGCCGCCTGCGTCATCTGCCGCACCCGGCCCTCGGACTCGCGGGTGAGCTCCTGGATGCGCCGGGCCGCCGCGAGCGTCTGCTCGGAGCCACGGGCCTGGGCGCGGTGCGACTGGTGCAGGTGGTTGACCATGTTGGAGATGTCCTCGATGGCCTGGGAGATCTGACGGCCACCGCGCGCCTGCTCCTGGCTCGAGCGCTCCACGTGCTGCGTGATGAGCCGCATCTTCTCCGCGCTCTTCATGATGAGCTCGGAGCCGCGCGCCTGCTCGGCGGTCGCGGCGGCGATCTGCTGCACGGTCTCGGCGATGCGGCCGATGGCGTCGGTGACCTGCTTGGAGCCCTTGGCCTGCTCGACGGTGGCCCGGGCGATGGCGCGCACCATGCTCGTCGACTTCTGCGAGGACTCGAGGATCTTCTTGAGGGCGCGCTCCGCCTCGGCGCTCACCAGAACGCCGCTGTCGACGGTGCTGGCGCCGCGCTCCACCGCCTGGATGGCGTTCTTGGACTCGGCCTGAATGGTCTTGATGAGCTCGGCGATCTCCTTGGTGGAGGCGCCGGCGCGCTCGGCCAGGTCCTTGATCTCGTCGGCGACGACCGCGAAGCCCTTGCCGTGCTCGCCCGCCTGGGCGGCGATGATCGCGGCGTTGAGCGCGAGCAGGTTGGTCTGCTCGGCGACGTCGTCGATGACGTTGAGGATGTCGCCGATGGCCTCGATGCGGCTGCCGAGGTTCGAGATGACGCTCACCGCCTCGCTCGAGGTCTCCTTGATGCGGTTGATCTCGTTGATGATGCGCAGGATCGACTCGGCGCCCTTCTCGGCGTCGCTGGCGACCTCCTCGGAGAGGCGGGCGGTCTCGTTGGCGTTCGACTGCACCTGGTCGATGGACACGTCCATCTCGTTCATCGAGCTCGAGGTCTCTTCCGCGGTGAGCGAGAGGGCGTCGACGTTCCGGGCGACCTCCTTGATCGAGTAGGCCATCTCCTCGATGGAGGAGACGGTCTCGCGGACCGAAGCCCCGAGGTTCGACATGTTCTCGGCGACCTCGTCGTTGGTCGCGGTCATCTCGAGGATGGAGGAGGAGCTCTCCTCGGCGCTCGAGGCCAGCGCCTCGACGTTCGACGCCAGATCCTGAAGCGCCGACGCGATCTGCGTCATCGAGGTCGTGGTCTGCTCGACCGCGGCCATCTGCTCGCCGAGATCCCCCGAGAGCTGGTCGACGTTGTCCCGGATGATCTGCTCGGCGTCGATCATCTCGCGACGCGCCTGGGTGAGGTTGGACTCGGCGTCCTGCTGCACCTTCTCGGCGGCGCGCAGCTCTTCGCGCATGCTGTCGAGCTCGGCGCGGATCTCCTGCGCGTCGGCGAGCTTGGACTTGGTGACCTCGAGCTCGGACTGAAGCGCCGTGGCCGCCTCCACCTTGGCGCGCGCGGCGTCGAGCTCCGCGGTGAGCTCGGCGAGGCGACCCTCGTCCGGCTGCACTTCCTGCGCGGGGACGCCCTCGCCCATCCCGCCGGCGATCACCAGACCGCCGAGCAGACCGAGGGCTCCGGCGGCGGCGATCCACCCGGCCGCCGGGCCGAACGCGGCGAGCGCTCCCACCCCGCCGACGGCGATCAGGAGTCCAGGAAAGAAGAATCGACTCTGAAGAATGCGGTCGGACATGCAGGCGGCGCCGGACGGGCCAGCGTCGGGAGAGGGTAGGCCCAGGCCGGCTCCGGGATCAAGGAACGTGACAGGCGATTCACTCTTCCTGCAGCTGCGCGAGCAGGCTCCGAGCCGCCCCCAGCTCGGGAGCCAGCGCCAGTGCCTGCTCGGCGTGCGTCCGAGCCCCCTCCCGGTCGTCCTCGGCGAGGGCCAGATGGGCCGCCAGCAGCGCGACCGCCGGCGCGTTCGGCTGCTCCTCTCGGAGCCGCTGCAGCCGAGCCCGGGCGGACCCGAGCCGGCCGGTGGCCACGTCCAGGGCCGCGAGGCGGAGCCGCGCGTCCCAGCCCACCAGCGGATCGGCCGCCGCGCTCTCCAGGTCCGCACGCGCCGCGGCCACTCGGCCCGCCTCGGCGTGCAGGATCCCGCGCACCGTGCGGGCGATCGGCTCCCGGTCCTTCAGCGCGAGCACCGTCTCGGCCCGCGCGCGCGCCGCCGCCCGACGGCCGAGGCGCAGCTCCGCGTAGGCCAACATGCCGTTCGCGCGGGCCCAGGCGGCGCTCCCCGGCTCGTCCACCAGCTGCACCAGGCGCATCAGATGCGCCCGCGCCTGTCCGTAGTCGCCGCGCATCATCCAGACGTCGGCCAGGTTCTGCCGCGCGCCGACGTGGCCGGGATCGATGGCCAGGGCCTCCTCGAAGGCGCGGGTGGCGTCGTCGATCCGGTCCATCCGCAGGAGCACCACCCCGAGGTTCGCCCAGGCCTCGTCGAAGTCGGGATCGATGCGGATCGCCGCCCGGAAGCAATGCTCCGCCTCACCGAGGTCACCGCGCTCGAGCATGACCAGGCCCAGGTTGGCGTGGGGCTCGGCGAAGCCGGGGTGGAACTCGAGGGCGAGGCGGAAGCGGGCCTCGGCGTCGTCCAGGCGGCCGGCCTCGAGGCGCTCGGCGCCCACCCGGTTGTGGGCGATGGCCTGCGGCGGGAGCGCGCCGGTGGAGGCGCAACCGAGCGCGAGGAGCAGGGCGAACGGAGGAAAGGCAGACAGCGACGGCATGATGGGCCTTCTTCGGGCGTTCGGAGCCTCAGTTGCGTCCCGGCCTGGTCCCGCGACGTGTTTCGGACAACCATGGGTCGAGGGCGGCGATGAGGAGGGCATCAGCGAGAGGGCGAACGATGATCGCGCTGGCCGCGCTGCTCGCCCTGGCCTTCGCCTCGACCGTCGACGCCCAGCGGCAGGAGCGGCGCAGCGAGCGCACCACCGTCGATGGCCGCGTCCCGGACCCGGAGCCGGAGCCCGAGCCCACCGAGCCCGAGCCTCAGGACCGTGAGCCGCGGCCCGAGCCGGAGCTGATGCCGCGCCTCACCCTCGCCGAGAGCGCCGGCTGGACCTTCCCGGAGGCGCCCGAGCCCTCGGACCCGGAGCGGCGCATCGAGGCGCGCGAGAACCGGTGGCTGCGCGACCAGCTCGGTCAGGACGCGCGCGAGGCGGGCAACGCCGACCGCTGGTACCACCGGATGGGCCGGCGCATGCGCTCGAAGCTGCAGATCGACGCCCGCGAGTCGCTGCAGGAGCGCCGCCGCGGGATGACCGCGCTGCAGCGGCTGGCCGACGAGCTGGGCCGCTACGCCCACGGGCCGGACGGCGTGACCGACCGCAACCGCGCGATGCCCCCGACCGAGGGCGAGGTGCCCCAGATGGGCGGCCTGGAAGGCGCCGAGGCGAACGAGCGCCGGTACATGGTCCAGCGGCGGCTGACCAACGCCCCGGTGCGCTGGGACCGGGTCGACGTCCGGCTGGTGCACGCGCCCGACGGCGATCTGCTCGCCTCGTGGATCACGCGCTCCTCGGGCAACGACTACCTGGACCAGGCGGTGCTGCAGGCGGTGCGTGACGGCGCGGCCGAGCTGCGCCCGCCACCGCAGGCGGTGGTGGGGCGCCGGCTGAACATCGTCAGCGAGTGGCGCTTCGAGATCGGCGACGTGGCCACCTTCCTCACCGAGTCCGGCTGCGTGATGAACCCCGAGGGCGGCGTGGACTGCGCGGCGCTCGGCCGGGGACTGGTGCGCACGCGGGTGACGCTGCTGCGGGTGGTCGACGCCCAGCACCCGGACCCGCAGCAGACCAGCGGCCTGCGGCCCCGCGAGGAGCGGGAGCGGCTCATCCCGCGGCGAGCGCCCGGGCGCGCGCCACGACCTCCGGCGCCCCCAACCGATCGGCCATCGCCTCGAGAGTAGGGGCCGGGCCCGTCCAGCGCAGATCCTCGAGCGACTCGGCGGGTGGCACGTCGGTGCGCAGGGTCGCCAGGGTCTTGTAGAGGGCGGCGTCCTCGCGCTGCGCCTCGAGGTTGGCGGCGAGCGTCTTGGCGCCGCGGACCTTCACCGCCCACTCGGCGGGGTCGGCGGGGATGGCCTCGAGGTGCTGGTAGCGGGCGAGCACGGTCGCGGTGGACTTGGCGCCCCAGCGGGGGATGCCGGGGATCCCGTCGGCGTCGTCGCCGACCAGCGCGAGGTAGTCGGGGATCGACGCCGGCTCGACGCCGACCTTCTCGACCACCGCCGCGCGGTCCATCACCAGGTCCCGGCGCCGATCCCAGAGCACCACCCGGCCGTCGTCGACGCATTGGTAGAGGTCCTTGTCCGGGCTGCAGAGCACGACCTGCTCGACCTGGTCCCGGTAGGCCACCGCGGCGCAGGCGAGGGCGTCGTCGGCCTCGAGCTCGACCATCGGCCAGACGGTGACGCCCCCATGGCCGCGGTCGCCTCCTCGATGATCGGGAACTGACCCAGGAGCTCCGGGTCGATCCCCTCGCCGGTCTTGTAGCCGGCGAAGAGCTCGTTGCGGAAGGACTCGATCACCGTGTCGAAGGCCACCGCCACGTGGGTGACGTCGTCCTGCGCCAGAAGCCCGGCGAGGGATCGCAGCCAGGCGCGGGTGGCGCCGATCTCGACGCCGTCGGCATCGGTGGAGCTCGGCGCTCCGAAGAACATCCGGAAGAGCTCGTAGGTCCCGTCGATCAGGTGCACGCGCATGAGCGCGAGCATACGGGGCGGGTGGGACGCCCGTCAGGCGGCGAGGGCCTGGGCGACGGCCTTCGGCGCGTCGACCGGCAAGCCCAGCTCGCGGCGGAGATCGGCCAGCGGTCGCTCGAGCTGGGCGCGGAAGTCCAGGCCGAAGAGGGGCTTGGTCCGCTTGCCGAGCTGGAAGCCGTGGCTGATCGCGGTCATCCGCTCGTCCACGGTCTCCATGGCCATCAGCAGGGTGTTCACCAGACCCATCGAGAGGATCAGCACCGGCAGCGGCCCCTTCACCTGCGCGCAGTAGAACGCCTGCAGGCCGAGCTCACCGGGGACGTCGGTGTCGAAGCCGGTGACCACGTGCCACAGGTCGTGGGTCTCGCGAAGGTGGTTGCGGATCCAGTCGATGTCCCGCTCGTCGCCACTGTCGACGAGCTTCAGGTCCTCGTGGCGCAAGTCCCGCTCGGCCATGAACTCGGCGTACTCGCGGCCGAGGGTGCCCTCCGGCAGCCGATGGAGCGCCTCCTGGTCCAGCGCGCCGAGGCGCGGCTTGGTCTCGAAGGCCTTCCCCAGCGCCGGATCGGCCTTGAAGCGCGCGATGGCCTGCTCGAGCCCCTTCGATTTCTCCGAGAGGTCGGCGAGCACGAAGATCTCGTCGAGCTGGTTCGGATCACGGACCACGCGGCTGACGGCGCGCAGGCCACGGAAGATGTCGAGGGGGCTCATCATGGGGACTCTCCTTGCGTGCCCTTCATTATGTGAGCTATTGCTCACATTCACCACTCGCATTCCCACGACCCCCGAAAGACCCGACGAATGGCGTCGAAAGTCCGCACCACACCGAGAAAACGGCCCCGCCAGCAGCGCTCCAAGGCCACCGTGGACGCCATCCTCGAGGCCACCGCTCAGGTTTTGGTCGAGCACGGCTACGACAAGACCAGCACCAACCGGGTCGCCAAGCGGGCGGGGGTGAGCATCGGCTCGCTCTACCAGTACTTCCCGAACAAGCAGGCCGTGATCGCCGCACTGCGCGAGCGCCACGGCGAGTACNNGCCGGGGTGAGCATCGGCTCCGTCTACCAGTACTTCCCGGGCAAGGAGGCGCTCGTCGGCGAGCTCGTCGACCGCTTCGCCGGCCGCGTGCTGGAGCTGGCGCTGACCGGGCTCCGCGAGCAGGCCGACCAGCCTCCGTCGGTGATGGCACCGGCGCTGGTCCAGGCGATGATCGACCTCAAGCGGGAGAACCCGTCGCTGGCCCGGGTGCTCCGTGACCAGATCCCGCGCGTCGGCCGCATGCAGACCTACGAGCGGAACCTGGAGACCGTGGTCGAGGCGGTCGCCGCCTACCTGGAGCGGCACCGGGACGAGCTGCGCGTCGACGACCTGGAGGCCGCGGCCTTCATCACCGTCCAGACCGTCGACGCCGCGACCCACGCCGGCGTCGTCGGCATGGTCGGTGGCGTCGACGACGAGCGCCTGGCCGCCGAGGTCACCGACATGGTGCTCGCCTACCTGGTCGGCTGACCCTCAGTCGCCCAGGGGACGGGGCGGCACGACGGTCATCCGCGCCGGGTGCGCCGCCGGGTAGGCGACCATGCCCAGGC
>JABAOG010002248.1_pt1 | contig 13600 bp, 15 predicted proteins | sample 7062131 | NCBI WGS metagenome assembly JABAOG01 (sample SAMN14538629, study PRJNA623070) | marine sediment metagenome | biome: marine biome [ENVO:00000428]; feature: marine pelagic biome [ENVO:01000023]; material: deep marine sediment [ENVO:00002113] | place: India: Arabian Sea | collected... | reverse complement strand
CTGGGTGATGGGGATGATGAACACGGTCAACTGGCTGGACGGGCTGGATGGGCTGGCGGTCGGCGTGGTGGCGATCGCCTCGGTGGTGCTGTTCGTCAACAGCGTGTTTCGCCTGCAGCCGCCGCAGGACAGCGTCGCGCTGCTGCCGATGGCACTGCTGGGTGCGACGCTCGGGCTGCTGCCCTATAACTTCTCGCCTGCGCGGATCTTTCTCGGGTCGGCGGGGGCGTTCTTTCTGGGGTACGTGCTGGGCGTGTTGAGCATTGTTGGCGGGGCCAAGGTAGCCTCGATCCTGCTGGTGATGGGCCTGCCGCTGCTCGATACCCTGTGGCAGATCGTGAACCGCCTGATGCGCGGGCAGAACCCGGCGATGGGCGACCGCGGGCACCTGCACTTCCGCCTGCACGATCTCGGCCTTAGCCACCGCCAGATCGTGCTCGGCTACTACCTGTTCTGTGCGACGTTTGGCGGGCTGGCGCTGCTGATCCCGTCACGGCTGTACAAGCTGGTCGCGATCCTGGTGATGGGGCTGATCGCGCTAATCGGCTTCGTGTGGCTCTCCCGCCGGAACGCCGCCGACCCGCCAGCAGCGCCCCCTGAAGACGCCTAACGGTACTCCAGTTCACGGTCGAGCAGGCGGCTGAACAGGGCCTCAGCCCCGGCGATCACCGCCATCATAAACAGGTCGATCCCCAGCGCCATCACGAACGCGAAGCTCAACCATTCGGCCAGCCGGGTCAGCGGCCCCTCGACCCATGCCCGCAGCAGGATGCTGAGGTCGAGCACCAGCAGAAAGACCGTCACCACGGCGACCACGCCAGCAGGCAGCCACCAGTTGATGCGGTCGTGCTCCTCGGGCAGCATCGCATTCGCCACCGCGAAGATCAGGTATATCCAGAACCAGAAGTCGGGCGTGGAAACGAACGAGCGGAAGGCTGTGCCAATAGTGGGCAAGTCGCCGGTCGCCAGCGCCTGCGCCACCGCCTGCACCTGAAACCGCCCGCCGCCGATCAGCGCGATAGCTGCCTGCGACGCCGGTCGCCAGCGGGACCATCCCCACCAGCGTGGCGCGCACGTCGTCGGTCTTGCGGTCGATCTCGACCAGGCCCAGCCGGATCATGCCGCGTTTCTTCTCCGGCCAGATGCGGAACTGCTTCACCTTCACGCCCATCGCCTTGGCCAGCACCCACTGGCTGCTCTCGTGCAGCACCACACCCGGCAGCATCACCAGGTAGTAGATCAGCACAGCGGCCTGCGGGTTGTTGGTCAGCAGCAGGCCGAGCCCTTGAATGTGGCGGTGAATCCAGCGTTCGACGCGCACCAGCGGCCAGATGACCAGCGCAGCGATGATCCACGGGAGCAGCCAATCAGGCATCAGGCAGGGAATCCTTCCGCATCAATAAAAAGATGTGCGGCCTGCACCACGCAGGCCGCACGCGTGCCAGCCTCAGCCGCACTTGACTTCCTTGGATACGCGGATCATCTCGGCGAAGCCTTCGGCGTCCAACGCCGCGCCGCCGATCAGCCCGCCGTCGATCTCAGGCTGCTCCATCAGCTCGCGCACGTTCGACGGCTTCATGCTGCCGCCGTACTGGATGCGCATCGCCTGCGCCACGTCGTCACCGTACATGCCCGCCAGCGTGCCGCGCACCACCTCGCCNNATGGCCCAGATCGGCTCGTAGGCGATCACGATGCCGCGCGCGTCATCGGAGCTGACGCCTTCCAGCGCGGCGCGCACCTGCCCGCTCACGAACGACTCGGTTTCGCCGCGCTCGTTCTGCTCGAGGCTCTCGCCAACGCACACGATTGGCATGATGCCGTGCTCCAGCGCAGCCTTGATCTTGCGGTTCACGGTCTCGTCGGTCTCGCCAAAATACGCGCGGCGCTCGGAGTGGCCGATGATCACCATGTCGGCGACGCCCTGCAGCATCAGCGGGGAGACCTCACCGGTGAACGCGCCTTCTTCCTCCCAGTACATGTCCTGCGNNCTTAATGTTGCTGTCCCGCAGCACTTCCTTCACCGGGGCAAGGGCGACGAACGAGGGGCACACGGCCATCTCGACGTCTTCGACGTCGCCCACCGAATCGCGCAGCGAAACGACCAGATCCATCGCCTCGCCGATCGTTTTATTCATCTTCCAGTTACCAGCCAGAATGGGCTTACGCATGGCTTCTCCTAACCGTTTTCTCAGGGGTAAGGCGGCTTACCCGCCAGCCTCATTCTACCACGCTATTGCCGTGGGGCAGCCACCCGATGATAGAACACTCGTTCTGTTTTTGCCAGCAGTAGANNGTTCTGTTTTTTTGCCAGCAGTAGATGCACAGCGGCGCGGAGCGTATCCACGCCGCTGTGAACTTCGCGGACCTACTTGTCGTTGAGGGCTACCAGACCCGGCAGTTCCTTGCCTTCCAGCATCTCGAGGCTGGCGCCACCGCCGGTGCTGACGTGCGTCACGTCATCCGCCAGCCCGGCCTGGTTGATCGCTGCAGCCGAGTCGCCGCCGCCGATGATCACGGTCGCCCCCTCTTTAGCGCGCCCCGCGAGGATCTGCGCGACGCTGCGGGTGCCGGTCGCAAACGGCTCGACCTCGAACACGCCCATCGGCCCGTTCCACACGATGGTCTGCGCGTCGGCCAGCACGTCCGCGAACAGCGCGACGGTTTCCTCGCCGATGTCGAGCGCCTTCCAGCCTGCGTCCACGCCTGTCCAGCCTTCCGTCACCCCGGCAACTTCCGGCGCGATGGTCTTGCGCTCGGCATCTTCCGTCAAATCGGTCGCGATCACGAGGTCGACCGGCAGCACCAGCTTGTCGCCAGCCTTCTCTAGCAGTTCGCGCGCGGTGTCGATCGACTCCGCCTCGACCAGCGAATCGCCCATCTCGACGCCCTGCGCCGCGAAGAACGTGTTCGCCATGCCGCCGCCGACCAGGATCTTGTCGGCCTTGCCCAGCAGGTTCTCGATCACCCCGATCTTGTCGGACACCTTCGCCCCGCCGAGGATCGCCACGAACGGCTTTTTTGGGTCCTCGATGGCGTTGCTCAGGAACTCGATCTCCTTCTCCATCAGCAGCCCGGCAACCGACGGCAGGTACTGCGTCACGCCCTCGGTGCTGGCGTGGGCGCGATGCGCCGAGCCGAACGCGTCGTCCACGTACACGTCGGCGAGGTCGGCAAGCTGTTTCGCGAAGTCGGGGTCGTTCTTCTTCTCACCCGCGTAGAAGCGCGTGTTCTCCAGAACCAGCACGCCGCCGTCCGGCAGGTCGGCGATGGCCTTCTGGACCTTCTCACCCACGGTGTCGTCCACAAACGCAACCGGTACGCCGAGCTTCTCTTCCAGCACCGGCGCGGTCGGGGCCAAGGAGAACTCCGGTGCGGGCTCGCCCTTGGGCCGCCCCAGGTGGGACATCAGGATCACGGCTTTCGCCCCCTGCTCGAGGATGGCCTTGAGCGTTGGCACCGCTGCCTCGATGNNATCGCCTTGAGCGTCGGCACCGCCGCCTCGATGCGGGTCGCATCAGTAACCTTGCCGTCCTCGACCGGCACGTTGAAGTCCACGCGCACCAGCACGCGCTTGCCTTTTAGGTCGATGTCACGAATCGTCTTTTTGTTCATCAGGGTTCCTCTCTGTACTCAGAAAAGGGGCGGGGCAGTCCACGTGCGGCTGCTCCCACCCCTCTCGTTTGTCAACGAATGATGCGGCGTACGGTTTAGAGCTTGTCCGCCATCATCTTGGCCAGGTCGGCGGTGCGGCTGGAGTAACCCCACTCGTTGTCGTACCAGGTGATGACCTTCACCATGTTGCCCTGCATCACGAACGTGTAGTCGGCGTCCACGATGCTGGAGTAGCTGCTGCCCACGATGTCGCTGCTGACCAGCGGCTCGGTGGAGAACTTGAGGATGCCCTTCATCGGGCCTTCCGCCGCCGCCTTGAATGCGGCGTGCACGGCTTCGGTGGTGGTGTCGTTCTCAAGCTCCGCCACGAAGTCCACGACCGACCCGGTCGGCACAGGCACGCGCATGGCGATGCCGTCGAACTTGCCTTCCAACTCAGGGATGACCAGCGAAACAGCCTTGGCTGCCCCGGTCGAGGTCGGGATGATGTTGACCGCTGCGGCGCGCGCACGGCGCAGGTCCTTGTGCGGGCCGTCGATCAGATTCTGCGTGCTGGTGTAGGCGTGGACCGTGGTCAGCAGGCCCTTGACGATACCGAACTCGTCGTTGATGACCTTGGCTACCGGGGCGAGGCAGTTGGTGGTGCAGCTCGCGTTGGAGACCACGTCGTGCTTCGCCGGGTCGTACTGGTCGTCGTTGACGCCGAGCACGATCGTGACGTCGGGGTCCTTCGCCGGCGCGCTGATGATCACCTTCTTTGCGCCGGCCTCAAGGTGCTTGCCCGCGGTCTCGCGGGTCTTGAAGATGCCGGTGGACTCGATCACGATGTCCACGCCCATCTCGCCCCAGGGGAGCTGGGCGGGGTCGCGCTCAGAGAGTGCCTTGATGAAGTCGCCATTGACCACGAGGCCATCTTCGCGAACTTCGATGTCTTCGTAACGACCGTACACGCTGTCGTACTTAAACAGGTGCGCCATCGTCGCCAGATCGCCCAGATCGTTAAACGCCACCACGTCCAGCTCGTCGGCGTATTTTTCCTTCAGAATCTTCAGGACGTTCCGGCCAATGCGGCCAAACCCGTTAATACCAACCTTTACTGCCATTTGAAATCTCCTTCTGACTGAAACACCAGTCAATCTTAACCTATATTATAAAGCGACTTCCACGTCTTGCTCACCATTTACGTCGAGCAGCCCGACGACGGCGTTCGCCAGCAGCGTGGAGTCGTGCCGCCACGGGCGGGTGCGGTCAGCAAGCGGCGTCCCAACGATCTCTACGCCGCCAACCGGCGCCTCGTTCCGGGTCGTCCGGACGTATTCGAAGTTGGCTTCGGCGGGCGGCAGCGGGAAGCTGTCGTTCGCCAGCACCACGTCGAACAGACCGCGCCCGACGTGCGCCTCGATGGCCTGTATGTGGTCGTCGACGGTGAACCCATCTGTCTCACCGCGCTGAGTGGCCACGTTGCACACGTAGACCTTCAGCGCCCGGCTTGATCGTACCGCCTGCGCGATGCCCTCCACCAGCAGGTTGGGGAGGATGCTTGTGAACAGGCTCCCCGGCCCTATCACGATCAGGTCTGCTGAGAGGATTGCCCGCACCGCTGCGGGGTAGGCAGGCACGCTGTCCGGTTGAAGGAAAACTCGCTCGATCCGCCCGCTGACTTCCGGGATGGCCGACTCGCCGGTGACGCGGCGCATGCTGTTGGTCTGCTCTTCGCGCAGGTCGGCCATGAGCGTCACGTCAGCCAGCGTAGACGGGAGCACCTGCCCCCGGATCGCCAGCACGCGGCTGCTCTCGACCAGCGCCTGCTCGAAGCTGCCCGTCACCCCGCTGAGCGCAGTGATGAACAGGTTGCCAAAGCTGTGCCCGTCCAGCCCTCCCTCGCCGAAGCGATACTGGAAGAGCTGCGTCATCAACCCTTCGTCGCGCGCCAGCGCGGCGATATTGTTGCGGAAGTCGCCGGGGGGCAGCACGCCGAGGTCGCGCCGCAGCCGTCCGGAGCTGCCGCCGTCGTCTGCCACGGTGATGATCGCGGTCAGGTTGGCGGTATGCGCCTTCAGGCCGCGCAGCAGGGTCGGCAGGCCGGTGCCGCCGCCGATGGCGACGATCTTCGGCCCGCGCTGCCGCTGGCGGTGCTCAACCATTGCTTCGACCAGCTCCCCACGGTTGAGGTCCAGCGGGGAGAGGATCGCCTGATTGATGCGCTCCAGCGCCAGCACCACCAGCGCCGCGCCGAGCGCAGCCGCCAGCGCTGCCCGCAGCCAGAGCGACGAGCCGCCGAGAGTCAGTATAAACTCAAGCGGGGGGATCGGGTTGGTGCGGAGCCACTGCAGGAGCACCAGCGCGAACGCCAGGCCGAGCGCGGTTACGCCGAGAAACAACACCCCCAGCCACCGCTTGACACCGATGCCAGGCGTGAGCCACTTCAACAGTGCAGAGGGGATACGGGAGGGTTTTCTCAACGCTTGCTCGCAGCGATCACGTGCTCAGGCAGGAAACGAGCCGCCCCACACTTCGGAACGGCTTGGTAGAATACTCGTTGAACGGTCCGGGCCACCTCGATCATGATACCCCCTGTACCATACCCTGTCAAAGGGATGTGCCGCTACCAACGCGGCGGAATCCCTTGAACTGGCACCGTTTAGGTGCTACAACTGTTATGGTTCTTGACTCGATTAAGGAGATACACGTGGCGAACTTCGATTTGATGAGGCGCCTGGCGAAACATTCTGGCGGTAAGATCATTCTGTTGATACTGGACGGGTTAGGTGGTCTTCCGTACAACGTAGAAGGTGAGACAGCGCTGGAGATGGCTTCCAGCCCGAACCTCGATCGGCTGGCGCGGGAGGGCAGCACCGGGCTTTCCATCCCGATTGCCCGCGGCATTGAGCCGGGCAGCGGCCCGGGCCACCTCGCGCTGTTTGGATACGACCCGCTGACGTACGACGTCGGTCGCGGCGCGCTCGAAGCGGCAGGCATCGGCATCGACATCCAGCCGGGCGACGTAGCGGCCCGTGGCAACTTTGCAACGCTCGACGAGAACGGCCTGATCACCGACCGCCGGGCGGGGCGCATCCCCACCGAGCAGGGCGCAAAGGCTGTCGCCTCGCTGCAGGACATCACCCTGCCGGGGGTTGACCTGACAGTGCGCGAGGTCAAAGAGCACCGTTTCGCCGTGCGGCTGCGCGGCGACGGGTTGTCCCCCGATCTGAACGATACCGATCCACTCGAAGTGGGTAAGGCTCCACTGCTGGCAGAGGCGCAGGTTGATTCGCCTGAAGCGAAGCACACCGCTGAACTGATCAACGACTTCGTGCTGCAGGCCCGTAACCGCCTTCAGCACCACTTGCCGGCCAATGGGCTGACCCTGCGCGGTTTCGCCGGGGACCCCGAGCTGCCGAAGTACGGTGACGTATACAAGCTCAAGGCAGCCTGCGTCGCCGTCTACCCGATGTACAAGGGCGTCAGCCGCCTTGTCGGGATGGACATCGTGGACACGACCGCCCACGACACGCCGCTGGACGAGTTCCACTACGTGGCCGATCTGTGGGATCAGTACGACTTCTTCTTCATCCACGTCAAGGCGACCGACAGCCGTGGTGAAGATGGCGCGATCGAAGCCAAGGCGGCGGTGATCGAAGAGGTGGATGCGGCGCTCCCGGCGCTTCTCGACCTGCAGCCCGACGTGATCGCCGTGACCGGCGACCACTCGACGCCCGCCAAGATGAAGTCGCATTCGTTCCACCCGGTGCCGACGCTGATCTGGGCGCCTGCCACCGCGATGATCGACCGTGTCAACGGCTTCGGCGAACGGCAGTGCATACAGGGCGCTCTGGGCCAGTTCCCCGCGCCTGACCTGATGCCGCTATTGATGGGGCACGCTGGTCGGCTGGCTCGCTACGGCGCGTAAGTCACTCCTGACCGAATCAAACGGGGCAGCCGGTTGGCTGCCCCGTTTGCGTACCGCCAAGCTAATATGCATCACTCGGCACGGCGGCGCAGCGCGATCCACGCCAGTACCGCGATCAGGATTGCCTCGACCAGCGTCCCGGCGAACATCAGCACGAACGCGTCGGTCCAGAACTTCTCAGGGAAAAGCCGAATCAGAGTATCAGAGTACGCGAATAGCCAGCTGTCGCCTTCGAAAAACAACGCGTGGAACTGCGTGAACAGCCAGCGGAACGCCAGCGCGACCGTCACCAGCCCGGTCACGATCAGCGCGACGGTCAGCAGCCCACCGCGCAGCAGCGCCCGCCGCAGCGCGTCACGCCCATTATTGCTGAAGGCCAGCACCGCCATCGATACGCCGACCACCGCCAGCAGCCCGTACCCGAAGCGCAGCAGATCCTGCGTGACCATTTTCACGTCATACATATGGGACAGCTCGCGCTCGTTGTACAACGGCGTGCCGTCAGGGAAGGTTTGGTTGCCAAGGTAGCTGATGTCCTCATCGTTGAACAGGTACCCTAGCGCCGGAGGCGCGTACGCCAGCCTGTCCTCCTGCGTGAAGCCGAACGGATCGGCCGGGAAGTTCGGCTGGTTGTATTCCCAGCGGATGAACGCCTCGCTCATCAACACGCGCGCATTTAGGAGCACCAGCGTCAGCGGCATCGCCACCACGATCAGCAGGTGCAGCACCGCGATCAGCCAGCCCGGCAGGCGGAACCCGCGCGGTGACGCCGGTATGCTCTGTGTGTCGATTGTGGTCATCGCGGGGTCTCCTTTACTGGCAGGGCAGCTCGCTGCCGCCGCTGAGCACGAAATTGACCAGGATCAGGTCGGTGAGCAGTTCGGTCGGGGCGCGGTCATCGGTGAGCACGATACCGCCCTCAGGGGTGGGTCGGATCTGCGCGTACGCCTGCGCCAGTATCTTGCCGAGCAGCGGGTGGGCATCTGCCGGGAGCGCGGCGGCGTTCTCCAGCAGGTTCTCCGGCGTGGTCGGCTGCACCGTCGCCACCAGAATGCTGTTGCAGGTGGCAGGCACGTCGATCACGTGGACGCTGGGGAATACCTCACCCAGCGTCGCGGAGAACGCCTCGATCAGCCGTCGATCCTCAACCGTCCGCCCGACGTTGATCGCGACCACGCCGCGCTCGCTGAGGTGGGCGCGCACTTCCTCGAAGAACTCGACGGTGGTCAGGTTCCACGGGATGTACGGCAGCTTGTACGCGTCCANNCCACCCCAACCACGTCGTAGGTCTGGTCGCTGGCGATCATGCCGTAGCGCCCGTCCTGCACGATCACGTTCACGTTGGGCTCGGTCATGTCGAAGTAGGTGCGCCCAACCTCCACGATGCCGGGGTCGATCTCAAAGCCGTCGATCGGGATCGGGCCGAAGACCCGCGTGTACTGTTTCGGCGTGGTGCCCGCCGCCAGCCCGACCATCCCCATGCTGCGCACATCTGAGGGCGCGAACGGCGGCGCGTTAAAAAACGGGGCGGCCAGGTAGTAATCCCACGTACCGCCCGTCTCGACGAAATCCGGGTACTCCGGGTAGTACATCGAGTGAATGCCCTGCCCCTCGTTGAGCAGCAGCACGTTCGCCGTGCCCCAGCGCGCCACCTGAATGTAGTTGTACGCCGACTCGTCCTCGTAGAGCAGCTCGGCCCCGGCAGGTGGAGGGCGCAGCCGCCCCGGCAGCACGAACACCGCCAGCACGATCAGCACCAGCGGCATCCACAGGTACAGCAGCGCCCGGCGCGGTTCAGCCATCCCCAGCCCGATCAGCCCGATCACCAGCAGAACGCCCGCCAGCGCCATAAAGGTGAAGTTCGTGCCGATAGCCGGGATCAGCACCAGCACCGGCAGGAACGTGCCGATGATGCTGCCAACCGTCGAGATCGCGTACATCCGCCCGGAGACGCGCCCCGCGCTGGCGGTGTCCTCGATTGCCAGCCGAATTGCGAACGGCGAGACGGTACCCAGCAGCGTCACCGGGAGCGCGAACAGCACCAGCACCACCACGAACGAGCCGATCATCACCGCGGCGTTGATGTTCAGCACCGCCCCGGCGGCGAGGTTCAGCAGCGGGCGGGCCAGCACCGGGATCAGCCCGGCGGTGAATGCCCCCCACACGATCACCTGATAGAACGTGCTGACGTAGGGCGAGCGGTCGGCGAGCCGCCCACCGATGAAGTACCCCGCGGTGAGGTAAATGAGGATGAGCCCGATGATGTTGGCCCACACGATATTGCTGGTGCCGAACACCGTCCCCAGCAGGCGGGACGCGCTCAGCTCCAGCCCCAGCGTCACCAGCCCGCTGGTAAACACAACCAGCGACAGGTAGCGGCGCTGCCTGCGGGTCAACTCGAATGCCAGTTTTTCGGTCGTCTTCTGCTCCATAGGCGGGGATTATAACGTACCGGCATCGGGCGCGGCACCCGCTTCGCGCATCTCCGGTTCGACCTGCCAGATCTCGATGCCCGAGTCGCTGCCGGGCCGCTGCTGCGTCCAGATCCGTTCCATCTTGAGGTCGGTCAGCAGGTCGGGCTCGCGCAGCCACTGCTCGGTGGTGATCACCAGAAACGTGGTCCGCGCCGCCGCGAGGTCCCTCAACTGTACGACGGCTTCCTCATCCCACGCGATCACCTCGTAGCTTTCTATCCACACAGACGGTGGCAGATACACGTCGAGCCCCTGGTGCGGCTGCTCGGGGTAGCTGAAGCGAACCATGTTGATGCCCGTCGGGTGCTCCTCGGCCTCTGCCAGAAGGAACTCGGCTGCCTCCGGCACACCGTACCCCGAGGGCCATCCGCTGACGAACTGCTCATGCACGCTCGGCGGAAGCGGCGCGTTGGGGAGATCGGCGATGATCAGCGCGTCGAGTTGAAAGACAGAGACCACCGTCACCAGCAGCGATGTGCCATACAGAGCCCACTGCCACGGACGGCGGCTCCCGCGCCGCGCGACGACCCACTCGGCGGCGTGGGAGAGAAAATGCGCGATGAGCAGCACAACGAATGGGTGTGCGGGCATGAAGTAGCGTGGGTAGAGCGTGCGCCCTGTCGCCACGTAGGGGAGGATCATCATGGCAGCCACCACCAACACGAACTGCGCCTGCCAGCGGTGGCGGTCCAGCAGGGCAGCAGCCGCGGAGATGACCGCCAGCACGGCTACCGGCGGTGTGTAGAGCTGCCAGAACCACCTGCCGACCAGCCGGAGATTCTGCAGCGTGAGGGCTGCGACAGACACCCGCTCCGTGTCGAGCGTCTTATCCTCGATCTGCCATATGCCGAACTGCGCGACAGTCATAAACACACCGGTGAGCGCCAGCAGCACCAGGCTGGGCAGCACCACCCGGAACGCCCCCCTCCACGACAGTTTATCCGCCAGAATCAGCACTGCCAGCACCGGGATCACCGCCAGCAGCAGCGCGGAGAGTTTGATGAGCACCGCCAGCGAGAGCACCACGCCCAGCAGGATGGCCCAGCGCTGCTCGGATGTACGCACCGCCCGGATGGCGGCGAACACCCCCCACACCCCCAGGCATGCGATCATCGGGTCGACCAGCGCCGTACGCTCGTAGAACAGCGTGTAGGGCAGCGCGGTATAGAGGGCGATAGCCCCTATTGCCACCGGCTTCGAGTAGAGTTCCCGCCCGACGGCGTAGGTGCCCGCCAGCGTGCCGAGGCCGAACAAGACCACACCCAACCGAGCGGCGAGCAGGTGGGGCAGCGGCAGGGCCAACATCAGCGCGAAGATCTTCATCCCCAGCCACTTGCCGTGATCTGCGCCGATAAACCAGTCCCCTTGCAGGGTGAGCTGGGCCCGCCAGATGTGCAGCGCCTCGTCGATGAACGCGGGCATGCGGGTCAGCCACAGCACCCGCGTCACGATGAATACCAGTACGATGGCGGCGATCAGCACTGTTGGCGCTGAAGGCATCCGCCTCTGTTTTATGCGACCAGTCACACAACCTCCACACGCGTACAGAACGCCGTCCCCGGATGCCGCGACAGCGTGAGGGTGCGCCGCGCATCGAGAGAGGCCCACGGGGTAGCGGGCAAGCTGTGCGNNCGCATCGCGAAAGGCCCGCGGGGTAGCGGGCAAGCTGTGCGGTACAACCCCGGAGATTATACTGTGCGCACCCGGCCAATGCGCTGGTTTCCAGCCGCGAAGAGGCAATTCTGCGCGGCTGGGTTATAATGCCCCCCAGCAGAACAGAACAAATAATCTGACTGAAAGGCTCGTTATGTCAGACGCCCCCGGCGACGACCGCCTGGTATCCGGCAGCAAAAAACCCGAGGAAACCGTCAACGTAGATGCCGCGCTGCGCCCGCACGCGCTCGACGACATCTACGGGCAGGACGCGTTAGTCGAACGGCTGCGCATCCAGATCGAGGCGGCGCGCTCGCGGCAGGAGTCGCTCGATCACATCCTGTTTTACGGCCCGCCCGGCCTCGGCAAAACGTCGCTCAGCCACGTGATGGCGTACGAGATGGGCGTCAACATCCGGGTGACGGCTGGCCCTGCGATCGAGCGGGCAGGCGATCTGGCGGCGATCCTCTCAAACCTGCGCGCCAACGACATCCTGTTTATCGACGAGGTGCACCGGTTGGGCCGCGCAGTAGAGGAAGTGCTGTACCCTGCGATGGAGGATTTCGCACTGGACATCGTGATCGGCAAGGGGCCGAGTGCGCGCAACGTGCGGCTCAAGCTGCCGCGCTTCACCGTGATCGGGGCGACCACGCGGCTGGCGCTGATGACTGCGCCGCTGCGGGCGCGTTTCGGCGCGGTGTACCGGCTCGACTTCTACGGGGAGGACGCGCTGGTGCGGATCATCCAGCGTGCCGCCGACCTGCTTCAGGTGCCGATTGACCTGGCCGGGGCGCGGGAGATCGCGCGGCGCTCCCGCGGGACGCCACGTGTGGCGCCGCGACTACGCGCAGGTGCGCGCCGACGGCATGATCACCCGCGAGGTGGCGCAGGAATCGCTCTCGCTGCTGGAGATCGACGATCTCGGGCTGGACGACGTCGATCGCCGCGTGCTGGACGCGATCATCGACAAGTTCGGCGGCGGGCCGGTCGGGCTGGAGACGATCGCCGCCTCGATCAGCGAGGAGGCCGACACCATCATGGACGTGTACGAGCCGTACCTGCTCCAGCTGGGCTTCATCGAGCGCACGCCGCGCGGGCGCGTTGCGACGAGCCGCGCGTACACCCACCTCGGCTACGAGGACAACCGCGCCGAGCAGGCTCGCCTGTTCTGACACACGCAGAGAGGGAACGACCATGATCCAGTTCGACTCGCTGGGCAAGTGGATCATCGCATTCGGCCTCGCGATCGCGGCAGCAGGGGCGCTGATGCTGCTGCTGGGCCGCATCCCCGGGCTTGACCGCTTCGGCAGCCTGCCCGGCGATATCCGCTACCAGAGCGCCGACGGACGGTTTTCGTGCTTCGTGCCGATCGTCAGCACCATCCTGCTGAGCGTCGTGCTCACCATTGTATTGAACGTGGTTTTGCGCATTCTCCGCCGTTGAGGCCGCTGGCGCAGACCTTTACCATTGGAACGTTACTGGCAGATGAAGACTCAAGATTTCAACTACGAACTCCCACCCGAACAGATCGCACAGACCCCGGTCGAGCCGCGTGACGCCTCCCGCTTGCTGGTGCTCGACCGCCAGACCGGTGCCGTTGCACACCGCCAATTCCCTGACATCGTGGGGCTGATCAATCCCGGTGACGTGCTGGTCTTCAACCAGACGCGGGTCATCCCCGCCCGGCTGCACGGCCTCAAGGCTGAGACGGGCGGACAGGTCGAGTTCCTGCTCCTACGCCGCGAGAGCCCGGCGACGTGGCGCGGGCTGATCGGCGGCAAAGGGNNCGAGGGCACAGTCGTGGCGGAGGGTGAACGCTCCGAGCGCGTGGTGGCCTTCGAGCAGCCGATATCCGCTCTGCTGGAGTCGCTTGGCGAGATTCCGCTGCCGCCGTACATCCACGAGCCGCTGGCCGACCAGGAGCGCTACCAGACGGTCTACGCGCGCAGC
>JABAOG010023002.1_pt1 | contig 13608 bp, 12 predicted proteins | sample 7062131 | NCBI WGS metagenome assembly JABAOG01 (sample SAMN14538629, study PRJNA623070) | marine sediment metagenome | biome: marine biome [ENVO:00000428]; feature: marine pelagic biome [ENVO:01000023]; material: deep marine sediment [ENVO:00002113] | place: India: Arabian Sea | collected... | reverse complement strand
CCGGCACCTACTCGATCGTCTACGTGTTCGACAGCGGCGAAGCAGACGGCATCAAGGAGCCGGCCGTGCTTCGCGAGATCGAGCGCGTGCAACGCGAGGCCGAGCGCCATCCGCTCGTCACGAAGACCTACTCGGTCGTCGACATGATGAAAGACATCAATCAGAGCTTCCACAACGGCGACCCCGCGTACTACAAGATTCCGGACAGCCGCGAGCTCGTCGCACAATATCTGCTCGTCTATGAAATGTCGGGCGGCGAAGAGATCAGAAACTACCTGTCCATCGACTACGCTCGCGCGACCCTCGAGCTCCGCTGCAAGATGAAGGAGACCAGCCGTCTTCAAGGGATCGTCGAAGACATCGATGCTCACCTGGATGAGGAACCTTTGCGTGCGTCGGCAGTCAGCGTGACGGGCATCGGCGCGCTCTGGCTCAAGTTCGTGGAGTACATCACGTGGAGCCAGATCCAAGGCGCACTGATCGCCCTGACCGTCGTCAGTCTGATGATGATCGTGGTCTTCCGCTCGGTGAAGATCGGTCTCGTCTCGATGATTCCCAACATCGCGCCGGTGGTTCTGGTGCTTGGCGGCATGGGCTGGATGGGCGTGCCTCTCGACTACTACAGACTGCTCATTGCGCCGGTAGCCATAGGCATTGCGGTGGACGACACGATCCACCTGATGACCCGGTACCATCACGAGTTCGGAAAGCTGGGCGACTACAAGAAAGCGCTCTACGNNAACGTGTTCTCGGTCATGGACGGTCAAAAAAGCTTCGGCATCTTGCTGGCCGGCGTGATCGCGGCGGCGCTCGTGGCGGACTTCCTCCTGATGCCTGCGTTGATTCTCTGGCTCAAGCCTTTCGGCCCAGAAAAAGATAGGATTGAACCATGACCCGCTACGTGCTGACCTGCGGTTTAGTTCTGATTGCCGCTGGGTGTAAGGGCCAGCAAGAGCCCGCTGAGCCGGCAGATGTAATCGAAGCACCTCCAACGGAGGTGGTGGATCCTGCGGACCTACCCAGCGCCGCCGACGANNGAGCTGCGCGAAGCGGTGGGAAGCCCAGCGGACTGCCTCAAGGACTATCGGCCGAGCTCCGCAATGACCATTCGCGTGAACATCAGCGCTGTCGTTCGTCCGACGGGAATCATCATCGAGCCGAGCGCGACCGGCCGGGGGCTTTCGACGAATGATCGCCGATGCTTCGAGCATCGGGTCGGGGCCGTGACCTTGGAGCCGCTCGCTGGACAATCGTCCAAACCGGTCTTCACGTACGTCGACATTCAGTACGAGCCGCCCGTTGTCGAGACATACGACGTTGCCCCACCGCCCCCGCAGCCAGACGACGTCGTTCAACCGCTCCCCAAGAAGAAACCGATCGCGCCGAGCGGCGTCCCCATCGAGGGCCCTGCGGCTGATCCCATCGAAGGGCCGAGCGGTAAGCCGATCGAGGGACCGGAAGGGGTTCCCATCGAGGGGCCGAAACCAGTGCCGATAGAGCAGTGACCAGTCGTCGAGCAGGCACTAGCTTGCTAGTCTGACCTCATGGGGCGGGGGCTCGATCAGGCGGTGACGGTTGCGATGCTGGTGGGACTGTGCGTTCTTGTCCCGCGTGACTCCCATGCGTTTGTCCCCGGCAGCGCGCCGAAGTCGCTGAAGGTGTGCGCGAACGGGCCGCTCCGAAACCCACGCCCGGGCTGCGCACCTGCTGCTCTGCCTAGCACGGGCGACCCCTATCAAGACTGCGTGCGGCGGATCAACCAGCTTCGTCGCAAGTGCCAGTGCCTTCCGCCGCTCACGCGCTGGAAGGGCGGCGAAAAATGCGCCGACAAGCACGCCAAGTACGACGGCAAAAAGGGGATCCATGGCGGGTTCAACCGCCACATCTGCACGCCGCAAGGTCTCGCGCAAAACGAATGCCCCGGCTGGCCGTCAGCCGACCAAGTCGTCGATGGATGCTTGCAGGCGATGTGGGACGAAGGCCCCGGTAAACGGTTTTCAAAGCACGGCCACTACATCAACATGAGCAACCCGAAATACCGGGCGGTGGCGTGCGGATTCGCCAAGAGCGCCGACGGCAAGGTTTGGAGCGTGCAGAACTTTCGGTGAACGTCGTATCGTCACGCGCAACCCATGAAACCGCTCCCCATCAACGATCGGCTCACCATCCCTGCTCGAGACCTCTCTTGGAGAGCCGTCCGCTCGTCCGGTCCTGGTGGTCAGAACGTGAACAAAGTGGCGACGAAAGTCACGCTTCGCTTGGACCTGGAGGGGACCGACGCGTTGACTCAGGCCCAGAAGCGTCGTCTGCGCAAGCTTGCCGGCCGCCGCCTCGACGCGGAGGGCGGCCTGCTCGTCAGCGCTCAGGCGGAGCGTTCTCAAACCCAGAATCTCGATCGAGCGCGCGCAACCCTTCGTCGGTTGATCCTCAAGTCCCTGGTCGCGCCCAAGCGACGGGTCGCGACCAAGCCCACGAAGGCCCAAAAGCGTCGTCGGCTCCAAGACAAGCGTCGTCAGAGCGAGAAGAAAGAACGGCGCGCACCCGTCCTCGGAGAGGACTAGTCTTCGCCAAAGGCCTGCTGCTCAGCTCACGGGGGTGCGACCCCTTGCTTTCTTTGGATCACGCATGTCCATGAGCGGAACGCCGACGCCGTATGTGACGAAGTGTCCCGTTGGCTGGATGGCGAGAACACAGGTCTCGGCGAGGAGCTCCGGGTCGTCGACCATCCCCCGCAGAAGGCTCTTGACGATCTCTGGATCAGTCTCGCTCGCCGGCAGCACACGCGCGGAGCCATTGAATGCGATGGTCGCGTCGGGAATCTTGATCCACGGCATGAACGGGATGCGTTTCGCGATCGTCACGTTGAGGGCAACGTTGGGGTTGAGGCCGATATGCTTGGCCTTCCACGAGCCCTTTTCCGTGCCGACGTAGAGGACGCGATCTTTGACGACATATACGATGCCCGCGGAGCGCGCCTGCCCCTTCGGGTTTACGTAGGAAAGGACGCCGAAAAGGCGCTTCTCGATCTCGCTCCAAACGAGATCTGTAGTGATCGGAGCCGGCATCTGTAGAGGCGTAGATCTCCCCCGCATGCTGTCAAGCCGACTGATACGGCGCGCAGCGGTGTGCTAGGTTGGCCGCGGACTTCCTCCGGAGTAATGGGTGCACGATAAGAACCGAGTCGTTTACACGACATGCCGTTACTGCGAGTCGTGCTGTGGGCTTGCTGTCGAAGTGGACGTGGAGGCCAATCGCGTCCTCCGCATCAAAGCCGACAAAGAGAACCCCGGCTCGTGGCGCGACATCTGCAACAAAGGCCTGACTGCGAACGAGGTGGTCGAGCATCCGCGGCNNGACTGCGAACGAGGTGGTCGAGCATCCGCGGCGGCTTCGGTGGCCGATGAAGCGGGTCCGCGAGCGCTATGTGCGGGTGAGCTACGAAGAGGCGGTCGAGGGCGTCGCGTCGGACCTTCGGCGGGTCATGGACGCGCACGGGCCGGATGCGATTGCCTCTTACATCGGCAATCCCATTGGGTTCGGCTCCGATGTTGTATTTTCGCTGGGTCTCATCGACGGCATCAGGACTCGAAACCGTTACAGCGCGTCGTCGCTCGACCAAAACAACCAGCACGTGGTCTCTGAGGCGCTCTTTGGGTACACGTTCGTGCCCTTGTGCCCGGACGTCGACGGTTGCGACTATCTCGTGCTCGTCGGTGGGAATCCGGCGATCAGTCGGTTTGGTTGGCTCGGCAGCGCTACCGATGGATGGCGCCGCATGCTCGGGCGCCAAAAAACGGGAGCGACGATCGTCGTCGTCGATCCGCGCCGCACCCGAAGCGCCGAAGATGCCGACCGCCACCTGGCGATCGAGCCCGGTACCGACTGGGCGTTCTTGCTCGGTCTTCTCACCGTCATCTTTCGAGAGGACTTGGAAGACGCGGAGGCCGTGGCGGAGTTGCCCGCCGATCACGTCGCACGCCTTCGCGGGCTTACCAACGCTGTCGACCTCCACGCCCTGTCGTCGCGTACCGGCATCCCCGTCGCTGCGGTAGAAGAAGTGGCCCGTGGATATGCCAAGGCCCAAGGTGCGATGTGCCTTACCATGACCGGCGTCAGTCAGAACGACACGGGCACCCTCGGGCAGTGGCTTTCGACGGTACTCGACATCGTGACGGGGCACTTCGATCGCCCCGGAGGCCGCCGATGGGATTCGGGTTTCGTGAACATGACCGACTTCGCGTCGCGGAGCCTATCCGAGGACGGCGTCAGTCGAGTGCGCGGGCAACGGACAGTGATGGGATGCCGCAGCGTGTGCGAGCTCCCGGACGAGATCGACACGCCTGGCGAGGGACAGGTTCGCGCACTGATCCTTCAAGCCGGCAATCCGGTCGTCGCCGGACCCAACGGCGCTGCGCTCGATCGCTCGCTTGCGTCACTCGAGTGTTTGGTCGCCATCGATCTCGTCCAACGCGAAAGCCACCGGCACGCGCACTGGCTGATCCCCGTGCCGCATTGGCTCGAGCGCAGCGAGCTTCCGTTCAACCTCGCGAATGCACAGGACCAGTCCTTTCTTCAGTACGCCAACCGCGCTGTCGAGCCCCCGTCTGACGTTCGCCCCGAGTGGGAGTTCTGCACCGACGTGGCACTGGCGATGGGTGTGCCGATGCTCGGGCGGCGAGGCTTCAACACCGCTATCCGCACGAGCCGCTGGCTTGCCAAGGCGCTCGGCCGACCCGGCATTGCGATCACACCGGCCCTTCTGGAACGCGTCTCGCTGACGGTGACGAAGCGAGCGTCATACAAGTCGATCAAAGAAGCCCCGCATGGCGTCGCGCACGGCGAAAAGCGCTTCGGGCAGCTTGCGGAGTTTCGAAAAGGCGCCCCGATTCTCATCGCACCTCAGGAGCTCTGCCGCGCGCTCGAGCAGAAGCTCGCCGAGCCGCCCGGGCGGGGTGAGGCGTTTCCGTTCCTGATGACCGGCGGTCGAAGCCTTCATCTGATGAATTCCTGGCTGACCGAGCTACCCAATGTGCAGAAGCGCGAACAGGAAAACCATTGCGAGATCCACCCCGACGATGCCAACGCGCTTGGCATCGCGAACGGGGACCGGGTGCGCGTGCGCTCGGAAATCGGCGCGATCGAGCTTTCGGCGGAGGTGAGCGATCGCATCCGTCGCGGCATCGTTTGCATCCCACACGGTTGGGGCTCGCGCGTGTTCAGCCCTGCCAACGGCGCCGACCCCATCGTGCACGGGGTAAACCGGAATCTCCTCGTCGACCACCGGGTGGTCGATCCCTTATCGGGCACGCCCAAGCTGAACTCGACCCGGGTTGCGGTCGAGCGCATCGCCTAAGGCAAATCAAACCGCTCGCGGTTGCGGGGAAGCTCCAGACCGAGCGCGTTCAAAGGCAGCGCCGGCCCGATTGAGCGCTCGAATCGAAAGGGACAAGCGCGGCATCTCGTGCCTAAACGCGGTCGGCTTGCGGAATATCCGCAACCTTGATCACCGACATCTCCGGAAGGAGGTCGGTCTCGGCAAGCAGAGTCCGCAGCACGACCTGGCCGCGGCGGCGGCCTTCAGTGCTGATCCAGTTCTTCACACCGGGGTTCTCGCTGCTAGCATAGATCCGGAAGGACCCGTCCTCGTCGTAGACGGTCTGGCGATTGTTGATCGCCACGGGATGATGCCGGTAGTCGCCCGCTCGAAGGTAGTGGTCGAAGACCTGGCACGACCAGTACCGACACGGAACGTCTTTGCCTTCGATGAGGATCGCCTCGTCGTCGGCCAGCCTGAACGAAACGCCCGAGTAGCCGATGCCTGGGCCGGGCAGATTGTTGGCGACCACCTTGGGGTCGATCATTTCAAAGACCTCGTCGGGTGTGTACTCTTCGTGCTCGTCTTCCTCGACCGCAAGCTGGCCGTCTGCCCCAATGCGCGTGGGTGTGGAGTGCGCGTCGCTGTCGTACTCGATCATGCTCATGCCCACGATGGCGGATACGCCCAAACCAGCGTCGACGGTGTCGTGCATGAATGCAATGATGCGGTCGAGCCCCGCTGAAAGGTCGTCGATCGCGTACTGCGTCGGAGGCGGCACATCGTTCACGCAGTCGATGTTCATGATGGCGNNGTACTTGCCCTTGTCGACCTCGATCACGCACTCGGGGAAGTACTGTCGCGTCATGATGAAGGGCCGCTTGCCCTCGAGCTTCAACCAGTTCTTCGCGCCTTCTGGACGTTCCGCGCTGATGTGAATCGTTGCCAGTTGAACGTCGCCGTCTTCCTCGAACGCTATGTCCTTGTCGATCAAGAAGCTCACCATCGAGCGCATGCCATCGTCGTCGCTCGCATAGACGACGATCGAAAAGAAAATGTCGTCGCCCCGCCGAATCGTAAACTCGTAGGAGAGCGAATCGTCGAGTTTGGCTTCGTGGTACAGCGTATCGGGTCCATCACCGACGAAGCTACGGATGGGGGTGAATGCGCGCGCGAGCACGGGATGGGCGCGGTCCGCCTCCATCTCGAGCTCGTGCCCTCCTGCGATCAGCGAGGCCAGGTAGCGAAAGCCATCCGCTCGCTCGCGCGGGGTTCGCGCACCGATGGGGCCTACGATTTTCTCGCCCACTTCCTTGAGCTGATCGGCAAACCGGTTCCATGCAGCTTGGCTGGGGGTAGTGTCGTCTGACATCCTACTTGTTCACATTCGTCGAAGGGGTGTAAGGGAGATCCAGAGTGCTAACCAAGCCAGGTCCTTGACGACACACCTCCGGGATGGCGTTCACCATCCGCAGCGCTCCGGCCTGCACCCCGCCCATGACGTGGTCGCCGCCCGGGCTCGACATGGCGCACTCCAACTGCACGGTGGGATTGCCCGTGACCGTACAGCGGTGAACGCCTTGTCGATCGGCCGGCGGCTTGGGCCACTGCGGAGCGATGTCGGCGCGCAGACGATTCACGTGTTCCGTGACCACGACTGGACGCCCGTATGCCATCCCCTCTACGCGAAAGTGCACCGCTGCGCAGGTGTCCTTCGGCACGTGCATCATCGCCGTGTCGAAAGCCTCGGTGGCGTACTCCCGCTCGAAGGTCTCGCGAATCTCATCGAGCTCTATGCCCAGCCGGTCCGAAATCATCCGCACCATCGGGCCCCAACCGCCGGCTAGCATACCGGGCATGCCGAGAGGGGCCACGTACGAGGCGGGCTGGCCGAAGCCAAATGCAATGCCGGTCAAGCCGGGATCCTCGTAGGTCGAGTAGTCGTACAGCTCCTGCACCAGGATCTGGTCGACCTGGTCGGCCACCTGCAGTGCCGCTAGCGGCAGCACATCGCCCGAGAATCCCGGATCGATTCCATTGACGAAAAGCGTCGACCGGCCTTGTTCGCAAGCCCTCTCCAGCGGTTCACGAATGGCAGGGTCCGCAGCGGGTGGATAGATCAGGAAGACCATCGCGGTCGACAACACGTCGATGCCCGCGCTGAGTGTGCGCGCGAGCTCCGCGACCGTGTCCGCTGCGCGAATCTCGCCGTTGACCATGTAAAGCACGCAGTCGGGCTCGAGCGCGAGCAGCGCGTCGATGTCGTTGGTCGCAATGATGCCCGTCGCGTCCGTCAAGCCGGCGATCTCCGCGGCGTCCTTGCCGAGTTTGTCGGGGCTGTGGGCATGCAGGCCAACCAGCTCGTAGTCGGGATGCTGAATCACGTGACGCAGACTGTGGTACCCGATGTTTCCGCTTCCCCATTGAACAACGCGGTAGGTCATGATGGCGGGACTCTAGTCTGGGGCTGGCTTGCTTGCCAAGGCGAACTCACGCGCGGCGGCGAAGTCGCGGCATCCCTAGCCCGGCTTGGCGATGATGTCGCGCTGCACCTCGTTGGTTCCGCCGCCGAAGGTCAGCACGAGCGTCGTTCGATAGTACTTCTCGAGACGGCCGGCCAGGACGGCGCCTTCCGAGCTGCGGTGAAGCACCCCACCGGCACCGTGGACTTCCATCAGTAGCCTTGCCGCCTGTCCATAGAACTCGGTGCCGTAGACCTTGATCGTCGAGGCTTCCGCCGGGCCGAGACGACCTTCCGCAATGCTCCACGCTTGCTGCCAGTTGAATAGCTTGAGCACCTCGAGGCCGGCGTACACGCGCGCGAGGTTGGTTTTCACCCATGGAAGGTCGGCGATTTTGCCACCGTCACCGTTCGGCGTCTTCTTGGCCCATTCGACCGTGTGCAGGAACAGCTCCTCCATGATCCCGACGGCGCAGATGGCAACGCGCTCATGGTTGAGCTGGCTCGTGATCAGCTGCCAACCACCGTTTTCGGGACCGACCAAGTTGTCGACCGGCACACGAACATCATCGTAGTACACGGCGTACGTGCTGTTGTCCCCCATCGCGTCGATTCGCGACATCTCGATGCCTTCCGAGTCGGCCGGGACGATGATGATCGAGATTCCCTTGTGGGCTTTTGCGTCCGGATCCGTACGACACGCCAACCAGATGTAGTCGGCGTGCCCGGCCAGGCTGGTCCACATCTTCTGCCCGTTGATGACGTACTCGTCGCCGTCGCGGATCGCCGTCGTCTGCAGAGAGGCTAAGTCTGTCCCGGCCTCCGGCTCGCTGTACCCAATCGAGAAGTGGCACTTCCCGGCCAGGATCCTCGGAAGGTACTTCTTCTTTTGTGATTCGCTTCCGTACTCGAGAAGAGTAGGCCCGACCGTGTTCAGCGTGAGGATGGGCACCGGAAACCCGGCACGCCGGACTTCGTCGAAAAAGATGAACTGCTCGATCGGGCCGCGCTCTTGGCCGCCGTGCTCTTTCGGCCACCCTACACCCAGCCATCGGTCGGCACCGAGTCTCTCCATCGCTTTGAAGTACAGGGGCCCGCCGCCATCGCTGTCGTCGAGCTCTGCCCGCAGATCGTCGGTCATCAATTCGTCCAGATAAGCGCGAATCTCGTCGCGAAAGGTTTGTTGCTCCGGCGTATAATCAACAAACATGACGGCTTCCAACGATTCGTACGGTACCATAACCGCTCACAAACCAATGAACCCTCGCCCGCAAAGACTCCACACCTGGTTCAACCTCATCCCCGTAAAGGAGTTTGAGGACAAGAGACCTGACCGAGTTCTATTCCTGGATTCGTTCGTCACAATCGAACCGCAGCCCGATGGCGGCGAGGCTCCGTACGTCGTCTTGTTCGAGGGCAAGCACGAGATGCGGGTCGTCGTCGAGATCGGCATCATCTTCGTGTGGTACGGAGACGATCTAGCGAATCCCGACCGTCCATTTCCGACGTTGTACGAAGAAAAGTACGCCTCCAAATACGTGTCGAGCCCAGCAACGATCTTCGAGGACACCCACGTCATGGACTTCGTCGAAAATGGGTCGGACAACCTTCATTTCAAAGCGGTCCACTTGTGGGAATACTCCAAGATATACGACCACGAGGTATCCAAGGACACGATCACGCTGAAGCAGGACACCAAGTTCCGTTACGGATCATGTTCCACGCGTCGCACGATTCGCCTGATGTCCAAGATCCTGCCGCAATTGATACTCACACAAGACTACGTGTATCACGGACCCGGGTTGGCGGTCGTAGGCGCCACGGGATCGGGAACCCCGCGAATGCATGCTCTCGTCAGCTTGACGCCGGAAGGCGCAAATCGGACGCGGGTCTACGTCACGATGGCCATCGACCCAGAGACCTTCCCTCCATGGGCGGAACGAATCTTTCAGCGACTCTTTCCCAAGCGCGCTCTGTGCGACGTGCTGGCCGGCCTCATGGCTGGTTTCATCAAGAATGAGTTCGATATCGACGCGATCATCTGGACAAACCGGAAGTACCTTCGGAGCCCGGCCCTTCTTCCTTCTGAGAAGCACTTGCGCGATGTCATTCGGTGGGGAGAATCCTTTTATCCCAAGGACTTCGAGCCGCCGGAGGCTCAATCAAAGGCGCCAGAAGACCGGCAGTGGAAACCGCTCGATGACGTGAAGAACATCAAGCCGGGCAAAGTACACCGCTACAGCGTCGCCGGCGAGGAGCTCATTGCGCGCACGGACACCACGGGAGACGTTCGTGTTTTCGATGCGTACTGCCCACACCAGGGCGCGCACCTTGGTCACGGGGGAAGACTAGACGACGACTGTCTGCGCTGCCCCTTCCACGGCTTCTACTTCGACACCCAAGGAAGGTGCGTTGGCCCAAACGTCCACAACAAAGACAAGTTCATCAAGACGCTCAACTTGACGCCAATCGAGCACCGAGTGAACGACGGTCGAGTAGAAGTTCTCGTGTAGGGTGAGCCGTTGAGGGCAGCGGGCGATGACGCGCTCGGCGGCGCATCCTTTGCGCGTCCTCTCGTACTACCGTGCTCAGACGCAGAACCTTCGCGACACGCCCGGTGATTGATGCTTCTGGCGCAAAACATTCGCGGCACCCCTTCCGCGGCGAGGTTGGCGGCAGGGCTGAGCGTGCTTAAAGAAGCAGTAGGAGTCATGGATTGGTTCGCTCGACTTATTGCTTTCTTCGCACTGTATATTGCGACGGCTCTCGCCCTTCCGGCAGCAGCTGACGATGAGGCCCCCGGGGGGTACCGGGGCACCGGGTACGAGCTAGAGGTGTCCCACGATGGCTACGCGCGAGAGGGGCAGCCGAGCGACGCGCCCGATCCGACGACCTATGTAGTCGTCGAAGCTGAGGAAGGCACGACGGAGGAGGTCGACGGTGAAACCGTGATCGTCGTCCAAGAGCCCGAGCCGATCGCGGCCACGCAGCAAGCTCCGCCGCCCCCAAAGGTCGTCGTGGTTGAGCAACAGATTCCGGCTTGCCCAAGTGGGATTTGGGTCGACGGTTACTGGTACTACAGCAATGGCCAGTACCTTTGGGTGGACGGTCACTGCGTCGTCGAGCGGGTGAACTACGTCTTCGTGCATCCCCGATGGGATTACTATTGGGACATTTGGTGGTTCGTGCCGGGCTACTATCGGCCGTGCGGCGTGTACGTCGGGTTTGGGTACTACCGACCGTGGCACTGGTACGCGCCGTACTATCATCCGTACTACCCCGGCCATCGCCCGGTGCCCGTGCACAGGGCCGTTCCGCGCCGGCCTACGACCGTTCACCCGACGCCCGCTTCGCGTGCGCCTAGCCGCGGCGGAAGCATCGGCCGTGTCGCTGTCCCGCCAACCCGCGGCGCTGCCGTCACCCGAGCTCCGAGGCAGCCGACGACGGTCACCTATACGCCTCCTACAGGAGTGACGCGCGCTACTACGCTCGGGCGCGCAACCAGAGGCCCGACGCTTACGAGCACAACTCCCCGGTCGCGCCCGGGTGCCACCATCGTGACTCGCCCCCCCGTGAGCTCCAGGCGCACAGGCGCTGTTCGCCGCCGGCCCTCGACTCGTTCTCGTGGGTTCTCGATTGGCCGCTCCGGGGGCGGTTCGGTGGGAAGCCCGAGCTCCGGGTCATCGAGGGGATCGAGCTCTGGGGCATCGGGGGGCAGAGGCAGCCGAGGCCCGAGCGCGCCGTCGTCCGGCGGTTCCGGTAGGGGCAGCAGCGGCCCATCCGGCCGCGGCCGCTAGAGCATCACAGTCCCCGGCCCAAACGATGCAGGGGATGGCTGCAGAATCTCGCAGGGATTGGGTACATCTTCTCGAGACACCCGTTGCGTCGAATTCCGATCGCCTCCCGGTGAATGAGGAGGTCGCGGCGGCGCTGAAGGGCTTCCTTCCGCTTCGCCTCGTGCGACGCTGCGAGCAAGCGCCTTCGGCCGGGATTGGCTTCTGTCCCCAGTTCGCGCTCGATGAGCTCGAGCTCGAGGAGGGCGTGGTCAACCTTGGCCGCGCTTTGGCCGAGAGCAAACGCGATCTCCTGTACGATCTCTTTTTCTAGAATCGCGTGTTGTTGTTCCACATCGAGCGTCGCCCTGAGGCGATCTAGATACACGCTCTGGTATCCTTGGTCCTTCAGTTCTTCGACGAGTCGCTTCCAAGGCGGTTCGCGCATGACCCGCTAACCTTACGGCCGAAGGCGACGCTCGCAAGCAAACCCAGGATTGCGAACATCCCGAGAAAGATGAAGAAGTGTTGGTGGCCGGTGACGCCAGGGGAGTGGTCGAGTAGCCAGCCCGCGACGAGGTTGACGAAGATGTCCGGCGTGTAGCCGATCACCGAGACCAGCCCGACCGCGGTGCCGGTGGCTGCGAGCGGAACCGATGCTTCCTGAAACAGGGCAAAGTAGACCCCTCGCAGTCCAAACACCGCCAAGCAGGTGACGAGAACGTTCATGTAGAGAACCCATGGCGCGGACGGTCTTGGAACCGCGAAAGCCAGCCACGCGTATGAACCGACGAGCAGCGCAAAGCACAAAGCCGAGACTCGCGAGGAACGGATGCGGTCACCGAGCCAACCCGCCCCGATCGCCGCGAAAGGTCTGATCCAGGCGCTGATCGCCGAGACTTGCGCACCCTCGACCTCGTTCATGCGGTAACCCTGCACGGCAAAGAGAGAGTAGTTGTCGATGCCCTTGTAGCCCACGTACGCGCAAACGACGATGACGGCTTGAAGCCATACACTGGGAAGCCGGACCACCATGGCGATGTGTGTCCAAGCGCTCTCGTGGTCGTGAGCTTCGCCGTTGCGCTCCGGCACGAAGAACCAACAGAGAACCGCTGCGCCGGCCGTCGCCGCCGTGTATCCGTAGATGATCCCTCGAAGAGCGCGGGCTCGTTCGAGCTCGGTCGCCGCGGTCGGGTCGTCTGGCAAGAGGCTCTGAAAGAGAAACACCGCCGCCGCAGCGAGCACCGCCGCAAACAAGCCGCGCCCACCGTCGAGAATGCCGTAGGCGCGGCCCTGCGCGTCGTCGCCGCCCCACTCGCGTGTTGCTCGAATCAATGCCGCCCAAAACAACAAGATCGTGGTGAGCCCCCAGAAACCAAACAGCACCCAGAGCCCTCGATAGGGAGGAAACGTGGCGAAGTAGACTCCGCCGAGACTCGTCGACAACAGAGATGCCGTGAGGAGTCGTCGTGCCGGGTAGCGGTCGGCAAGCGGGCCACCGGGAAAGTACGCCAGCATGGCGACGACCCCGTACACGGCCTGCACCGCGCCTAGCTGCGTGTTGCTGAGCTCGAATACCTGCAGGACCGTCGGGCGAAAGAACCGAGCCACGTGAAAGGGTAGGCTGAAGACCGCTTCTCCGGCGACGATCAGAGCCCCCATGAACAGCACACGCTCGAGGCCGCGAGGTTCATCCATCAGTGCGCCCCATCGTAATCGGTCACCGAAGCGGCTTTCTGACCTCACCATCTTCGCCGACGAACACAAGCTCCGAGCTCGCGTTGTCGATCTGCACTTTGATGTTTCTGAAATTCCCCGGGCTTCCAAAGATCGAGAAATGAGAATGTGCGCCCAACCTCTTGCCGTCCTTGGAATAGATGAATACGCCGTCTTCTCGATTGGTATTGCGGGCCATCGGGTTTTCGTCGATGCGTACGACGATTGTTTCACCATCGTTCGACACGAGCACCTCTTTGATGAGAGGCAGGCGTCCGACTCTGAACGTGCTCACTTCTTTCCAGGTCCTACCGTCTCCCCTCCGATACAAGCCAATGGTCTGA
>JABAOG010008687.1_pt1 | contig 13611 bp, 14 predicted proteins | sample 7062131 | NCBI WGS metagenome assembly JABAOG01 (sample SAMN14538629, study PRJNA623070) | marine sediment metagenome | biome: marine biome [ENVO:00000428]; feature: marine pelagic biome [ENVO:01000023]; material: deep marine sediment [ENVO:00002113] | place: India: Arabian Sea | collected... | reverse complement strand
ATAAGGATAAGTAAAAGATCAATTTCTCCATTATTGACAACAGAAAACGAAATCAATTTGTAAATATCCATCAGATTGATGTACGGGCGATATCTCAAACGCAGTCATCAGTTTTGGATTCTCGACATAACCGTTAATCAAAGTCCACATTGACTTATAATTGAAACACCAATAATCACCCGCCGCATCCACTCAACACATCCCGATGAAATGTATCTACCATCTTTAGAGAGGTGAAAAATGATATCCCATGTGATACTTGGATTATTCGCCGTACTGCTTTCTTCCTCCGCCTGGAATTTTTTTGTTCGAGAAAGCCGATTAAAGATCAATTCAGAAAAAACCCATTTCCCAACAGTTTCCGGAAGCAATCTGGAGCGACAGGAATTCGAATTTCCAGGTGATTTCGAGGGCGACTACAACCTGTTATTCGTTCCATTTAAACGCTGGCACCAGTCAATCGTTAATACCTGGATACCGTTTGCACAGGAATTGGAATCAAATCATCCCTGGCTGGTGTACTACGAGCTCCCCACAATTGATGAGAGACCGGTACTCGCCCGCACGTTCATCAATCAGGGGATGCGGGCTGGAATACCTGACCAGAAATCCCGCCAGCGGACGGTCACACTTTATATCGATACAGACGAATTCATGAAAGCAACGGACATACCTGACCGGAATGATGTATACACTCTCCTCGTCAACCGAGATGGGGACATCGTCTGGCGCACGAAAGGTGAATTCACCAAAACTAAAGGTGATGAACTCCATCAGGTTATCGATAATCTTCGTGCAGGGCAGGAAGAAGAATAAGATGAAAGAAAAATATCAAATCGTTTATGAAGCACACCCGGAACAGACTGCCTGGGGAGTGATCGGGCGTGGGGTCCACCAGTACAACATAGATCAGGCTGGTGATGATAACAGCAAACGCATCTGCTATGTGCTTCAGGGAGAAGACCAGGAGGTTGCCGGCGGTGTGGTCGCTGAAGTCCACTGGGGCTGGCTCTACGTCGACTTGATGTGGGTTCGGGAAGATCTCCGCAGGCATGGTTACGGCAGCCAGCTTCTGAAACTCGTCGAAGATGCAGCCCGCAACCATGGTGCCAGTAACGCTTACCTGGATACCTTCAGCTTCCAGGCGCCGGATTTCTACAAGAAGCACGGCTACCAGGTTATTGGCGAGTTGAAAAACTTCCCGTTAGGTCATCAGCGATATTATTTAATGAAGGAGCTTTAAATGGATGCTATGCGCGTTTCCACAGACAGAATTCTGACTACGAAACGCACATTGATGAGTTATCCAAGTCCTGATGACTCTTCATCAATCTATTTGGTGATCACCTCACCTTTATTCCCTGATCAACTCCCATTAAAGGAAATGGGATCTGAAAATGAGGTGCTTGGATGGATCAATAACTTGCAGGATCACTGGTCATCAGGGAAAAGCTACGCCTGGATGATCAGAGACCGCAAGGCAAAAAATCTTCTTGGACAGGTAACCATATCCAAATTCCCCGGCAAAAATGTCTGGGCGCTCGCATTCTGGGTGCATCCTGCCCATTGGGGACAAGGCTACGCTACTGAATGTGCTGAACGAGTAGTGGCTTTTTGCTTCGAAGAGCTAGGTGCCGAAAAGATTTGGGCAGGCGCAGGGATATGGAACATAGGTAGTAATCGCGTGCTTGAAAAACTCGGTATGCAGTATATTAGGAACAACCCGGAGGGATATTATTCGCGAGGAAAACCTATCGAGACCCGGGAGTATGAGATTTCCTACACACAATGGTTGGAGTGTCTTCAACAAGAGGATTGATCCGTATCCAAAGATTTCATCAGGACAGAGAATAAACAATACCCGTGGCATATTTGGAACTATCCATGAACTGCTTCTTCAAAGACAAGTAACGAAAGGCAGGTAGAAACCATGATGGCCGATCAAATTATACTCTCCGAAGTTTTTAAAGGTTGGGAAGGTCAGCAGACCAGCCTGGTCAACACCATTGAGCCGCTGACATCAGAACAACTCAGATGGAGGCCGGCGGAAGGTCTCAACTCGGTCGGTGAGCTCGCCCGGCACATCAGCATGGGACGGATTGGGTGGTTCGCCCGCATGGATGCCCCGGGAAGCACTGAGCTGACCGCCCTGATCGACGCCTGGGAGACAGACTCCGACGGCAACCGCCACATCGTGGAAAACGCCATCCCGATCGCTGAGAATGCAACGGATCTCGTAAAATGGCTGAAGCTCAGCTGGGGGATGATCGAACGCACACTCCACGAGTGGAAGGTCGACGATCTATTCAAAACCTACAACTATAAATGGAACGGACGGGTGTATGCGAACTCACATCAGTGGACGATTTACCGCATCCTGACCCACGACGTCCACCACGGCGGGCAAATTGCATTGATGCTCGGCATGCAGGGCATCGAAGTCTTCGAACTCGGAGACCTGTTTGGACACATTACTCTGCCGCCGCTGGCAGAGTAATGTAGAAGCAGCCTGGGAGCCGGAATACTGCCAAGGCTTGAACGATATTTGAGCCGTATTCTTACTTAGCATTCGAACTGAAAAAACCATTTTGGATTGTTTACCATCAATTACCCATCGTAATTCTTTCCAGGCTCTTACCCACGACTTCAATCTGCAATATATTGAACCTCAGTACCATTTCAGGCGATCGGAAGGATTAGCCCTATGTGAAATACAGATTTATTTCAGTGGATCAAATACCAGTCCTTGAAATCAGCACTCCACAGCAAAGTGATCAATATATTTCTCTAAAATAGATGTAGAATCAGTATACCCCCCACGGATGGGCTTATCGATGACTCGATCTGAACGTATAAGAACTAGAGTCCAGAATTGTTTATCATTACCAGAATGCCTGGCGCGCATGGTTTTCATCGCCACCCTGGTTATTTTGTTCATGTTGTTGTGGCAGGGAATGCGGTGGTACAGGTCCACCCTGCTTGCTGAGCAACGTGTCCAGGTAGCAGAAGAAGTTGCCTTAAGGGGGAGTGCGCTGTCTTCAGCCATCAACCGTCGTTTTACGCTTTTAAAGGGATTGGATGCTTTTATCAAAACGGAAGCTCAACTGGATGATTTCGAAGAAAGATTCTTGCGCTATTCCGCCAATTTACACGCCAATACATCTGGTCTTCACAACATCGTTGTTGCTCCCGATGGTGTCATCCAATACATTTATCCCCCCGCAGGTAATGAACACCTTTTAGGTTATAACTTGCTGACAACCCAGACAACCGATTTGCGGAAAGATATTGAGCTAGCTATCCAAACAGAAGAAATAATATTGGGGCTTCCGCTGGATTATGCCCAACAAGAATGGGGAGTTTCAGCCCGGAAGGCTGTATATTTGGAAGGTGATCATTTTTGGGGTCTTGTCATCATCGTGATTGACTTACCCACCCTGTTGAATGACGCCGGCCTCTCCATAGAAGTACCGGACCTGGATTTCAGACTGGAAGATGATTCTGGTGGTGTTATCTTCGAGACCAGCCCCACTGATGGAAAAGCAGGCGTTACTTACGAATTGAGATTACCTGAAGAACCCTGGATCTTGAGCGGTTATCCCAAAGAAGATTGGGATTCTTTGATCCGCCGCCAGTTACTGCCTGCACAGATCAGCGGGATAGTGATCATACTGCTGCTTTCTGGACTGGTGTATGTGTCTGTGAACCGGCAGGCGCGTTTAGCTGCTGCAGTGCGGGAACGCACCCGGGAAATTGCAGAAATAAACCGCAATCTGGAATTACGAGTAGCAGAGCGCACCAGGGAACTATCCACCTTGATGCAGGTTTCCCAAAATGTCGCCAGTGTGCAGGACATCCAGCCGCTACTTTCGCTGATCCTGGATAAACTGCAGGAGATCGTTTCATCCACTGGTATGGCTATTTTTCTCAGGGAAGATGGCGATTATCTGACCCTGCTTACCTATCGTGGTCCATATTCCATGGATGATCTGCCCACCCAATGGCCATTGACCAATGCGGAACATTACCATGAGATCATCCAAACACAAAACCCGGTGATCATCGCGGATATCTCTGCAGATAACCATTTAGCTAACACCTGCAGACAAACGATCTTCACCCAGTTTGGTGAAACATCTACCTATTTTCATTGTTGGATGGGTGTTCCTTTGTTAATAAAAAAGAGGGTGATCGGTCTGCTTGTGTTTCATCATGCTGAAGCAGGATTTTATACACAAGAAACAGCCAATCTGGCATTGGCATTTGGTCAGCAGGCTGCCCTGGCGATTGAAAATGCCCGGTTATATGAGCAGACTCAGCAAATGGCAGTTTTGAAAGAGCGCCAGCGTATCGCCCGTGATCTGCATGACTCTGTATCCCAAACGCTGTACAGTATCGCGCTTGCAGCGCACACCTTAAAAACAATGATTCAACGTCAGGTTGATGATGATGTCAGAGCTGACCTGGTAGATCCTATTGAGCATGTCCTCACGAATGCCAGAGCAGGTTTGAATGAAATGCGTGCGCTGATCTTCGAGCTGCGTCCTGAAAGTTTGGAAAACGAAGGATTGATCGCTGCCATCCAAAAACTATTCTCAACAATCCAATTACAGCAAGGGTTAGAAATCAACAGTATCCTTTGCGAAGAACCAGATATTTCATTGGATTTGAAGTTGACCTTATATCGGATCACACAGGAGGCTCTTCACAATATCGTTAAACATTCACATGCAAGTCACATCGAAATCGAGTTGATCTGTCAGGATGATAAGATTTCTTTGATGATCAATGATGATGGTCAAGGGTTCGATACACAGCTCCCTTCAACTGGTCTGGGTTTGCACTCAATGCGAGAAAGAGTAGCTAAACTTCAGGGAGAAATCGATATTCATAGTGAATTAGGAAAAGGAACAAGGATAACCGTCCATTTACAACGCGATTAAGCCACAGACGGATTGAATTCAATCCAGTTACGGAGACCACGTCCTTCTTTCGTAGGATGCGGTCTCTTTTTTTGCCCTGTAGAATTTCAGCAACAGTCAAATAAATCATATAAGGATTACCTTATGCACGAAAAAATAATGTAAGGGTAAATCCTTAGAAGGAGTACCAATGAAAAACAAAAAACAGTTTCTTAATCTGATCGGCCTGTTGCTGGCATTAGCATTGACCTTTGGTGTTATAGGATCAGTACAAGCAGCTCAAAAAAATGATGCCATCACAAAAACCCTCGTCTACCAGAAACCACTGGACATTTCACTGGGCAGAGGTGGATTTTATATCCCGAGCTCATACTATTCTGGCAGAGCGGTTCTCGCCCGAATTGAACCAGTCAATACACACAACTTGAGATTCACCCAAAGATGGAGTGATCTTCACCTCTATGACACATCCGGAAAAGAAATCAAAAACGTATACGGATTTGTCTATGCATACTTCAATCTCAATGCAGAAGACTATTCTGCCTGGAAAAAAGATAAATTGAGCATTTATCACTACGATCAATCAAAAAAGGTCTGGGAAGTATGTAATACCCAGTGGATATCCGGCAGCACCAATGCAAAGTACGGCAGGGTTGCGTGCCTGGTAACCCAGGAGTTTGGTCTCTTCGGCCTCGCAATTGAAAGATAGCAATAAGCTGCACCAGGAACCAAAATATAACAAAGCGGCAATCTCAAGGATGAGGTTGCCGCTTTTTCAATTATTAAGGCTTATTAAATTGAATTTTTACCCGATACGAGGCCCATCCGAACCGCATAGATGGTTGCTCGGGTCCTGCTGGGAAGATCTAATTTCATCAGGATGTTGGATACATGAGTCTTCACTGTGGTTTCGCTGATATACAGGGTACCTGCAATCTCCTTGTTGGATTTCCCCTCGGCTACCAAGCGCAGTACTTCTATCTCTCTATCAGTAAGTTTCTCCGGGCTTTCCGGGGCGCGTATCTCACGCATCAAACGCTCGGCTGCTTGTGGCGACAGCTGGACCTGTCCTTGCGCGGCTGCTTTGATAGCCTGGATTAATTCGTCTGCTTCGGTATCTTTTAATAAATAACCAATCGCTCCTGCCCTGATCGCATTGACAACTGTCGTATCTTCCAAAACACTGGTCAGGGCGATGACTTCAATATCCGGGTAGCTTTTTTTGATAGCTTTGGTGGCTTCAACGCCGTTCATGCCGGGCATTAACAGGTCCATCAGAACTACATCGGGGTGTAATTCAACTACCCGATCCACTGCTTCAGCTCCGGTGGATGCTTCACCTATGACCTCGAAATCTTTTTCGAGCTTCAGAAACATGCGTAAACCCTGGCGAACTACGCTGTGATCATCAACGATAAGAATTTTAATCGTCATTGAGCCCTCCTCTTTGACTCCTAAGCCAGTGTGCATACCAAAATAGTTAAACAATTTTATCAAACTAAACTGGCCTATAGACCAGATCTTCAAATCATACCAAAGTAGGATAAAAGACTCGTCCATTTAAGGATGGCTGATGTTGCTTAAATGGACATAATTAGTTTGATCCCCAAAGGGTTCTTGATTCAATTAGCCGCTTACGCGCAGGAGAATGTTCAAAATGTATAAGAAATTTCCACACCTATTGTTCATCTGTATGATATTAGCCCTGTTAATCACGGGCTGTTCTACATTCAGCGCAACACCAATTCCCGCAGCGCCAGATACCAACACCATACACACCCAGGTCGCTGGGACGCTGTTTGCCCAAATGACACTGGAAGCACCTGCTGCAACAGATACCCCGATGCCGACTCAGACAGCATTGCCAACAAACACCCCAGAACCGACATCTACTCATACCCAAGTACCTGAATCTACTTCGACAGCAAATACTCCAAACACGGCTCCGAGCAGTACACCCAAAGCGGCAGCAACTTCCATTCCGCAGAGTGCATCGGTTAGTTGTAATCTTGCTCAACTTGTACAAGATGTTACTGTTCAGGATTACACAGCTTTTTCTCCGGGTACTGCCTTCACTAAGATATGGCGTTTAAAGAATGTCGGCTCCTGTACATGGACCCAGGGTTACTCCCTAATTTTTAATTCTGGGGACGTTATGGATGCGAAAAGGTCAATCGCCCTTCCGAAGAGTGTTGCCCCTGGACAGACAGTCGATATATCTGCCAAAATGAAAGCTCCCTCCAAAAAGGGAACCTACAAAGGATACTGGATGCTGGGCAGTTCAACCGGTAGCAAGTTTGGTTTGGGTGCGAAGGGAGACCAACCATTTTGGGTTGCCATCCGGGTGATGAATGTCGGTGATGCCAGTCTGGCTTACGATTTCGCTGCAAATTACTGCCTGGCAAGCTGGAAAAGTGGTGATGGGCAGTTATCCTGTCCTGGGACCAGTAAGTCCTCAGACGGATTTGTTATCCTGCTGGACTCCCCGAGCCTTGAAAACCGCCACGAGGACGAGTGGACACTCTGGGCTCACCCTGATAACTCGATTGATGGTTGGATCAGTGGAACATATCCAGAATTCACCATCAAAGAAGATCAGCATTTTATCGCCTGGGTGGGATGTTTGGATGACAGCAAAGGCTGCAATGTTACTTTCAGCCTGGATTTCAAGAACGTAAACTCTGGGAACATCAAGAACCTGGGTAGTTGGACTGAGACCTTTGACGGCAACATTACCAAGATCGACCTGGACCTATCAACCCATGCTGGGAAAACTGTCCGCTTCATCCTCACAGTGGAGGTCAATGGAGGTAAACCCGAAATGGCAAATGCATTCTGGTTCGTCCCTGGTATCATCAATAAAGACACAGACTAGATCATTCCAGGTAAAATACCTTTCAATCTCCAGCCCAAATATAGGCTGGAGATTTTCTTTAATCAGAAAGTTGCGCTACAATTAATAAGATCGGAAAATCTGGATTCAACCAGATATCTATTTTTTTCTTTTTACTAAAAGTTTAGAAAACTGTAGGAGTTTTGCGATATGAACAAACAAATCACCCAAAAGTTCGTTATCGGATTTGTTTTGATCTTGATCTTATCCGGATGTGCGTCAATAACTCAATCCCGCCTGCCACCGACAGCAGATCCGGCAGCCATTTCAACCCAGGTAGCCGCCACTTTGTTTGCTCGATACACGATGGAAGCCCCTCTGGTCAGCAATACACCACTGCCAACAAATACCGCTCCTGCAGAAAGCACCCCCAATCTCACGTCTACCGTGATCCCATCTTCGACACCGCTGGTTTTGCCAGAAACCAACACACCGCTGCCCAGCATCACACCAGCCCCCACCGGATCCGGGAGCGGTGGTGTCGTTTACACTTCGACGCCAATCGGAGGTGCACAGCCGACCACTGTATGCAACCGGGCTGAGTTTGTTAGCGACATATCTGTTCCGGATGGTTCGGTATTTGCTCCTGGAGCAGTTTTCGTAAAAACATGGCGATTAAAGAATATTGGAACCTGCACCTGGGATGAAGATTACGACCTTGTCTTCGTGTCCGGGAACGACCTGGATGCAAAAAAGAGAAACCCACTGCCAGATGATGTTTCTCCTGGTGAAGTGGTTGATCTATCGGTAGAGATGAGAGCGCCGGGTGAAGATGGGACCTATACCAGCAACTGGATGCTCAGCAGTCCATCCGGGGTGGAATTTGGGGTGGGTTCCAGTGGAAGCCAGTCTTTCGACGTGTCCATCCGTGTCGCAGCTGCAAGCGATACCGATCTGGTCTACGATTTTGCCCTCAATTTCTGCCGGGCTGATTGGGAAACCAATAATGGGTCGCTACCTTGCCCCGGCTCCAGCAGTTCTACGGATGGTTTTGTGATCCTGCTGGATGAACCTGCGTTGGAAAACCGCCACGAAAACGAGCTGGCAATCTGGACTCATCCGCCAGTCTCACAGGATGCATTTATCCGGGGAAGTTACCCGGAGATCGAGCTCGGGAATAACCAGCGCTTCATTGCCTGGATCGGGTGCCTGGATGATAGTACGGGATGCAGGTTGAATTTTTACCTGGATTTCGAGGACCTGAACACTGGTGACGTAACCCGCCTGGGGAGCTGGAGCGAAATCTACGATGGCAGCATCACCCAGTTAGATATTGACCTGTCCAGCCATGCTGGCAAATCCGTTAGTTTTATCCTGTCGGTAGAGGTTGATGGTGGTACACCAGCAAACGCCAATGGATTCTGGTTTGTCCCCGGGATCATCCAGGATTGACCATCGGCTGACGAACCTGATGCTGATTGGATAATGACCCATGGAGGAACGGTCGACACCAAATTCCCCTGAGGAACGTGGATTGACCAGGATGGTCATCACCCGTTTTGGGTTGATGATCATCCTGCTCCTGGTCATCCTGTTCGGTTCTGCAGGGAGTATTCGTTGGTGGGAAGGCTGGGCTTATATCGGCAACACGCTGATCGTTATCCTGGTCAGCCGCGGCATTATGCTTGCCAAAAACCCTGACATGGCCATGGAGCGGGCAGAAGGTGGAAAACGAGAGAACGTTCACCCCTGGGATAAAGCATTATTACCGATCGTTGCAACGATCGGTCCCCTGGTCACATTAGTTATTGCCGGGCTGGACGAACGCTTCAGCTGGTCTCCTGACCTACCGAACAGCTTACAGATCATAGCCCTGGTGCTCATATTTGCCGGCAGTATGATCGGTACCTGGGCGATGCTTGCAAACCGGTTTTTTTCCTCCCACATCCGAATTCAGACGGATCGCGACCATCATGTCGTCAAGCGAGGCCCTTATAAATATGTCCGACATCCCGGTTACGCGGGAGGATTGCTCAGCTGGCTGATGTCCCCGGTGTTCTTTAGTTCATATTGGGTAGCAATCCCAACAGTGATTGTGGTCTTCGCCATGATCTTGCGAACAAGCATCGAAGATCAAACGTTGAGAGAAAAATTACCCGGGTATCTGGAATATTCTCACGAAGTACAATATCGGTTGATTCCAGGAATTTGGTGACCCTTCAGCCCATCAACCTGATCCACATTTGCGCACCCTGTAATATTAAGTATTGACTTAATTTAGTGATTACTTTATAATATTTTCATGGATACGTTTTCTGCACTTTCAGACCCGAACCGGAGAAAGATCATCGAATTATTATCGAAGCATGGTGAGCTGGGCTCGACGGAGATCAGCGAACGGTTCGAGATCAGTGCCCCAGCGATATCACAGCACCTCAAAGTATTGCGTGAAACTGGCCTGGTCAAGGTGGAAAAACGGGCGCAGCAGCGTATCTACCGTATCAACCCAGATGCCATGCTTGAACTGGAAGATTGGGCCCGACAGATCAGGCAGCTGTGGGACCAGCGTTTTGATGCGCTGGATCAGATCATAAAGGAAGAAAAGCAGACTTTTACGATGTCGCGAGTGTTCGATGCTCCCCGTGAACTGGTATGGAGGGTCTGCACCAGTGCGGAATACATCCCCCGCTGGTGGGGACGTAGAAATTCAACCACTGTTGTAGACAAGATGGATTTCCGTGTTGGCGGAGAGTGGCGATATGTACAACACGACCCAGATGGCAACGAACATCCATTCTCCGGTATTTACAAGGAAATCGAGCCGCCGGAGAAGCTGGCATATACCTTCGAATATGAACCGATGGCTGGTCATATCTCGACCGATACCATCCATTTCGAAGAACTTCCGGACGGCAGGACAAAAATGATCTCAGTTACCACCTTCGACAACATCGAAGACCTGGAAGGCATGCTGCAATCCGGCATGGAAGACGGTGCAACCGAGACATGGGACCGATTGGAAGAATTACTGGCGACTTTTTAATTGATCTTATTTAATCGTTAAAGATCCCCGGTCAACAAACACAATCCGGGGATCTTTTTTATTAATAGACGTCATTAATGGTTCATAATTACAGAACAATATCACTGTTTAAAAGTGTTTCACTTGACTACAATATTCATATCGATCATAACTGGAAATTAAACACCGTTCAGACGATATGATAGAAATCACAGACGCACATATCAACCGCTTGATCCAGCTGGAATCTGGGATTACATACGCAGCCGATAAAGACGATGGAAGACCCAACTACCGGGTGATTGATTCTCCTTCCAAGGTGCTGCTCTCCGCCCCACATGGTGCACAAACCTTCCGCAACAATCGCTACGAGAAGTGGCACAGCGAGGACGGATATACAGCGGGGATGTGCCTGCTCCTGGCTGAGCTGAGCAGTGTATCAGCGATCGCGACAACGTTCCCCAATTTCGAATACGACCCCAATTATTCTCGTTTTGATGTACCCTATAAAATCGCGCTTAAAGACCTGGTCGAGAAGAACGGCATCCGCTATGTCTTAGATATCCACGGTGCATCTTTTCACAGCGTAAAAATGGATCAAGCCGACAAAATCGACCTGGGCTACCGGTCCTCCAGGAACGATGCGGATCGTTCGATGAGGAAAAAACACATTGACGAATTTATCTCCATTCTTGAGAATATCGCTGGTGAAAGATACACGTTAGATTTCCAGGTCAGTCATAATAAATTTGCAGCCAGACGCTGCTACACAATCACCTCTTTCGTTCACAATTTGTCTGTAACCAGATCTAACCCGGATGTCCAGGCTCTGCAGATCGAGATGAAACCTCATCTGCGCATTGCCAGCAATCAAAATTACAGGATGTCCATCAAAACGATGCTGCAGGCGTTCGTCAATTTCCTGGACTATTTAGAACATACCGCGTGATCCATCAGCCCGGATACAGTCTAATAATCAGCACGTTGCAGTCACTCCATTGCGGAAGCATTTACCCGATTGCGTAATATCTTTTGCTTAATTATGTTATTGAAAAATCACATCCCGGGGAGATGATAAAATTAGCCAGGATTATTGATCCTGTTAGAAATCATCCAGTTTACCGATCTTTACAGCTTCATTTGCGGTTGCTGCACCCTTTATTTAACCTCCCATATGAAGTGTTGTGTAGAACAAAATACTTCAACTATTCGAACAAGCTAAATAATCAGCTATAGAAAGCTTATCTCAACCTACTGCAGAGTAAATCATGGAACAACCTAAATTACCCATTTCATTCATCTTTGAACGCCAGTTCCAGCACTTGTTGTTATTAGCCTGCTTGATCCCGGGCGCAATCTACCTGGCTGAACCATCACTTGGAGATGGTTCCTGGATGGGCGTTTCAGATCGCACCTGGTTTTACTCCGGGATCGCCGTGGTGGTAATCCACCAGGTTCTGGGTACTCTTGTTTTCCGTTTGCAGTTGGTTCTTTCGCTATTTACAAAGATGTTCGGTAAATATGACCTGACTGTATGGGGATTAATATTCCTGCCGCTTTTAGCATTGCGTCCTCTGATAACGATAGCGATCGGCATCGCGGATTACGGCTCATTAGGTGGTTCACAAACCATTCTTATCATCCTTGGTGTCATCCTGTGTATTCCAGCAATTTATACTTTGCATTCTGTGATGAAGTACTTTGGACTGCCCCGAGCACTGGGCGGTGATCATTTTTACCAGGAATACCGTGATATGCCGATGGTAACCAAAGGTGCCTTTCGCTACAGCTCAAACGCCATGTACAGCTATGTCCCCTTGCTCCTGTGGTCAATTGCACTATTTTCTGGGTCACGCGCGGCCCTGGCAACAGCTTTATTCCAGCATGCCTATATCTGGGTTCACATGTACTGTACCGAAGAACCAGATATGCGAATGATCTACGACTAAGACGGTCGCCCCCTGGTCATCAAATAACCTTTCCAGGTTCCACGGAGTATTTTTTCATGATGCCCGTGGATTTCATCAAAATTATTATTAATATGTGATCTCCAATAGGTGAACCTGGATAGGCAGGGCTGTATAACTCACCCTCCATTATTCTGGTTATGTCTTCCCATGGCAATCAAAACCCGGGGAATACGAGTGATTTACAGCTTACCTTCCATCCAGCTCAAACTCAAGGGATCCTTTCTTGGGGGACAAAGAATAAGACTTCGGCATCTTGGCGATGAAGGTGCACTCATCCGGACCATAGCAGGAGGTGCCACAGCTATCCATTGAACAAGAACCATCAGCCCCTGTTGGAGGGATATCTTCGTCCACCAGACGACCTTTGCGAACCAGCAGTTGGATCATCCCTTCCAGGGCAGTCCGGTCAACTCCGAGATTGCGGCTGAGGTCATTCAGGTTGATCGCCCCTTGTGCGGTTTCGATTTCTTTCAATACCAGGTTAATCATCGTCTATTTCATCCCAACCCTAATAGAATTCCGCCCTGGAAGACGATAAAAGCCATCACCCAGGCTAACAAAAACTGGCCCACTGCACTGAACCACATCCATTTTCTTCCGAGTTCGTGGCGCTCGGCAGCAGCGGCAACCATGCAAGGGGTGTAGATCAATACGAAGACCATGAAAGCCAGTCCTGCCAATGCACCATGCCCTCCACTCGAAGTCTCGAAACCATCCCGCAATACATACATCAGCGTTGACTGCTCGGTTTTTTCCTCACCAGCAGACAGATCTATTCCCAGGATGGAGGGTACCGCCTTGAGTGTATCCACGGTTGCTCCGATAAACGAAGCACCGATTTCCCCCAGATCCTGAAAGAAATTC
>JABAOG010003068.1_pt1 | contig 13633 bp, 11 predicted proteins | sample 7062131 | NCBI WGS metagenome assembly JABAOG01 (sample SAMN14538629, study PRJNA623070) | marine sediment metagenome | biome: marine biome [ENVO:00000428]; feature: marine pelagic biome [ENVO:01000023]; material: deep marine sediment [ENVO:00002113] | place: India: Arabian Sea | collected... | reverse complement strand
TAAAAATCTATGTCAAAAAAACCACCATGAGCTTATGGTGGTTCGTGTTTCCGGTCAATATCAAAGTGTTTTACATGACTTTCTTCTTTATTTTAGGATTTGTATTAGGTTTATTCGTAGTTCACTACTCGCTCATTATTCCGAATGAGGGTGTAGAAAATTCTTCCCCAGAAGAGTTCTGGCAAAAACATCCTGACAAAAAATGGCTGCGATTCTTCTTAAATTACGTCCCATTTTTCTGGATTGTAATATTTCTTTTTCTAGTGCCTATATTTATTAGAGTTTTTGATCCTGGAATTTTGTCATTTTCTATCACATTTTGGTTTATAGGTGGAATTAGCTTGATTGATGGAATGTTCGAACTTTTCGGATCATTTTCGCCTGAACGCCGCCTTTCATTCGCNNTTAAGCAAGGATCCAAAATTCCGAGGTATGGTTTATTGCGTATTGCAATACTCATAACTATAGGTCTCTTAATACCTATACTTTTTCAGCCAGATATTGCTATTTTCTAATTTTGAATGCGTGGATAACAATCCTGATTTAGAAAAATCCAGAGGATATTCAAATTTATCGACAACACATAGATAGTAGTCTACCATCCATTTTGACCCAAAGGGAAGGCGAGAGAACCGGTTTCCACCCGTTCCTCTCGCTTTTCTGTTTAGGGGAATGTTTTCCCTGTACGTTTTGTCAGCAGCCGTCTTCCTCTTTAAGCTGCTAGCGAAAGAAGTTCTCGCTGCAACTCGGTCACTACCGCTCGCTGCTCCTTCGTCAACAACTCAACTTGCAAAGCAGACACCAACCTTAACAATTTATCAGCATTCCCATTCACTCCTGGATGACGGCCGTTCATATGCTGTTGCTGCTCAGGTTTCTGGTTCAGGTGGGCTGCCAACCGCTCCTCAATCACGGCCATCGCCGCATAATAATCCTCAGCTACCGTCCGGTCATGCACCCGGGCATAAACCAGGGTGGCGCAAGTGTGGCAAGAAAATATCTATCTCTTTTGTACCTTCTACTGTGTATGATATACAGAGGGTAGTAAACCTTTTTGCCTTATTATTAAGCAATATTTTTGTCAATCTACTACAATAAATGGGAGAGAACGTTGCCGTTATTGGGTCGCAGGCGTCTTACCAGTTTTAATAGACGGATGGGGAGGCGGCTTATCCGGGCTGCCGGCTGGTTGATCGGGGTGGGGTTGTTGGTTGGGTGTGGGGAATCGGCCGTTCGCTCTAGCAGTCTCGATCCACAGGGGCCAGCCGCTTCTCAAATTTCTAACTTATGGTGGTTGATGCTGGCTTTGGGCGGGGTCACTTTTCTTGTGGTGATGGTATTGCTGCTCTACGGATTGTTCCGCAAACGAGAGAACCCGGATAGCACCAATCTGGCAGCGATGGAAACGAGCAAACACAGCCAGCGGCTCGTTGTCGGGGGCGGCATTATTTTTCCGGCCGTTATTCTGACTGTTGTTTTTGGCTTCACCTTGTATACCCTGGCGGGATTGACCGGGATGCGGGAAGATGGGTCGCTTGTGGTGGAGGTGGTCGGCCATCGATGGTGGTGGCAGGTGAACTACCCGGAGCAGGGGTTTACGACGGCGAATGAGATTCATATTCCGGTGGGGGAGCCGGTGCAGTTTCGGTTGGAAACGGCCGATGTGATCCACAGCTTTTGGGTTCCGGCGCTGCACGGCAAGCTGGACCTGGTTCCGGGGCAGACTAATACGTTGTGGCTGGAGGCGGATGAGCCGGGAGAGTACCAGGGGTTGTGCGCCGAATTTTGCGGCATTCAACATGCGAAGATGCTGTTTGTGGTTGTGGCCGAGTCGCGGGAGGAATTTGAGGCCTGGTCGGCGGCGCAGCAGGAATCGGCCGTCATACCAACCGACGAATTAACTGAACAGGGGTTTGTGGTCTTTATGGATGAAGGTTGCAATGATTGCCATACAGTGCGGGGAACACCGGCTGATGGGAAGTTGGGGCCGGATTTGACTCACTTTGCCAGCCGCTTGACGCTGGGCGCGGGGGTTTACCCCAATAACCGGGACTTTCTGGCCAGTTGGATTATGAATCCGCATGATTTGAAGGAGGGGAATTTGATGCCGGCTACTTCGCTGTCTGACCAGGAGTTGGAAGCGCTGCTGGCTTATATGGAATCATTGCAATAAGCAGGCGATTTGACAGGCTGGTGGTGAGCACAGCCGAATTATCGCGCTACGGTTTGCGGCTTGTGACGATTGAAACGACACCAAACAATGATAATAGGGAAAATGGGCAGGTTGGGGAGACGGCCGTTCAGCCGTTGGATGGATCCTATCCAGAGGCGGAAATGCCCGACCAGGAGACGGTAGCGGAACAGGAGGCAACCTGGGCCGACCCGACCGGATTCTGGCGCATTCCGAAAGCGATTCAAAACGACGCTGTCGGGGGGCGGCTGATGGCAACCTCGTTTATCTTTTTCCTGGTGGCAGGAGCGATGGCGCTGCTGATGCGGCTGCAACTGGCCCAGCCGGAAAATTCGCTGGTTTCGGCCGATGTGTATAACGGCCTCTTTACCATGCACGGCTCGACGATGATGTATCTTTTTGCGGTGCCGATGTTGGAAGGTTTTGCCATTCTGATGATACCGATGATGATCGGCAGCCGGGAGATGCCCTATCCCCGGCTGGGAGTTTTCAGCTATTTCACCTTTATTCTGGGCGGCTTTCTTTTCTTTTCCAGCTATTTCGTCAATACGGTGCCGGACGCAGGCTGGTTTGCCTACACGCCGCTGAGCGGGCCGGAATTTTCGCCGGGCATTGCCCTTGATTACTGGCTGCTGGCATTGGGGGTGGCTGAGGTGGCGGCAATTGCGGCCGGAATTGAGATTATTATCGCTATCTTGCAGATGAGAGCGCCGGGTATGTCGCTGGCCCGAATACCGCTGTATGCCTGGGCGATGCTTGTGACGGCTTTTTCTATCTTGTTTGCTTTTACGCCGCTGATCATTGCCAGCCTGTTATTGGAATTGGACCGCAAAATTGGAACGCAGTTTTTTAACGCAACTGGCGGGGGCAGCCCGGTGTTGTGGCAGCATTTGTTCTGGATTTTCGGCCATCCGGAAGTGTATATCCAGTTTTTGCCGGCGACAGGGATGATGGCGATGATCATTCCGGTCTTTTCGCGGAGGCGGATTCAGGGCTATACCCTGGTGGCGGTGGCGATGGTGGCGACGGGCTTTTTGAGCTTCGCCTTGTGGGTCCACCATATGTTCAGCGTGGGACTGCCGGAGATAACGCTGGGCATTTTTTCGGCAGCCAGCATACTAATCGCGATTCCGACAGGGGTGCAGATATTCACTTACCTGGCGACGATCATAAGCGGCCGTCCGGTCTGGAAAACGCCCTTTTTGTTTGCGGTCGGCTTTTTGGTGACCTTCGTGCTGGGGGGCATTACGGGGGTGATGGTTGGGGCGGTTCCGTTTGATTGGCAGGCGCACGATTCGTTTTTTGTAGTGGCCCACTTGCATTATGTACTCATCGGCGGGGTTGTCTTCCCCATTTTCGCCGCCATCTATTACTGGATGCCTAAAATTTCAGGCATCTTGCTGGATGAACGGCTTGGGAAGTGGAATTTCTGGCTGATGTTTATCGGCTTTCATGTTGCCTTTTTCCCGCAGCATATCCTTGGGCTGTGGGGAATGCCGCGCCGGTTCTATACTTATCCGGAGAATTTCGGCTGGGGGCTGTTGAACCTGATTTCAACGGTTGGGGCCTTCATCCTGGCAGCGGGGATTGGGGTGTTTGTTTTTAATATTATTTACAGTTTACGAAACGGCCGAGATGTCGGAAAAAATCCCTGGGGCGCAAACTCCATCGAGTGGGCAATCGGGTCTCCACCNNTGCCGATCATCCGCAGCCGGTTCCCCCTATGGTCACAGAAAAATCTGACAGATGGTCCAGAACAGCTCAAACAGCTGGTTCATGATTTTGCCCGCTGGCCGACAAAGTGGCGGGCGGTGATGGCGACATCGGCCTTGGATGGACAACCGCAGGAAATATTCAGGGTGTCGGGGCCGTCTATGTGGCCTTTTATTACGGCATTGGGATTGGTGATCGTTTTTGGGGCTGAGATATTTAGTTTGCGGCCGGTCGTTTTAATCGGCCTCCTGATGTTGGTCGCCGGGATTGTTGGATGGAACTGGCCTGAGGAGACACCGACCGCACCAGAAGAGGAAGAAGCATTTGCCAAAAAGCATAATATCCCGGTTCGGCCGCATGGGAGCCGGGTAGTTAACCGGAGTGCCATGTGGCTGTTGATTCTGTTAATTGGTATTGCTTTGACCAGCCTGGTTTTCAGCTATCTTTTCATACGCTTGCAAAACGCGTCCTGGCCGCCTGATAATCTGCCGCTGCCGACGCTGACCTGGGCCGGTATTGGGTTAATCTTTATGTTGTTAAATAGTTGGGTGCTGCGCTGGGCGCTGCGACAGGTTAAAGCTGACCGGCAGGGCCGTCTGCGATTAGGGCTTGTTGTCGCATTGGTCTTTGAACTTATTGCGGCTGGGCTGCTTATTTATGACCTGTCACAACTGCCGTTTGACTGGCGCTTAAATGCGTACGGCTCGCTGTTTTGGATCATTGATGGCTTTTTGTTGTTGACCCTACTGTGCGGTATCGGTATGAATTTGTTTGTTCAGGGTTGGGCCTGGCGGGGAATTTATAGCCCGAAGCGATTTGTTCCGGTGGAAAATACGGCCGTCTACTGGACAGCACTTATCGGGGTATGGGTTGTGACGGTGGGTGTTTTGTATTTGCTGCCTTACAGGTTTTGAGGTTTATTGATGACTGTCTCACTTAATGAAAGCATCCGGGAAAAAGTGAAACGTTGGGGGGCTTTTTTGATCAGTCCGGTGGTCTGGACGATTTACTTCCTGGTTGTGTATGCCTTTGACGAGATAGTTTGCGGGTTGGATGTGCTGCGCTCACCGGTTTGGGGGCAGGTTTCCGGCGCTGTTGGACTGATGTTTTTGATGACAATTGTGACGCTGGCTGTGACGGGGGTGGGCGTCTATCTCGGCCGTCAACTATGGCGGGACAGCCGGGAAAGCGAGCATATTTCGGCCGAAAGGGACCGGTTTATCGGCCTATCTTCGATGTTGTTGAGCGGCTTGTTTGCCATTCTAACAGTAGGGATGGCGGCCGTTATTGTGGTTCTGAATCCATGTTGAAAAAATTGGAAGCGGACAAGAAAATTGTATTGGGCATGCTTATAGGGATCGCCATTGTGCTGGTGCTGATCCAGTTCTGGCCGTTAGCGTTAACAAATCCGCCTGTTGTATCTGAACCGGATTGGAATACGTTTCAGACGCGAGAAATAGCGGAAAGGGCCTGTTTTGATTGTCACAGCAACGAGACGGTCTGGCCCTGGTATTCTCATATAGTGCCGTTTGGAAATTTGCTGGAAAAGGATGTGCTGGATGGCCGGGCGGAATTGAACTTCTCAGAATGGGGACAGACCTGCTGTACTGAGGAACAAAGGGATAAGATGGCCGAAGTGGTCAACACCGAGGAGATGCCCATTCCATATTACATTATTCTGCACCCGGAAGCCGACTTAACCGACAATGAAAGGGGAGACCTGGTCAATGGTTTAATTGAAACAATGAATGCGGAAATAAACGAACAGGAATAAAACAGCATGTCGGGAATGGAGCATACCAAAGTCTGTTAACGCCTTCGACAGGCTTAAGCCGTACCTACAAAGCTACATTGAGTCATTTACTTTCGTCTGCTTTTCCTCGAATGCGCGATTGGGGAGATTTTTGTTATACTTCGACTATTCGAGGAGGAAATTTGTAACAAATGATACTTAGGAAGCGAAAACTCTTTTTACGAACTTTGGCCATTATGGCTTTTTTAGGGCTGTTTCTGGCGTCGTGCAGCATCAAGGACCAGCTTCTTGGCGTTTGGAGCGAACAAGGCGGCGATCTGCGGATACGTTTTCACACCGGAAATTTTATGAGCCAACAAGCCTATTTTGGCGAAGATGCTTTGTCTCTAACGGGAACGTATGAAATTATTAATGACCGGCAGCTGCAAATTGAATTTCAGGATGGGGACTGGCGTGGCATCAAGAGCGGCCTGTACGATTACTCAATTGACGGAGATGTTCTTCAACTGAATGAGAGGACGTTTGTGCGGCAGCCGGATGTCTTTAATTTGGAAGAATGAGGGGGTAATGCCTGATGCGTAAAACGTAAAACGTAACGGTTTTAAATGTCACGTTTTACGTTTTACGTTTTAGTTTTGATTTTGCCAGGCGGCGAGGAGTTCTTTTTCTCGCTCTGGAGAGAGGCCAGCTCTCCAGGTGTGATCGGCTGGACGGGATTTGGCCCATTCTAAGGTGTCTTTCACGGTTTTGGTTATGGGGCGGAAGGTCAGGCCGCTTGCAACGGCTTTGCTAATATCAACTTCAGCAACGTAGGCATCGTCTGAATCGGCCGGCATCCATAATGGCAGCTCCATCCAGGGCTGCACTTCTTGAGCCAATAGAAAATCCTTATCTACCCAGACAGGTGTTGGTTCAGCGCCGCTCACTTGTTCAGTCGTTCGGAAAAGTTCGCCGAAAGTCAGCGGGTAGTCGGGGCCGGTGACATTGTACACGCCGGTCTGCCGGGCGGCGGCCATGTCCAAAATCCAGCGGGCCTGATCCCGGGCGTCAATGACCTGGATGAGGACTTCGGGAGCGACGGGGGCAAGCATCTCGCCGCCCTGGGCGGCGCGGCAAACCCAATAGGTGAAACGGTCGGAGGGGTCGTGGGGACCAACGATGAGGCCGGAACGAACATTTAGGACGCGGCCGGGCATGGCGCTTTCGGCCGCTTGCTCGCACAAGGCTTTCAAAGCGCCATAGGTTTCGCCGGTAACCTGCTCGACTGTTTCGTCTTCGATGGTGGCTACGGGATAATCTTCCGCAACCAGTGGTTTACCAAGATCCCTATAGACCGAGATGGATGAGATGAAGGTGTAATGGTCGACGGCATCGGCTAGGAGTTCGGCCGAATCGCGGACAATGCGGGGAAAATAGCCACAGGTATCAATAACGGCATCCCATTGGCGTCCTTTCAGGGCTTCCAGGTCGCCATCCCGATCCCCGCGCAGCTTTTCGACGCCGGGGTACAGGTCGGCGTTGTGCTGCCCGCGGTTAAAGAGGGTGACTTCATAACCTCTTTCCAGGGCAATATCAACGATGTGACGTCCCAAAAAGATGGTTCCACCTAATACAAGTAATTTCATTTTTTTGCCTCCATATGTGGCGCGGCCGGGCCGCTGGTATCTACTCAGGTTGTGTTTTTCAGAATAGTGCAATAGCGTTAAAATAAGCATTAGCACTTTTTCTCAACCAATTTATATAGTATCCGTTCAGTCCCTCTATAAACTTTTGTTTTTTTGGTATCTTTCACCCAAGTCTATAGTGTGCAAAAAACAAAAGTCTGAACGCTTACTATTTAGATTAGGATTTTGTCNNGTGCAAAAAACAAAAGTCTGAACGCTTACTTGATACATATAAGGATAACTTAATGGACGTTCAAGTCAATCAAGGAGCCATTCAAAATAGTGGAGCAGACACCATTATTGTAAATTTGTTTAAGGATGTGACCTCGCCATCGGGGGCTACGGGTGCGGTTAATAAAGCATTAAACAGCGCCATTTCGGAACTGATTAGCAACGGCGACCTGAAAGGCAACAGCGGTGAAGTCGTTACCTTCTATCCAAGAGAGGCGCTTGACGCCNNCTGGAAGGGGTGCGAAAAGCGGCCGCTTCTGCCATCAACCAGGCCCGCAAACTCAATGCCAAGCATGTGGCTACGATTGTACATGGGGCCGGGGTGGCCGATTTGCCGGTCGAAGCGGCGGCCCAGGCCGTTGTGGAAGGCAGTCTGCTGGCCCTATACCAGATTGACGCTGACAAGGAAAAGTCGGAGGAGGATGAACAGCCCATTGAGCGGCTGACCATTGTTGAATTTGACGGGGATAAGATCGGCGCTATCGAACAGGGGGCTAAGACGGCTGAGGCTCTTGTAACTGGCGTTAACCTGGCCCGTCACCTGGTCAATATGCCGGCCAACGTGGTGACCCCAACCAAACTGGCGGAAACGGCGACCCAAATTGCTGAAGATCACCAGATGAAGCTGACGGTCGGGGATCGGGCCTGGGCGGCCGAACGCAATATGGGCGGATTTCTGGCAGTGGCCAAGGGGGCGGGTGAGGAGCCAAAGTTCATTGTTCTGGAGCATAACGGCGACCGGGAAGATCTGGACACAATCGTGCTGGTGGGCAAGGGNNTGGATACAATCGTTCTGGTGGGCAAGGGCATCACCTTTGACACCGGCGGCATCTCGATTAAACCGACCCAGAATATGGGCTTGATGAAAACGGATATGGGTGGCGCAGCGGCCGTTTTAGGGGCTATGAAAGTGGTCGGTCTGTTGGATATCCCCCTACGCGTCATCGGCATTACCCCCTGCACCGAGAATATGCCGGATGCCAATGCTTATCGCCCGGCGGATGTGATTAAGGCCAGCAATGGCAAGACGATTGAAATTATCAGCACCGACGCCGAAGGGCGGATGGTGCTGGCCGACGGGCTGGTTTATGCCGGTCGCTATAACCCGAAGGCGGTCATTGACCTGGCGACCTTGACCGGGGCCTGTGTTATCGCGTTGGGAAATAAGGCGGCGGGATTGTTTACGGCCGATGAGTCCTTGCGGGACAAACTCGTTGCGGCCGGGCAAACGGTTCACGAGCGGGTCTGGCCGATGCCGCTTTGGGATGATTATAAAGAGCAAATCAAGTCGGATGTGGCTGACGTTAAGAACAGCGGCGGCCGTCCTGGCGGGGCGGCAACGGCGGCAATCTTTTTGAAACAGTTTACGGATTATACCTGGGCGCACCTGGATATTGCCGGNNGATAAGGCGAAACCGTATTCACCGGCCGGAGCAAATGGATTTGGCGTCCGGTTGTTAACTGAATTTTTAAGGCAATGGTAGCAAGGGGCCGGCTGGAAGCCGGCGCTCCATAAATTTAGGAGGCTAGATAGATGACGATACCTAACCCACCCCTAACGCTTGGTGTTGAAGAAGAATACCAGATCATTGACCCGGAAACGCGTAATCTACATTCCTACATCAGCGAATTTTTATCGCAGGATGAAACACGGCCGACGAGACTTAATTTAAAGCCGGAATTAATGCAATCACAGGTGGAGGTAGGTAGTCATGTCTGCCGGAATATCAAGGAGGTGCGAACCGAGGTTATTCGATTGCGCCGCGAGGTGGTTGACATGGCTCATCGAAATGGGCTTGAGATTGCGGCCGCATCGACTCATCCGTTTGCCAGATGGTCGGAGCAATCGATTACGGACGGGGCGCGATATAAGGAATTGTTGGATGATATGCAGCGGGTGGCAAGGGGTTTGCTCATTTTTGGTATGCATGTCCATGTCGGTTTTGGCAGTGATACGGAGTCGAAAGATTTGATGATGGAGATAATGAACCAGGTACGGTATTTTATTCCTCATCTGCTGGCGCTTTCAACGAGTTCACCGTTCTGGCAGGGGCATGATACCGGTTTGAAATCGTACCGGAGCGTTATTTTTGAGATGATGCCGCGAACAGGCATTCCACATTCGTTCAGTTCTTGGGCAGAGTACAAGCGGTTTGAAAGAACGCTTAGCAATGTGGGGGCATTTGGCAAGAGGGATACGCAGGCGAAAATTTGGTGGGATATACGGCCGCATCCTTTATTCGATACGATGGAGTTCCGCATTACGGATATTTGTACCCGGGTGGAAGAGTGTGTTTGTATTGCAGCCCTTTTCCAGGCGATTGTGGCAAAGTTGATCAAACTGCGCAAGGAAAATATGTCGTGGCGTCAGTACCGGCATATGCATATTACTGAGAATAAGTGGCGGGCGGTACGGTATGGTATTCACGGAGAGATGATTGATTTTGGGCAGGAGGAGTCGATTCCATTCCATTTTCTAATGGAGGAGCTTTTGGAAATCGTGGATGATGTGGTGGATGACCTGGACAGTCGAGAGGAGGTTGAGTATCTTCGCACGATTTTGCGGAATGGGACCAGCGCCGACCGGCAGGTAAATGTTTATATGGAAAATGGCGGGGATAACAACCGGGAGGAAGCGCTGAAGGCGGTGGTTGACAATATTGTTAGTGAAACACAAGAAGGATTGTAGAATAATTATTAGATGAATGGCGCTTGCAGCGCTTGTGAATTGCTAATGAGGTGACTGGCAACTTGTTCACTTGCCTCTTGCCTCTTGCAACTCGTTGACGGTGAAAAGTGGAAAAGCTAATTGACTTAAGTCATATAGTTGAGGATGGGGTGGTGACGTATAAGGGGCTGCCGGCGCCAATTATTTGTGATTTTTTGAGCCGGGAAGCGTCGCGGGAGATTTATGCGCCGGGGACGGAGTTTCATATTGGCAAGATTGAAATGGTGGCGAATACGGGAACCTATCTGGATTCGCCGTTTCACCGTTATGCGGATGGCAAGGATTTGTCGGAACTGCCGTTGGAGTCGCTGGCGAATCTGGATACGGTGGTGATTCGAGCGACGGACCGGACGGTGATTGATGCGTCTTTGTTTGAGGGGGTCGAGGTGGCGGGGAAGGCGGTTTTGGTGCATACGGGCTGGTCACGGCATTGGAAAACGGATCGGTATTTTGAGGGGCATTCGTATTTAACGGCCGATGCGGCCGTTTTCCTGCGTGATGCAGGGGCGGCGTTGGTGGGGATTGATTCGCTGAATATAGATAGTACGGCCGATATGAGCCGCCCAGTGCATTCGACGTTGTTAGCGGCCGAGATTCCGATTGTGGAGCATATGACCAATCTGGCGGCACTGCCGGATGAGGGGGTCCGGTTTTTTGCGGTGCCGGTGAAGGTTAAGGATTTTGGGACTTTTCCGGTGCGAACTTTTGCGATTTTATAGCTCACGCAAAGGCGCAAAGGACGCAAAGGTTTATAATTGTGGGGCTGGATAGGCGGCGGGTTATTGAGAATCCTGTTTTGCGGGATAGGGTTGCTTTTTTGAAAACGGCCGCTGAGACGGAGGGAGCGTATACGCTGCTGGAAATGGAACTGGCGCCGGGTGGGGGGAATGCGGTTCATTATCACAAAACTTTTACGGAGGAGTTTTGCGTGGTGAGCGGGCAGTTGGGCATTCAGTTGGATGGACAGAACCATCTGTTGGAAGCGGGGGAATCAGCCCTGGCTCAGGTGAATGTACCTCATCGATTCTTTAACCAATCCGATAAACCGGCCGTCGCGACAGTTGAATTACGGCCGGGCCAACCAAACTTTGAACGAATGCTGCAAATCAGTTATGGTTTGGCGAGCGACGGCAAGTCGAATCNNTAACTTTGAAAAATCGCTGCAAATCACGTATGGTTTAGCGAGAGATGGCAAAGCACTGCCAAATGGTGCGCCAAGGAATATATTTTATCTGGCTTTGCTCTTTCAGTTGGCAGATACTCACCCGCCGGGATTTCTATTCAGGGCAGGCGCAGCGCCGGTACTCAATTGGATAGCGGCGCTTGGGAAAAAGCGTGGCATGGACCGCCAACTTTTGCGCTATATACAGGAGTGGTGATAATTAATGAATGAATCTGAACGAAAAACGGCCGAGGGTATTCTCCTGACCGACCAGTACCAGTTGACAATGGCCCAATTGTATTACCGGATGGGACTGCACGAAAAACCGGCGCAGTTTGACCATTTCTTCCGAAATTATCCGAATTATGGCGACCACCAGGCCGGATATTGTATCAATGCCGGGTTGGAGTGGCTGCTGGACTGGATGGATGGGGCGCATTTTCGGGAGGAAGAACTGGAGTATTTGCGGGGGCAAACCGGCCGGACCGGGCGGCGGCTTTTCGGGGATGATTTTCTGGACTGGTTGAAGCGGGAAGGAAACTTTGAGGGCATCAACCTGTGGGCGATTCCGGAGGGGCGGGTGGTGCATCCGGGTGTACCCCTGACGGTAGTGCAGGGGCCGATGGCGATGGCCCAGATTCTGGAAACGTCGCTGCTGAATCACTTGAATTACCAGACGCTGATCGCGACGAAGGCAGCCCGTATTCATGAAAGCGGGCGGGGGCAATTATTGTTGGAGTTTGGGCTGCGCCGGGCGCATGATAAGGGGGGCAACGCCGGCGCGAGAGCGGCCATTATTGGCGGGGCGGATTTCTCCTCTAATGTAGGTATTTCTCATGTGCTGGGCTATCCGCCACAAGGGACACATGCCCACAGTATGGTGCAAGCATTTATGGCGCTGGGTGAAGGGGAGTTGGCGGCTTTTCGAGCCTATGCGGAAGTATATCCGGATGATTGCATTTTGCTGGTTGATACGATTAATACGCTCCAGAGCGGCATCCCGAATGCGATAAAGGTCTTTGAGGAACTGCGGCAGAAGGGACATGAGCCGGTGGGCATCCGGCTCGATTCGGGCGACCTGGCTTATCTGAGCATCCAGGCGGCAAAGATGTTGGATGAGGCTGGATTCTCGGATGTTTCGATTGTGCTGTCGAGCAACCTGGATGAGCTGGTGATCTGGCAGATTATTACCCAGATTGCTCACGAGGCGCCGGATTATGGGTTGGATGCGGATGAGATTATTGGCCGTCTGGTCTACGGCGTCGGTACAAGGCTGATTACATCACAGGGTAAGTCGGCGTTGGGCGGGGTCTTTAAGCTGGTGGCGATTCAGGATGGGGGTGAGTGGGTTCCGGCGATTAAGATTTCGGAGAACCCGATTAAGACACCCAATCCGGGGCAGAAACATGCCTGGCGGGTTTATGATGAACGGGGCAAGGCTACGGCCGATCTCCTGGCCCTCGACGAAGAAGACCCCCGCCAGATGAAAGCCCTGACGTTGCGACACCCAACCGACCATACCAAGAGCCGCTATCTGCCTCAAAAATACATCAGCCAGATTGAGCCCCTGCATGTTGAGGTGCTGCGGGAAGGGAAGCTGGTCTATGAGTTGCCGACAATGGATGCCTTGCGGCAAAATAGAATGGATGACCTAGAACGACTGGACACCGGTGTGCGCCGTCTATTAACACCACACATTTATCATGTCTCTTTAACGAAAGCTTTGTGGGACTTGAAACAGGCGTTGATTCGTTCGGCAATGGACTGATAATTTGATTTACGAGGAGAATTATGGCGAAGCGCAGACCTTCACTATCTGATTATTTGACAAATTTGGACCAACCGATGCCGTTGAGGAAGAAGATGACCCGGTTGACGGTTAATCTTGCCCGGCGGGTCGTTCACCGGCAGGGCTGCTGTGGCAATCATGGGGAGCCGGGGTGTTGAAAGGCGGATGATTCGGCCGGTTCGGCCGAACACCACCACCATGATCACGACCACGACCATGATCATCATCACGAATAATACGGAGCAAGACTACGATGGACGATTATGAAGAATATATAGCCGCTTGTGAACAGATACGGGAAGATAACAAAACACTTCTAAACGAATTTGCCGATTGGCTTGAGCAAAAGAATCTGAGCCAAAAAACCATTCGCCGCCATACCCGAAATGCTGACTTCTACAT
>JABAOG010002512.1_pt1 | contig 13658 bp, 15 predicted proteins | sample 7062131 | NCBI WGS metagenome assembly JABAOG01 (sample SAMN14538629, study PRJNA623070) | marine sediment metagenome | biome: marine biome [ENVO:00000428]; feature: marine pelagic biome [ENVO:01000023]; material: deep marine sediment [ENVO:00002113] | place: India: Arabian Sea | collected... | reverse complement strand
TCGGATGTATATGCCATGGGTGGTGTTCCTTTCCTGGCTTTAAATATAGCCGCTTTTCCCCCCGAACTGCCGGGCGATTTCCTCGGAGAGATCCTGAGAGGCGGGACAGAAAAAGCTCACGAAGCCGGCGTGATCATCGCCGGTGGACACACAGTCCAGGATAAAGAACCGAAATATGGTCTGGTGGCTATCGGGTATATCGATCCAGAAAAGATGATGACCAAAGGTGGCGCCAAGCCCGGTGATTTACTGGTACTGACCAAACCGCTTGGCTTCGGTACCGCAACGACGGCAATCAAGATGGAAAAAGCCAGTCAAGAAAGTACAGAAGAAGTCATCGATTGGATGATGACACTGAACGACAAATCCGCAGCATTAGCGGTTGACTTCGATGTCCGTGGGTCAACGGATGTGACCGGTTTCAGCCTTTTAGGGCATGGATGGGAAATGGCTGTTTCTTCCGGCGTTGGGTTGAGGTTTTACTGGAAAGATATTCCCTTCTTGAAATCTGCCTTTCAATTCGCGGAAGATTTCATCTTTCCTGGAGGTGCTTCCGATAACAAATTGTATTTCGGCCGGCATATCCAATTCCCTGATGATTTCCCGGAAGAACATCAACTGCTGCTCTTTGACCCGCAAACCAGCGGGGGGTTACTGCTGGCGGTACCCCCAGATAGATGGTCAGCGATGAAAAAACAAGCAGATAGTGAAGAAATTCCACTCTGGAAGATTGGTGAAGTCATCGAAGGGGAACAGATTGAAGTCATTTGAGTAAATGATGTAATGGTATTCTAAAGCTGCTGGGAGTTTTCCCAGCAGCTTTATTTATTCCTCCAATTCATGATGAATCCTAAAACTTTTTTCCTCATTTTCCGTATATATTTCTGAAGAGATATAAGTATTCAATACGACAATAGAGGAGTTTTAACATGGATGATCGTCCAGGATGTTTATCTGGTTTTCTCAAATTAGCTTTCATCGGTTGGATATTTGACTGGCTGCAGGACAACTTCGGTTTCGGTCGTGGGGCATCCTGCACAGGCTGCGGATGCGGTGTAATTCTATTGGTCCTGTTCGTTGTGATGTCATGTTCAGTGATCATGGGGACAAACTGGTTCCAATTCAGTTTTTAGGGAGAAATTCTCAGCACTGAACCTGTACTTTCAATTATGGAGCCAGACATTTCTAAACAAGTCTGGCTCTTCATTATTATAAATTCTAGGGTTTTAAATTAGGGATGAATTTGTCCCCGCAAGGCACCTTCCGCAAACAACAAAGGGGAAATTAAACTTCCCAATTCCATTTGGATCCGATTTTTCCAGGGTTCACACGATCGTTTCCTGACAGTGGGATAACAAATCTGTTTTCATCCGGTTTGTGCAATCGTGCCGACCAGGAAGTTCGCATCTCATACTCTCCTCATAAAGTTATAATAACAGTTAAACACACATGGAAATTGGCGGTGATCATGAAGATTTCATTTAATTCAAGAAGGTCCCCGGTGATCAGTACCCGAGGGATTGTGTCAACCTCCCAACCGCTGGCTGTCGCAGCCGGTCTTGAAATCCTGCGCAAAGGAGGAAATGCTGCCGACGCAGCCGTGGCTACTGCAGCGGCACTCAATGTGACAGAACCGACCTCGACAGGGATTGGCGGTGACGTGTTCGCCCTGTATTACGACAGGGAAACCCAAAGAGTCAGTGCCCTGAACGCATCAGGTAGAGCCCCTGCAGCCCTATCGATCCAGAGACTGCACAAAGAAGGCTACAGCGAGGAATTACCCCCTTTTCATCCTTACACCATCACAGTTCCGGGTGCCTGTGCAGGCTGGTTTGATCTGGTTGAAAGATGTGGAACCTTGGAAATGAGCCAGGTCCTCGAACCAGCTATCCGCCTGGCAGATCATGGTTTCCCTGTCGCGCCGATCACTGCCGCATTCTGGCAGCGTGGTGCGGAACGACAGTTGAAGGAAGCTCTTGGCGGTCATGAATTGACCATAGACGGAAGAGGTCCAAAAGCCGGTGAAATTTTTTATAACCACGGTCTGGCAAAAACCTTTCGAATCGTAGCGGAGAAGGGAAAAACAGCCTTTTACCAGGGTGAAATCGCTGAATCCATCGTCGAAGTAATCAACAAAGCCGGGGGAGCATTCTCAATGGAAGATTTAGCTTCCCATCACTCTACCTGGGAAGAGCCCATCAGTACAACTTTTCACGATATCAGGGTTTGGGAATGTCCTCCTAATGGGCAGGGTTTAGCCGCATTGCTGGCTTTAAATATTCTGGAAGAAATAGAGCTCCGGCAGTTTCCTACAAATTCGCGGCAGAGATTGCACCTGATGATTGAAGCGATGCGCCTCGCCTTCGCTGATGCAAGATGGTATATCAGCGACCCGGCATTCAAACATCTGCCATTGACCGAGTTACTCTCAAAGTCATACGCCAGGGAAAGACGCAAGCTGATCGATCCAAAACAAGCCACATTGGATCAGATCCATGGGACGCCGGAATCCACATCTGGAACTGTCTACCTGTCCGTTGTGGATGACCATGGTAATGCCTGTTCGATGATCAACAGCAACTACATGGGCTTTGGCACCGGGATCGTGCCCACCGGCTGGGGATTTACATTACAAAACCGGGGCCACAACTTCAGCCTGGATCCTGGTCACCCCAACGCATTGGAACCAGGTAAACGCCCTTACCACACAATCATCCCCGGGATGGCAACCTATGCAGTCGATGATAGTCTGTATGCCTCTTTTGGTGTGATGGGAGGCTTTATGCAACCCCAGGGGCACCTGCAGGTGCTGGTAAATATGATCATTGATGAACTGAACCCCCAGGAAGCCCTGGACCAGCCCAGGTTCTGCATAACTGATGGAAAATCAGATGGAATCGTCGCATTGGAAGAAGGCATCTCTTCTCAAGTGATGGGTGAGCTGGCATCGATGGGGCATCCAATTCAACCCACTTCTGGAATGCAGCGGGCAATTTTTGGACGGGGGCAGATTATCCAGCGCGATCCTAATCATGGCAGTTATTGGGCAGGGAGCGATATGCGTGCTGATGGACTTGCGATGACAATATAATAGGAAATTAACAAACAGGTATTATAATTTAAGGTACCAAAATAAATTCAACGAATCCATGATTTCAGGAGGATTAATTATGTTAATAAGTAAAAAGTTAGAAGAAGCGATCAACAAACAGATTGGTGAGGAATTTGGTGCAAGCCTGCAGTATGTCAGCATTGCATCCTATTTCGACGCGGATGATCTACCGCAGCTTGCCGGGTTCTTCTACCGCCAGGCAGAAGAAGAGCGTGATCACGCCATGAAATTCGTAAACTTTCTCATCGATGCCGGTGGGCAGGTCAGGATCCCCGCTATTTCAGAAACAAAATATGATTTCGAATCCGCAGAGGACTGCGCAAAGGCTGCTTTAGTGTGGGAGCAAAATGTAACCAAGATGATCAACGAATTAATGAATATCGCAGTTGAGGATAAAGATTATATTACTCAAGACTTTTTACGCTGGTTTGTCACGGAACAGTTGGAAGAGATCTCTACGATGCAAACTCTCCTAGCAACCGTACGCAGAGCAAGCACGAACCTGTTATGGGTCGAAGAATACCTGGCTCGCAATCCGATTGTACAACCAGAAGCCTAAAGAACAGGATTTAAACCACAAACGGGCAGTGTTTTCACGCACTGCCCGTTTATTGATTCAGGATCTTAATCCGCTTCTATGATTTCCACGTCCGGGAAAAATTGATGAACGGTCCCCTCTACCCATCCATGAAGCGTTGAGGGAGACAGCGGGCACCCGATGCAGGCTCCACCCATTCTCACAGTAGCGGTATTTTCCTCAAAAGAGACGAGCTCAACCGAACCACCATGATATTGTTCGATATAGGCACTAATCTGCGCGATCAGTGATTTCATCATTTCTTCACGGGTTGGACTTTTTTGTTTATTCTCTTGTACTGACATCGCTTAACCTCCAATTGGCTTAATGCCGCTTCTAAGACCATAGGATAGTAATGAAACGACTTGTGCGTGTGTGTTCCGCAGCCTCTCCGCGACAACTGCGGCCAGACGTTCTATAATTAATATACCAATTTCTGGGTGTTTTTCACAGAGCATTTTTAGATCTGTTCCCTTGACCCGGATTAATTCGCTGTCAGAATCACAATAAGCGCCCGATGTATAAAATTCGCTGCCAAATGCTGCCGACCAACCGAATACGCCACCGGATGAAATTTTGGATATGACCATTTCCTGCCCATCATCTGGTTTGAAACGGATGGAAACCTCGCCCTCTATCAGAATGTACAAGAAATCAGCATCATCACCTTGTTCGAAGATGATTTCTTCCTGCTCACAACCGCAGTTATGGAATAGAGGCAGTAAAAGGTCCATTGCCTCGTCATCCAGATCTTCAAATAAGAATAAATTTTCGACAGATTTTTGACAGATCATAATGCTACCTTATAATTAGATGGATCTCTAGCAAGAATAACTTATGGAAAATAACAAAAACAATAGGTTGTTCATACCCAGTGTTTTTGTACAAAAGGCACAGTACTACCAATTATTACGAAGAAATCGATATTATTAAAGTGGCAAGTTTCCCGAATCTATTCGACATTAATCCTATGGATTGGCTCTATACGGGTGATAAATGTCAGATATCGCAAGGATTGTGGGGCAATTACAGGTAATAAACTTCTCTAAGATAAGTTGATATGTAGTCGAATTCAATTAAATCGTTATCATACAAACTAATAGATAGCAGGATAAACTGGGTCTAAAAAACCGGTTACTGGGAGTTTCTTTTCGCGAATCGAGCCCTCGCTTTAGCAGCCTCTTCCTCCCGGTTTTTCGGTGAAGCTGAGGTTGTAAGTGAAACAATCAGTTCACGAGTGATTTCGGTGATTCCCTCCACTGCGGATTGGNNAATAAGCGAATCAAACAGTTCACGAGAGATTTCGGTGATTCTCTCCACCGCAGATTGGAATACCGCTTCATTGGCTTTCGATGGTTTCGTAAATCCACTGATTTTCCGAACATACTGCAAGGCAGCCGCCCGGATTTCTTCGTCTGTTGCAGGTGGTTCAAAATTATATAAAGTCTTAATGCTCCGGCACATATTCAATTCTCCATTACCGATAACAGTCAAACCAGAAAGTCATTGGGGTCGATCTTATCGACAAAAATCTACCTGATTTTCCTGGAATAGAACAGGGCTGCTCTCATCGTTGAAGAGCAGCCCTGTGAATTATCATCTGAAGATCACAACTCGGGTTTAAACCTCAGCTTCTGCTGGTTCTGGTTCAATGATTTCACTGGCTACTTCAAATTTTGAGAATGTCAATTCTTCACTATCTTCGTCCTCAACATCCACCAGGACAGAATCTCCTCGTTGGAATTCACCAGCGAGCAATTTCACGGACAGCGGACTTTCGACATATTTCTGCAGAGCTCTCTTGAGCGGGCGAGCACCAAAAGCAGGATCATATCCTTTATTAGCCAGCCATTCCTGCGCTTTCGGTGAAAGTTCCGCATGAAGACCGTGTTCGTTAAGTCTTTCCAGAATTTCTTTCATTTGAAGTTCGACAATTGATGACATCTGTTCCAGTGAGAGAGGTGAGAAAGTGATGATCTCATCGATCCGGTTCAAAAACTCCGGTCTGAATGTATCCTTGAGTGATTTCTGGATCTTTTCTTTCGCTACTCGCTCTTCTTCATCACCATCGGTCTGCAAGAACCCAATCGCACCAGCCTTGCGGACATATTCCGTCCCCAGGTTGCTGGTCATGATCAAAACTGTATTCCGGAAATCTACAATCCTTCCCTGTCCATCTGTTAAGCGACCATCATCCAGTATCTGCAGCAGTGCGTTCCATACTTCCGGATGCGCTTTTTCGATTTCATCAAAGAGGATCACCCGGTATGGGCGACGCCGGACAGCTTCAGTCAGCTGACCACCTTCTTCATACCCGACATATCCTGGGGGAGCCCCAAATAGACGGGAGGCGGTGTGCTGTTCCCGGTACTCGCTCATGTCAATCCGAACAAGGGCATCTTCATCATCGAACATGAATTCTGCCAGTGCTTTCGCCAGCTCGGTTTTTCCAACACCCGATGGACCGATAAAGATGAAGGATCCAATCGGTCTTCTGGGGTCTTTCAAGCCAGAGCGTGCCCTGCGGATCGCATCGGAAATCGCATGGATTGCCTCATCCTGCCCGATAATGCGTTCGTGGATGCGCTCTTCCATGTTCAGCAGGCGATCTGCTTCTGTTTCCATCATCTGGCTGACAGGGATACCCGTCCACATGGAAACGACTTCGGTGACATCATTCTCATCAACAACTTCATCCAATTCGTGCTCCTGCTCCCAGGTCTGGCGCTTTTCGTTAAAAATACCTTCTATTCTGAGCCTTTCTGATTTCATTTCAGCAGCACGTTCGTAGTCTCTCTCGAGACCAGCTTGTTCTTCTTCACCTGTTAAACGGTCGATTTCACGTTTCAATTCCTTCAATTCTTCCGGAAGAGAATAGAGGGCTACACGCAGTTTTGCCGCTGCTTCGTCCATCAAGTCGATGGCTTTATCCGGCAGATGACGATCGGACACATAGCGGTTAGAAAGCCTGGCAGCTGCGATCAAAGCTTCATCCGAAAAACGGACTTTATGGTGAGCTTCGTACCGGTCGCGCAATCCACGCAGCATCTTGATCGTATCATCAACGCTGGGTTCTTCAACATAAACCGGTGCGAATCTTCTTTCCAGTGCACTGTCTTTTTCAATATGCTTGTGGTACTCATCCAGGGTTGTTGCCCCAATACACTGCAGTTCACCCCGGGCTAATGCGGGTTTCAGCATGTTNNTCATCGATAAACAGGATTATCTCACCTTCGGAACGTTGTACGTCCTCGATCGCTGCTTTTAAGCGTTCTTCGAATTCGCCGCGGAACCTTGAACCTGCGATCATCGCGCCGAGATCCAGGGAGACTACGCTCCTGCCGGAAAGGATTTCCGGCACATCATTACTGGAAATCTTTTGAGCCAGACCTTCAACGATGGCAGTCTTTCCAACGCCTGCCTCACCAATCAGGACGGGGTTGTTCTTAGTGCGTCGAGAGAGTATCTGTATCACTCTCAGAATCTCAGCATCCCGACCAATGACCGGATCAAGCTTTCCCTCTCGCGCGAGTGTCGTCAGGTCTCGCGAGTATTTTTCCAGGACACGATAGCGAGTCTCCGCTTGGGGATCCGTCACTCTTTGCCCGCCCCGGACCTGTTGGATTGCATCTGAGACGCGTTCCTTGGTCACCCCGGCACCTTCCAACAACCGTGCCGAAGGGGTATTCCGTTCACTCAGGATGGCCAGGAACAGGTGTTCGGTTGAAATATATTCATCTTTAAGCCGGTTTGCTTCCTGATTTGCCAGATCGACAATCCGTTTGACACGCGGAGTAATAAAAATTTGCCCTGCTCCACCTCCAAAGATATTTGCCTTTGGGCTGGTTCGCAGGATATAGTCCAACCGATCCGTTACAGAGTCCGAATCGATGCTTAATATATCCAATATTTGTGATATCACACCCTCGGGTTGTTCAATCAACGCCAGAAGGATGTGTTCTGTATCTATTTGGTTATGACCGTAGCGCTGAATAATTTCCGCTGCTCTCTGGGCAGCTTCTTGAGCGCGTTCGGTAAATCGGTCAAAACGCATCATATTGCACCTTCCTTAGTATTATCGGCAATTCTATAGTGCCAATAAAATTATATCATCGGGAAACTGGTTTCATTATCAGTATGTTATAAGAATTCTGCAAACATAATCTTTATGATCGCGTCAAAAATTACCATATTCCATTTGTCTTTAATCTCAGTCATTTGTATAGTAGATGGTAGAATGGTTTAAGGACCCATTGGATAGTTAAATGACTGCAATCGCAAATACAGACGCATCTTATAGATCAAAAGCATTGCGACCATTCAATTTCAACAAAGACCTGGATCGAGTCGCCGATTTGATCGAATTATGCTTCGCCCCTAATCTGGACCCCGACGGGAAGCGGTATATCCGTAAAATGCGGGAAACAGCAAGGCAGATCAGCTCTCACCCTTGGCCATTGATTGCCTCACTGCGAGCATCTTTACCTATATCCGGGTATGTCTGGGAAGAAGGCAATGAATTAATTGGCAACCTCAGCCTGATCCCGCTCAGAACCTTCGGAAAACGTATTTATCTGATCGCCAATGTTGCTGTTCACCCGGATTACCGGCGGCAGGGGATTGCACGAGCGCTGACTCAAGCGGCATTACATAAGATCAAAAGACTGCATGGCAATCAGATCTGGTTGCAGGTCCGCACAGATAATCAAGCTGCGATCCAGCTGTATAATTCGATGGGCTTTGATGAAATCTGCCGGAGAACAACCTGGGACCTGCAACCGCAACACTACCAGATTTCGAAACTCGCTGCACAGGATCAAGGGAAATTTCGCGTCCGAAGATATCAAAAACAAGATTGGAACCAGCAAAAAGTCTGGTTAATGGATAATTACCCGGAAAATGTGCGCTGGCAGATTCACATTAAGGAAAGCGAGCTCAAACCTGGTCTGATCCCCTCAATCCGCAGATTGCTGGATGACATCAGGATTTACCATAGTTCAGTGACAAACGAAGATCAACTGGCAGGCGTGGTTACCTGGCAGAGATCCCCCGGGCACACAGATCATCTCTGGGTGGCAGCCGATCCACTTTACGAGCCGCAGGTGATCAAACTTGCCTTGGATGAGATGATTAAACACCGTAAGTTGCGTCGTAAAGTTGTTGTCGATCACCCGGAAGGAAGAAGCTCATCCGCCCTGGAAGAAATTGGTTTCAAAAACCGCTTCACACTGATCTGGATGCAGCAAACAATTGATTACTAATATACAATTATTTGAAAATATGTAGACGTATATAAATAAAGTTAGATTAGTAAGGAGGAAACTATGACCAGGTTTGTAATTCGATTAGTGATCAACGCGGTGGCTCTTTATGCAGCCACACAAATCGTTCCAGGAATACAGACGCAAGATCTGAATTGGTTAGGATTCCTGGGTCTGGCACTTATTTTTGGGGTGTTAAATGCACTGCTGAGACCGCTTCTCACGGTACTCACCTGCCCCCTGATCATACTGACACTCGGTATCTTCACCCTGCTGATCAATACACTCATGTTCTATCTGGCAGGTGTGATCGGCCAGGCTTTAGGTTTTGGGTTCTCGGTAAGCAGCTTTTGGTCTGCCTTTTTGGGTGGACTGATCACCAGCATCGTCAGTATTATCCTATCGATGATCTTTAAGGATGAACTGGAACCAGTCAAAAACCGCTGATGGGTTCAGTCATCAAAATCATACACACTAGATGATAAAATCCTGTTGACTTTCAGTGTATGATTGCGTATACTGATTAAAATTACTGGAATATAGAATAACGAATGAGATCAATTATCAGATATCTGAGATTTTAACAGCACGCGACTTCGTCGCGTGCTGTTTGTATATTAATACAATCAGGAGTGTGATATGGACTATGGAATGATCGGAAAAATCGAAAAAGCAAAACGTTATGCAGAAGAAGAACGGGATCGAATTCAGATAGAGTCTCTGGTGGTCACATTTGAAGGCACGAACAATCCCCATACAGTTAAATATAATGACGGTGTTTGGTCATGTGATTGCGGTTTTTTTAAGAGTCGGGGACGCTGCTCTCACACAATGGCTCTTGAAATGGTCCTCGAAGGGATGCTGCCTTCAATCTAATCCGGAGAAGAATTCGATTAGTACTTGATTTACTTTACAGACCCCCCGAAGTGGGGGTTTTTTCTTGGAGGCAGGTTTTCTTCCTCGAATGCAGCAATTATTCGCTAGAACTAAAACTATATTTGATTCGTGAAGGGCAATAGTAGAAAATGTACAGAAATCCGGAATACTTACAGGTTTATAACCGTCGGTCAGCAGTAATCGGTAACTTAGCCGGATAATTTGACGTGAGCTTTCCAAGATGATATTGAAGATGAATGCCTGTTAGCCTGTCGAAATGATAGCCGCAAATCTGAGCGTGAAGATAAATTGAGGATGATATCAATTTGAGTGGTGGACAGGAACCATCATCCGCTATCAACCTTTCCCAGGATTAGACACCATTTCCATCACGGCCATATCCAGTAATTGAATAATTAAGCTGATGCAGGATTACTCTAATTTGGGAAACAAAGGATTTGATCGCAACCAGCCTGAAACTCATAAACCATAATTTGCAGATACGGTAGAGCAGGATAATCCTTTAATTGTATAATTTCATCAATATAATCTTGAAGACTGGAATTAGCATGCAGGAAAGATCAAACGATAGATTTAATGAACTTTTTTTGGAGGGAATTGCTGCAACCAAAGATCATAACTACACAAGGGCAGAATACTATCTCTCCAAAGCAGCTGAAGCGAATCCACAGGATGCTCGACCCTGGTTGTGGTTGACAGAAACCACAGAAGACCTGGATAAAAAGATCGATTACATGGAAAGCGCAGTTGCTGCTGACCCATCCCATTCAGCAGCCCGGCGGGGATTAGCGATACTGAAAGGCAAGATCAATCCAGAAGAACTATTCGAAACGGAGGATGAAGTTCAACCACAACCCGAGCAATCCGAGCCAGAAAAAGCCAGCACAATTGAGACATATGAGTGCCCGAACTGCGGAGCCCAGATTAAATTTTCCGTGGAAGACCTAACCATGGTGTGTGGGCACTGCGGGTTTACAAAAAAGACTGAAAATCACCCGGCAGCCCAAAAAGAAGCACAGGTCTTAGATTTTGTGCTTCCAACCCAAAAAGGACACAGCTGGGCTGATACACAGGTGCGCCTTTCCTGTGAAAATTGCGGCGCAACCAGTCTTTGGCCTCCTGGACAAACTTCTATCGAATGTCCATTTTGCCTATCAAGTCATCTGGTCGAAACTCCATCTACTTCGGAAGTGATCGATCCATCAGCGATAGGACTATTCAAACTTGATGATTCGAATGCCCGGCGGATCTTACAAGAATGGTTCCAAAAAGGGCTGACCGTTCCTGATGACCTGGTTAATTGGGTTCAAAAAATCAAATTGAACCCTGCGTATTTCCCTTTCTGGGCAATTGATGGGACACTGGAATTCAAATGGCACTGCGAAATCAACGAAGGTTCTAGCAATCATCCCAACTGGATCCGGCGCAGCGGTACCGAATACGAAATCTTTGACCGAGTTCTGGTCTCTGGCTCAAATAAAATACCAGCAGAAACCCTGAAAAAACTGGGGGATTTTGAGATCAAAGATCTGCTGGACTTTCAACCGGAATATTTGGCTGGATGGCCAGCAATCACTTATGATATTCCCCTATCGGAAGCGAGCCTGTCGGTGCGAGAACAGGTTACGAAAAAAGTCCGGAAAGAATTATATCGTCGGATCGAACCACACCAAGAAAAAAAGAACCTGCGTACCGGCACTCTCAACTGGCGAGATATGAGTTTCAAATTGGTATACCTGCCAATTTATACCGGGTTATATCACTACGGAAGTAAAAATTACCACCTGTTCATCAATGGGATCACCGGTAAGATTTCGGGTGAAAAACCACGCAACCCTACAAAATACTATGCCCTGATATTAACCATCGTTCTATCAGTGGTCCTTTTAATTGCGATCGGACTGATCATTCTCTCGTTCATGGGAGTCTTTTAGAACTGTAGCAGAGCAACAGTTAACCACAATCAATCTGGCAAAATTCATGAAATTGACACTCAAAAACCGACATAGGCTATTTTCAATCACACTGTTTGGTTTCGATCTAATCCTGGTATTCATCCTTATCGGGTTGAACGTTTTGTTGTTCAACACTCTCAATCCACTCCTCATCTGGTCACTGGTTTTTCAATTCGCGGTTACTCTGCTAATCGGTGGGTACCAAACGAGGAAAAATTGGGATATTGTTGCTGTCCAGGTGTTTATCTTTCGAGCTCTCGCCCTACAGACAGGATTATTTCTCCTCCTGAACCTGCTCTTACGATGGGTATTCCAAGTCAATCTTCAGGGTTCCATCCTGCTGCTGACCCTATCTACGATTATTATTTTGGACCTGCTCATTGGTCTCTCCCGTTTGATCTTCCTCTCGATCATCCAAAATCTATATCGAAAAAACTACCTAAAGATCAACCTGGTTGTGATTGGTCCAGCTACGGAGCTAAAAAAGTTTAAGAAAAGGCTCGCTCAAAATCCGTGGGTGGGTGCCAACATCGTATCCGCAGTAGAGTGGAGCGAAATTCATTCCAACAAATTCATTGAGATGTTCAATAAAGACTCTTCTGCTGAGATCGATGGAATCTGGCTTTTTAAACCGGATGAGATTGCTGCTTCAGCGGTTGAGAAAATGGCTGAAATCTACACTCGCATGAAGCATAAACCACCTGCCTGGTACCTTTTCTCTCGTGATGCCGAGGAGATATTGAACCAGGTATTTTCAAATCTAACACAATCTCAAAGGATTGAATTCACCCGTCAATTAATATTTTTTAACGACCTGCCGATCCACCGCATCGCCATGCTGGGTTCCCGTGGTGTACCCGCTAACTATTCGGGAATTGAGACCTATATTGAAGAGGTAGGAAAACATCTGGTGGAAGCGGGAAACCAGGTGACTGTTTACTGCCATAAAAAATACGTCTCTCGGCGGGGAGAATTCCAAGGGATGAAACTTCGATTCCTGCTTACAATCCGCAGTAAACACCTGGAGACTTTCGTTCATACGCTCTTAGCATCCATGGATGTGCTCTTCCGGGAGATCGAGATCATCCACTACCATGCCCAGGGTCCGGCGACATTTGCCTGGATCCCCCGGTTCTTCGGCAGGAAAGTCGTTTCCTGCGTCCAGGGATTAGATTGGGCGCGGGCGAAGTGGGGCAGGCTGGCTCGGTTCTATCTGAAGATTGGCGAGAAAGCCTCGGTCTGGTTCCCGCATGAAACAGTTGTTGTATCCAGAGTACTGGCTGACCACTACCAGAAACAATACAACAAATCAGTCACCGTCATCCCAAATGGATTCACACCACCACATCCCCGATCAGCAAATCACATCCATCAGATCAACCTTGAAAAAGATAATTACTATCTCTTCGTTGGACGTCTTGTCCCTGAGAAGAGCATCCATACATTGATTGAAGCGTTTCGGAAAACAAGTTCTCAGCGCTTCCTGGGTCATCGCTGGGCGAGCCACATTTGCAAACCAGTATCATAATCACCTGCTCCAGCTCGCGGGAGGGGACGAGCGGATTGTCTTCACCGGTTACCAAACCGGTGAAACCCTGCAGGAATTGTTCACAAATCCTTACGCGATCATTCATCCTTCCGAATTAGAAGGACTCTCGATCGCATTATTAGAAGGTTTCAGTTATGGCAACTGCATCCTGATCAGCGACCGACCGGAAAATATCGAAGCAGTCGATGGGGCTGGTATCACTTTCCGATCAGGAGATCTAGATGATCTGCGCTCCAAGATCCAGCAACTGGATGATGATCCGGATCTGGTCGATGCTTACCGGGAAAAAGCGCGCGAGAAACTGGCA
>JABAOG010001708.1_pt1 | contig 13659 bp, 13 predicted proteins | sample 7062131 | NCBI WGS metagenome assembly JABAOG01 (sample SAMN14538629, study PRJNA623070) | marine sediment metagenome | biome: marine biome [ENVO:00000428]; feature: marine pelagic biome [ENVO:01000023]; material: deep marine sediment [ENVO:00002113] | place: India: Arabian Sea | collected... | reverse complement strand
CGGAAGCAGTGGCCATGGATCCTCCTCCGTCTTTGGGTTGATAGCGTCCGATTCCCGTCTCGTGTTAGCACTCGACGATCGCGAGTGCTAACAGACGGCCCAACAGTAGGCGGGCGCTCGACCCGAGTCAAGGCCCGCTGTCCGGCCACCATTCGCACGCACAGGCCATGCCTGGCGCCCATGTCATTCCGGCAGGTCTGACGGTGCCGGGGTGGCAGGGGACGGCTCGGGGCGGGCGGGCGGTGGCCCTGGACCCCGGGCGGCCGAGGCCCGGGCTACGCCGACCGGTTCGACCGGGCCCGTACGAAGGCGGGCGGTCGTCGGTCGGGGAATTGACGCCGGAACGGCGGCCGCTATCATCCGGGCATGGTTCCACCGACCCGTACCCGGATCCCCGTCGCGCTGTTGGCGTGGCTCGTCGTCGGACTCGGCACGCTGCCGCCGGGGGGTCCGGCCCCCGCGCCGGACGCGGGTGCCGTCGGGGTCCTCCCGGACCGGACGGTGCCCCTCACGAGGGGCCTGCCCGCGTCGCCCGTGGCCGAATCCGGTCCCGACGAGGTGGAGACTTCCCACCCCGATCCCGTCACGTCGCCACCGGTGACGAGGGACGGCGGGGTGGTCCGGGCCGGGGCCCGGCTCTCCGACGCCGCGATCGACGGAGCCACGCGGCCTCACCCCGCGTTCCCGGGCGCGCCGCCCCGGGCCCCGCCGGTCCTTTCCGACTGATCCCATCACGCAGGGCGCGGCACTGCGCCGCTGTCCTCCCCGGCCGGGACGCGTGCCGGGGGATCGCTTGCATCATGGTGGCCGCGTGCCGCCGGAAAGGACCGAAGGACCATGTCGATGACCGCGAGCACGATCGGTGCTCTGACCGCCCAGGACGGCGGTCTCACGCTCCATGATTTCCTGGTCGACATCCCCCACGACCCGGCCGCGTTCGTGGTTTACGCCCTGACGTTCGTGGCCATCATCTGGGTGGTGAGGGCCGGACTCGGGAAGTCCGATTCCGACGGNNTCCGCTCGTCCCAGGCGATCCGCAGGCCGTGGAGGGTCAGGAACGGCTCCACCCGGTCGATGGACCGCGTGTGCGGGGCCAGGAACGGGGCGAGCCCCCCGGTGCCCACCACCAGCGGGGTGTTGCCCCACTCCTCCCGGATCCTGCGGACGATCCCGTCGATGGCCTCCACGGCGCCCAGGAAGATGCCGCTCTGGAGCGCCGTGTCGGTGCGACGGCCGATGACCGCGGCCGGCGGCTCGATGTCCACGCGGGGCAGCCGGGCGGTGCGGCGCGTGAGCGTCTCGGCGCCCGTTCGCACGCCCGGGGCGATCACGCCGCCGAGGAAGACGCCGTCGGCGCTGATGCAGTCGAAGGTGGTGGCGGTGCCGAGATCGACCACGATGGTGTCCGCAGCGTAGAGGCGAGCGGCGGCCAGCGTGTTGGCGATTCGGTCGGCGCCCACGCTGAGTGGCTCCTCGACGTCCAGGCGGATGGGCAGGTCACTGGTGGCGCCGATGACGAGGGGATCACGGTCCAGGTGCCGCTGGCAGGCCTCGGCCAGCGGCTGGGTCAGGGGCGGCACGACGGACGCGATGGCCGCGCCCGTGATCCGGCCCCCATCCAGCCGGCTCTCCCGGAGCACCGATCGCAGGAGCAGGCCGTACTCGTCGGCGGTGCGTTCGGGTCGGGTGGACAGCCGCCAGTGCGCCGCCAGCTCCTCGCCGTCGAAGATGCCCAGCACGGTCTCGGTGTTGCCGATGTCCAGGGTCAGGATCATCGCTCGCCTCCCGGGTCGGGATGGAATGGCCGGACAGTACCCCCCACCACGTGATGCACGCCCTCGCCGCCGTGGATCCGGAGCGCCCCCGCGGGATCGGGGCCCTCCGCCACGCCGGCGAGGCGGCCGTCCACGGTCACCGCCCTGCCCCGCAGGACGTCGCGGCGCCGGTATTCCTCGAGCTCCGCCACCGACAGCGGCCCGTCCGGCCGCCGGGCCACCCCGAGCCACTCCCGGACGACGGCGCCGGCGACGCGGGCGGGATCGACGGCAGCGGCGGTCTCGAGGGTGATGGCGGTGCTCGCCAGCTCGGGCGGCCACTCTTCCCCACCCCCGGCGATGTTGACGCCGATGCCGCCGACCACGAACCCCGGGCCGCCCCTTTCCGTCACGGCCTCGCACAGGACCCCGCCGACCTTGCGTCCCTTCAGCACGAGGTCGTTGGGCCACTTGAGGCCGATCGCCACCGGCAGGACNNGCGGCCGCGAGCCCGAGGCGCACCGTCAGCGGCGACGCGGGGTCGGTCGGCCGGAACACCATGGAGAGCAGCAAACTGCCGCCGGGGGCGTCCCGCCAGGTCCGCCCCCGCCGGCCCCGGCCCCGGGTCTGCTCCTCGGCGAGAACGGCCGTGCCGGCCGGGGCCCCGCCCTCCGCGAGATCCCGGGCCACGTCGTTGGTGGAGCCGAGCCGACCGTACGCGTGCAGCGCCGGCAGACCCCATTCCCGGCGCCATTCCTCGGCCGGCCGGCCGCGCCAGAGCCCGGACGCGTCGACCACGGCCCTCACCCCAGGTAGAGGTACGCCAGGAAGAAGAGCCCCACGGCCCAGACGTACCAGGCGAAGTGGTGGAACCCTTCGCGGCGCACCAGCCAGACCAGGGACTTGATGGCGGCGATGCCGGCCACGAGCGCGGTGAGGAAGCCGACCAGGAGCGGGCCGTCGACCCGCACGCCGCCCTGGAGGTCGGACCCCTGGAGGACGGCCGCCCCGGCGATGGCGGGCAACGACATCAGGAACGAGAACTCGGCGGCTCGCTCGCCGCTGAGGCCGGTCCACAGGCCCGTGGCGATGGTGCTGCCGGAGCGGGAGATCCCGGGCAGCAGGGCCAGGCACTGGGCCAGTCCCATGGACAGGGCGTGGCGGGGGCGGGGCGTATCGTGGGGCCGCTGGACGTCGCCCCAGGTCGTCGACCAGAGGAGCGCGCCGGTCACCAGGAGCATGAAACCCGTGACCTGCGGGGTGTCGAAGGCCGCCTCGATGGGGTCCTTGAACAGGAAGCCCAGGACGGCCACCGGGACGGTGGCCAGGGCCAGCATGCCGATGTAGCGGAGCGACTCCGGGTCGCGACTCGCGGCGCCCACGGCGAGATCAGCGAGCTTGCGACGGTACACCACCATGACGGAGAGGAGCGTCGCGACGTGCAACGCCACCTCGAGGAACACGCCGGGCGTCGGCACGCCCAGGAACGTCTGGGCCATCACCAGGTGTCCCGAGCTGGACACCGGCAGGAACTCGGTGAGCCCCTGAACCAGCCCGAGGATCACGGCATCGAAATAGCTCACCCGCCGGTCATCCTCTCGTAATAGGCCTCGTAGCGGGGCACGACGATGTCGGCGGCGAACGTGGCGGCCCGCTCGCGGGCGGCGGCGCTCGCCTCGGGCCACCGCGCCTCGTCCAGCAGCGCCAACCCCGACTCCGCCATGGCGTCCACGTCTCCCACGGGGTGGAGCACGCCGGCCGGCTCCGTGACCACCTCCGGGAGCCCGCCGACCCGGCTCCCCACTACGGGGACACCGCACGCCATGGCCTCCAGGGCGACCAGGCCGAAGGCCTCGTTGTCGCTGGGCAGCAGGAAGAGGTCGGCGCACGCCAGGATCTCGGCCACCGACTCCTGCTTCCCCAGGTACAGAACGCGGTCGGCCACCCCCTCCTCCTCGGCCACCTTCCGGGTATGTCCCCGCTCGGGGCCATCCCCGATGAAGACGAGACGGGCCGCCGTCTGCCGGGCGATCCGGGCGAACACCCGGACCACGTCCGTCACCCGCTTCACCGACCGGAAGTTGGAGATGTGCATGACGACCTTCTCGTGGTCGGCGGCGAACTGGTCCCGGTGGCACGGCTCGATGTCCCGGCGGTAGATCCTCAGGTCCACGAAGTTCGGGATCACCTCGATGCTGTCCTCCGGCACCTCGAACCGGTCGACGGTCTCCCGCTTGAGGAACTCCGACACGGCGGTGATCCCGTCCGACTTCTGGAGCGAGAACCGGGTGATGGCGTGGTACGAGGGATCCCGGCCCACGAGCGTGATGTCCGTCCCGTGGAGGGTGGTCACCACCGCCGGTCCCTCGCCCTCCAGCAGCTCCTTGGCCAGCCAGGCCGAGGTCGCGTGCGGGATGGCGTAGTGAACGTGAAGGATGTCCAGGTCGCGCCGCTCCGCCGTGTTCTGCATCTCCACCGCCAGCGCCAGCGAGTACGGCGGGTACTCGAACAGGGGGTAGATGGGGACCTCCACCTCGTGGTAGTAGACGTTCTCCACGAAGCGCGACAGCCGGAACGGCTGGGCGTAGGTGATGAAATGCACCTCGTGGCCGCGATTGGCCAGCTCGAGCCCCAGCTCGGTGGCGACCACGCCCGACCCCCCGTACACCGGGTAGCAGGTGATCCCGATCTTCAGACTGCGCGCCATCGCTGCACCACCTCCTCCACCAGATCGTCCCCCGGCCGGGACCCGTCGAGCCAGATCGCGGCCTCCGGCAGCTGGTTGCGGAACCAGGTGAGCTGCCGCCGCGCGTACCGGCGGGTCTTACGCCGGATCCGTTCCGCCGCCTCGTCCAGGCTCGTCTCCCCGCGCAGATGCGCCACGATCTCCGGGTAGCCGGTGGCGCTCATCCCCGGGTCGTCAGGAGCGTAGCCCCGCGCCAGCAGTCTCGCCACCTCCTCCACGAGGCCCGCCTCCAGCATCGCCCCCACCCGGTCCTCGATGCGCCGGTCCAGGACGTCCCGCGGCGGTGCCAGCACGAACACCACGGCGTCCAGCGGCGGAACCTCCGGCTGCCCCTTCCGGTGCCACCAGCCGATGGGCCGCCCGGTCAGCAGCGCGAGCTCCAGGGCCCGCAGAACGCGCTGCCGCCCGCCCCGGGCCTCGAGCCGGGTGGCGCTCTCCGGGTCCAGCCTGGTCAGCCAGGCCCGGAGCCGAGGCTGGGAAAGCCCCGCGAGAAAGCCCTCGAGCCGCTCTCTGCGGTCCCGGTCCATGGGCGGCTCCCGGAACAGCGGATGGGTGAGGGCGCGGATGAAGAACCCGGTTCCGCCCACGACCACGGGCACCCGCCCGCGGCCCCGGATCTCCGCCAGCCACTGGCGGGCGTCCCGGGCGAACCGGCCGGCGCTGTAGCGCTCCCCGGGGTCGACCAGGTCGAGGCCGTGGTGCGGCACCCGGGCCCGCTCCTCGGGGGTGGCCTTGGCGGTCCCGATATCCATGTGCCGGTAGACCTGTCGGGAGTCGGCGGAGATGATCTCGCCGCTCAGGCGCTCGGCGATGGCCAGGGCGAGATCGGTCTTTCCGGCCGCCGTTGGCCCCGTGAGGACGAGGGCGTCGGCGGGGTCGTCAGCCATGGCGGCCGAACCGGCGCTCCAGCTCCTCGANNTCGGCCACGTCCAGGGCGAGGGCCGTCTTGCCGGCCGCGGTCGGTCCGGTCAGGACCAGGACGTCGGCGGGCGGTCCCTCAGCCATGGCGTCCGAACCGGCGCTCCAGCTCGTCGAGGGAGAGCCGGACGATGGTGGGGCGGCCGTGCACGTCGTGGTAGGGCAGCTCGGTGGCGAAGAGTCCCTCGAACAGCTCCCGCATCTCCGGGTGCGACAGTCGCTGCCCGGCCTTGATCGCGGCCTTGCAGGCGAACGTCATGGCCAGCCGCTCGAACTGGTTCCTCGCCGCCCGCGTCAGCTCGCTCCCCTCGGCCAGCTCCGCCAGCATCTCCCGCAGGCACCGCTCGGCGTCGAACCACGGATGCGGGTTGGGCGCCGCGTGCACGATCACGGTCCGACCGCCAAAGGGCTCGGTCTCGAACCCCGCCTGCTCGAGGATCGCCCGCGTGTCCTCCGCCACGGCGTACTCCGCGGGCGAGAGACGCAGGGTGATGGGAAACAGCAGGCGCTGGCTCGGCCGCCCGCCGGCGTCGAAGTCCCGCATCAGCGCCTCGAACAGGATCCGCTCGTGCGCGGAGTGCTGGTCGATGATCAGGAGCCCGCTCCGCGTCTCCGCCACGATGTACGTGTCGTGGACCTGCCACAGCGCGTGCCGCCGCTCCTCGTCGACGCCCGCCGCTTCGGCCCCGTCCGTGGCCGCGGGCGCCGGCCCGTCCGTCGGCCCGGCGCTCACGAAGAACGCGAGCTGACCCTCGTCGCTCGCCGCCGCAGCGCCACCCCGGTCCGGCGCCGTCGCCGGTCCGGGGATGCGGATCTGGGGCAGGGTCGGCCGGCGGTCCAGCGTAGCCGCGCTCTCCACCGTGGCCATGGCCTCCCGGACCGCCGCCTCCACCGCGCCCTCCACGGCGCCCGGGTCCGCGAACCGGACCTCCGCCTTGGACGGGTGCACGTTGATGTCCACCCGGCCCGCGGGCACCTCCAGGTACAGGAGCATGGACGGCTTCGCCCGCTGCGGCACCGTCGTCTGGTAGCCGCGCTCGGCCGCGGCCACGAGGCCCCGGTCCCGGAACGGTCGCCCGCCCACGAACAGGTGAACCCGCCGCGGCCCGCTGACCGCGGCGTCCGGGCGCTCCACGAGCCCGGCCACGTCGGTGCCATCGACGCGGCGGGACACGGGCACGAGCGCGCCGGCGAACCCGTCGCCCCAGAGCGCCGCGGCCCGGCCGGCCAGGTCCCGCGCCGCCGGCAGCTCGAGGAGCGTACGGCCGTTGGACTCCAGGCGGAACGCGGCCGAGAGGTGGGCCAGGGCGAGCCCGGTAAGCGCGTCGGCGATGGCCCGGGTCTCCACGGCCGCGCTCTTCAGGAACTTGGCCCGGGCCGGCACGTTGAAGAACAGGCTCCGGACCGTGACCGTGGTGCCTCGCTGGCGGGCGCAGTCCTCGGCGCCCATGATCCGCCCGGCGGAGACCCGCACCCGGGTCCCGACCCCGCCCGCCTCGGCGGTCTCGAGGGTCAGCCGGGACACCGACGCGATGGACGGCAGCGCCTCGCCCCGGAACCCGAAGGTCCGGACGCCCCGCAGGTCCTCCTCCGTGGCGATCTTGCTCGTGGCGTGCCGGTCCAGCGCCAGGAGCGCGTCCTCCCGCCCCATCCCGTGGCCGTCGTCGGAGACCCGGATCTCGGTCTTGCCGCCGTTGCGGATCACCACGTCGACCCGGGTCGCCGCCGCGTCCAGGGCGTTCTCCACCAGCTCCTTCACCACCGAGGCCGGCCGCTCCACCACCTCGCCGGCCGCGATCTGGTTCGCCAGCGTGTCGGGCAGGATCCGGATTCGTCGCGCCATTCAGTCCAGCCCGTAGAAGGTGAGGGCGTTCCGCGTGGTTATCTCCGCCACGGCCTCCAGCGACTCGCCCCGCAGCTCCGCCGCGGCCCGCGCCACGTCCACGACCCAGGCCGGCTCGTTGCGCCGCCCCCGGTGTGGTACCGGGGCCAGGTACGGCGCGTCCGTCTCGACCAGGAGCCGGTCCGCCGGCGTGGCCGCCACCAGGTCCTTCGTGCCGTAGCTGCCGAAGGTGATGAGCCCGGAGAACGAGATGTACCAGCCTGCCTCGAGCCCGGCATCGAAGAGCGGCGTCCCGCCGGCGAAGCAGTGGAGCACGCCCGTCACGCTCCCTTCCGCCGCCCGGATCATGGCGATCGTGTCCTCATCCGCTTCCCGGGAATGGACGACCACGGGCTTCCCCGTGTCCGCCGCGAGCGCCAGCTGCCGCTCGAACGCCGCCCGCTGCGTGTCCCGCGGCGCGTTGTCGTAGTAGTAGTCCAGCCCCGTCTCCCCTACCGCCACCACCCGGTCCTCGGTCAGCAGCTCGCGCACCCGCTCCAGTCCGGCGCGGTGCCGGTCGGCTTGGTGGGGATGGATGCCGGCCGTGGACCACGCCTCCAGCGAGGCCCCCAGCTCCAGGGCTCGGCCGGCGTCCTCCTCGTCCGAGGCGATGATGACGAACCGCTCCACGCCGGCCGCCCGGGCCCGCTCCGCGGCGGCCTCGGCCTCCCCGGCGAAGCGGTCATCCGTCAGGTGGCAGTGCGAATCGAAGTACATGATGCAAGCGAAGAGAGGCCGCGCGGCGCTGCCGGCGGCCTCCTCCCGTTCAGGTGCTCACGGCGCTCAGGTTCCGGCCTTGGCCGGCGCCCCGTGGTGCTCCCCCGTTCGCTCCTCGATCTCCAGCAGCGCCGGCGACGCCACGAAGATGGACGAGTAGGTCCCGATCAGCACCCCGAGCATGAGGATCAGCGCGAAATCGCGGATGATGGAGCCGCCCAGGATGAACAGCGCCATCAGCACGGCGAAGGTCGTGCCCGAGGTCATCACCGTCCGGGGCAGCACCTCGTTGATGGACCGATTCAGGGTGCGGATGTAGGGGTCCCGGCGCATCGGCCCCTTCAGGTTCTCCCGCACCCGGTCGAACACCACGATCGTGTCGTTCAGCGAGTAGCCGATGATGGTCAGCACCGCCGCCACCAGCGGCAGCGAGACCTCGATCCGGAACGCCGAGATGAAGCCCAGCGTGATCAGGATGTCGTGCACCGTCGCGATCACCGCCGCCACCCCGAAGCGCCACTCGAACCGGAACGCCAGGTAGACCAGCGTCAGCGCGAACGACATCAGGATCGCCAGAAGCGCCTTCTGCTGGAGCTCGTCCCCGATCTTCGGACCGACCGCCTCCGTACGGACCACCTCGAACGCGCCCCCGCCGTACTCCGCGGCCAGCATCTCCGAGATGATCTCCGACGTGTTGGTGCCCTCCTCCGAGAACTCCGGTACCCGCACCAGGAACTCGTTCTCGCCGCCGAACCGGGTCACGTCCGGTCGCTCCAGTGACCCCAGCGCGCCGCGCACGGCCCCGACCGTCGTGGCCTCGTCGAACTCCACCTGGACCAGCGTGCCGCCGGTGAAGTCGACCCCGTAGGCCACCCACCCCCGCCCGGCGGCGCCCCACCCGATCATGGCCAGGATCCCGCTGAGGACCACCAGCGCGCTGACGACGTACGCCCGCCGGCGCTGCTCGATGAACCTGTAGTCCGCGTTCTCGAAGAACCGCATCAATGCCCCTGGTTTCCTTCGTTCAGATGCTGATCGGATCCGTGGCGCTCTTCCGCTGCAGATACAGCAGGAAGAAGGTGCGCGTCACGTAGACCGCCGAGAAGAACGACGCCACGATCCCGATGGACAGCGTCACGGCGAAGCCGCGGACCGGGCCCGTCCCGAACTGGAACAGGATGAGCGCGGTGAGCAGCGTGGTGAGGTTCGAGTCCACGATCGCCGACATGGCGTGCTGGAAGCCCTCGTCCGCCGCCGTGCGAGGCACCCGCCCCGCCGCCAGCTCCTCGCGGATCCGCTCGAAGATCAGCACGTTGGCGTCCACCGCCATGCCGACCGACAGGATGAGGCCGGCGATCCCGGGCAGCGTCAGCGTCGCGCCGAACGCGGCCAGCCCGCCCAGCACAATGGCCACGTAGACCACCAGCGCGCCCACCGCCAGCGCGCCCGACACCCGGTAGTAACCGATCATGACCAGGACCACCAGCACCAGCCCCACCATCCCGGCCACCTCGCCCTTGTCGATGGAGTCGGCGCCCAGCGACGGCCCCACCGTCCGCTCCTCCATGATCCGGAGCGGCGCCGGCAGCGCGCCGGCCCGGAGCACCAGCGCCAGGTCCCGGGCCTCCTCGAGGGGCGCCTGCCCCATCTGGATCTGACCCTGCGACCCGATCCGGCTCTGGATCACCGGCGCGCTCACCACCTGGTCGTCCAGCACGATGGCGATCAGCTCACCGATGTTCTGGCTCGTGACCCGCTCGAAGATCCGGCCGCCGCGCCGCGACAGGTCGAAGGAGACGATGGTCTCGTTGAACTGCTGCTCCTTGCCGGGCTGCGCGTCCTCCAGCTCCTCGCCCCGCAGGAACGGGCGGTCCTCCAGCACCCACAGCGGGCGATAGAAGTCCGTCCCCTGCGGCGCTTCCGGCTCCTGGCCCCACCGCAGCGTGATCCCGCGCGGGATCGCCCGCCGGACCTGCGGGTCCGCCAGCCACCGGGACACCATCGCGTAGTCCCGCTCGTCCACGAGCAGCTGGCCGTCCCTCCCGCTCTCCATCAGCAGCGCGCTCAGCGGCCGCCGCGACGGCTGGGTCGGCACGGCCGCCGTGTCCGTCCCGGTCGTATCCATCGCGGCCGTGTCCGCCGCCACCGACGCCGTGTCGGCCCGGGTGGTGTCCCCGAAGAGCAGCTGCTCGACCGTCTCCGAGCCGCCGGCCGCGGGCTCCGGCTCCTGCGTCTCCAGCTCGTCCCCGAACGCCGCGAGGACCGCCCGGTCGAGGCGCGGCAGCGCCCCCCGGAAGCTCTGGTACTCCTGCCCGGACTGCACCAGGAAGAACTGGAGGAACGCCGTCTGGCGGAGGATGTCCTTGGCCCGGTCCTCGTCCTGGATCCCGGCCAGCTCCACGATGATCCGGTCCGCGCCGGCCTTCTGGATCAGCGGCTCCTCGACGCCGAACTGGTCGATCCGGGTGCGGATGATCTTCAGCGCCCGGTCCGTGGCGTCGGCCCGGCTCTCCGGCGTCATGGTCCCTTCCTGGTCCTCCACCTCCAGGACCAGGTGCATTCCGCCCTGGAGGTCGAGCCCCAGCTTCAGCCCGTTGTTGACGAGGTACCAACCGCTCCCGGCCAGGACCAGGAGGATGACGACGATCCGCCCTCTGAGGCTACCGAACATGGGTCCCGTACTCTCCCTTGGTGCTGCGACGCGCGGCCGCGGCCGGCGGTCGCGCCGAAAGACGGCAAAAGGTGACGGGGCGCCGCCCCGTTGTCAACGGCGCCGCCTCGCTCCCATCACCCGCCGGGCCGGTAGACGACCCGCCAGATCCGGCCGCCGGCGTCGTCGCTGATGAACAGGGAGCCATCGGGCCCGATGGCGAGCCCCGTCGGCCGATGCTCCCGGGTCTCCGCCCAGTCCTCCCGCCCCCTGGCGAACACGGTCCACTCCCCGAATTCGCCGTCCACGCGCGGCACGAACACCACGTTGGCGCCCTCCTGGGGCAGCGGCGCCCGGTTCCACGAGCCGTGGAACGCGATGAACGCGCCGCCGCGGTAATGGGCCGGGAACTGTTCGCCGTCGTAGAACAGCAGGTCGTTGGGCGCCCAGTGTCCCGGGAACCCGATCAGCGGGTCGTCCATCCCGGCGCACCGACCCACCGTCTCGCCATCGCCGCCGTATTCCGGGGCCAGCACCTTCCTCCCCTGACGCTGATCGTAGTAGCAGTACGGCCAGCCGAAATCCGAGCCCTCCGTCACGCGGACGAACTCCTCGGCCGGCAGCTCCGCGCTCTCCTCCGGGGTGTACAGGTCCCCCCATTTCTGGAACAGCTGGTCCCGGCCGTGGATCGCCGCGTACACCTGCCCCTCCAGCCGGTTGTACTCCAGGGCGACCGTGTTCCGCATGCCCGCGGCGAAGCGCTGGCCGTCGGCCAACGTCTGCCCCGGCGCATCCGCGTCGAACCGCCAGACGCTCGCGTGGATCTCCCGCTCCTCGCACGGGTCCTCGCCCGGCGACCCCGGCTCCCGACCGTCCACCTGACACGCGTTCGAGGGCGACCCGATGTTGAGGTACAGGTCGCCCTCCGGCGAGATCTCCACCGGCTTCGCGGCATGGCCCCCCGGGGCCGGCAGCCCGGTCACGATCCGCTCCGGCTCGCCCTCCGGCGCCAGCGCGCCGGCCGCCCGTCGATAGCGGACGACGCCGTCGTCGTGGCCGACGTACACCCAGTCCCGCCACAGCTCGATCCCCGTCCCGCCCCGCTCGTCGAACGTGACCCGCACGTCGGCGACCCCGTCGCCCGTCGTGTCCCGCAGCGCGAGCGCCGCCCCCCTCCGGTCCCGGCGGCCGCCGATCGCCACGTACAGGTCGCCGTTCTCCGCCACCGCCATGTGCCGCGGAGCCCCCAGGTCGTCCGCCACCACCACGGCGCAGAATCCGGCCGGGAGCTCCAGGCCGCCGTCATCCGGCGCGCACTCGACCGCCGGCAGGGCGGCCGCGTCCGTGGCGTCGGCGGGCCCGTCGCCCGCCGGGGTGTCCGCCGCACCTCCACCGCACGCGCCGGCGCCCGCGAGCGTGACCAGTGCGGCGAGATGATGCAGCCTCGTTGCTTCCATGGAGTGCCTCCGTGCGTTGATCGACTAGGCGCAAGGTGGGCGCGGCCCGGCCCGCGGTCAAACCGGAGGCATCCCCTCACACGGGCGCGAACGCGCGCCTTGCTCACCCCGTCGGCCGCTCCTAGATTGGGGTTTCGTCCCCTCTCCCCTGGGCCGTAGCAGCTCGCGACGCGGCGAGCCGGGATTCTCCAGCCAGACGCATGAGCGCCCTACGCCAGGGTATTTCCGACGCCCCGGAGCCGGACGGGTCCGCCCAGGACCGCGTCCCCGTCGAGGACCGCGTCCCCGCCGGAGGCCGCGCTTCGGCCGACGCGCCCATCGCCGTGGCGGAGTGGCCGTCCGCATCCGAGCCTGGCGGCGGTCCCGCCGACGAGAGTCCCCCGCCCCCGGCCGGCGCTCCCGCCGGAGCCGGACCCGGACCCGAATGGCGACCGCTGCGCCAGCCGCTCCGGGGCGTCCCCAATGGAGAGACGTGGCTCAAGGTCGTGCTGGCCATCGCCGGGGTGGCGGCCTACGTCGTGGCGTTCGTCCCGCCGTTCCTTCCCGAGCACGCCATCATCACCCAGCTGGCGGCCATCCCCATCGTGGTGTTCGCGTGGCTGTTCGGGTTCTGGGGTGGGACGATCACGGCGCTGGTCATCATCCCGTTCAACGCCCTGGTGTTCAGCGTCGTGACCGACGCCGAGTTCAGTCAGGTCCTCACGTCACAGGACGACCTGCTGCCGGCGGTCCTCCTGCTGGTGCTGGGCGCCGTGCTCGGGGGCCTCCGCGACATCCGCCTCCAGATGCGGGGCGAGCTCGAGACCCGGCACCGGGTGGAGGAGGCGCGGCGCGAGAGCGAGGAGCGGTACCGCTTCGTCGCGGAGAGCGCCTCGGACGGGATCCTGACCATCGACCAGGAGCGTCACATCCTGTTCGCCAATCGGGGCGCCGAGCGGATCTTCGCCATGAACAGCCGCGACATGGTCGGCCTCCCGTTCCGCGCCCTCATCCCCGACCGCCTCCGGGACGACCACGACGCCGCGCTGCGCGAGCACCTGGACGCCGTCGTCACGGGCCGGGCCGAGCAGGCGCTCCAGATCGCCGGCAAGGGTCCCGGGCACCGGGAGATCACCCTCGAGATCGCCTTCGGCGAGTACATGAAGCACGGCCGGCACATCTTCACGGGCATCGTCCGGGATGTGACGGAGCGCAAGCAGCTCGAGCAGATGCTGAAACGGGCCAAGGAGGACGCGGAGCAGGCGAACCGCGCCAAGACCGACTTCCTCGCCAGCATGAGCCACGAGCTGCGCACCCCGCTCAACGCCATCCTCGGCTTCGCGCAGCTCCTGGAGATGGACGCCAGCGATCCGGACCAGACCGAGAGCGTCGAGCAGATCCTGGGGGCTGGACGCCATCTCCTCTCCCTCGTGGACGAGGTCCTCGACATCGCCCGCATCGAGGCCGGCCGCATGGCCCTCTCCCCGGAGCCCCTCTCCGTCAAGGAGGTGGCCGCGGAGGCCTGGGAGCTCGTCCGCCACCGCGCCGATCAGGCC
>JABAOG010000874.1_pt2 | contig 13662 bp, 14 predicted proteins | sample 7062131 | NCBI WGS metagenome assembly JABAOG01 (sample SAMN14538629, study PRJNA623070) | marine sediment metagenome | biome: marine biome [ENVO:00000428]; feature: marine pelagic biome [ENVO:01000023]; material: deep marine sediment [ENVO:00002113] | place: India: Arabian Sea | collected... | reverse complement strand
CTCAAGGAAGCGGCCGAGAAGGCCAAGATCGAGCTGTCCTCCGTCACCGAGACCGAAGTGAACCTCCCGTTCATCACGGCAACGGCCGAGGGCCCGCTGCACCTGCAGAGGAAACTGACCCGATCCGAGTTCCAGAAGCTCACCGAGCACCTCCTCGAGCGAACGAAAGCGCCGTTCCACCAGGCCATCAAAGACGCCGGGATCAAGCTGTCCGAGATCGACGACATCGTCCTGGTCGGCGGCTCGACTCGCATGCCGGCGGTGCAGGAACTGGTCAAGGAGCTGACCGGCGGCAAGGACGCCCACAAGGGCGTCAACCCCGACGAGGTGGTGGCCGTCGGCGCCGCCATCCAGGCCGGCGTGCTCAAGGGCGACGTCAAGGACATCCTCCTGCTCGACGTCACCCCGCTCACCCTCGGCATCGAGACCAAGGGCGGGGTCATGACCAAGATGATCGAGCGCAACACCACCATCCCGACCCGGCGGTCCGAGATGTTCACGACGGCCGACGACAACCAGCCCGAGGTCGAGATCCACGTGCTGCAGGGCGAGCGGGAGATGGCCATGGACAACAAGAGCCTGGGCAAGTTCCGTCTCACCGGGATTCCACCGGCGCCCATGGGGATCCCGCAGATCGAGGTCACGTTCGACATCGATGCCAACGGCATCGTCCACGTCTCCGCCAAGGACCTCGGCACCGGCAAGGAGCAGTCGATGACGATCACCGGCGGAACCGCTCTCTCGAAGGAGGACATCGAGCGGATGGTGAAGGACGCCGAGTCGTACGCCGAGGAGGACCGCAAGAAGCGCGAACTCGCCGAGGCACGGAACCAGGCCGATCAGATCGTCCATCAGACGGAGAAGCTCCTCAAAGAGCAGGCCGAGCAACTGCAGGACGAAGAGAAGAGCAGCATCGAGTCGGCCCTCACCGAACTGAAATCCGTTGCAGAGCAGGAGACGTCGAGCGCCGAGGAGATCCGCTCGCAGATCGAGTCGGTCCTGACGGCCTCTCAGGCACTCGCGCAGCGCCTCTATGCGCAGGCGGCACAGGAGCAGAGCGCGGCCGGTGAGAGCTCCGGAGAGAGCTCCGGTGACGACGAGGACGTCGTCGAAGCCGAGATCATCGACGACACCGAGACGTGAGCCCGGCTCGCCGCACTCATACCGATATGAACGACCAGGAAACACAGGAAGAAGCCATCATCGAGGCGGAGATCGTCGAGGTCCGAGAAGCGGAGCCCATCGATCCTTCGTCGCTCGGTCTCGTCCTGCCGGACGACCCGGATGAACGCGAGGCCATGCTCCTCACCACCCTCGCCGAAGCTCAGTCGGATGCTTCCGACTATCTCGACGACCTGCAGCGAGTGGCGGCCGAGTTCGACAACTACCGGAAGCGGGCCCAGCGTGACCTGGGCCTCTCCATCGATCGCGCCGCCGAGCGTGTCGTCGAACGGATCCTGCCGGTGCTCGACACGTTCGATGCGGCGCTGTCGATCGAGGTGGAAACAGCCGCCGAGCGGAAGCTGTTGAGCGGCATGATCGGAACTCGTGAGCAGCTGCTCGAAGCCCTTCGGGCGGAAGGGCTAGAGGTCATCCCGGCCACCGGCGAGCCCTTCGATCCCGAAGTGCACGAGGCGGTGACCGCCAGCGGCAACGGAGGCGACCGCATCATGGTCACCGGTGAGCTGCGCAGGGGATACAAGCTGAAAGGAAAGGTCATTCGAGCGGCGCTCGTCGCGGTGAACCATGAATAGGGACTGGGTCGATAAGGACTTCTACAAGATCCTGGGCGTGTCGAATGATGCAACTCAGGAGGAGATCAAGCGCGCCTACCGCAAGCTCGCCCAGCAACTCCATCCGGATGCCAATCCCGACAACCCGAAGGCAGAGGAGCGATTCAAGGAAGTGTCCGAAGCCTACGCGACCCTCTCACATGAGGACCAGCGCGCCGAGTACGACCAGGTCCGGCGCATGGTCGAGTCGGGCGGATTCCAAGGCTTCGGGGGATCCGGGCCGTTCGGCGGCGGGCAGCAGTTTCGCGTCGAGGACCTCGGTGATCTACTGGGCGGCGGGCTCGGGGACCTGTTCGGATTCGGACGCGGCGGTGGCAGAAGCGGACCACGTCGCGGCGCCGACCTCCAGGCCGAACTGCACCTGTCGTTCGAGGATGCCTTCCACGGCGTGACGACGTCGGTCGCCGTCGAAGGCGAGGCCGCGTGCCGCCACTGCGGTGGCTCGGGCGGCGAACCGGGAACCAACGTGCAGGTCTGCGGTACGTGCCACGGTGCCGGTACGGTGGCCCAGAGCCAGGGGTTCTTCTCGATCTCGCAACCCTGCCCTCAATGCCGGGGCACCGGCAAGACGATCGAGCAGCCGTGCTCGACGTGCCGCGGCCGGGGAACTGAAGTCCGCTCCCGCACGATCAAGGTCAAGATCCCGCCCGGTGTCGACGACGGATCGGCGATTCGTCTTCGCGAGAAGGGCTCCCCTGGTAGCCGCGGGGGCCCTGCCGGGGACCTCATCGTGCTCGTGCACGTCGCCCGCCATCCGATCTTCCGCCGGAAGGGACACGACCTCACCCTACGAGTCCCGGTCACGTTCACCGAGGCGGCACTTGGCACTGCGATCGACGTTCCCACGATGAATGGTCCGGTCAAGCTGAAGGTGCCGTCCGGAACCCGCTCCGGCAGGGTGTTTCGGGTGCGAGGCAAGGGTGTCCCCCGGCCACGCGGTAGGCCCGGCGATCTGATGGTCACGGTCGAGGTGGCCGTTCCGCAGAAGCTGCCGCGAGCGGCGCGCAAGCTGCTCGAGCAGTACGCAGAGGAGTTCGAGCAGGAGAGCCCCCGGGCTCACCTGAAGGTGTAGGTCATGGCTGAGAGCAAACGCGAGGAAGCCGTCTACGTGATCTCGGTGGCCGCCGAGCTGGCCGGGGTGCATCCGCAGACGCTGCGGATCTACGAGCGCCGCGGCTTGATCCAGCCCTATCGCACACCGGGCGGCACCCGCCGCTACTCCCGGGCCGACCTCGAGCGCCTGGCTCTCATCCAGGAGCTGACCGAAGAGGGACTGAACCTGGAAGGCGTGAGGCGGGTGCTCGAACTCGAGAACCTTCTGGAGAGCCTGCAGGACAAGGTCCGGCAACTCAACGACCGCATCCGCGAAGCCCGTGACGAAGCCGCCGCCGAACTCCGCCAGGTACACCGCTCGTACCGGTCGGAGATCGTCCTCCGACGAGAGGTGTTGCCCGAGGTGAGGCGCAAAAAGGATCCGGAGCGGTAGGCGCCGTGCGCCCGTCGGCGGGGCCGGTGCGCTGCCAATCGGTTCGCCGACTACCGAGGTCCCTGGTGTGATTGCTTGAGCAACTCGGGATCATCAGTCAGTCCGCCGCCCCGCACAGATGCCCCGATCGTCAGGGCTGCGGAAACCAGCACGACATTCTTGAGAATGTACTGACCCTCCAGGGTCGGTACCAGAAACTGCGACCAGGTCAGGTCCGGGAACAGGAACAGCGGAGTGATGGTTCCGAGCATCTGCCCGATGAGGAGCAGCAACGTCACGCGCATCCACTTTCCCAGGATGAGGCCCACGCCGATCGCCGTCTCCAGGGCGGCGAGGAGGATCCGGGCCAGCGTTTCCGGCACCAGTCCGAATGTGAGTTCGTCGATCGTCGCGGTGGCCAGTGCATCGGCCGGACTCAGGTCGGGCCAGAACTTGAGGACGCCGAACCACAGAAACACGACGCCGATGCTCACCCTCAGGAACGTCAGTCCGTGTTCGGCCATCCAACGGGTGATCCGCTGATCCAGTGCCTCGGGGAATATGCGCTGCATGCCCTCAAGCTAGACATGCCCACGGCCTATGAGGACCAGGCCTGAACCTCCCGCGGTACGGCTCCGGTAGCGGCCCGCTCAACCCTTCACCACACCGATCGGTCGCAGCCGCGCCACGCGGCCGGCGAGACCGGCCGCCTCACAGACGCGGGCGACTTCATCGACGTCCTTGTAGGCGTACGGCGCCTCTTCGCTCAGCAACTTCACCGATCCCGGCCGAACGGCGATGCCTCCCGCTTCGAGTCCCTGCATGACTTCTCGGCCGGTCTCACGCTGCTTCGCCTTCTTGCGGCTCATCATGCGTCCGGCGCCGTGGGCAGCCGACGCGAACGCCGGGTTCCCATCGACCCCCCTCAAGACCCAGGAGGCCGTCCCCATGCTGCCCGGAACCAGCACGGGCTGACCCACCTCGCGCAGATCGTCGGGAAGGTCGGGATGACCGGGGCCGAACGCCCGGGTAGCTCCCTTTCGGTGAACGCAGAGCAACCGCTCGCGACCCTCGACGTCGTGGCGCTCGAGTTTGGCGAGATTGTGGGCGACGTCGTAGATCAACGCCATCCCCGTCCGTTCGACCGACACGCCGAATGCCGCAGCAAACGCGCGTCTGGCCTCATGGGCGAGGACATGGCGATTCGCCCAGGCGAAGTTCGAGGCGGCGGTCATCGCCGCCAGGTACTGCTCTCCCTCCGGGGATCGCACCGGGACACAGGCCAGCTGACGGTCGGGCACGTCGATCCCGTGGCGGCTCATCGCCGATCCCATCAGCTTCAGCTGATCGGTGCACGTCTGATGACCAAGACCGCGACTGCCACAGTGGATCATCACGGTCACCATGCCGGGGGCGAGCCCGAAGGCCTCTGCCGCGAAGGCATCGAAGATCTCATCGACGACCTGCACCTCCAGGAAGTGGTTTCCCGATCCGAGCGAACCGAGCTGTGTGTTCCCCCGCTCGAGAGCCCGTTGACTGATCGCACCGGCCTCGGCCCCTCTCGAGGTGCCGTGCTCTTCACAGCGTTCGAGATCGGTCGACCATCCGTAGCCGGCCTCCAGCACGGTTGCCGCGCCGCCGGTGAGCACCGAACGGACCAGCGACGTGTCGGCGATCGCTCCCTTCCCGAGGCCGCGCGGGATTCGCCGATCCAGTTCCGCCATTACCTCGCGGCGCCGGCCCCGGAAGTCCGCTTCGGCGAACGACGACGCCAGCAGACGGACCCCACAGCAGATATCGAAGCCAACCCCGCCCGGAGACACGACTCCTCCCCGGTCCACATCGGTCGCCGCTACTCCCCCGATCGGGAATCCGTAGCCCCAATGGACGTCGGGCATGGCGATCGAGTACCCGACGATCCCGGGAAGGTGCGCAACGTTCTCGACCTGCTGCACGGCGCGGTCTTCCTGCGCCTTGACCATCAAACGCTCGGAGGCGAAGACCCTGCCGGGAACCCGCATGTCGGGTTCCCTGGTCAGCTCCCACACGACATCGGAGACTCGCCGAAGTGCCACACCTCAAGCGTACGCGGCGAGATCGGCGGGATATCCCGCCGGTCACATCGAAATCCGACTTCTCCCTAGCGGCTCCGCAACGCGTCGCGAATCTCACGCAGAAGAACGAGATCCTCCGGATCGGCCTCGGACTCCGGCTCCGGTTCGGGCTTCTTCGTCCGTTCCAGGTACGCCTTGTACGGCTTGATGATGAAGAAGAACACGGCGAAGGCGATCGAGAAGAACGACACGACCTGCGTCAGGAACGATCCGAACCTGATCTGCGAGTCGTTGATCGTCAGGACCAATGCGCTGTGGAAGCTCGGCTCACCGAAGATGATCCCCACGATCGGCATGACGACGTGCTCGACCAGCGATCCCACCAGCGCTGCCAGAGCGAGGGCCATCACCAGGCCGACTGCCACCTCGATGAGGGTCGGCCTCATCGCGAACTCCTTGAACTCCTTCCACATGATATGGAACTCCCTTCCATAGCCAATCGCTCGAATACTATTCCGCGCACGGAGGCCGCATGACCATCGATGACCCGCCGTCGTGCCGGTCACACGTCGAAGACGATCGTCGCCTCCCAGTGATCGTCCTGATGATCCACGGTGAGCCCGTGATAGGTGACGGCCTTGATGGGCGTGCCGATGAGTGGGACCTCTTCGAGGGCGACCGAGCGCGCCAGAGCGATGATCTGACGGGCATCCACCACCGTCAGCTCGAAATCGACCAGGACCCTGCCCTCGACCTCCACCACGGCGAGCAGTTCCGAGAGCCAGGAAACGAGCAGATCGGCGAGCCCCTCACCTTCGACGGAGATACTCACCGGGCCCGTGCCGCGCGCGTCCTCCATGTCGAACATGAGCTCGAAGAAGGCCCTTCCGGCGTTGGCGAACAGCTCCTCGACCGAACGTCCACGCACGATGATCGCCGTGTCGGCCGTGTGCGAAAGCACTTCGAACGGTTCCAATCTCGTCAATCTCCTCGAGGAGCAGCGAGTTGCTGCCGATACTGCAGGCGATGGATNNAGAGGAGCCGAGATTCATGCGGATCATCCGCGGACTCGCCGACGAGCTCGACAACCCGCTGTGGATGTGGTCGTCGACTCGCGGTCTGGCCAGGGATGGAGGCGACGCCGCATACGGGACCACCGACCCGGGTCGGGCGCTGTCGTTTGTGCAGGAGATTCGCTCGCCGTCCGTATTCGTGTTCGCCGACGCCCACACGATCCTCGAGGATCACGTCGTCGTCCGGCGCCTGAAGGAGGTTTGTCAGGAGGCCGTCCCCGGGCAGACCATCATCTTCACCGGTCCGGACCACGACGTGCCTGCGGAGCTCGAGACCATCGCACATGTGTGGGAGTTGCGGCCGCCCGGGCGAGAGGAACTGAGCGCGCTCGTCGATCGCACGCTCACGTCATTTCAGAGGGCCGGAGTTCGCGTCGACTCCAGCATCGCGGAGGGGTTGGTGGACGCAGTGTCCGGTCTGACCCTGTCGGAGGCCGAGCGACTGCTGCGCACCGCAGCCTCCGACGACGGCGTCGTCGACTCGTCCGACATCATGAAGGTGCGGGTAGCGAAAGCGGCCATGTTCACGGCCGACGGCGTGCTCGAACTAGTGGAAGCGGACGGGAGCGGTCTCGAGGCGGTCGGAGGCATGGCCGCACTCAAGCAGTGGTTGGAGATCAGAGGACGGGCCAGGAACGCTGGATCGCGAGTCCCCGGCATCGAGCCGCCCAGGGGTGTGCTGCTCACAGGAGTGCCCGGCTGCGGCAAGTCCCTGGTGGCCAAGTCGATCGCCGCCGCATGGAATCTCCCGCTCGTGTTGCTCGATCCCTCCCGGCTCTACGGAAAGTACATCGGAGAGTCCGAGCAGCGGCTCGCGAAGGCGCTGCAATCAGTCGAAGCCATGTCGCCGGCTGTTCTGTGGATCGACGAAATCGAGAAGGGACTGGCCACCTCGGGGGACGGTGACGGCGGCGTGAGCCGGCGTATGCTCGGCACATTCCTGCGCTGGATGCAAGATCGGAGTGATGGGTTGTTCCTGGTCGCTACCGCGAACGACGTGACCGGCCTGCCGCCGGAACTCCTCCGCAAGGGACGGTTCGACGAGGTCTTCTTCGTCGATCTTCCCGATCCGGCCTCCCGCCGGTCGATCCTGGAGTTGCACCTGCGCCGGCGAGGGTACGACCCGGCCTCAGTCGATCTGGACGGCCTGGTCCGAATATCGAACGGCTTCTCCGGGGCGGAGATCGAGGCGGCGGTCGTAGCGGCCCTCTACCGGGCGTTCGCCAGGAACCGGCCCATGACGGCACAGGACATCGCCGTCGAGATGCAGGTCACCGTACCGCTTTCGGTGACCCGAGCCGAGTCCATCGCCGCACTCCGTCGTTGGGCGGGAGAACGGACGGTTGCCGCATGAGCGGCGTTTCGACGCGCTAGCGTTGCAGCCATGAGATACCAGCGTCCCGCCCTTGCCATGCTCGACGAGCAGGTGACCGACGACGACGCACGAGTCCGAATCGTGCTCGCATGGAAGGACGTCCCCTACGACGGAGACAGTGTCGGATCACCCGATGCCGGGGCGCGCCCCCGACTGGTCGGAGAGGCAACGCTTCGTGCGGTGGAGCGGATCATCGGCGATGGGACGAACCTCGACCTCAGCGGTGTCGCCACCACCGACCTCGGAACGGCACGTGTGGCAATCGCCGAAGTCCGCGTGGCGGGGTCGCTCGACTCTCTGGTCGGCAGCGCCGTCATCCGCGAGAACGACCCGGCCAAAGCGACCGCACGGGCGGTCCTCGATGCCGTCAACCGCCGCCTGGAGCTGATGCTGTCGTAGACGATCGCCGGCCGACCGAATCACACGGGTCCTCCCGGTTCGCCACCGCCCTCACTCATACCTGATACGACTAGACTCATATTTATTGGAATGATATGAGTCAATAAACGGTTGACAGGACTGAGATCATGAGTTTCGAACGCCTCACCCACGCCTCACAACGCGCCATCCTCGACGGCCGCTCGGTCGCCGAGTCGCACCACCATCAGTACATCGAACCCGTACACATCCTCGGCGCGTTGCTCGGCCAATCGGAAGGCCTCGTGTATCCCCTCCTATCCCGGATCGGGGTATCCCCCGCCGAGCTCAAGAACGAAGCGGACCGCATGCTGAGTGCGCTGCCGGGTGTGTACGGAGGCGAGGAACCACACCTTTCCAAAGCCTCGATGCTGCTGTTCGAAGAAGCCGACCGGCAGAGAAACGCCTTCAAAGACGACTACGTGAGCGTCGAGCACCTCTTGCTGGCGATGGCGGATTCCGGTGACCCCGCCGGTGAAGCACTGCGCAACCTGGGAGTCACCCGCGACGCCATCCTCTCCGCGTTGACGGCCATCAGAGGAAGCCAGCGCGTGACCGGCCCCGATCCCGAGTCCTCTTTCAATGCACTCGAGCAGTACGGGCGCGACCTCACGTCTTCCGCACGAGCACAAAAGCTCGATCCGGTGATCGGACGCGACGACGAGATCCGGCGGGTCATCCAGGTGCTCTCGCGGCGCACCAAGAACAACCCCGTGCTGATCGGCGAGCCCGGCGTCGGCAAGACCGCCATCGTCGAGGGCCTGGCCCAGCGCATCGTCGACGGCGACGTGCCGGAAGGCCTCAAGACGAAGCGCATCGTGGCGCTCGACCTCGGCGCGATGGTGGCCGGCGCCAAGTACCGGGGCGAGTTCGAAGAGCGACTGAAGNNAGGCTCCATGGACGCCTCCAACATGCTCAAGCCGATGCTGGCGCGCGGCGAGCTGCGCATGATCGGCGCCACCACCCTCGACGAGTACCGCAAGCACGTCGAAAAGGATGCCGCCCTCGAACGTCGCTTCCAACCGGTGATGGTGGCACCGCCGTCGGTCGAAGATACGGTCGGGATCCTGCGGGGACTCAAGGAACGCTACGAGGTCCATCACGGCGTTCGTATCACCGATGCCGCCATCGTGGCAGCGGCAATGCTGTCCGATCGCTACATCACGGCCCGCCATCTGCCCGACAAGGCGATCGACCTGATCGACGAGGCGGCATCACGGCTCCGGATCGAAATCGACTCGATGCCCGAAGAGATCGACGAACTGGAGCGACGTATCAAGCAACTCGAGATCGAGCGCACCGCCCTGCAGAAGGAGGACGATGAGGCCTCCAGGCTGCGCCTGGCATCGATCGAAGAGGAACTGGCAAACCTGTCGGAGGAGAGCGACCGGCTCAAAGCCCACTGGAGCCGTGAAAAGGAGTCCATCGAAACGGTCCGCTCACTCAAGGAGCAGATCGAGGCAGCGCGTTCCGAGGCCGGACTGGCCGAACGCAACGGAGATCTCGAGCGCGCCGCCGAACTGAGGTACGGCCGATTGCGCGATCTGGAGTCGTCCCTTCGTGAGAGCGAGGCGTCGCTCGACGAGCTGCAGTCCGATACCAGGATGCTGTCCGAGGAGGTCACGGAGGACGACGTCGCCGAAGTGGTCAGCCGGTGGACCGGCGTGCCGGTTTCACGACTGATGGAAGGGGAGATCGAGAAGCTGGTCCGGCTCGAGGATCATCTCCACCGCCGGGTCGTGGGCCAGCATGACGCGGTCACGGCGGTGGCGAACGCCATCAGGCGCAGCCGCGCGCAGCTCTCCGACCCGAACCGTCCCATCGGCTCGTTCGTCTTTCTCGGCCCGACCGGAGTGGGCAAGACCGAACTGGCCCGGGCCCTCGCCGAGTTCCTGTTCGACGACGAGCGGGCGATGGTGCGCATCGACATGTCCGAGTACATGGAGAAGCANNCCTGCTCGACGAGATCGAGAAGGCGCACCCCGACGTGTTCAACGTCCTGCTGCAGGTGCTGGACGACGGCCGGCTGACCGACGGCCAGGGCCGGACGGTCGACTTCACGAACTCAGTGCTGGTGATGACGTCGAACCTCGGCTCGGAGCTGATCGTCCCGGATCTTCCTGAGGAAGTGGTCGAGCGGCGCGTTCTCGACGTCGTGCATCAGAGCTTCCGCCCCGAGTTCATCAACCGGGTCGATGAGCTCATCGTGTTCCACCGTCTGACCCTCGAGCAGATTCGCGAGATCGCCGGGATGCAGATCGCCCTGCTCCGGCGGCGCCTCGGAGAACGCCGCATCGACCTGCAGTTGACCGACGGTGCGCTCGACTGGCTCGCCGAACACGGCTACGACCCGACGTTCGGGGCGCGGCCGCTGAAGCGACTGGTACAGAAGGCCATCGGCGACCCGCTGGCCATCCGTCTGCTGGACGGCACGTTCGGCGACGGGGACTCGGTCAGGGTGGACGCCGGGCCGGACGGGCTGACCTTCTCGTAGCTCTTGCTGCTGAGTGCGNNCCGCCTGGTCGAAGTACCAAGTACAAGGTACGTCGTGCGCTCTCAGGCCGATGCGCCCGAGTAGTTCCGTACGCCGTACTGCCACGCCAGCCGGGTAATGAGCAGCATCACGCCCGTGACGATGACGGTGAGTACCAGCGTTCCCCACGTGAGGCGGGAGGCGAGGCTCTCGGCGGGAACGGTGATGGCGAAGGCCAGCGGAACCACGAACGTCAGGGTCAGGCGCAACCAGCCCGGGTAGATGGTGACCGGCCAGCGGCCGGCCTGAAAGAGGCCATTGAGCAGCTGGACGGTGTCGTCGACCCGTATCCACTTGAAGGCGGCCGACGCAAGCACCATCCACATGCAGTACAGGATGATCGCTCCGCAAAAGACCGTGACGGCGAAGGCGAACACTTCGAACCACGAAGCGTCGGCAGCGATCCCGGTGACCGCCCACCCGATCACGACCGCTCCCACCACCACATCCACGAGCTGCCAGAAACGCAGATTGCGTACGCTCACCATCAGCTGAGAGTCGACCGGGCGGGCCAGCACGTAGTCAAACTCCCCTTCTCCGATGGTGTAGATGAACTGGAACACGTTGGGCTCCACGAAGGTGCGCACGATGCCCGACAGCAGTATGTGGATCCCCATCACCGCCAGCAGTTCGTGCCTGCTCCAGCCCGCCAGATCGTCGGTGTGAGCAAACACGAGGTAGATCGCCACGAGCCCGGTCGCCAGGCGGATGGCCGAATCGACGAGTTGCAGGAAGAAGTTCATCCGGTACTGGAGCTCGTGCATGGCGCCGACCTTCCAGTGCATGGCTGCGAGCCGGAACCCGTTCATGACCCCACCGCCGTGTAGCGCTTGATCGCCCGTCTCCACGTGAGAACGATGCCTCCGGTCAGCAGACCGATCCACAGGAACTGGAGGCCCAGCCCGGTGAATACTTCACGGTTGGACAGTTGCCCGATCAACACCTCGATCGGATACTGGAAGGTCCATTGGAATGGAAGCCACCCGGCCAGCCGCTCGACCCAGTCCGGCATGACCGCCAGCGGCACCAACCGGCCGGAGAGGAGCAACTCGGCACCGATCACGATCTCGATGAGTGCCTGGGCTCTCGTCGTCCAGAAGCTGATGAGCCCCATGAGGAAGAGGATCGAGAATCGAATGATGTAGCCGAGCCAGATGGCGACGAAGAACACGGCACCCTGCAGGATGGTGGGACTCAGGTCCGGTTTGAAGATCAGCGAGAGCCCGGCCGCTACCGGGAACCAGAGCAGGATCCACCCGAACTTGAAGCCGGCAAACGAGGCCAGCTGACGGTGGTAGATGGCCACCGGATGCATCAAGTCGTTGGAGATACGGCCCGACTGTATCCACCAGTCCCACGCTCCCGGCGCCAGTGCCAGGTTCATGTTGCGAACCAGCGTCCACACGATGTAGTACGAGGTGAACTCGGCGACGCCGTACCCGCCGATCGGGCCTCCCTGTTCGGCGACGGTCCGCCACACCACGAGGTAGACGACGGGTTCGACCAGGAACCCGAGCAAGTTGAAGAACGCCGCCCAGCGGTACTGCATCTGGTTTGCCACGGCGTACTTCATCTCCGCCGCGTACACGGCGATCAACTTCCTCACGAAGGCAAGCCCTTCTCGTCTGCAGCCTCACGGGCATCACCGATGGCGAAGGCTTGCTCGATGACGTCTTCGATCGGAGGATCCTCGATCGACAGGTCGCTGACCGAGTAGTCGGCCAGCAATCGTGCGGCGACGACCGCCACCTCCTCGCGAGCGACGCGAAGGGTCGCCTTGAAGGTGTTGCGATTCACCACTTCTCCGAGACCCGCCAGCGACCCGAGTTCGCCGGCGACCGCGACCGAGATGGTCTTGTGGGCAGTGAACCGGTCGGAGAGCGCAGCGAGGTCACCGTCGAACAGGAGATCACCGTGGTGAATGACGATGACGCGCTCGGCGAGGGCGGTGACATCCGCCATGTAGTGACTGGTGAGCAGGACGCTCGCACCCGTCTCGCGGGCGTAAACGGCAACGAACTCCCGGATGCGCTTCTGCATCGTGATGTCGAGCCCGATCGTCGGCTCGTCCAGGAACAGCACCTGAGGATGCGGTAGCAGCGAGGCGAGGATCTCCACTTTCATGCGCTCGCCGAGCGAGAGGTTCCGCACCGGTTTGGTGACCAGGTCCTCGACGCCGAGCATCTCGACGTAGGCCGCCTTGCGCCGCTCGAAGTCTGCACGATCAACCTCGTAGATGGCGCGCCGAAGCTCGAGCGAGTCGGTCACCGGGAGGTCCCACTGCAGACTGTTCCGGTTGCCCATGATGAGCGCCACCCGCCGCAGGAATTCGGCGTCACGACGTTCGGGTCGGAAGCCGAGGACGTGTGCTTCGCCGCCGTCCGGGTAGAGCAGGCCCGAGAGCATCTTCAATGTCGTCGTCTTCCCGGCGCCGTTGGGTCCGAGGAACCCCACGATCTCGCCCGGTTCCAGCGAGAAGGACACGCCTTTCACCGCCTCCACCATCCGGTGCTCTCGTTTGAACAGCGAACGCAGCGAGTTCCGGAGGCCGGTCTCGCGTACGGGCACCTTGAAGACTTTGCGGAGGTTCTGGACGTCGACGGTGGGCATGACACCGAAGCTTGCCACAGTCGTGCACGCGGAGGCAGAGGTTTTCCCACATTGCCGCTAAGGCATCGCCGCACGGCTGCCGATCCCTACCATTGACCCCGGTCCAAATCCGCGCCGGTCCCGGCCGGACGGACGGCATGCAACTCCGACAAGGAAGGCCACCATGCGCAGTCGAGCGCTCCACGGCACCACCATCGCCATCGTGCTCTCTCTCCTCATCGCCGCCTGCGGAGGCGGCGCCGAGGAGACGACCACCTCAACCGGTGCGGGCACCGCCACCACTACGACGACGGCGGCTCCCGACACCACGACCACAACGGAAGCCGAGAGCGGCGCGGTCGC
>JABAOG010008165.1_pt1 | contig 13674 bp, 14 predicted proteins | sample 7062131 | NCBI WGS metagenome assembly JABAOG01 (sample SAMN14538629, study PRJNA623070) | marine sediment metagenome | biome: marine biome [ENVO:00000428]; feature: marine pelagic biome [ENVO:01000023]; material: deep marine sediment [ENVO:00002113] | place: India: Arabian Sea | collected... | reverse complement strand
CGTTCGCTGCCCGCGTTGTTCATAACCATGAAGCCCATATGGTCCATGCCGTGCTCGTCATCATCGCTGTGCTCGCCTTCTTCCTCCATGTCCATCTCTTCACCTTCTGCCATGTCCATTTCGTCGCCTTCTTCCATGTCCATCCCTTCTTCACCCATTCCCATACCCCCCATGGCGACTGTTTCGCCATCAATCATGAGCATGGCCCCTTCCCCTAGACTGACATCCACCATGTCTTCAATGCCGTCAAAGAAATCGACTTCAAAACCATTTGGAGCACCATCATCGGTTCTGATGACAGTACGGCCGACCATGAACTCATGATCCTTCTCCCCCTGATTTTCGAGGATCAGGCGTACGCGCTGTCCGGCGGTTAAAAGAATATCGCTTGGCTCAAAGCGCATGCCGCCGGACTCATCTATCTGGATAATTACCAACTCACCAGACGCATCTGGTTCGGTACCTGACGGGCTGCAAGCTGCCAGGGATGTGATTAAACCTGCTAACAAGAGAATAAACAACGTCTTCTTCATTTTTATGCCTCCAACATTCCACAAAACCAATTATGAAACCAAATAAAGGGCGGGGTAAAAGAATACCCAGACCACATCGACAAAATGCCAGTATTTGACGATCGCCTCCGGCCCCCAATGATTTTCGGCCGAATATTGGCCCTGACGGCCACGGCGGTATATCAAGAACAACATGACTAACCCAGATAAGACGTGGAAGGCGTGCATACCGGTCATGGTGAAAAAGACCGTTCCAAAGCCGGTTTCCGGCGGGAAATGCTTAGACGCTTCGCTCCACTCGAAGCCGACCCCGACCAGAAACAAGAGACCCAGACCAATGGTCGCCAATGTAAAACGCAAGAAACCCGGGCGGTCATTGTGGGCAATAGCTCCTTCAGCCCTGTAAGCGGTTAGACTGCTTACCAACAGGATGCTGGTCGCTACCAGCCCTACAAACTGGTTCAGTTCTTCAGGCCTGCTTGATCCCTGCAAAACGAAACGAGTAACCAGCAAAGCGACAAAGATCATGGCTTCGGAAAGAATAAATAGCCACAATCCTAACCGGTTGATATAAAGCCTGGGGTAACGGACATGGGTCATCGTCTCAGCCTTCATTCCTGGTGCCCCTCCTGGCGCCTTAGTTGCGCGACATGCATGAAGTAATAGACGATGATAACAGCCTTTGCGGTCGCTGTCAGCGCCAATAACACATTGGCTGATAAGAACACGCTGATAACGAATTCCACCACTGTCAGTCCGGCTAAGAGGGCAAAAACGATCCAACCGACCCGCACACGTCCCGATTTTTTATCCAAAGGCATAATACCTCCTATTGTTCAAAATCAGTCTTCTCCACCAGAATGATTCTCAGATCCTGCAGGTATCACCGCATGGACCGAGGCCGGCACACCATAATCGTATGGATGGCCTACCACTTTCGGCTCATTAGCAAAATTTTCATGTGGCGGCGGGGAAGAGGTTAGCCATTCCAGGGTCCGGGCCAGCCAGGGGTTATGATCTACGACAGGCCCGCGTCGCCAGGCATAAATGATGTTATAGACAAACAACAGAAAACTGCCCGCCAGGAGAAAGCCGCTTATACTTACCCACATATTTACCGTCCCCAACTCTGGCATGTAGTCGGCAACACGCCGGTTCATTCCATTTGTTCCCAACCAGAACATCGGCATGAAAGTCGTGTTAAAAGTGATAAACATCCACCAGAAATGAATTTTTCCCAGCCGCTCGTTATACATACGGCCGGTTATTTTAGGTATCCAATAATAAACGGCCGCGACCACCCCAAAGATTTGGGTGCTGACAATGGTGTAGTGGAAATGGGCTACCACCCAAAAAGTATCCTGTAGTTGTAGGTCAGTAGGAACGTCGGCCAGGAAGATGCCCGTGAGGCCGCCAATCAAAAAATTGAAGATGACAGCCAGGCCAAACAGCATGGGTGTCCGCAACCAGAGCCGCCCCTCCCAAATCGTGCCCAGGGCTGATAGAAAGACAAAACCGGTGGGGACAGAGATAAGCTCGGTGGTTACCATGAAAATCAGCGGGCTGGTTCCCATGCCTGAGGTAAACATGTGATGGGGCCAGACCGTGAAACTCATGACGACAATGCCTAAAAACCCGGCCACCGCCCAACGGTAGGCAAACAGCGGCTTGCGGGCAAAATGGGAAATAATCTCTAACGCAACCCCCAAACCTGGAATCGCCATCACATAGACAGCAGGATGGGAATAAAACCAGAACAGATGTTGGTAGAGAATAGGTGATCCGCCTCGAGCCGGGTCGAAGAATCCCATCCCCGCAATCCGATCCAGCAGGACCATCAACATTACCACAAAAATGAAATTGGTTGCCAACAGGGAAAGAATGGCAGTGGCCACAATAGACCAGACAAAAATGGGCAATCGACCCCAACTCAGGCCGGGAGCCCGCATGGTAATAACGGTTGTCAGGAAATTAATCGCGCCGGCGATGGAGCTGAGACCCAGCGTCATGAAGGCCAGGTTGAAGAAAACCTGGCCCGTCTTATTGGTAACGCTGAGGGGGGCATAGCCGGTCCAACCACTGTCCCAACCGCCAAAAAATTGAGCCACAATCAGCAATAGTGGGACGGCCGGAACGATCCAGTAACTCAGGGCGTTCAGACGAGGATAAGCCATATCATCTGCGCCAATAAGCAGGGGTACAACGTAATTTCCAAACGGGCCTGAGATTATAGTAACGGCGACAGCAATCATGAGCATACCATGCAGGCTCATAATCTGATTGTATACAGCAGGATCCAGAAAGTCCCGGCCAGGACGCATGAGTTCCAGTCGCATGAGAACGGCCATGAGACCGGCCAATAACAACATGCCCAGGAATGTTGCCAGATATTGGACACCAATCACTTTATGATCTGTGTTAAAGCCAAAGAAGCGCCGCCAACCTTCGGCCTTGTATGGACGTACCGGCAGACCAAGCCATTCCTTGACCCAGGAGTCCCACACCCCTACACCTAAAAGCCAACCGGATAATCCAAATGCGTAACCAATGACGATGCCTGGTTCGGGCGACCAGGGTTCCAGCCCCAGGATCAAGCGTATTAAAGCAAATAGACCCGCTCCCAGGGCAAAACCAATTATGCCCCCAAGCAATCCTTTTAGAACAGGCTTCATAAACTCTCCTTCTCTACCCAGCACTCTCGTCTAGACGCTAATTTATTGGCCAGCGGCCGAAAGCCAGTCCTCAAATTCATTCTGGGACACAATGCGCAAGCCAGTCCGCATCCGAGTGTGCCCGGTGCCGCATAATTCGGCGCATTGCACGCGGAAATTCGCATACTCGTCATACGTCCCGACCATTGAAGGCGTTGCGTATAACTCGGTGAATTGTCCGGGCACTGCATCTACCTTCAGGCGAAAAGTGGGGATCCAGAAAGAATGAATAATATCTTCGGAGGTAATTTCAAATTTTACCCGCCGGTCAACTGGAAGTACCAGTTCATCAGCATCTTCGATAGTTACACCATACTGGGGATAACTGAAAGCCCACTCCCACTTTTTAGCTACCACTTCCACCATCAGATCGGGGTTCGTGTCGCCGCGAAGTTCGGCTAATCCTGTCAAACCCGGGTTTAAGATGACGTATACGGCCAGGGCTGTGGTAATAACAAACCAGGAGAGGGTAACTGGACGGCTGGTGCGAATAGGAAGGGCGTCCTCCGTTGGATCCCCCTGGCGACGAAAGCGGATGACGCTATAGCCCAATCCGGCAACAACCAGGGAAAAAACAGGAACAGCCAGGACGAAGAGGAGTTGAAAAGCTTCATCTACGATTTCGGCTTCCGTGGCCCCCTGAACTGGAAAGAATTGAATGTTTAAGACCAATAGCTCCCCGATGATGGTTAACACCACCCATAGTATGAAAACAAAAACCACATCTTTTTTCACCAGTATGTCTCCTGCTCAGATTTCCTATCACCTTCTGGGGTGAGTATAAGGTAGAGAACTGAATCAGGGTGTCGTTTATTGGGATGAATAACGGATGAATTTGTTTGAGTGAAAAAGGGTGAAGGGATTGTCACCTATTCGGATGACAGAGCGTTTAACAGGATTCGGGTTAATCCTGAGATAAGATTCCTAAATCTGCCGCACGGGCAACAGCCTCCGTCCGGTTAGCGGCTTTTAACTTTTTTAGAATCCGCCGGACATGGGTTTTGACGGTATTTTCTGATATGACCAAGGAAGTGGCAATGTCGCTCGTAGTGGCACCATGTGCTAACTCTACCAGAACTTCACGTTCGCGCGGGCTTACAGTGAGGGTGTCTGATCGTTCGTGACCTGTGGTTGCGGCCTGAATTACCTTCGTTGTAACCTCTGGTGATAAAGCGCCCCGCCCGCCGGCGACTTGCCGAATTGCCCGGCATAGTTCCTCTGGTTCAGCGCTCTTAAGCAAATACCCATCCGCCCCGGCGGTCAATGCCCCCAACAAATCTTCGTCGTTGTCAGAGATGGTGAGCATGAGTACACAGACATCCTGCTCTTGTTTCAACGCTTTTACCGCCGCCACCCCCCCGCCTCCCGGCATATGGACATCCATCAAGACCACCTGCGGCCGTTTTTGCCGTGCCAATTTTACCGCCGCCGGCCCATCCCCGGCTTCGCCCACGATGCTGAAATCAGGCTGATCTTCCAGAAGACCAATTATCCCCTGGCGGAAGAGTACATGATCGTCAACGATTAGCAGACGCAGGGGATCAGACATTTTTAACCCCCACACGTATTTCCGCAAGCGGTAATTCAAGCGTGACCGTCGTGCCTGTTTGTAAATGGCTTGTGATCTGGAATTCGGCTCTAAGCAATTTGGCCCGCTCCTGCATGATGCGTAAGCCATGCTGGTCTAACGGCGGCACATCTTCCAGGTTAAAGCCACATCCATCATCATGCACATTCAATACCAACCAGTCATCAGTTACTTGCCACTTGAACCAGACATGGCTGGCTTGGGCATGTTTACGAATATTGCTCAGGGTCTCCTGAATGATGCGTTGAAGCTGCACCTGTACCTCTCGAGGCAGTTTGACATCTGGTACGGATGTGCTCTCAACCGGCAAACCGCTCAACATCTCAAATTCGGAAAGTACCTCAACCATCCAGTCACCAATGTCGCCATCGGCATTTTGCAGGTGCAATCCATCGATGGCTTCCCGGGCGTCGGTGTAGGCTTCGTTTAACAAATGGCGAATATCAGCCAGCCCTTCTTCAACCCGATCACTTTTTCCTTCTTCCAGCCAACCGGCAATTTGAGCCGTACGTAACTTCAGGTAACCAAGGGTTTGGGCTAGGCCATCGTGAATCTCCCGCGCCAGCCGGGTTCGTTCCCTCAATGTCGCCTGGAACTCACCCTGTAGAAAAAGGCGTTGATTTCCGATGAGCAAAGCAGCTTGACCAGCAACAATATCAACCAACTGCATCCGGCGCCGTGTAAAAGCATCGGGGCGGTTCGCCCACAATATAAGGCTGCCGACTGCCTGGTTACCAGTTCTTAGAGGAGCAACCAAAAATGATCGAATGGGGTTGTCTTCGGCTTGCTCCAAATCGCGAATGACAAGCGACTGTTCATTCTCTCCCGCACCAATCGCAAGCCCACGTACAATGGTCAATAGCTTTCCTAACGGTTGTCCGACCTCGGTCTGTAATTCCCAGTTTTTGGTACTAGGGTCGGTGACAAATAAGGCGCCCCCATCTACTCCTAATGCTTCTATTGTATGGGTTAAGCCATCTGCTATCGTTTCATGCAGCGCATCCAGACGATGGGCTCCCTGTAAATGGGACAGCATTTCCAGTTCATGTGAACGCAGGTTATTACTTTCAAGGGCCAGAGACATCTCCTGAGCCATCGCCTGTAACAATGACTTCTCCGGGTCTGATAATATGTACCTGGGTGGCAGATAAATGTTTAACATGCCATAGGCGCGGTGGCCGCGATTGAGTTCCAGGCAGAAAACCTGACCAACCTTAAGAGGTTCAGAAACGGCCGATAACAGAGGACATGAGTTCGCCGTCGAAGAGGCATGCTGGTGGCAGCAGCTACATCCTTGCAAGATTTCCGGGTCGGCCAGATGAGCAGCCCAAGCTTCCATCGTAGCCTCATCCAGTTGGCCGTGGTGTATAGGTGGTAACGGCCGTTGGCTGTCATCGAAAGGGATCAGAGAACTGCCGATGGCCGGAACAACCTCCAACGGCAGCGCCAGGATAACAGACAATAACTCATCTTCATCTTGAATCTCCGTCAAACGTCGATTTATTTTCATCAGGCAGGCAAGCTGTTCATTTACCAGACTCAGGTCTAAATGCGCTTCTTTGAGAGCTTGCTCGGCTTTTATCGTTTCAGCAATACTTCGTCTTATCGAAGTCAGAGCCCACCAGGCCAGGATGGGGCCAACGAGGCCATAAAAAAGTACTTGCGTGGCAAAATGTGTCCAGCGTGATAAGTGCATCAGCCAGGTATGCTCTACGATCTGGTGAGCCAATACCAGAAGCAAAGCCAGCAACGGTGCTTGCCAGCGCAGGCGACTAATCCGCCGGAAAAGATCAGAAGTATTAGATTCGCTCATCGTCAACTTCTATTGTACGGAGTTGTTGTCAATGGGTAAAATTTAATTACCGCCGGAAATCGAATCCAGTGTCCACTGCGCCGGATAAAAGTTCTCATATAACCGCAGTGCTTCCTGGTATGCCTCTACCGCTCCCTGTTCATCCCCAAAAAAGCGGGGGCATGGTCTAAATAGAGATATGTTTCTTCCACATTCTGGCCACCTTGAGTTGACAAAATCGACTCCGTCAGGTCAATCATCTCCTGATAGCGTCCCATTTTCATATAAGCGATATACGGCCGATAATTGTACCATAAGATTCTCGGCGGCAGCCCTAAGATAAAAGCCTGTTTTTTATTATCGGCCGTCTCGCCAGCCATTCACATCCGCTAACAAATTAGCTGGTTTAAATTTATCCACCGGCCGCTCGCGGACAACGCCTGACCGGTAAACAAGGCCGGTTACCAGATTAAAATCTACTTCCCCGCTGTCATTCAAAACACTCTCGTCGGCGTGACCGGCAACCACTTCAGCCACAAACAAGCTATGAGAAGGCAACCGCAACGTGTGGCGCACCTGGCATTCTAGATTGACCAGACAATCGGCCAATAAGGGTGGTTTTACCAGGACAGCCGGTTCCTGAACCAGTCCCGTTTCCCCCCACTTATCCGTTTTTCGAATGGTCGTGCTGCCCACAAAATCGGAAACGACCTCCATATTCTTTCCAGGTATATTAACTACAAACTCGCCCCCCTTATCAATGAGGTCATGGCTGGCCCGCGACGGCCGAACCGAAATCGATATCATTGGCGGCTCAGCGTTGCAGCTAGCAATGCGGTTGAGACTGAAAACATTCGCCCGATCCCCAGCACCGCAGGTTATCAAAACCACCGGCACAGGAAACAGGGTAGTGTCAGGCGTTAATTGTCGTTTACTCACCGGGTTTAATCAATTGGAACAGGCCTACTCAAACTCATCTTTAATAGAACGATTCATACTAACCTTCGTAGAAATGATACTGGATGCTTTAAGATTCGCCAACGACAAGCAGTGTCTCAATGACCTGTTGGAAAACAGAAAAAGGCTGGGCGCCGATGAGCGGTTGGCCGTTGAGAAAGAAGGTTGGTGTTCCCGATACACCCAACTGTGCGCCTTCCCTCACCTGGGAATTCACGGCATCAGCATAACGGTCACTGTCCAGACATTCGTTAAATTCGGGTACCGGCAGTCCTATTTCTTCTGCAAAAGTCTTAAAAACATTCACATGATTTGAGTTACCCGCCCACTCGTCTTGCCGCGCGAAAAGNNATGGGAAAATCTTTGAATACATACCGAATCTGTCCGCCATCTATTAGGGTTTCCAACTGGGGTAAAGTCTGCTGGAAATGGCGCAGGCAGAAAGGACATTGGAAGTCTGAATATTCAACGATCGTAATAGGAGCGTCGGGTGAGCCTTTGGCCGGATCGTCGCCCATGGGAACCGTCACCGGCTGCCCGGCCTGGAGTGGATCCGGATCGTTGTTTGTCGATGGTTGGGATTCATAAAGTTCGGCCAGACGCCCTGCTTCGGCCCGGGCAATGACCTGTTGGAATACATTATAGGGTTGGGCGCCAGGCACGGGATAGCCGTTGACAAAGAAACCCGGCGTGCCGTTTATGCCCAACTGCTGTCCTTCGGCCAGGTCGGCATTGACCGCATCCGTGTAACGGCCGCTTTCAAGACATTCTCGCATCTCTACTTCATCCAACTCAAATTCGTTTGTTAGCTGAACCANNGCCGGTTGAGGCAGGTCGGTCAATTCCTGGCTGTTGCTGAAAAAGCTGTCATGAGCTTGCCAGTAAGCGTCGCTGCCCCCAATTTCCCCGGCACAGCGGGCGGCCTCGTGAATGCGCGGGGCCACCGGGTGCAAGTTCACGATGGGATAATCCTTGAAAACGTAGTAAACACGACCAGTGTCAATATATTCTGCCTTGAGTTGGGGCATCGTCTCCTGAAAGTGGCGCAGGCAGAAAGGACACTGGTAATCTGAAAACTCAACGATCGTCACCGGCGCGTCCGGGNNCTGCGAACCGCTATTATTATTCACCTGGTTGTTACTTGCTCCCGCTTCGGCCGTTGCAGCCAAAACAGGATTTGCGGCTGTTTCAACCGCCGGTTGGGTCACTGATTGGCGGCCGATGAAAAAACCGATTACCCCGCCGATAACCAGCAGCAGTAAAGCCGGCAGTAGAAGAGACGCTTTGGAGGCCGGTAAATCGGCCGTTTCAATGCCGGAAGCTGGCACGGTCCTGTTTTGGCGTTCTAATTCTGTTTCAATTCCGTCGAAATTTTCCATCAAACTTTATTCCTCTGGGCAATGTTCGGTTGATTTTACTCCGATTCCCCTTATTCATTAGAGGGAATAACCACTTCCTCACCTATCAACTGTTGTATGAATGAATCGATTTGCTCCTCCTTCATCTGCCCGACTTGAACATGGATGATTTCCCCAGCGGCGTTAATAAAAACACTGGTAGGCAGTCCAACCACGTTGTATCCTTGTTCTGAGACATGCCCGGATTCGTCAACCACATTGGGAAATGTAAGCTCTAATTCTGCGACAAAATCCTGCGCCGCCTTCAGGTTATCAACGAAAAGTTGGTTCACTCCTAAAACAACCAGCCCATCCTCCTGATACTGTTCATAAGCGTGCTGAAGCGCCGGCATTTCTGTACGGCATGGCACACACCAACTGGCCCAAAAGTTTAGAATGACCGGCTGACCGGCGTAATCTGATAGCGCGATGGTTATTGAGGCATCAAACAAATCCGGCAGCCGAAAGGAGGTCGCCGTCGTGATCGATTCTGAAGTGGGTGCAGACGTATTTGGGGGGGCGACAGAATCAATCGTCCCCGAAACGATGACGATTTCCCTTGTCATTCCAGAAGCAACAACAGCCTGCTCTTGCGGCTCGCCAAATGAAGGCGTCATCCGCCACCAGCCATATATTTCTCCAACCAGGAAAACGACAAGGATCAGGACCACCAACACACCCACCCCTTTCCAGATAGAGGGCTTTCTTTTCTGCGGGCTGTAATCGGGCCAATACATCATTCACCTTTCTTCATCCATAAACAGCCGATTGTATAGGGAAAGTGTGTAAGACGTTATAGGTAATTTGCACAAGCAATAGTAAGCCAAATGGCCTACATACTTCTCAATAAGCTTTGCCCCAGATACATCGGCGCGCCCCGTGTACGGCTCCCGGGAGTGCTCAGACCGCAGAGTGTACTACCTTTGATTCCCGGCTCCTCTTGTAAGTGCCATCAAATTACTTTTGTAGCTCGATTTGGCAAATCGGCTCTTGAGCGACCCAACAGAACTTTCTTGTCTTTACTTAGCAGAATTACTCGAGTATTGCTCATGGTGGATTTGCAATACAATCCCCAACATGGCCGCGCCGAACCCTCTGGGTGCGAATTCCTTCCTTCTGCAAGCCGGCCCGGCAGGCACGACCCAATTCCCATTCGATGAATACGACCTCATATTGCCACCTCTTTCTTCGTTCGCAACCACTACCTATTTGTTTTAGGTATAAATCTAAAATCACAATAAGGAGCACCTGTCATCAGGAGCCCATCACGTTTCAGGTCAAAGCCCCATATTTTGGCAAGTTTCAAGTCGGCGCCACAAAAAGCTAAGGCACCTAATTCTTGCTGGCCAACTGAACGAAAATAGTCTGCCCAAGGGCAACGAACGACATCTAAAGCCAGGATGCCATCGTCAGACGGTAGATTTTTTTTCTTCCAGGGAGGGGTCGTAAAGATGAAGCGCCAGAGAGGAGCTAGACACCAGTCCAATCTTTTAACGGGATCGCTATTAACTAATTTGGAAAGCTTATACTGTAGCCGTATCATTCCCTGACCAAGCAACGATCCACCACCGATAAAAGACCAGTTGACATCTGCAACGATCTGGCGAGCTTTGTTTTCTTCGATCCCCTCACCAACAAGCGTATAGAATAACGCTAGACAAGCGCCGGAAGTCTTCATCAAGAACTGGCCTGTTGGGGAAATGCCTTCAGGCAAACCCGGCGAGAGTTCGTTGTAATGTTGCCACATATCTTTAATGAGAGCTCGCGTCGTTTCCCTGGAGAACTCACGCTTTAAGGTGTTACGAGTTGCTTTTGTAAAGAAGCGCATAAAAATGGTCATCTAATAAACTCCTTGCCGGCGAGATAAGTGTCAGCTATTAAATCTTGGCATGATATGATACTTTCAAGATACAGCAAAAAGACAACAGGCAAAAGCGCCATCTTACCTATCAGCAAATAGGTGATTTTACTTAGTTGGTACGGCAACCGCCGTATGTAATGTATTGCTGGGTGGCTGTGTATCACTAACATTCCATGCGCCCGGTGAATACGCTGCCAGGCTCGTCCAATGACCCAGATACCGTCCCAGATGAGGACCGTACTGACCACCATCACGAGAAACCAACCGGTCGTTGATCCCCCCGCCAAAGCTACCAACAATGCCTGTACTGGTGCGTGAAGGGATTGAGTAACGGGTAATTAGGTTCGTCTAGGATCGGAACAGAAAACGGCCACTTTAACGCCTATTCTCTCTGATAGACAGCAAGTTTTCGGCCATTTTCCTGCAAGAAATTCGCCATAAGTGGAACCGGAAACGGCCACATAACGTAAAAGAAGAGTATTGCTGTGAGAAGCTTAATTCTCACAGCAATATCGACATTAGGAAAGGCTGCTTCTCTGGGAAAATCGTCCGATCATGGCCCTTAATTCCTTTGTTATCACAAGAAAACGCGTTAAATCGAGTGTTTATGTGGCTGAAACCGGTTCCGATCCCAGCCAGAAGTAAAAATCGCCTCCGGTTCTGCCTGGGCGATAAACGCTGTCTTGAAAATCATCAGTCTCCAAACCCCTATATTCCGTGGCAATTACCAGGGCTGGTCGTGGCACATAATCCTTGGAAGCTCAGACGGGTCGCTGCCTGGTTAGATAGTTGTAAGGAAAGACGATCAAGGCCGCTCCATACAAACTGTAACCCACCAACCAGAGCAGGCCGATGAGGAAGCCAACGGCCGTTAACGGCCAGGTAAATCCAGGCATCAGCGGTCCCCAGGCTTCATACATCGTCCAGCCAAACAATAAGTCGGCAGCAATGCAAAGCACATAGCTCACACTTAATGCCGCTAACAACGTAAGCGCCATTGGACGAAATCGTAGTGAAGTACGCATGTCACACCTCCATTTATCACCTATGGGTATAAAAATAATTCGTTTACAATCACACTATAGATCGCTCAATAACGGTTTCCAAGCGCCAAGTTGCCTATCTGACATCAGGCAGAAATGCCTGTTGGGTCATAAGTAATTTTGGTGGTGACTCACCGCCAATGATGGCTTGCCTAACAAGCTGTTGATAAAAGCGGACGTCTGCTCGAATTGTTCATTGAATGATTGCCCCAGATGGCTGAGGACGCTTTCCGGGCCTGGCCTCAAAGCAACAACCCAGGGCAACACCTGTTGAACCAGGGCCAGGTCCAGAGCCAGGTTTAGGTTTTGGCGCGGTAAGGGTGCAAATAAACCATTACCTTCCTCCGACCAGGCGTTAGCCAGATAGACCACAACTTGTTCAATGACTTCCTTTGGCAAGGTGACACCGGCAGAATTCAATATGGCCAACACCTGCATTAAGGGGAGAAACGCCTGCCGTTGCCCTTGCAGCAAGTTAAGCAGCCTGGGATAAGCGCTTTGCTCATTGTGAATACACGTATGTAAAAAACGATGCATTGGATTGGGAACAGCTATCTTCCGAGGATCACGAGACCGCTCCTCCATTTTTTCTCCCGGCCACTGTATTACAGTTGCATGTTTGAGCAGTTCGGCCTCCCACCAGACAAAATGAGTTGTGTCCATCGTGCCTATTAAACGAAAATTGGGTGGATAGGGGATGGGTATATCAGCAGAAGTATCGCTCCTCCGCACCTGAATTGGCCAGAACTGGAAACCGGCCTCAGCGAAGTACTCATACATTTCAGCTGGGCTGATACGAGTCAGGCAGGCGATGAACAACTTATCAGCGTTTTCCGGTTGTACGGCTTCTTCAATCAGGGAAAGCATTTTGAACCGGTTGAAGCGAGCTTGCATCTCCACAAAACGGGCGACGTCCTGGCTCTGCGAGGCCCAACGGGCATGACCGACAAAAAGCTGGCATTGTTGGTCTGGTTCTTCTGTCAAAACCTGCCCCAGGCACTTGACCAGTTCGCTCTTGCCCGTCTGATTCTCACCGGCCAGCAGCAGAAACGGCCGCGACTTCAGAGTGACGTAAGCGTTGATGAGAGCGTTATGCTTCGCCCGAATGCCGGCCGTCTTGGCTGTTTGGAGCAAAGTACATACCATGTCTTGCTCCTCATCAGGACTACAGCTTCGCCTTATTTGTTTTGGTGGGGTACCAATCATTATTGGCCTCAATGCTGGCTGAAAGTAGTCCTGCCACCGGTTCTGGAGGGCATGCAGTTCAACCTGTTACTAATTTCAATTTAACTGATATGCGGTGCCGGATACCCAGAAACGGGATTTACATATCACCCGACAAATTGTGCCCAGCACCTGATAACGACTTTCACATGTGTTACAGGCAGAATAAAGTCGACTTCTGTACCAGGAAAAACAAGCTAGAGTGGTAAATATCCCAATTGCCCCAATTGACAGAAACAAGTTTTGAGTATGACCAGCTTGGGGCCATAAGGCCATAGCGCCTGTTATCGTCGCCAGCGAGACGATCCAGGCGATGCCAAGCAAAGTTTGTACAACACCAAATACATAGCCCTGCACATTCAAAGGCGTTAACCGCTGCAGGATTGTAATGACGATAATGCTGAGGCTGGCTTCGGCCAGATGGATAAGTGCAATTGCAACCAGAATGCCTTCCAGATTATCTAACAGGCCGACAAACAAGGCGCCAACCGGCATCAACAGGCCGGCTAACAGGATGATTGCCGATGGACTTTGTCGACCGGCCTGCACCATAGCGACCATTGCCCCAATCAATCCGCCGAGACCGACG
>JABAOG010009753.1_pt1 | contig 13681 bp, 18 predicted proteins | sample 7062131 | NCBI WGS metagenome assembly JABAOG01 (sample SAMN14538629, study PRJNA623070) | marine sediment metagenome | biome: marine biome [ENVO:00000428]; feature: marine pelagic biome [ENVO:01000023]; material: deep marine sediment [ENVO:00002113] | place: India: Arabian Sea | collected... | reverse complement strand
GCTGTTCCGGCTTGCCGCAAGTGCCAAAGAAACAGAAAACCTCTTTCGTGTCGCTATGGGGGATATGGCGGACGAGGCGGATTCGTTCGCGCGCGGACTAAATCAGTCATTAGGACTTGTACAGACTGACCTAAGAAAAATGTTGGGGACAACCCAGCAAATCGTAACAAGTATGGGCATTGCGGATGAAGCCGCCTTTGAGTTCTCCAAAACGATTACCCTGCTTGCCAACGACATGGCGTCGTTTTTCAATATCGGCAGCCAAGAGGCTTTTCAAAAACTAATCAGTGGTCTGACGGGTGAAGCGGAACCGCTCAAACGCCTCGGTATTATCGTTACGGATGTACGTTTGAAGCAAGAGGCGTTGGCGCTGGGGATTACTACCGCGACAACGGAAATGACGGAGCAACAGAAAGTACTGCTCCGTTTACGTGCTATCCTGAACCAGACCGAGAATGCGCAGGGCGATTTAGCCCGTACACTGAATAGCCCGACTAACCAAATGCGCATTCTTACCGGGCAAANNCATTCAATACGATTATAGGGGTTATACGGACGTTTATTAATACGGCCATTGTTCCCGCAATCGAATGGTTCAACAATTTACAGCAAAGCACACAGAATACCATTGTCGTTACCGCTCTGCTTGCCGCCGCAGTGGGGCCGGTTACTGTAGTAATCGGTACGCTGATTAACCTGATTGGGCGGCTGGTTATTGTCGTTGGGGGCCTGGGCAAGGCGCTTGCATTCATTGCCAGAAATCCCATTATCCTGGTAATCGGCGGGATCATTGCGCTGATTGCCAATTTCGATAGGGTAATGTCCGTGGTCAGACAAACGGGCGAGGTTTTCCGAAACGTTTGGGGGCTGATACGGACTACTGTATTATTGGTAATCGAACAATTGCGCGCGGCGTTTTTGCGCTTTGTCACGTTCATTGTAGACCGACTGAATACGCTTACCGGCTTTTTCGACAAGGCGGAGGCGCGCTTAAGAAATTTGGAAGAACGCAGTACACGGAGGATCAAAAACCTAGCAACACAACAAGCCGGATTATTCGGTAACTTGAGAATGCAGTTAGGCGGAGTATTCGAGGGTATCCGGGAGGGCTTTAACAATCTGGTTAATATGGCGGGCGATACCGCCAATTCCGTACAGGAAGGGTTTACGTCGCTTACGGACAATGTGCAGGCGACTACGGAAACCATCATGGCGGAACAACAGACGCAGTTTCAGAATACGCTTGCGCTGATAGATGAACTATTTGGGCAACTGGAAACCAAGCGGGCGGAAGTTGCGGAAAAAGTCAAGGCGGCTTCATCCGAGGCAAAGGACCGGACGGTTGCATCATTAGGCAGTATACAGATTAAGGCCAGCACGGTACTGAATACCCTAGAAAGTGCATTCGGCAATTTCTTTCAGGATATCGTAACAGGTGGCGTCAGTCTCAAACAGGCCTTGGGCAACATCTTTCGGGACATTGCCAACGCGATCTTGCGCGAACTGGCAAGAGTGGTTGCCTCACAGGTATTTCAACTGATTTTCGGCGCGGCAACGGGCGGGGCCGGTTTTGCACCGTTCATTTTCGGTGGCACGCCTACAGGCGTTGCGCCGCGATTTTTTCAGCAAGGCGGATCGTTTACCGTTACCAAGCCTACCGCATTCATTGCCGGGGAAGTCGGGCCGGAACGTGTAGACGTTCGTAGGCTGACGGATAACCGGGGATCGGCGGACGGCCTGACAGTTGTCTTATCACCGGGTGTGGTTGTTGATGAAATCGGTTTTGATCGGTTTGTGGACAGACTAGTTAGCGCCGTACGAAACAGAGCGCGGGATGAATTGTAATGGCTATTGAGCGTTTAGACACATTAACGTGTATAGTAGTTAATTCTGTTCAGGGTGGGGATTTAACAAGAGGTTATGCCGTATCTAATGGAGATAACCGTATACTGATTAGCGCCGTATTTTGGACCGGTCTTGCGGATGTAGTCAGTTTTACCTATGCAGGCAAAGCCCTTAATTTCATACAGTTTAGCGGACAAAACGTATTGGGTTTGGATGGCAAAAAATTAGCAGTAGGTTATATGCTGGAAAGTGATTTAGGAACTATTGTTGGTACAGAGACCATACAGCCTACATGGGACACAAGCAGTCATAGTGATAGTATGATTGCGGCAGGATCGTATAAAGGTATAGATCAGGATAGTCCGTTAAGAAATATTAATCAGGCTGTAGGCAGCGCATCTAGCGTAAACCCTCTGCGTACTGATATCAAGGAGTTTCCGGGCGAGGCTGTAGCTGCTTTCAGTTATAATGAGCGTAGGGCTGAAGCTACATGGTCTACTCCCATGGTAGAGCAATTTGAAAGAGATACGGCCGGTGCACAAGCTATTGAGGAAAGTTCGGGTGCGGATAGACTATCTATAACAGGAAATCTGGTCAATATAGCGTGCACATGGGATGATCCCGGAAGACGTTTACAAGTTTCTATAGGTCTAGTTGCGGAACGTGGGGGAAAGCCTTTTTATGAACTTATTGCAGACGGTTTGGCGGCAAGCGGTCAAGCTATTCCGCACCAAGACATTTACGGGGTACGCATTACACGGAACATTGCTAATATCTTTAACCGTTTCGGTGTCGGCCGCGCCACGGCCATTTTGGACAACAACCAGAATCAGTATACGCAGAGTTTGCAAGTCAATCAGGACGTAACCATCAACGCCATAAGCCCGCAAAATTCTACATACACGCTATTTAAAGGCACGATTGAGGATTTTGCATTCAACCCGGCTGTGGGCAGGGATGAACTCACTTTGCGGCTCAGCGATCTTGCGCAAAAATTCCGTAACCGGATCAATGTTCCGCTTACTACGGATACCAGAGTTTCAAGCGCAACAGTTGACGTACTGAGTATTACCGGGTTTTCCGGCGCAACGGCGGATGTATCCGCAGAGTTAAACGATCCGGTCCCGTTCCAATATCTTGACGACAGGAAAGCCGGGGATAGCCTTTACGACTTGGTACAGGCAGCCGGGGCGTTCGCCTATATCAGTGGCGGGGGTGTGGCCGTTTTTGAGGATCGGAATTTTGATGCAGAGGCAACGATTGCGGCAAGCTTTACAACGTTCTTTTCCTATCGCGCCGGGCTATCGAAACGTAGGCTGATTAACAAGGCAACGATTGCCAGCGATCCCCGGCAGTTGGCGACAACCACGACAACGGTTGCATGGTTCGATCAGCAGACGGAGTTAACAAGCGGCGAAAGCCTCACGATATTCATGGATCATGTTGATCCGGACACACGCGAGAAAGATACTCCGGCCACAGCCTTTGTGACGCCGGTTGCCTCACAGGATTATCTGTTTACAACGCAAGAGTCCGCAGGTGGATCGGTTGTCAATGAAGCGTTAAGCCTACAGCTAACGCATTTCGCCCTGACAACGAAAGCGGTGATTACAAATAATTCACAGACAGGGTATCTCAATTACTTTGTACTCAGAGGAAAATCTATCAAGCGGCAGGCCGCGTTTTCTCGGAGTGAGGAAAGTTCGTCCAGTCAGAACACGTACGGTTTAGAGGAATTGGTTATCAACAATGACTTGGTTGTCAGCCCGCTTTTTGCGCAGACCTATGCGGAAGCCATGGTATCATTCTACAATGATCCGCCTCTGGAATTGCGCATGGCGGTACGTAATCAGTTCCCGGAGATTTACCAGACCGAACTGTTAAACACCGTGTACGTACAAAATAGTCAGACGGCTGTGGATAGTCTGTTTCTGGTCGTGGGGCTGGATCACGATATAGACTTTCGTAAAGGTCTGAGCCATACTTTGACATTGGATTTGGAATTGCGTATTGAGAAAGGTACGTTTCTGCGCTTGGGCGTGGGGCGTTTGGATGTAGACAGNNATTTTGATATGTACATTGACGTTGCAACGCTCAAAGTGATCCGTGACGAAACTTCCTATCGTACGATACAGGCCGCAAAGCTGGGATCGGCAATGCTGCAATTGGAGCAATTGAAAGCGGCCGTCAATCGCAGTATCGCTTTATCCGAACAGAAACAGAATGAAATTATTTTACATGCCTTGCGCGAAAAAGGGCTTGATCCGTCTAAGGAAGATTTCACTGTTGACGATCAGGGCCGTATCCTTCGGTTAGTGGACGGACAATATGTGCCTGTAGGGGGCGGCAATGGCGTATAGCTTTCAGACGTTCGTTTTCAATGAGGTTTTCACGTCCACAGCGGCCAATCAAATGGAAGTGAACGTACGTGACCATAAGCATGGGCAAAACAACGTTACGCCTTCCGGCCTGAATTTCAGTCAGACAAACAAGACCGCTTCCTACAGTATCAGTAGTTCATCCGACAACGGAGAATTATTCCGCTCCGGTGCGGGCAGTTCGGATATGGACTTGGATTTACCGGATGCCAGCACGGCAGGCGATACTTTTGCCGTACACGGATTAAACGACAATGACTTGCAGGCCGGGGAACCGGGGGTTGTCAACTTCGATCCGGCGGGTACGGATGAAATTACGCCGCAAGGTATAACCAATTGGCCGATTACACCGGGGGAAGTCGGGGGCATGATTAGTTCCAACGGCATTTGGTACCCATACGGATTTTCAGGACTGCATCCTATTGGGACCGTCAGTGTGAGCGGTGCCGGTAATTTATTCATTATACCGAAAGGATGGGCCGTCTTTCTGGCGTTTTTCGAGGAAATATCCGGGTCCGGAGCAACGGCCGCGATTGTCATGGATACGCGGATCAGTGGCGGAAGTTTTCATACTACGGACAGTCTGGACCTTGGCACGGCCCCCAACGGCAGCGGGTACCGCGCGGCCGTGATGCTATTCAATCTGGACAAACCGCATGGACAGGCAACGCCTGTGGCAACCCTGATCGGGGGCAAGGATAACGGCGGGGTACTTACAGCGGCCACGGAGGAATGCGGCGCGGACAGTGCAACGGAAGTTGACGCCATACGGGTACGGGCAACAACCAATTCATTGGCAGCACAAGGACGGATTGTCGTATTCGGCGTTTGCCGCAGGATTGTAAACTGATGGCCTATTCATTTCAAACATTCACCAATAGCCAAGTGTTTACCGAAGGGCAGGCTAACCAGATTGAGGTTAACATCCGTGACCACGTACACGGACAAAATAGCGTTGCGCCGGTCCATCTGAATTGGACGCAGCAAAACAAGACAAGCACATTTGATGTAGTCGCGGCGATGAATGGGCAATTCATCCGTGCGGGAACGTCTCAGACTTCCAATATGGTAGCCCGGCTATTGGACGTAGCATCCGCCGGGGAAAGCTTTGCATTCGGTGTACTGAATGATAATGATCTGAGTTTGGGGGTAGGCTCACAGGGCGCAACAGGGGTTGTGTTGGTTAGTTCGTCTACTGCACAGCCTATGACAAAAGCCGGTTTCCGGGACTGGCCGGTCACGCCGGGGGAGGCCGGATATTTTATCCAGTCAAGCGGGGCATGGTATCCCTACGGCTTTTCGGGCTTGCATCCTGTAGGGCGGGATCGGTTAGACGGCTCACTTGGGGCCGATCTTACCGTTAATATATCGTCAGGGTACGACGCTTATTTGATCCTTGTGGAAGACGCGGAGACGCCAAAGAGCCAGCTTCCTTTACATCTCCGTACACGGCGTAGCGGTGTCAGTTCCGGATCGTATGATGATGAATTTTTAGACTTGGGGGATGCACCGTCGGGGGGTGTCTATTCCACACATTGTGCCATGCTGTTCAATGTCGCAAAACAGGACGGCGCGGATAATCCGTTTGCGGTTCTTTTCTGCGGATATGATGGGGGCACGCCTACTATTGAAACGCCGTTAGTAACGGCGCTTGTAGGTTCGGCCGATACTGCGCCGGTTGCTGAGGTTGTTGTGCAAGTCAGCGGGGGGAACGGCCTTGCGACAGGTACTTTGAGCGTATACGGACTAAGGAGATTTGTAACATGATTGAGGTTCCCTTAAAATCCCGGAATGGCGATATCGGCATTACAGGCAAGGGTGCCACACGCGGCGAAGCCTTGGCGGATGGCGTCAACAGGGCTGCGGCAAAAAATCTCAGCTTGGTGGGTGTGGACTTGTCCGGACTGGACCGCAGACATTTGCAGTGTAAGGACCATCTTGTACTGGTCGGAGCCAATCTCGTTGATGCGCAGTGGACGGACGATCTTGTATTAATCCGTAACCCTATCATTATCGGCATTCCGAAGTATTGGCCGGTGTTCATTCTGTATACAGATAAGGGGACATACCTGCAATTGGGGTGCGAAATACATTCCCTTGAAACCTGGGAGGATATTTACGATAATGACAAACGGCCGATATCATCCAAGGTGGGCAAGGAGGAAGCGCGCCGGATGCGGGACTTTTTCGAGAAATATGCACCATGGTTTTTCGCCGGGTGTCATCTGTAAACGGAGATTATGTTATGGAAACCAAGCCTAAATGGTTCCTGCAATCCAAGACCATTCTTGGGATTATCGTTATGCTGATCCCTTCCATTGCCAGCCTGTTCGGGGCAACCGTCCCGGCTGATGACGTGCAGACCTTGCGGGNNGCGGGACGGTATGCTGAAACTTGCCGAAGCGGCCATGACGGTTTCCGGCGCTGGGTTAGCAGTGTACGGACGGTTTAAGGCCAAACGGCCGATTTCAGTGGACGGCGAGGAATGAGCCTGGTTATTTCCGCATTGGGGGCAGTCGGTTTGATTGCCCTCTTTGCATTCCTCTTTGCACGGAGCGAACGGAAAAGGGGTGTAGCAAATGAACGCATGGAAGCCGCGCAAGAGGACGGCCGCAGAGATGCAGCGGCGGGCGCTGCGCAACGGGATGTTGATAGGCTTGATGATCGCGGCGTCCGTAACAGGTTGCGTGACCATATCCGGGAATGAGTGTCAACGCTGGCAGCCAATTACTCTGACTGCGGATGAGGTCGAAACGATCAGTATAGAAACCGCCCGGCAGATTTTGGCGCACAATGAAAAATGGGCGCGGGTGTGCGCAAAAGAAAACCCCGCCGGTTAGGGCGGGGCAAGGTGTATTCGGGAGGAAACGCCCAAAGGGAGGGCCAGCACAATCTAGGGGTTATGCTAGAGCCTGTCAAGGCCGCTAAATCCGGGCCGTGTGCGAGCGTTTCGGGTGCGCCGGGCATGGTAGGCCGCTAGAAAATTTCGCTTATGTACGGGCTTCTGTGCGCCATATAGAGCCATGCTAATCAACAGTTGTCCTCTTCCACCCATTGCGCGTTTTACGTAGTACCCGCCATTTCGCATAGGGCCAAGCCTCTTGGCCGGATTCAAGGCGCTTGCGCGCAAGGCAGGCGGTAGGTACTGCCCGATACCAATCCGCCCATCTCACGCCCGTATAAAGCTGTATACGGAATAATCCGGGTTTGCGCTTTCTCACGGCAACTACTCCATACCCGTTTGCTGATTATGCGACAAGCATTCCGCCGATATTAGCGGCCATGCCGGTTTTACAGTGACCACACATAAGCTTGGCACCGGGCTTTGCCCATGCGTTCTGGTCACAGTCTGGACAGGTGTATTTTGTTTTGCTTTCCCGCTTTTTCCTAGCGGTTTTTTTGTCGCCCTCTTTCGCCTCGTAGGGCAGCTTAAAGCCGGATTTAATCAGTGCACGGCATGATTTTTGAAACTTGCCGCCCTTTTTCACATAGTGCGTGACGCGGTTCCCGGTCATCTTGCCGCCCGGCTTGCCTGTGTTCGAGGGGATCAGACCTACCGCTTGCATCATTTCCGCCCATTCGCGGTTATGGTATCCGCCCCTGGACGGTTCCCCAAAAACCTGTTGCTCTAGGTGGCACATTTCATGGACAAGGGTTGACAAGATGCTTTCATTTGTTCGATCACGGAACGTTTGCGGATTGAGGGCGATTTCATGGGCCGTCTNNCGCCCCGCTTGCGGTGCAGTACGATCACACATGGGGGCAGCTTGTCATTGAACAGTGTACGGTTGAAATGCCGGTAGGCTTTCATGAGATTGTCGTAAGTGACTTTTGACGGTTGACTGCACATGATGGCTACTCCGTGTACTGATCTACCACTCAGGCTTTGCGCCCCTCATTTGCCAAATTGTTTTGTGTATTGATCTTTGTACATAGCAGAGGCATAATCCCCAATCATATCATGTTCAACATAGCACCATATATTACGGTCCTCGTCGACCCACTTTGTAATTGCCATTTTTTGCCCAAAATCGTCTTCCCATTCATGAATAGTAGGTTGGCAACCTCTTTGAAAGGTTTCCGCTGCTTTAANNCTACCTTAATTCAAGGTTCCGTTCGTATACGAACAGACCGGGTGCTCATGGCGCTTGCCCTCTACACGGTCTATATAGACTACAAAGAACGTTTCGCCCTTTTGTGAGTGGTTTTTGGCGGTCTCTTCTGCCAGCTTCCGAGTACATGAAGGGGCTCCTACATACTCGCCTTTGGAGTTCTGGGCCTGGTATCCGAATTTATCAAACATCTGTTTCCTCCCTGTTTACACGCCCAACTTAGTGATCCCTAACCCCCATGTCAAGATCGTACGATACAAAAATTTGATAAAGAAAAAGGCGCACTTAGTGCGCCAATCTCTTAATGTACTGCGCAGCGTGCACATTGTGCGCAACGTGGCAGTGATCGCGGGCGGGATACCGGGCAATGATCGCGTCCGGATATCCCCGGCTGATATAGTCCCGCGCTGTCCGCTCGCACAGTTCCAGAGTGCTGGGAACGCCGCAGATATCCTCAAAATGCACAACCCGCTTGTATCCGGGGCCGTCCACACCCTCAACCCAAACTCCTAGAAAATCGGCCATGAGAAAACCTCCCTTGTTGGCGTTGACCATGCTTCCAATTTAGGGATTGCTAACCCGTTTGTCAATCGTACGATAAAAAATTTTTTAGGGGCTTGACTTAGGGATTGGCAACCCTTAGATTGAGGGTGACAGACAGGGAGGAAACGGACATGAAGCGCGGCAGCTACAATTCTCTGACTTTTGAGGAAATGCAAGAGTATCACCGGGAACAAGGCACCGAGATTGATACGGATGCTTTCTGGATCGAACAAGAGGCTCGTGAAGAAGCATACGAACGGGGCTACGGGCCGGAATGGGACTAAGGGGGAGCGGGGTTAATCCCCGCCTTCTTTCAGTATAGGGAGGAAATGGACATGGGTTATCGGATCAAAAACACAAAAACAGGCCAGCTAGGGCGCACGATTTATCCCACACTAGGCACAGCCCGCGCAAGTGCGAGGGACCATACCTCAGTGCATGGCGTCAAGTGCATAGCAGTCCGGGAAAATGGTCAATCCGTCCGTGGGCCGAACAGGCCTAGAGATACTTTCGCCGCTCATGTCAGTCTGTGGAATGGAAAGTCAGTATAAGGAGTAACCGTTATGGCTAAAGACTTTACCACTGCAAAGCGCGGTATGGTTGCTGTGGTTGAGCAAGTGCACAGTTATACCGGCGCGGGCTTCAAACGTGAAACATGGTCGGATTACACGATAGTTCGTGTAACGAACATTTTTCGTGATGGCCACGTCAAGCGGGCGGAAAGTTTCACAGGTACGGCATTTGAGTCTTGGAAACCCGGATGGGGTAATTGGACTAGGTTATGGGTTATTAATAATGTTCAATGGGCGGATATTGAACCGGCCCTGAAAAAACGCCGGGGCGGGGGCACGTTTAATGATTTTGATTCGTGCAAAGAGTGGTTGCGTAAGTACAAGAGGTAACAGTTATGGCAAACGATCAACATTGCCTTATGAACCGCAAGCCGTACCGGGACAAGTACGAGAAAGTACGTGCACGGAAAAAAGCGCGGAAGTGCAAAGACGGTGCCTATAGATGCACCTTGCCCACGCAACGGCACGCTAACTGTCCGTGTGGGGACAAATACTCGCCGGGAAACCATTGCTTTGCGCGCAAAACACGGGAGAAAGAAAAAGGGCTTGAAGACTCCTAGCGGCTGTGGCAGGGTTTAAACATGCCCGATCCCGGCAGGCTTGAAGAAACCGGGGGCCGATAGTGGCGCAATTCAACCGAGTTAACCGAGGGAGGCTGACATGCGGTAATTAGTTCGTGCAAAGACTCAACCCACAGTAGGGCGCGTTAGGCATCCTCCTTTGCTAACGCGCCCTTTTCTTTAGATCGTTAAACAGCCGGGCCAATCCCTCTTTTCTTTTCAGTACACGGAGTATTTTTCCTTCGATTGACGCCCTAGCGTATAAGTGGTAATACGTTACCTTATTCAACTGTCCATGTCGGTGCAAGCGGTCCCGTGCTTGCCGGTAGGCCGGATAGCTGTAATTGAGGCTGTAGAACATGGCCGCAGACGCTCTATATAGCTCACAGCCTTCGCCACACGCGCTTTCCTGTCCTATCAGGGTGTCGTATACCCCCGCCTGAAACGCGCGCCACCGGGCTTCCTTGGGCGTCCTGCCATTAATCACCTGATACGCGCGGCCGGTCTGTTTCACAACCTCTTGTATAGCGTCAAGATCGGGATTGGACAGATAGAAAATCACAATTGGTTCATCCGCAGGCCGATCAATCAGCCAATCGCGCAGGGCATCCTTTTTGGCTGTATGTACACGGACTAAATTATCATCATCGTCCCGGACATAACCGCCCGATATCTGCGCAAGCCGGAGTTTTTGAGTAATCGCCCAAGGGGTTGATATGACCATATCATCCGCCCAATGAATCATATGCCGTTCGATATCCTGATAAACTCTGCGGGCTGTGGCCGGTATCTCGAAAGGGATATACTGATAAACCTCTGGGGGCAGATCAAGTGCATCTTCCTTGGCAATCCGGTAGGCAATCCGGTAGGCTTTGCGGCGCATGGTTTTGCGCTTGCTGGGTAAGGGCACCCATTCCTTGCCCAAGTACCCTGTCTGCGCTGCGAAGCGGGCGGCNNGGGCGGCGAACGCTTTCCAATTATCTCCGAATACGGACGGATCAAGAAAGCGGTAGAGCCCGAATAAATCCAGTTCATTGGAGCGCAAGGGTGTGCCTGTGAGGGCCTGCCGGTGCCGGGCATCTTCTCCGATCTTGGCGATCCGTACGGACTGTAAGGAACCACGGGCGCACAACCGGTGTGCCTCATCTACAATTACGGCATCAAACCGGCCGCGCAAGGCTTGCCAATAAATCCGTGCACTGTCTATTGTAACCAGCAAAAAGCGGATGCGTTTCAGGTGGGCTTTGTCGAAGAAAAAAGGAATGTCCGTTGTAACGTACGATCTAATTTCCAGATGCTCTTTAATCTGCCCACGCCATACCCCTATGCAAATACTCGGGCAGATAACCAAAACCGTTCGTATGCGGCGGCGTGGCTGTAGTAGAATGTCCAGGGCGGTAATTGTTTTCCCCGTGCCGGGGTCCATGAACAGCCCATAGTAGTCATGTTTTTTTGCGCGCCTTGCGGCGCTTAGTTGGTACGTGTACAAATCGTTTTTCAACTTTCCGGATGTGCTGCCGGATCGCCTCGATTGCTTCCGCCGCGTCATGTGTGCATATCCCTAGACCGCCCGCCTGATTTATTTGGTATAGAAACCTTTCTTGCAAAGGTTCAGGCTTCCCTTTGGCGTCCCGCTTCCACTCAATTGCGACGTACAGCCCATATGGAGCAATACAGATCAGGGTATCTGCTACCCCATTCTCACTAAACATGTTGCCATGGTATTTGACCGGGCGGGAGCCGGGGAACGCGGCGAGAATTTTTGCCATTTCCCGTTTGCGTGTCTGTGTTTCACGTGCCGACAATGTAGGCTCCGGCGTATTTTGTTCCGCGTACGAATGGTTGAATAGGGTAATGATATCCAAATTCTTCCAGGGCGCGCGCTTCATGGCATTGCCAGTTAGGGTACAGGCTTTCATTTGTCCACGGCCGCAGTTCATCGCAGATAATGATTGCACCGGGTGCGAGAAACGGTCCTAAATAAGCTAGAACCGTTCGTGTACTGCTATATAGATCGCAGTCGATATGGGCCAAGGCTACCTTTTGCCAATTGAAATTAGGCAGGGTATCCTTAAACTCCCCTATGACAATCTCCGCTCCCGGAATATTTGGCACCGGACAGGCAAAAGTACCTTTGGGGNNTGCCTGTATCCGCAAGCCATTGGAACATGGGCACCTTATCCCCGATCACAGGACAGCTATAGAAAAAGACAGTATGGGACATATTTTCACCTATGAAAAAGGAGGGGGCTTGCGCCCCCAAGCCTCATTCTTCCAACAAGCCTTCCTCGTCCAGCTTTTCGGCGACTTCGTCCCTGAGTTGGACAAGTCCCTTTTTGCCTTTGTACGCGCTATCATCCGCGTCAAAATCAAGTTCGTATTCTTCGATCAGGTCACTGAGGGCTTTGCGTGTCATCTTTTCTACGCGGTCCCGTGCAACGGGCTCCAATTCCTCACTTTCGCCGCGTTGTTCGGCCACAGCCTCTTTGATTGCCTTGCGGAACTTTTTGAGGGCTGCCGCGCCTTTGCGGGGCGGCGTGATGCCCAATTCGCCTTCCTCGTTCAAGGCTTTCAATTCGTCCGCGTCCATATCATCAATTTCGTCATCCGTAGGCCAATCGTCCGTTTCTTCTTCTTCTTCTTCTTCTTCTTCCTCGCCTTCGCGCAGTTCGGCCAAGGCATCATTCACGGCCTTGCGTTTTTGTTTGAGAGTTTTGTAGTCTGACAGTTCGATATCAAGGCCGTGATCGTCAACGACTTCCTTTAATTCCTTTGCGGAATATCCCTGCACTTCATCCGCGTCCGGAATTTCCAGTTCTTCTTCCTCGCCTTCCTCGCCTTCAAGGCGCACAACATCGTTGGTCATACGGCCCTGATATTCTCTTTCGAGAACTTCCGCCGTCCCGGTCCAGCCGATAACCTCTTTACACAGTTTGTGTGCGTCGGAAATTGTCGGGTCCTTGGAAGGAATTTCGATCCCGTGGGCTTCCATGTGATCGCGCAGCATGCCCAAGGCGGCTTCTGACGTACTTGTCACCTTACTGACGGTTTTCCCCTTGCGCTTGCCCTCGGTAATCGTATATTCCCAAATGAACAGATCACCGCTTTGCGCGGCCATACGCTTTACGTCGGTTAGTTCGAGTGCGTATTTTCCGGCGGGCTGTGCGGCGAAGCTTTGGGCGTCTTTCAGATTGAGACGGGGGGTGCGTGTACGTGCCATTACTCTTGTCTCCTATGGCGTCCCATGAGTTTGTCAAAGTCCGGATCAACGATAAAGTGGGGAAACTCCCTCCCTTTGTCCGTCCGGACTTTGGTTGTGACCAAGGCGGAACGGCCCAAACGCAAGGCAAATTCTTCACGCCTCGGTTTTATTCGTATACGTCCCTTTTTCTTTTTACGGGGTACACGAATAATCATTTGCCCGATATAGTCAACGGCCGCGTCCGCATAGTCCCGGATTGCCGGGGGCAGGCGCGGGCCGATTTCGGGCTGTATCGTTTCGGTGTATTCGGTCCCGGTGTCAGGATCGAAAAGAGTTTCTTCGCTGGCGTCATCATAACGCTGTTGCGCGATGAAAACAATATGGCAGCTTTCCATTAAAATTTCGCGTATGTCGCCAACCCAATTATTGATATTTGTACTGACGTCTCCATGCATTCGCAATGTCATGT
>JABAOG010028440.1_pt1 | contig 13689 bp, 13 predicted proteins | sample 7062131 | NCBI WGS metagenome assembly JABAOG01 (sample SAMN14538629, study PRJNA623070) | marine sediment metagenome | biome: marine biome [ENVO:00000428]; feature: marine pelagic biome [ENVO:01000023]; material: deep marine sediment [ENVO:00002113] | place: India: Arabian Sea | collected... | reverse complement strand
CGCCGGGGTCGGCGCCTTCGTTGTAACCGGCGTTGTAGAGCAGAATCTGCACCGGCTCGGCACCACGCCAGAGGCTGGCGGCCAGCTCACGAAATGAGGGCACCACCCAGTCCTCCTTGCGCAGCGCAGCCACCGCACCGACTTGTGAAGCCTCCTGCCCGCTTACCGGGGCGAAGGTGCCAAGGCGTCCCTGGCGTTGCAGCTTGAGCTGGAACTCATCGAAACGCCGGGCCAGGAGCATGGTGCGGTAAAACCGTTTGAGCGTGTCGTCATCCAGCTCAGGCTCCAGTTCCTGATCGAGCTGACCATCCGAATCGAGAATGGAGAGGTATTCGACCCGGTATTGCGGTTCGAGTTGTTCCCGCGGCATGGTGACTCCTTTCCCGCAAATTGCAGACAAGGTGACCGGTGGCTGCGGGTCGCATCGGAGTGCGAAAGGCTGGTGTTTAAATGGAGTCTAGAACACGGCTAGTGCATGTCAAAAGGCCAGCGGGCTGGGGAAAAAGGCGCGTGTTGCGCAACCGGTTAAGCCGTCATATTTCAGTAATTAAGGTCTCCTACAATAGCGGATCGCTGTCACATGGAGGTAAATGTCACTGAGTGAAACAGGTCATTTGCGCCCTGGCAGTAGTGGTTGTCGAACCGGGCTCCGTACTCGATAAGCGGAAAAAAATAGTATCAGACACATATTTATCTCAGCCCTGACATAAGTTTACATACCAGACCGATAAAGTAGGGTATTTGCTACTTTCTGCACTACCCCGCAGCACTAGACTTGCGATCCCCGCTGGCAGCAGTCAGGCGACGGGATGGAGAGCCTTATTCCCTGAAACGACCGTGATGCAGTTGTGAATATCACACACTGGAGGTTTGTTATGTCCAACAATAGCGATGACGAGTTTAAATTGTCTCTAACCCGGCGACAGGTGTTGCAGCTGGGCGCCATAGGCGGCACCAGTTTGTTGCTGCCGATGGGGCTTGGCAGTCGATTGGCCTACGCCAGGCCGGACCTTACACTGCGCAAGTTTATCGATGCTCTGCCGATACCCCGTACGTTCGACACCAGTAGCGGAAGCATTGCTGTCGCCATGAAGCAGATCAGGCAGCAGGTGCACAGTGATATCGGCCCGATAACCAAGGTTTGGGCCTATGGCAATGATGATGTCGGCTACGGTTCGCCGGGGCCGAATTTCGACGTGATGAGCGGCGTCCCGGTGGATGTGACCTGGCATAACATGTTGTCTACGGATCCCGCGGCTCCGCATCTACTCGATGTCGATCCTTCCGTTCTTGCCGCCCTGCACGGTGCGACCGACAATCGTAAGGCCGTGGTGCATCTGCACGGTGGCAAGCAGCTCTCGCAACTGGCTGATGGTTTTCCGGAGGATACAATCCTGCCGACAGAGTCAGTTACCTACCACTACCCCAACGCCCAGGAGGCGGCCAACCTGTGGTATCACGATCATTCCGTCGGCAATACCCGACTCAATGTAATGGCGGGGCTGGCCGGGTTTTATCTGGTGCGGGATGCCAATGAGGCTTCGCTCAACCTCCCCAGCGGAGACTATGAGATCCCGTTGGCGATCCAGGACCGTCGCATCAGTGAAAGCGGGCAGCTCAAGTACGACCGGCTGTTCGATGACAGCTTTTTCGGCGGCGTGCCGGTACTCAACGGTGTTGCCTATCCCTATCTGCAGGTGGAGCGGCGCAAATACCGTTTCCGTCTGTTAAACGGTTCCAATACGCGCAGTTACACCCTGCATATCGGCAACAGTCGCGAGACACCGGAGTCCGGCGTAATGGTGCAGATAGGGACAGACAGCGGCTTGATGGATGCGCCCCTTCCGCTTAACCAGATCACCCTGACCCCGGGTGAGCGTGCCGATGTGATCATCGATTTTTCCAAATTCGCCGTGGGCGATGAGCCGGTGCTGTTCAACAGCCGGCCCTCGATGCCGATGGAGGAGAAGGACGAGTATCCGATCTCGGAGCTGATGCAATTCCGCGTCTATCCGCTGATGAGCACTGATACACCGGATATCCCGGCGAACCTGCGACCGCTGCTCGGGCCTGCCATGCCGTTGTCCGAGAGCGATGCGGACAGGCGGGTGCGCTATTTTAAGTTGGAGGATTATCCCGATCCAGTTAGCGGCGACAGCAAATGGTTGATCAACCGTACCGGTTTTTACGAGGATGTGGTGGAGTTCGAGGCGGGCCATGACCCTGAGGTCACCGTTAACGATGGTGACGTGGAGATCTGGGAGTGGGTGAACAAGTCATCGATGGTCCACCCGATGCACATTCACCTCGTCTCCTTCCAGGTGCTCAGCCGGCGGCAAAAAATCGATGGCAACTGGGTCGATGTCGGTGTGGATGCCAGTGAGATGGGACCGAAGGACACGGTGCGCGTCGGGCCGAAGGAGAGGGTGCGCGTTATCGCCCGGTTTAACGCGGCGGCAGGCGGAGTCGGCGATGAGCTGTTCCCGTTCCACTGCCACATCCTCGAGCATGAGGATCACGATATGATGCGGGCGTTTAAGCTTAAGCGCGGTTGAGGTATGACGCAGTCCGGGTGGCCAGGATGCCACCCGGGATTCCGGGAAAATAGGTCTAAATGCTCCCGGAATTGCACACTCATCGAATAACAGATTTCCGATCTCGACGTCTATTATCCAGCCCCCCTCGCGCAACGGTGGAGCGTGCTCTCCTTCTGACTGTCGTCCTTAAACAAGAAGCACTGCCGCTTCGGGTTGGATATTGCCTTGTCTCGGGCTAAATGGGGTGCCTCCTGTTTCTGCCGCTGCGCTGCGTGTACCTGCGCTCATGTGAACATTTTCCCTGTAGGCTTAACGGCCACATGCCTGCGACCATCGACCTGATTTCAAGGACTTACACAGCACCGGGCTATGTAAGTATGCGTTCACACTGCAAACCTTGGAGACCATTCCTACTCGGGTTATGATTAGGCAACAATACGATGGAGATAAGATAATGAGCATAAGGAATTTTTTGGCTGTTTTCTCAGTCTTGGTTCTGTTGGCCGGGTGTTCAGGGAAGACCGTGGTGGAAAGCGATCTGGGTCTTGATGATGCGCCGGATTGGGTTAACGAAGGCTCCCAGGCCTTGAATGACCGCGATGGACGGCTGTTCCACGGCGTCGGGCAGGCGCCAAACATGGGCGATCCTTCTCTTCAGATTTCAGTAGCCGATAACCGGGCGCGGGCCGAGATTGCCCGGGTGGTCAGTACTTATGTGGACTATGCCGCCAATGACTATCTTGCCTCGTCGGCAGTGGACAATGATCGGGAAACCGCCCAGTCGGTCTCCCAGCAACTCAAAAACAGCACCCGGGCGAATTTGAGCGGCGCTCGCATTATCGCGCACTGGAAGGACGAGAAGAGCAAAATTGTCTATTCCCTGGCAGAACTCGACATGAAGCAGATCAAAAAGACGGTGGCGGCAGCTGAGGATATGAATGAGAGCGTCAAACGCTATCTCGACACCAATGCCGACAATATTTTCGATCGCCTAGCCCAGGAGAAGAAGTGATGAGAGGATTTTCTATCCGCACAGCCCTCTTCCTGCTTGTTGTGGTGAGCCTGAGTGCCTGCGCCCCCAAGGTCAGCCGCGTCGATTCCGATGAGGTCCGGGATCTGAGCGGCGCCTGGAACGACACCGATTCACGCCTGGTGTCCGAAGAGATGATCGGCGGGATGCTTGAGGGCGGCTGGCTGATGAGACACCAGCGCGAGCATCGCAAGACACCGGCAGTGATCGTGGGTACGGTACGCAATCTCAGCCACGAACACATTAACGTCAAGACCTTTGTCGCCGATATCGAGCGGGCGATGATCAATTCGGGGCGGATGGATTTCGTGGCGTCGAAGGAGGAGCGCGGCGAGATTCGTGAGGAGCGCGAGGATCAGGATACCAACGCCAGTGAGGCCACCCGCAAGGAGATGGGACAGGAGCTGGGTGCGGATTATATGCTGAGCGGTTCCATTAATACGATTTTCGACGGTGGTGATGGCGAGATGGTTCGCTATTACCAGATCGATTTGAACCTGATCAGTCTGGTCGACAACCGCAAGGTTTGGGTCGGACAGAAGAAAATCAAAAAGATTGTAGATAAAAGCGCACTTCGGTTCTGATTGCACGGCATAGCCACGGATGATGTTGTCGTACCAGTTAAGGAGCATCCTTTGCGCAGTTGCCGTGATCGCCCCTATGCTGTCCGGGTGCAGCACCTACAGCCAGGTGATCAAGGACGTTGAGTCCGACCTGGCTGCAGGCAACACCGATTCGGCTTTGGCAACGCTGGAGAAGGCCGATGTTTCGGAGGCCGACAAAACCCTCTACCTTCTCGACATGGCAATGCTGCGGCGCCTGAGTGGGGATTTTCAGGGCAGCAATGCGGCGTTTGAGGAGGCTAAAGCGCGAATTGAGGCACTGACCGCTTCCAGTGTTTCGGAAACCACCGGGTCCTTTGTGCTTAACGACGGCATGTTCGCAGCTACACGGGTGAGCCCTTCGAGCAAGCCCTGCTGCATGCCTATGCCGCCCTGAATTATCTGGAGTTGGACGATCTGCTGGCGGCGCGGGTCGAGGCATTGCAGGTGGATCTGCGGCTCAAGGCACAGGCGGAGGATGACGATGATCCGATGGCGCAGGATGCCTTTGCCCGTTACCTGGCTGGCCTGGTCTATGAGCAAAGGGGAGAGCTGAGCGATGCACTGATCTCCTATCGCAAGGCCTGGGAAATTTACCAGGCACATGGGGAACGATATGCGGTGAAGGTCCCCTCTTTTTTGCAGCAGGATTTGCTGCGCTTGACGGCGGAACTGGGGATCGAGGATGANNGCAGGATTTGCTGCGTTTGACGGCGGAGCTGGGGATAGATGATGAGCACCAGCGACTCCTGGAGACCTTTGAACAGGATAGTTGGCCCGCCAGCAGCGATTACCAGGAAAACGGTGAACTCATCTTTTTGTTGCACAACGGTCTGGCGCCCAAAAAAGAGGAGCGGATCAGCGTGATCTATCCACCTGTCGCCGCACGGATTGTTTCCGTCGCACTGCCCACGTATCAGTTGCGCCCTTCAGGCGTTGCCCGCGCACGATTCCGGCTCGGTGAACAAACGGCGAACACGGAAACAGTGGAAAATATCAATGCCATCGCCCTGGAAACCCTGGAGTCACAAATGCCCGGGATCACGGCGCGAGCAGTCGTCCGTGCCATGGCCAAGTACAAGCTTTCAGACGAGGCGGGCAGGAACAATGTGCTGGCCGGGCTTGCGACGAATATTGCCGGTTTTCTGAGCGAACGCGCGGACACCCGCAGCTGGAATACCTTGCCGGGCGAGATCCAGATGGGTCGGCTGCTTGCCCCTCCCGGACAGTACCACCTGCGGGTCGAGCTGCTGTCGGCGGAGGGCACTCCGCTACAGGAGCGTGAGTTCGACGTCACCCTGGAAAAGGGGAAAAAAGAGATTGTGTCTTATCACTGGATTCCTCCAAAGTGAAGGAAGGAGAAGCTGGATGAAAAAACTAATGGTGGTCACCACCGTACTGACCGCGCTACTTGTCACCGGCTGTGCAAGCAAGCCGACCGAGCCCGACTGGCTTGACGGCTCCAGCGAAAAATATCCACAGGCCCGTTACCTTTCAGGGCTGGGGCAGGCCGACTCTGCAGCGGTGGCGAGAGACCGGGCGAGGGCCGACCTGGCGAAAATATTCGAGGTCAGGATTGCGGAGGCCTCACAGGACAGTACCAGTGCGATACGTCGCAGCGGCGGTCAGGGCGGATTGGAGCAGACAACAGAATCCAGTTATCAACGGCAGATCGACATTCAGGCGGAACAGGTATTGGTGGGTGTAAAAGTTGCCGAGCTCTGGCGCGACGAGACCGGACAACATCATGCCTTTGCCGTGCTGGACAGATTCAAGGCGGCAGAGCGGCTGCGCAGAGAAATTTCAGAACTGGACACCGTGACTGAGCGGGCCGTTGCCGCTGCACGCTCGGGTGATGATCTGTTGCAACGGATCGATGCTGCTGCAAAGGCTGCCGAGGCGCACCGTGCCAGGGATCGCGTGCAGCGCTACCTTCAGGTCGTCGATATCACCGGGCAGGGGATCCCTTCACGTTTTGTGACCGCGCGTTTACAGTCCGATTATGAGCAACTGGCCCGCCGGCTGCGGGTCAATACCTCAGCCGAGGAAGATCCGTTGGGGGATCTGTCGACTCTGCTTAGCGGTGGCGTGAGTGAAGCCGGTTTCAGCAATGCGCCAGGCGCTGACGCTAATTACTCGCTCATCGGATCGCTCAAGCTGGATGAAAGCCGTATCGATGGGTGGTATTGGGCCAAGGGGATACTGGAACTCAAGCTGGTCGACAAATCCGGTCATGTGCGGCATGTGAACCACTGGCCGGTGAAAGCATCAGCAAAGCAGGCCGGTGTAGCGCGTCAGCGGCTGTCAGGAAAAATCCAGCAGATGCTGAGTGAGAAGTTGAGAGCAGCGTTGCTGGAACAATAGGCGGTTGCGTTGAGTGGGAGCCGGGTCAATTTTCGGAAGCCGATCAAGCCAGTCGGTCTCCATTATCAGTACGTAGATTTGATCGACCACACCCAATTGTCCCGGGCATTTCCCGGGACAGATGTATTTTCAGGTTTCACCTTTAAGCCGAATAGTAAAATCAGAGCAAAAGTTCCCTAAACCAGCATCTCATAAGCGCACACGCCCATCGTAGGCTTCTATAAGCTGTAAACAAACATGGAGGTAGCCCCTTGCGAATTATCGCCGCTGTATTTCTCTTTGCTTTGACCGGCTCAAATGCACTCGCACAGGNNGGGTGCTTCCGAGCGGAAAGGCAACATTATTCTGGCGTGCGGTATAGCGACAGACGGCGATGAGGATGTGGCACGCAAGTCGGCGTTAACCCATGCATTCGATGAACTGGACCTGGTGTGTGATCGCTCAGCCGATTGCCGAAAATATGAACTCAACATTGAACCGCAGCGTAATGAGTGCATATCGGAAGGTGGCGCATACAAATGTTACCGGGCGATATTGGCCACTATCACCAACAAACGACGCAAGGAAGAATTCCACAAGGGAGTCACACTGCAGCCAAAGATGACTGCACTGGAGCAGATTCTTGACATCAATCTTGAGCTGGCGCGATTGACGAGCGAGGACTCTAACGAGAATGATTCAACAGATTTGGAGGCAGTCGAGGGCTGTGGTGCCGATACCACTCATCTGGATAGAGCGCTGGCCGACCTCGCCACTTCTGAGAAACAGGATGCGATGGCTAAAGCGGCGATCGAAATCCCGATTGAGGGTGATTGTTGGGCGAACCACTTTCGTGTGTTGAATCTCCTAAGACAATACCAACTGACAATTGATCGCTATGACGAATTTTTGCTGCAAACCATTGTCAAAACACAGACCGCCGGTCATGAAAATCGGCTCTCGGATATCCTCTACTATTACAACGCTCTCGGTGCAGCCGGTGAGAAGTGGCCGAAAATTCTCGACGGACTGAAGCGGTCCAACATACTCACCCATGATCTACTGTATCGGGCCATCGGGCGGGATTTCCATAACCGGGTGCCCCGGGAAGAACAGCTGCAACGATTCAAACAGTTGCTGGAAGCGGCTGTTGCAGGAGAGCTTGGCCGCCCGGTTCCTCTGAAATTCGACAAGGTCTTTGTTCATCTGCTGCAGGCGGCGAACCCAACCCAAAACAGTCGTTATAGTTGGCTGGTCGTTGAGGCATGCGAGCGCCACTTCAATCAACTGTCCGGTGAAACGGATGACTTCAGTGAAATCCATCGGGTCCTGTTTTCCGCCTATAAATACGCCGAAACCGACGAGGAGCGAAGGTCGGCGATTAAATGGATCGCCGCCAATGTCAATCGTACCGGTGCCAGCGTAGAGATGGGAACGACGCTGGTAGAGATGGTCACCTGGTTCCAAAAGGAAATGAAAGAACTGGATGATGAAAGAAGTGCAGACCGTGCCAGCATCGAGCGTTACCGGAATGACCTTGCTGAATTCAAACGACTGTCCAAGGGGAATCTGGAAGTGTCTCTCGGTATGCTTCCGGACGGCTATGACCCTGAACGACGGGTTGCCTTCTGCATGGAGAACGGCATCGACTGTGCCAGCATCATGCCCGACGTGGATAAGCTGCGCCGCCGCCTGAACAGTCGGCATGAGAAAAAACGGATCGCGGCGCTGAAGGTGATCGCTCGCTCCCCGGTAGTCGGGAAGCGGCTGGAAGGCGAGATCATAGAGATGATGCTCAATTACTATCCTCCCGGACGCGGCTATGAAAACAGGCAAACAAAGACGGCGATCGATGCACTGATGGCGATTCCCACCGAAGATCCCCGTGTACTGGATTTCATCCTGGAACGGTTATTGAAATGGGAAGTGGACAATGTGCGTATCGCCAGGGGGATAGGTCCTCGGTTGCTTGGTCGCGTAATGGCCGTGGTGTCTGATCGGAATTACAGCAATCACCAGCGCAGGACTGCCGTATTGTTTCTCGGCCTCGTGGGTCCCGCAGCAAGGGAAGCCGTCCCTCTGCTCAAGGCCGAGCGCGAGAAGGACGATAACGATATGCACATTAAACAGGAATTGAGAAAGAGCCTGCTCGCGATAGAGGGTTAAAAATTGCCAAGTCAATTCCATGGTTGACGATGCTGTTTTCCAGTCGTTGATCTGTCGATAAAAAAGGAAACAAGAATGCCAAGCCGTATCCTCTACCTCCTGGGTATCCATTTGTGTTGCCTGCTGTCTGCACACACAGCACAGGCCGAATGGTTCTGTACCGAGGGCGCTTCAGAGCGCAGAGGTAATTACATCCTGGCCTGCGGCATCGCTGCAGATAGTGATGAGGACAGGGCCCGCAAGGAAGCGCTGCATAATGCTTTTGAAGAGCTTGATCTGGTATGTGGACGGTCGGCGGATTGCCGCGATTTCGAGCTCAATATTGAGCCGAAGCGGAACGATTGCGCCAGGAGCAACGAGGTATACAAGTGTTACCGCGCTGTCATGGCGACCATTACAGACGAACGCCGCAGGGAAGAGTTTCGCGAGGGTGAATCCCTGCAGACGCAGATGCAAGCGATCCAGCAAGCGCTCGCTGAAACGCTGGAGTTGGCCCTGTCCAGCAAACCTCCTCATCCTGCACCGGCAAAAACGCCGACAACGATCCCCGATTTTATCGGGTGCGATGCGGATACCGGCCGGCTGAGTGTCGCACTGGCTGATCTCTCAACGCCAGCGAAGGTAGATGAGATGGTGACGGAGGCAGTAGAAATTCCGGCTCCTGCATGCTGGCCGGTACATGAAATGGTGTTAAGGGCACTCGAACGCTACCGTCTGGGTAACGACCGGTATGATGATTTCCTGCTCGAAACCCTTGCTGACTGGCAGGCACCCGGCCATGCCGGTCATGGCAGGCGCACCGGTGCGATAATCGATTATTTTCATGCCATGGGAACCCTGGGCGGATACTGGCCGGCGGTGCAGGAAGCACTGAAGCACTCCAGTCTGGTTACGGATTCCCTGGTGCCCAGGGCGCTGGGGATGAACAAACCGCAAGCATCCCGTGAGGAGCAGCAGTGGCGGCTGATGCAGTTACTGCAAGCGGCACGAGCGGGTGAAATCGGCCGACCCGTACCCTGGCATTTCGATACGGCTTTTGTGCGTATTGTCGGAGAGTTGAAGCGTGAACCCTCCCTTGCACTTTATGCCGCTGAAAATGCCTTCGAACACCTGACCGCTGAAGCGGATTTTGTCGCACTGCACAAAAAGCTCTTTGATGCCTATCAGCGTGCCGAATCCGAGGATGTTCGCGGCGGTCTTGTAAAGTACCTGGCCGCGAGTGTTGAACGTGGTCCTGTCACGGTGGAGATGGGAGCGGAAGTAGAAAGCCTGTTCGAGTGGTATGAACGTGAGCTCCGTAAACTGGACGATGAAGAGGATGATGACCTGGCCGTGATCCAGGGCTATCAGCGCGACCGGGAAGAGTACAAGAGGTTGGCAGCCGGAAACCTGGAAGCCTCGCTTGGGCTGGTGAAACACCGCGGAAGGCTTCAGAACCGTATCCGTTTATGTGCACGCAACGGCATTGCCTGCAAGGGCATCATGCCATCGCTGGAGGCGTTGCGCAGCGATTTGGCAAGCAGTAAGGAGCGCACAAGGAAAGATACCTTGGCATTGCTAGCCATGATGCCCGGGACGGCAAAGCAACTGGAAGAGGATGTGGTGAAAAATTTGCGCACCTCCGAATTCGATCGGCGTAGCGGCACCAGCTCTCTCGCCACCGCCGCGGCTGAGGTATTGATGGCGGTGCCGGATGCCAGTACCGGGGCGCTTGAAGTGATAGTCGAACAGATCGGAAGGCAGCGTCTCAACCGATATAAAACGGTGGAAAAAATGGGGGCCAGGCTGGTGCGTCCCTCCATGGCGGTACTCGAAAATAAAAACTATGACGATACCGTCCGTTACTATGCAGCCATGTTGCTTGCGATGCAGGGGCCGGCAGCCCGTGAAGCAAAACCTCTGCTGGAAAAGGAACTGAAGGGCCGCAACAGTGTTCGACTGGATGACATGATCAGGAGCGCCCTGAAGTCGATAGAGTGAGATTTGTCTATAGATAAACCTTGCAGAAGTGCCCTTTCCGCGCAAAGGGGGGCTTAAGCTACACATGGATGTTTAGAGGTAACAATTACAAGGAAGGTCGCTATGAAAAAGCTACTTTTGTCGTTACTGATTCTGTCTCTGGGATTCGTTGCCTCGTGTGACAACAATGACTCATCCGAAACACACTGTCCGGATGTGCAGCTCGCTGAACTCGAACAAATCATGAGTGTTTTGTGGATTTTGAAAATCAATACTACGGCATTCTGGCGAGGGAAGGGCAGCTTGGGACATTTCCCGAAAGGATAGATCTCTTTCGTAGTGTGGAGGATACCGTGAAAAAAAGTAAATAGGGTCAGGTCTTGAATTGTGAATTCACGATTCAAGACCTGACCCCNNACCCTGTTAACGCTCGGTAATTAAGTAAACATGAGACCTTAAGCAAGCAGCCAGAATGGATATCGTCGGCGGGTGTACGGTTTGCATTCCAGCGCTGGTTACATGCTCATGGGTCACCCCATGGTTATGGGATATCTTATATATGAAATGAGTGCTATATTCGTGCCTAATGTTGCCTTTACGCAATTATTTTGTTAGTTAAAGTTTTTTGAACCGTACGAGTAGCTATCCAGACTCAGAAAAATACCAATGTGAATTGTGCGATTGTCTGGCGAGCCCCGCATGACAGTTCATGATGCTCATGAAAGGGGATGATTCTGCATATGGCATTACTTTGCACAAACAATTTTTGAGGAGAGGAATTTGAAAACGTTAAAAGCACTAACCATCGCTGTCACGTTGCTTGCTTTGCAAGGGTGCGACGATATTTACCCCGATCCAGAATGGAAGGTCGGGATACCGGAAGAGCATGGCGTTTCGAGCACAGGGCTGGAGCAAATGGCGCTAGTAGCCGAACAGTTCAATACGTCCTGCATGATGGTTATCCACGACGGGGTTCTGTTGGGTGAGTGGTACTGGGACGGCTTCGATCGTTATCAGCCAGTCAGCAATGTATTCTCGGTGACCAAGTCAATCACGAGCACTTTGACAGGAATTGCGCAAGCCCAGAATCTCCTTCATCTGGATGACAAGGCCTTTCAATATATAGAAACATGGAAAGACACTCCTAGTNNCTCGTTTCGAATGATTCCGGACGATACTGGAGCATCGAGACTGACTATCTTACGGGTATGATGACCGCACCGGATCAGACGCAATACGCGGTTGATCTGACGCAGCAGTTCGATCCCGGAACGGTGTGGGAATACAACAATTCAGCTATTCAGACACTCGATGCCGTATTGAGCGCGGCCACAGGCGAAAATATTGTCGATTATGCCCGTACCCAACTGTTTCAACCGATTGGCGCGAAGGCGACCATGGCTACCGATCCATCCGGTAATACGCTCACTTACCAGGGCGTCTCCGGATCGTGTGATGACATGGCACGGTTCGGGTATCTCGCCTTGCGCAAAGGGCGGTGGAAGGATAAACAGATTGTCCCTGCGCAGTGGTTCCAGGAAGCGACAATGCCCTCTACATTCCTCAACGATGCCTATGGATACATGTGGTGGTTGAATAACGATGGGCATGTTGTCGAGCCATCATTTCCTGACAGAGTTGAATATGACGGAAAGCTTATCCCTGCCGCGCCTGAGGATGTGTATGCCGCAATTGGTGCATTCGGCCAATTTATCGTCATTGATCCCGTAGGCGATTATGTGATTGTGCGGCTCAACAACATTACCGACATTTATAATGCCTTGGCAACCGATGTGGATCCTGTTGGACTAACCCAAATGCGTTCAATCCTGAAAGCCTTTGAAGAAGCGAAAATTTGATTGAAACGGAATAGACAGCACTCCATCGATACCCAGGCGAGCCAAGACTGAGGGGAACGTGCGATAATTTCTTTCATACGAAATTGTACAAGGTGTCCCGTTACTTCGAGGCATTAAGTCGAGTGATGGGTGAGTTAGGGACGAATTCAAGTAACTAGCGTAACGCTCACCCTCCTGAGTGCAGCACTGTGTAACAAAACTGTTAATGGAGGACACGGCGGCTCCATGTTGGCCAAGGAGAGCCGCCGTGTTTTGTTGCGAACTTATATTACACGTTATATCGCAAGGACTACTGCGTTAAATGGAGTAATTCGTATGTTAGACAAGAGGCATTACCGGCAAATACATTTCTACACTATGTAATTTTTCCGGGTGTTGCTTAGGATCATTGAGATGCTGTTTGTAGTATGCGCCTTGCCCCGGTTGGTAACCACTCTCGGGTAACCAGCCTTCGAAGAGCTGACGCAAGCATCACTGCATTCTTCTAAAGTCGCATCTTTTAGCTCAACAATCGCATATTTACCCGCAGGTATCTCACGGATTCCGACCTCTCCACACGCTTTAACATCACCGGAAACACTAATACACGCATCCACTGAAAGGTGTTCTGGTTCGGTTGTATCGGGATGCCCACTACTGTATACCGTAAAGGCTTTCGTAGACGGGGGGGTTAAACAATCCCTTGGGTGCAGCCCATTCCAGAAGTCTCTTAAACAAGCCCTGAAACAGCATCATGTCATCTGGCCGATACGCACCACGATTTCTGACATAAGCAACATTGAATGCATTAACTTCCCGTACTTCAACTTCGATTTTCTTACCTGTCTTCATCTGCATTCTCCACTTTGGTTGTTTTGTGCGAGAATCAATGTATAGGTAAACATTCAATATTTCTTTGCACTGATTGCTTTGTACTTTGCAAATATTACTTTTTTTGCAGAGCCATGGATTCGCCATTTGGACGGTGAGGTTTGGTAACGACTCCTGAATGCTCTTGTATATACGGAAGGACTTGTGAAACCACATTCGTAGGCGATTTCAGTAATTGATTTGTTTTTATTGTTCAAAAGCCTGAAGGCTGAAGTCTCAACCCTGTACCTGTTTACAAATGAATTTAAGCTTTCTCCGGCGATAGCTTGAAATATCCTGCTGAAATAGAACTTCGAAAAACAGCCGATTTTTGCCAGTACGTC
>JABAOG010005560.1_pt2 | contig 13707 bp, 14 predicted proteins | sample 7062131 | NCBI WGS metagenome assembly JABAOG01 (sample SAMN14538629, study PRJNA623070) | marine sediment metagenome | biome: marine biome [ENVO:00000428]; feature: marine pelagic biome [ENVO:01000023]; material: deep marine sediment [ENVO:00002113] | place: India: Arabian Sea | collected... | reverse complement strand
GCACTGCCGCAAGCACGACATTCCTGTCACCGACCCGCACGTCGGCTGTGAGCGTTGCGCAGCAGAGCGCCCCGATCTCGGGGCGTTCCTGACCACCGGGGGCGACGCGTGATCAAAGCCGTCCTGCTCGATCTCGACGATACGCTGATCCAGACCGACACCGACGTCTTCTTCGAGCGCTACCTGCAGGAGCTCGGCGCGTACTGCGCGCATGTTGCGCCGCCGGAGACGTTCATCCCACAGTTGATGGATTCGTTCCGCACCACGCTCAGGACGGATGATCCGTCGCGCCCGCTGTACGCCCGGCTGATGGAACAGTTCGCCTCGGATGGCGGCTTCGACCGCGCATCGCTCGACCCGTTGTTCGAACGCTTCTACGAGGAGCAGTACTGCGTGCTCGCGCCGCGTGTCGCCGCGCGCCCGGCGAGCCGCGCGCTGTTCGACTGGCTCGCCAAGCAGGACCTCGCGGTGGTGGTCGCGACCAACCCGGGCCTGCCCTACGCGGCGATCCGCCAGCGCATGGTCTGGGGTGAGGTGCCGCTCGACTTCCCGTTTGCACTGGTCACCAGCCTGGAGGAGATGCACTTCGGGAAGCCGCGCCCGGAATACTACGCCGAGATCGTGCAGCGGCTCGGAGTCGAACCGCACGAAGCGCTGATGGTCGGCGACGACTGGGAGAACGACATCGTGGGGGCTTCGGCGGCGGGGCTGGCTGTGTACTGGGTGACGGACGCAGAGACCGCAGTGCCCGACCCGGCAGTGCGCCTCGACGGATACGGGACGTACGACGAATTTGTGTCGAGGGCTACGGATGGCTGGCTCGACGCTCTGGAAGCGCAGGCCACCGACCGGCACGCGGTGCTGTACCGGCTGGCGGCGTACCCGGCGGCGGTCAACGCGCTGCGCGACGCACACGACGCGGACGTGCTGGAGTGCCGCCCCGAGCCGGGCGAGTGGTCCGCACGCGACATCGTCTGCCACCTGCGGGATCAGGATGCCGACGTGCGCAGGCGGCTTGAGCGGGTGCTCTCCGAGGGCAACCCGTTCCTGTCGGCCAATACCGACCCGTGGGCGTATGGCCCCGATTACGACAAGGTGACCTTCGACGAGGCATTCAGCCAGTTCGTCGCGGAGCGGCAACGTACCGTGCGCTGGCTGACCAGCGTCCCTGCGGATGCGTGGGCGCGCCCCGCCCGGGACGCGATCTTCGGGCCGACTCACTTCGGGGAGGTTGTGCGGTTTCATGCCGAGCACGACCGAACCCACCTGCAGCAGATGGACGATGCGATCACGCACGGCGTGGAAGTGTGCGGTTAGATGTCGGCGTCAGGTAGGACGAACGAGACGGCAGTCCCAGCCCCGGGGCTGCTGTCGATGTGCAAGTCGATTCCGTGCGCTTCGAGCGTGACCTTCGCCAGCGCCAGCCCGGCCCCCAACCCACCCTTGCTTCGCGTCGAGATATCCACGGCCTGATCGAACAGGTCGATCACACCCGCCTGAATCTTCTTCGGCAGGCCCGGGCCGTAGTCCCTGACCATCACCAGCGTGCCCTCGTCGATCCGGTCGGCGATCACGTCGACCGCGGAATCGGTGAACTTGACGCCGTTCTCGATCAGGTGGGCCAGCACGCGCGTCATTCGCGCCTGATCGACCTCCACCAGGGGGAGGTGGTCGGCGAGGTGCAGGTGCAGTCGGTCGAGCCCGTCGCGGCTGCGCTCCTTCAACGTGCTGATCGCGCTCTGTAGACGAGATCGCGTGTGGATGCGAGAGTCGGGTTGATGTTCGTCGGGTCGCTGAAGGCTTCGACGTCTTTGATCCGGTGCTGCAGCTCGTCGAGCGCATGGATTACGTCGTCGAGCGCGCGCTCCCGGAAGTCGACCTTGACTCCGGGGCTGGTGGCGATGTCCATCGCCAGCTTGGCCTGATGCAGGGGCGTGCGGAACTCGTGCGAGATCAGGGCGAGTACGTTCCCCTTCACCTTGCTGAGCGCCTCGACCCGGTTCAGCGCGTCGCGCAGGTCGCGCGTGGCTTCATCCACCCGCCGCTGCAGCTCGCGCTGGTTCTCCTCGACTTGATCGGTGAGCTGCTTGGTGCGCATCAGCGCACGCACGCGCACCGACAGCGCGAGCGTGTCGACCGGCTTTTCGAGGAACTCGTTGGCGCCCGCTTCGATGCCTCTGCGCCACTGGTTGGTATGCCCGGTGACGAGGATCACGGGCAGGAAGCGGGTTTCGTGGTGCGCCCGGATCTGCTGGCACAGGTCGATGCCGTCCATGTCCGGCAGGCCCACGTCCAGCACGACCACGTCGGGTGCGCCGTTTTCGATCAGATGCAGGGCGGTAGCGCCATCTGGCGCGGTGAGGATCTGGTAGCCATCCCGCGAGAGGCTGTCTGCGAGGAACTGCAGCACTCTCGGGTGGTCCTCGACCAGTAGGACGCGGCACGCTTCGGGCGGACGGTTAGGAAGCTCGATCAAGTTCTCAGCTCGGAGCCCGCGGAACAGAGTCATTGGGTCGGTATTTAGGCTGGTCAACGGTGCCTAACAGTGTACCATGCCCTGCAAAAGATGTATAGAGACGTGGCGCGCACGGCGCATCTGGGTTACATTGGAGGATGGCTCGGCCCCGTGCGCCTGCCGCCATCCTGACAGGACCATGAGAACACGATCCAGCGCCCGTACGATCCAATCCGTACACCAGTTTCAGCGACCTGCCTGTCTTGATGCTCGGTATGCTGCTGCTGTGCGGCTGGCTCGCCGCGCCGCGCATCGGGTCGCTGGAGCTGATCGCGCTGGTGCTGATGGTGTACGTGGTGATCAGCGCCGTCGTGTCGGTCGCCGAGATCGCGGTCACGCCCGACGGGCTGCTGATCGACCGGCTGATGCTGCCGATGCGCTTCGTGCCGTGGGAAGCCATCGACCGGGTGGTGGTCTACGCACGCTCGACCGGGCAGGTGGACGCGCACATCGAGATCACCACCATCGGCGTGCAGAAGGGGCTCTCCCCGCTGAACCGGCTGCCGGGCCTGCTGTACGGGCTGGGGCTGTTGCAGACCATCATCATTACACCCGAAACCGTGACGGATTACGACATCCTGATGACCGAGCTTGAGGCCAAGAGCTACGTGCGGTGGCGCTAGCGGCCCGTGGTTTGTTGTAAGCCCGTGCTTTCGCTAGGATCGGGTTGGGCGGCGCACGCGGCCCGACTCTCAGCACACTGCGGGTGGGGCGCCAGCCTGACGCAAGCGCTCACCCTGGAAAGGCAACTCCCTCATGCGTGATGTTGTGGTCGCGGTGGACATCGAAACCACCGGCCTCGACCCCCGGCACGAACGCATCATCGAGATCGGCGCAGTGAAGTTCAAGGGTGACGAAGTGCTCGACGAGTACCAGACGCTGGTCGAGCCTGGCTGCCCGATCCCGGCATTCATCACCCGCCTGACCGGCATCACAGACGAGGACGTGGCAGGCGCGCCGCCGCTGTACCGTGTGCTGCCGCAGCTCGAGCGGTTCATCGGGCAGGCACCGCTGGTGGGCCACAACGTTCGCTTCGATGCCGGGTTCCTGACCAGCGCCGGCCTGCGCCGCCACGGCTCGCTGATCGACACGTACACGCTGGCCTCGGTGATGCTCCCGGCTGCGCCACGCTACAACCTCACCGCGCTGACGACCTCTCTTGGCATTGCCGGGTCGGATGCGCACCGCGCGCTGAACGACGCCTACATGACGATGGCGCTGTACACCACGCTGTTCGAGCAGGTGCGCGGGCTGCCGCTCGATGTGCTGGCGGAGATCGTGCGATTGGGCAAGCAGCAGGATTGGGATGCTGCGCTGCCGTTCGAGGACGCGCTGCGGGAGCGCACGCGCGAGGCGTTCGTCGGTGCGCGCCACCCTGTGCACCCGCCGGACGCGCCCGATGCTGCCTACGCCGCCGACGTCGAGTCCCTGCCGGACCTGCACCCGTCGTCTCGCCCAAACCCGATCGACCTCGACGCGCTCGTCAACCTGATCGAACCGGGCGGCGCGCTGTCGCTCGCGTTCGACCAGTACGAGTACCGCGGCCAGCAGGCCGATATGATGCGCGCGGTCGGGCAGGCGTTCAACCAGGGAGAGCACGTGATGATCGAAGCTCCGACCGGAGTCGGCAAGTCGCTGGCGTACCTGATCCCGGCGGCCGTATACGCGGTTCGTAACGACGACCGCGTGGTAATCAGCACCAACACGATCAACCTGCAGGAGCAGCTCCTGACCAAGGACATCCCGCTGCTCAAGAGCGCGCTCGGCCTGCCGTTTCGGGCGGCGGTGCTCAAAGGGCGCAGCAACTACCTCTGCCCGCGGCGGCTGGCGGGGCTGCGGCGGCGCGGCCCGACGTCCCCCGAGGAAATGCACGTGCTGGCCAAGGTGCTGGTCTGGCAGACGCAGTCGGACTCCGGTGACCGCGGCGACATTACGCTGCGCGGGCCGGTCGAGGCGGCGATCTGGCGGCGGCTCAGCGCCGAAGATGAGGGCTGCACCACCGAACGGTGCATGGTGCAAATGGGCGGTACCTGCCCGTTCTACCGGGCGCGTCGGCGGGCGCAGTCCGCGCACCTGCTGATCGTGAACCACGCCCTGCTGCTGTCTGACGTGGCGGCGGAAGGCCGCGTGCTGCCGGAGTACCGCCACATGATCGTGGACGAGGCGCATCACCTCGAGGACGCCGTCACCAACAGCATGAGCTTCCGTACCGACCCAGAGGACATCCAGCGGCAGCTCGGTGAGCTCGGTTCCCCGCAGCGCGGCCTGCTGGGCGACCTGCTCACGCAGACTCAGGGCGTGATCCCGGCGGGTTACCACGACACGCTGCGCGACTACGCCGCGGTGGTGGCGGAGGCGGCGGCGTCGACCGGGCACCACGTCGACCATTTCTTCAGCACGCTGCGGCAGTTCCTGACCACCCACACGCGTGTCGAACGCAACGAGTACACGCAGCAGGTGCGCATCCTGCCGCCGCACCGCCGCCAGCCGATGTGGACGGAGGTTGAGATCGCGTGGGACAATCTGAGCCGCTTCACCGAGGGGATCGCGGTCGCGATGGAGAAGCTCGCCGGAGGGCTGGCGGAGCTCGAGTCCTACGACATCGAGGACTACGACGACCTGCTGGCGGCCACCCGCGCGATCTCGCGCCGGATGACCGCGCTGCACACGCGGCTGGAGGAGATCGCCACCGAGCCCGACGACAACTCGATCTACTGGGCGGAGTTCCAGCCTGACGGCGGGCGGATCTCACTGCACGTTGCCCCGTTGGACGNNGGATGGTACGTTCGACTACATCCGCGGGCGGCTCGACGCGGCAGACGTCTCCGAGGTGGTGGTCGAGTCGCCGTTCGACTACGAGAGCAATACACTGCTGTACCTCGTGGACGACATCCCCGAGCCGAACGAGCGCGACGCCTACCAGCGCAGCGTCGAGCGCGCGGTGCTGGAACTTGCCCGTGCGACCGGGGGACGTATGATGGTGTTGTTCACCAGCTACGCGCAGCTCCGCCAGACGGTGAACGCCATCGGAGATGCGCTGGAGCGCTCCGGGATCGAGATCTACGATCAGAGCGATGGNNCGACGGCTTCGTGCAGAGCGACAAAGCCGTGCTGATGGGCACGCGGTCGTTCTGGGAAGGCGTCGACGTGCCGGGCGCGGACCTCAGCGTGCTGGTGATCGTGCGGCTGCCGTTCAGCGTGCCGAGCGACCCGCTGTACGCGGCGCGGCAGGAGCAGTTCAACAACCCGTTCATGGAGTATGCGGTACCGGAGACGGTGCTGCGCTTCCGGCAGGGGTTCGGGCGGCTGATGCGCCGCAGCACGGACCGCGGCGTCGTGGTGATCCTGGACCGCCGCGTGCTGACCAAGCGGTACGGGGAGCAGTTCCTGCGGGCGCTGCCAACCTGCACCGTGCGCCGCGGGCGGCTCACCGATCTCCCTGAGGTGACTGTCGGCTGGCTAGACGCGTGAGATGTTGGCCGGTGGCTTTGAATTGTGCATGAGTTGGTGTACAATTTCCCTTACGGACCGTCTGAAGCCTGCCGGACCGGGCACATGCGGTGGGCGACCATTGCCAGTGAGAAGGGTAGAGGGACGCGAATGAGTGAGCAGTCGGCTGATCGCCGTACCGTCGTTTGTATCGAAGACGAACCAGCGATGATTGACCTCGTCAAACTGATTCTCAAGAATCGGGGCTTCGAGGTGATGGGTGCGCTGGGTGGCAAAGAAGGGCTCGATCTGATCCAGCAGGTGAAGCCGGATCTGGTTCTGCTCGACCTGATGATGCCGGACATGAACGGGTGGGACGTCTACCAGCAGATGAAGGTAGATGATTACATGAAGTCCATCCCCGTGATCGTCGTGACGGCGAAGGCGCAGAACATCGACAAGNNCCTGCACATTGCAAAAGTGCAGGACTACATCACGAAGCCGTTCAGCCCGGCTGAACTGCTCAAGAGCGTGAACCGCGTGCTGGACGAAGCCGCGCACACCCCGGCTGAAATCGGCCCGCGGGATGATCACAGCGACGAGTAAGCCGGCAGCACGTTCAGTCGAGCTTGTCCGTCGATTACACCTGTTACTGGTCAGAGGGCGCAGCTGCGCCCTCTGTGTTGCGTCCGGGGGGCGTGAGACGTGGCGAGGGTAGGGCGACTGGTCAGAAAGTCTGATGGGAAGGTGCTGGTGCCTGCGGTGCGCTGGTGCGCGTCGTTCGGCTGCAAGCTGCGCGGGCTGATGTTCCGCCGCGCGCTTGAGCCGGGCGAGGGCCTGCTTCTCGTCGAAAGCGGGGAGAGCCGCGCGGGCACGTCGATTCACATGCTGTTCATGGCGTTTCCGATCGCGGCGGTGTGGCTGGATGCGAATCTGCGCGTGGTCGACAAGCGGCTCGCCAAACCCTGGCGGCTGGCCTACCTGCCTGCTGCGCCCGCGCGGTATATTCTGGAAACTTCGCCCGATCGGCTCGACCTGTTTGAAATTGGGGATGAACTGGCCTTTGATGAGGATCATTAACCGTCGCAGTTCCGCGGTTGTATTGCTGGCCGCGCTGACCTTCGCGCTCTTCGCCGCCTCACCTGCCTTTGCGCAGGAGGGCGATGGTGAGGAGACGCCGCTGCCTGCCGACGCGGTCACGATTCACGTGGCGCAGGCGGGTGAGACGCTGGAGAGCGTCGCCGCAGACTATGGGATCGAGGTGGACGCGCTGCGCGTGGCGAACAGCCTTTCCGACTGGGATGAGCTGGCGGTTGGCCAGCGAGTGGTGATCCCCGAAGCACCGCGTGCCATCGGCGTAGTGCCGCCCCGGCAGGCATTCGCCGGGCTGGACGACACGTTGTACACGCTCGGCTATGCCTACGGCGTCCCGGTCGAGCAGCTTGCGCAGCTGAACCGCGTGGCGAACCCGGTTGCGCTGTACGCCGGGCAGGCGGTGCGCCTGCCTGAGGCCGCGCCCGCGCCGGAGGGCGTGACGCTGCGCCTCGGCCCGAACCGCACGCTGCTCGAAGCCGCCGTCGCCGCGAATGCCAACCCGTACGCTCTGATGCTCGCCAACGATCTGCCGAATCTGTTGTTCGTGCCGCATGGCCGGGTGATCGTCGTACCGGCAGGCACTGCGGTTGCCGCCCCCGGGATGCTCCGCGCGCCGTGGCAGGACGTCTACCTGCACCCGCTGCCCATCGACGTGGGTCGAATCGGCGGGCTGACGGCTGTGCTGGACACTCCCGGCACGCTCACCGTCACGTTCCTCGGGCGGGACTGGCCCGTGGAGCAGGGGGAGGCCGGGCAGTTCACGAGCCTGCTGGCGGTCGACCGCTGGACAGCCCCCGGGCTGTACCCGCTGACGCTGAGCTTCACCGCGGCGGATGGGCAGGTGAGCACCCACACCCGCGACGTGCAGATTACCGAGGGTGGCTACGCGGCAGAGTACATCAAGCTTACTGAGGACACGGCGGCGGTTCTCGGCGACCCTGCTGTGGTTGCCGCCGAGGCGGGCTACATTGAACAGACCATGAGCGGCTACACGCCGGAACGCCTGTGGGCCGACGGTGAGCTGTGGCTGCTGCCTTCTCCGGGCGTGCTGACGTCGGGCTTCGGCACGCTGCGGTCGTACAACGGCGGCGGGTATAACTCGTATCACGCCGGGGCGGACATCGCCGCGCCGACCGGTACACCGGTATACGCGCCCGCGGATGGCGTGGTCGTGGATACCGGCATGCTCGACGTGCGCGGCTTCGTGACGATCATCGACCACGGGCAGGGCGTGTACAGCGGGTTCTGGCACCAGGCGCGGATTCTGGTTGAGCCGGGTGACGAGATCACACGGGGGCAGGAGATCGGCGCGGTGGGCAGCACCGGCCTCTCGACTGCGGCACACCTCCATTGGGAGATGCGCGTCAACGGCGTTCAGGTGGATGCCATGCAGTGGGTGCGCGAGGTGATGCCCTGATGGCGGACCACCGTTCGAGGCGTGGTCCGTTGCCGCTGCGCGCCCCGGTGCGGTATAATATCGGCGCGATGCGTACCCTCTGGCCGTGTCAGCGGTACCTTCCCCATTCAATTTTCAGAAAGCAACGATAGGGAGGCTGTCCCAGGTGTTGCAGCGACCAACCCAGACAAGCAATTACTGGGTCGAGGACTTCCAGCTCCAAGAGTCAGATATCGAACACCTCTATAACATTCTGCTAGAGCGTGAGACGCCGTTGACCGTCGACGAGATGGCACTGGCGCTCGTGCGTTACCGTGTGGCAGAAGAAGAAGAGGATATGGCTCGGCTGGCGAAGCCCAAGGACGTGTACCGTCCGCGGGATACGTACAAGGCAGGGGCTACGATCTCCTTCCCGCAGTACGACTTTGCCAGCGGAAAAGTCCTCGACGTCCGCACCGGGCAGAACCCCGATTACGGTGAGTTCCCGGTGATCCGTGTCGAGTTCGAAGATGGCGCCGTGAGGGAATTCCCCAGCGGGCTGACGGATGTCGAACACGTCCTCAACGACTACGAAGTCGAGGTCGAGGAAGAAACCGGCCAGCTCCTGCCGCCTGAGGAGCTGTTCATCGAGCACGGCGGCAGTGTGGCAGACGCGCTGGAAGAACGGCTGGATGGCCACAGCGACCTGGTGCGGTTGGCCGGGCGCTGGTTCCCGCGCTCGCTGCTGGTCGACATCAACGTGGGGTATCTCAACCTCGCCGAAGCCATTCTGGACATGTCCGGTGGCGGCCCGATGCCGACCGCCGCGATCATCGAGCAGACCGGGATCCTCGAAGAGGTGAACCCCCGGCTTGCCGAGTTCTCGATGAACTACGTGCTGCAGGAAGACAAGCGGTTCGACGAAGTCGGCCCGGCGGGTGAAGTGCTCTGGTACCTGGTCCGCATGGAACCCGAAGAAGTCCACACGCCGCCGCCGCGCCTGGCCTACAAGCCCGCGGAAGATCTGTCCGTTAAGCTGCCGGAAGTGCTGCTATCTCTCGAAGATTCGATCCAGGATGAGCACTCGGATATCGTCGTCGACCGCCGGATCTACCCCGAGTCGGTCACGGTGACGCTGACCTACCCGCACTTGCGCGCCGGTACGCTGCCGCTCTCGCCGCTGCTGCGGCGGATGTTCCCGACGGCATACGAAGCGCCGCGCATCCGGTTTAACCTGTTTGACCCGGATGACGAGGAGATCATCCCGGCGTGGGTGGTGCGGCCCGGTGGCTACGTATACGGGCTCTCGGGCTGGTTCGAGAAGCACAAGATCCCGGTAGGCGGCTACCTGACGGTAGAGCGCACCGATGTCGCGGGGATGGTGAACATCACCTATGCCAAGCGCAACCCGCGCAAAGAGTGGGTGCGCAGCACCACGGTTGAGAACGAGCGGGTTCGCTTCGAGAACCGGCAGACGACCATCGGGTGCGACTACGACGACCTGATGATCATCCACGTGCCGGATGAAGAAGCGGTCGACCGTGTCTGGCAGAAACACGACCGTCGCCAGACGCCCCTCCACGAGATCATGATGGAGATTGCCCGCGAGCTTGCACAGTTCAACCCTCAGGGGAACATACACGCCAAGACCCTGTACAGCGCGGTGAACCTCGTCCGGCGCACGCCGCCGGGCCCGGTGTTCGCGCGGCTGGTTGCCCTGCCTGATCTGGAGCACGTCGGCGGGCCGTACTGGCGCATTGCCGGGGACGAGCTGGAGATTTAACGTAACGTATCGCGCCCTGTACCCTGTCGTCAGTGGGAGGATAAGCTGCCGTGGCCAGACCAACCGCGCGCCCATCAGGCTTCAGCAAGCCTTCGATGGAAACCCGGTTTTACATTGACTACGATTGGTGGGAGCAGTCGGGGAACGATCTCAACATCCATGTGCAGCAGATGTGCGAGGAGTTCGAAGAGTTCGAGATTGCAGACACGTCGTCGGAGCAGATGTTCGACTGGATTGACCCGAAAACGGCCGAGATCGCGCACGTAGACCCAACGACGTACAACTTCCTCAAGACCTGCAGCACCCACCCGGATTTCATCACCGAGCGTACGTCTCTGATCGAGGCGGTGTTCCGTGCCCTGCTGAGCGCTGGCAACCGCCCGATGACCGTCGCAGAGCTCGCCGAGCGAATCGAACGCCCGGCGGAAACCATCCTGCGCACGCTCTCGGGCCGCCAGATCTACAAGGGCATTCGAGTCTATACTGAGAGTAAGTCTTAGTTGGTACTGCGGCGGGCAGCGCGAACGCTCGCCGCTAGCAGGGAGAAACGTCCGATGTCTGAGGATATGGCTTTCGTCGTCGTGGTGCAGGAGCCGTACGAGCAGGTCGTCGACCGCGTGCGAGCGGCTCTCAAAGAAGAAGGTTTTGGCGTCCTGACTGAGATCGACGTCAAGGCGACGCTCAAAGAGAAGCTTGATGAGGACTTCCGCCCGTACATAATTCTGGGCGCGTGCAACCCGCCGCTGGCCCACCGCGCCCTGAGCGCGGACGCCAAGGTGGGCGTCATGCTGCCGTGCAACGTGACTGTCGAATCGAACGACGGCAAGAGCACGGTCTGCATCGCAAATCCGAGCGCGATGATGTCGACCGGCCCGCTGGGCGAGAACCCGGAGATTGTGGAAGTCGCCAACGAAGCCCGTACCCGCCTCGAGCGCGTGGCGGCCTCGCTGCGCGGCTGAGATCAGGTTGCCGCCTGAAGGTGGATGGGCTAGAATCCCGCTGCCGCAGGTGGCAGGCCCCCGTAGCTCAACGGATAGAGCAACTGCCTTCTAAGCAGTAGGTTGCAGGTTCGAGTCCTGCCGGGGGCGTCAGGCCCGCGCAAACGCGCGGGCTTTTTCGATCCCCGCCTGCCTCAGGCGGGGTGCCGCCGTGGTATAATCCGCGATTAACCAGACTGTCATCGCTAAAACTGACGAGGAGCTTCCGTGCGTATTCTGGCCGTGGACGTGGGGACCGGTACCCAGGACATCCTGCTGTTCGATACCGATCTCCAGCCCGAGAACTGCTTCAAGATGGTGATGCCCTCCCCGACCATGATGGTGGCGCAGCAGGTGCGCGCCGCGTTGCGCGACGGGGCNNGCCGTCCCACTGGGCCGTGCGGGACTTCGCCGCAGCGGGGCGTCCGGTCTATGCGACTGCCCCGGCAGCGCGCACGTTCGACGACGACCTGACCCGCGTGCAGGAGATGGGTGTGACGGTCGTCGGCGAGGAAGAGGCGGCGCGGCTGTCCGCGCGCGAGGACCTGCTTGCGCTGGCGCTGCACGACTTCGACTACAGCATGATCGCGCAGGCTTTCGCGGCGTTCGGGCAGCCGCTTGAGCTCGACGGGCTGGCGGTGGCCGTGTTCGACCACGGCGCAGCGCCAGCCGATGTCTCCGACCGGCAGTTCCGCTTCGACTACCTCGACGAGCGCATCCGCGCCGTGAACCGGCTCTCGGCGTTCGCGTTCCGTGCGGGCGAGGAGCCGCCGATCATGACGCGCCTTTCCGCCGTTGTGGCGAGTGCGAAGGCGACCGGCGCACCGGAGGACGTCCCGCTGATGGTGATGGACACCGCCCCGGCGGCGGTGCTGGGCGCGGTGCTGGACCCACGCGTCGGCGCGCGCCGCCCGGCCCTGATCGCCAACGTCGGCAACTTCCACACGCTGGCCTTCCGGCTGGGGAAGGGGGGCATCGAAGGGGTCTTCGAGCACCACACCGGGCTGATCGACGTGCCCAAGCTCGACGGGCTGATCCGCGGGCTGGCGGAGTCCACGCTGCGGCACGAGGATGTGTTCGGCGACCACGGGCACGGCGCGCTGGTGTACGAGCGCGAACCGATGCCGGTCGAGGAAATCGCGGTGACCGGACCGCGCCGCGCCATGATGCGCGAGTCCAGCCTGCCGACCGTGTTCGCGGTGCCGTACGGGGACATGATGATCGCGGGCTGCTTCGGGCTGGTGAGGGCGTGGGCGGACGTATACCCCGAGGATGCGGACGAGGTGCTAGCAGCACTCACCACCACGTCAAATGCCGCCCCGTGGGAGCTGATCGAAGGGTAGATGGGTATGGTGAATAACATGAGCGACACCACCGGATACGAGGCGGCCCACGGCGGCGCGGCGTTCATCACCCGGCCTGCCGCGTACGTGCGCGTCGCTGGGCCGAACGCGTTCGATTTCCTGCAGCGGCAGACCACCAACGACGTGCGGCTGGTCGAGGGAGATGCCGCACAGGTCAACGTGCTGGCGGATGCCACTGCGCGGATCGTGCAGGTGTTCACGCTGCGGCGGGATGGCGAGGGCTACGGGCTGCTGGCCCAGCCGGGGCAGGGTGGGTCGCTCGCCGACTACCTGCGCGGCAAGATCTTCTTCATGGATAACGTGACAGTCGAGGCTGCCAGCGACGACAGGGTCGCCATCGAGTTGGTCGGCCCGGACGCATCTGACGCCGCTGTCGCGGGCGCGGCTGCGGGCGGCGTGCTGGTTTCGGCGGGCGGGGTTCCGCCCGTGCTGCTGGTGCCCACCGCGGAGGCGGCTGCGGTCGGAAGCGCGCTGAGGGAGGCGGGCGCGGTGCCCATGACCGCGGAGGAGGCGCAGGTGGTGCGCGTCGAGCAGGGGCGGCCCGCCGTCGGCGCAGAGCTCGACGGCGCGTACACGCCGCTAGAAGTGGGGCTGGGTGCCGCGGTGTCAGATACCAAAGGGTGTTACACCGGGCAGGAGGTGCTGGCGCGGCAGGTCACGTACGACAAGGTGGTGCGGTCGCTGGTCGGTTTGTCGCTCGACGAGCCGGTGCAGCCCGGGGCAGAGGTAATCGTCGCGGGGAAGCGTGCTGGGGCCGTGACCTCGGCGGCGGTGTCCCCACGCTACGGGGCGATTGCGCTGGCGGTACTGCGCCGCCCGCACGATACGCCCGGAAGTGTGGTGCAGGCTGCCGATGAGCACGTCAGCGGCGGGGCAGTGGTGCGCGCGCTGCCTTTCGGCCACGTCGAGGATTAGCGCCGCGCAGCCCGCGTGGCAGGAACGAAAAAGAGGCGTCCTGACGGACGCCTCTTTTTCTGCGCGCAGGTGGCGGCTAATAGCCGATCAGCAGAGACGCGACGATCAGCACCACGAAGGGAATCGGCACCAGGAACACGTACGCATACCAGCGGCTGTCGGTCTTGAGGTGCATGTAGAACATCGCCACCAGCAGGACTTTCGCGCTCGCCAGCGCCAGCAGAATCGGCACGGTGGCGAACGGTAACTGCGCC
>JABAOG010005918.1_pt3 | contig 13708 bp, 12 predicted proteins | sample 7062131 | NCBI WGS metagenome assembly JABAOG01 (sample SAMN14538629, study PRJNA623070) | marine sediment metagenome | biome: marine biome [ENVO:00000428]; feature: marine pelagic biome [ENVO:01000023]; material: deep marine sediment [ENVO:00002113] | place: India: Arabian Sea | collected... | reverse complement strand
GCGATGATCTTGGTCTGCCGCCCGAAGGCGGCGTCGGCTGTATCCGTAGCCATTGCGCTCCTTGTTCGATCTCAGCGTAGGTCGGTGTTCGCCAGGCGGCGAACATCTCAGGGTGGCCGTCTACTCTCCCGGCCATGGACATCATCGCGGTCCCGTTGAAACCGTTCGGCCTCGCCAAGGCCCGTCTGGCGAGCGCATTCGACGGTGCCGAAAGGGAGTGCCTCGGACGTCGCACCGCCGCGCACACCCTCGAGACGATCCACGAGGCATTCGGTTCGGTGTGGGTGGTCACGTCCGATGCGGAGGTGTCGGCGTGGGCCGCATCTCGAGGAGCCAACCTGATCGAGGAAGTCCCCGGAGGAGGGCTCAACGGAGCTGCAGCACGGGTGGTGGAAGCGGCGGCAGGAGGCCGCTGGATGGTCGTACACGCCGATCTGCCCCTGCTCAGACCGCGTGACATTGCCGACGCCTGGGAAGAGATACCGGCCCCCGGACTGCTGCTCGCTCCATCGCACGACGGAGGCACGAGCGTCCTGGGCGGAAGCATCCCGTGGAGCGGCTTCGCCTACGGGCCCGGATCGTTCCGCCGTCACCTCGGCAGAGCCCGACGCCTCCCGACGAGGGTCATGGCCAGAAGCGGCTTCCTGCTCGATATCGATTCCCCCGCCGACTACCGGGCGGCTGCGGACAGCCGCGCCGGGTCGTGGCTGGCAGGTAGGGTACCGCCGCATGGCGGATGAAAGCCTGTACTCAGAAGCGAGAAACCACGGGACGCCGTCCGGAGTTCCCCGACGAGCACTCACCATCGGCGCCCACCCGGACGACGCCGAGTTCGGTGCCGGTGGCACACTCGCCGCCTGGGCCGCACGAGGGTGCGACGTCACCATGCTGGTCGTCACCGACGGTTCGAAGGGATCGTGGGATCCCGACGTCGATCATGAAACCTTGGTGGGACGCCGGCGATCAGAGCAGCATGCGGCCGCAGCCACGCTCGGAGCCGGCACGACGATCATGCTCGGCCATCCCGACGGCGAACTCGAGTACTCGATGGCACTGCGCGAAGAGTTGTGCCTGTGGATTCGCCGCGTGCGTCCGGACGTCGTACTGACACACGACCCCTGGCAGCGCTATCAGATGCATCCGGATCACCGAACGACCGGACTCGCCGCCGTCGACGGCGTCGTCGCCGCACGCGACCACCTGTTCTTCCGGCACCAACTCACCGACGGGGTCGAGAAGCACCGTCCGGCCTGGATCTACCTGTGGAGTGCAGACCTGCCGGATCACTGGGTCGATATCTCGTCCACGTTCGAGACGAAGATCGAGGCACTTCTGGCTCACTCTTCACAGGGTGTGACGACGATGGGCAANNTGGGCGAGGCGGCAGGGCGAACCAGCAGGCCTCGACCTGGCCGAGTCGTTCAAACTCCTGACCCCCTGACCACTCCGTTCGTGCGTCCGCCAGACCCCGAGTGCGGGGCCTGCGGACGCAAGAAGGTGTGAGGAGGGCTAGCGGATCGCTTCGCCGGTCTCCTTGTCGAAGAAGTGGATCTTGCCGGTATCCACCACCAGCTGGGCCGTCTCGCCGGCCTTTGGTGCGAAGTCGGGGTTGACACGGGCCGTGAATGCGGTCGTGTCACCGAGGACCGAAGCATCCGAGCCCTGGTCGGCGAGCAGTTCCTGGATGTCGGGGGTGATGACCGGTGCAACATGCTGCTCGAAGTGCACGTAGGCCTCAGAACCGAGTTGCTCGACCAGTTCGGCACCGACGGTCATCGTCTGCTGTGCATCGAACTCACCCGTCATCGCGGCCTGCGCTTCGAATGCATCCGGTCGTAGACCGACCACGACCTGCTTGCCGGCGTAGTTCGCCAGTGCCGGACGGGCCTCCAGCGTGTCTCGACCCACTCGCAGCTTCGCACCTTCCCAGGTCACGTAGGTGGAGTCGCCTTCGGCGGCGACCGTGCCGTAGATGAAGTTCATCGAGGGCGACCCGATGAACCCGGCCACGAAGAGATTGTCGGGGCGGTCGTAGAGCACGCGGGGCGAGTCGACCTGCATCAGGTTGGGGATCTCCTTGCCGGAGATCGCCTTGAGAACGNNGAGCACGGCGACCCGGTCGCCCATCGTCATGGCCTCGACCTGGTCGTGGGTCACGTACAGCGTCGTGGTCTTGAGGCGGCTGTGGAGCAATCCCAACTCGGAGCGCATCTGCACGCGCAGCTTGGCGTCGAGGTTCGACAGCGGCTCGTCCATCAGGAAGGCGGCCGGCTCGCGCACGATCGCGCGTCCCATGGCCACGCGCTGCCGCTGGCCACCCGAGAGCGCCTTGGGCTTCCGGTCCAGGAATTCGGTGATTTCGAGGACACGGGCTGCCTCCTCGACGCGACGACCGATCTCGTCCTTCGGCATCTTCCGCAGCTTCAGGCCAAACGCCATGTTGTCGAACACGCTCATGTGCGGATACAGGGCGTAGTTCTGGAAGACCATGGCGATGTTGCGGTCTTTGGGCGGTACATCATTCACGACCTGGTCGCCGATGGTGATCGTTCCCTCGGTGATCTCCTCGAGCCCGGCAACCATCCGCAACAAGGTCGATTTGCCGCAACCGGACGGGCCGACGAGGACTACAAACTCCCCGTCGCCAATCTCGAGATCGACGTCGAATATCGCCCTGGTACCTCCCGGGTACACCTTCCCCACCGAGTCCATGGTGATCGCGGCCACAGTTGCCTCCTGGTCGTTCGCGATGACTCCATGGAATGTAGCAGGATGGGTATAAGCTTGCCCCGAAGGAGGTTCGATGTCCGACCAGCGTGTTGCCGTACTCACGGGGGGAACCGGAGGCCTGGGAACTGCGCTCGCGCAGCGTCTGGCCGCCACCGGCCACCGATTGGCCGTGACCTATCTACGACCCGAGGAATCCGAAGCGTTCGAATCGCAGCTCGACCTCGACGAGGAGCAACTCATCTTGCGTCGGGTCGACGCCTCCAACCCCGAAGAGATGGCGGCCTTCCTTCAGGAGACGGTCGACGTCTTCGGGAAGATCGACATCGTGTGCTCACTCGTCGGCGTATGGGCAGGGGGTCGGGACATCGAGGAGACGTCTGATGTGCGGTGGGAACGCATCCTCGACGTCAATCTTCGATCTGCCTTCACCACCCTGCGTGCGTCGATCCCCCATCTCCGCGCCTCCGAGGCCGGCCGGATCGTGTTCGTCGGAAGCCGTGCCGCAATCGACACTCCTGCCGGGCAGGCCGCCTTCAACGTGGCGAAGGCAGGAGTGATCGCTCTCGCCAAGTCGGCGTCGGTCGAACTCGACGACACGAACATCACGGTCAACGTCGTCAACCCGTCGGTCATCGACACGCCGGCCACGAGGGAAGCCCTCCCCTTCGCCGACTACGTGCACTGGCCGACTCCCGACGAAATCGCCAAGGTCATCGAGTTCCTGGTCTCTGCCGAGTCCGAGGTGATCTCGGGGGCCGTGATACCGGTGTACGGCAGGACCTGAGCTCGCACCATCCCGAATCGGCACGAACCAGCCGCTCGGCGTTCGACCGTCCGTCACGTCTTCCTGTTGCGCACCTCTCGTGCAATCGCCGGGAGCACGTCGTGGAGGTCACCGATCACCGCGTAGTCCGCCTTCGCCACCATGTTGGCCTCTGGATCGGTATTGACGGCGATGATCATCTTCGAGCCGATGGCACCCACCCAGTGCTGAATCGCCCCGGAGATACCACATGCAATGTAGATCCGTGGGCCGATCTTGGTGCCCGTCTGACCGATCTGATCCGAGTGCGGTCTCCATCCGTTGTTGGTGACCACCCGCGAGCAACCGACGGCACCGCCGAGCAGGCCGGCGAGGTCGTCCAGGATCTCGAACCCTTCCTTCGACCCTACGCCCCTGCCTCCTCCGACCACAACCTGTGCCGAGGCGAGGCTGAGACCGGAACCGGCCTCTTCCCGGTCGACGATGATCGTCCGGACCAGGTCCGCGTCGGAGGGAATCTGCACGGGCCGGATCTCGGTCTCGACGGGAGCGGGAATCGGCTCTGTCGTGTGCGTGGCGTACGTGAAGAGGCGGGTGCCGGCGTCGAGTCGGGTCTCCTCGAGGAGTGACCCACCCCACCGGATCCTGGTGAAAGCCCACGGATCGCCCGGGTCCACATCCGTTGCATTGGCGACCATCGGTTCGCCCAGGCGGGCGGCGGCCTGCGCCAGCACTTCATTGCCCCGTTCGGTTCCGGCAGCGCAGACGACGGTCGCCCCGGTCTCCCGGACGACGTGCGCCACCGAGTGGCCCCAGGCCTCCGGCCCGTAGTCGGTGAGCACCTCGCTCCCGGCGATGTGCACCACCGGGGCCCCGAACTCGCCGGCGGTTGCGGCGAGATCATCGACACCCGCACCGATCACGAGCGCCTCGAGACGGAGTCCGAGCCGTTCGGCGAGGTCGCGGGAGCGGCTCAGGGCTCCCCACGTAGCCTCAGGAGGCACACCCCGGTCGTGTTCGACGACGAACAGCACGGCCATCAGAGCACCCCCGCTTCCTCGAACAGATCGACCACTCTCGTAGCTGCCTCGGGTCCATGGCCCAGTATCACGGTTTCGCTCACCTGCTCGGGAGGTTGGACCAGACGCTGCATCTGCTGACCGCCGGGCTCCGGCGCGACCGGGAACTCCTCGATCTCGGCCTTCTTGGAGCCGAGCCGGCCCTTGAGGGTGGGATATCGGGGAAGATTGATGCCTTCCTTCACACCAACGGCTGCCGGCAGCGGAAGTCGGTAGACCTCGAATCCAGCGTCGACCGCACGCCGCACCGTCGCTGTGTCGCCGTCGATATCGATCGCCTTGGCCCCGNNCTTCCAGCGTCCGGATGGCATCGACGATGGCAGAGGCCGTCCTGATTGGATCCCAGTCCGAACCGTCGGTCGGAACCAATGCCGCTGCGCCGATGCCGGTGCTGATCGCATAGCGCAACTGTTCGGTTGCTTCCGGCGGTCCGACCGTCAGCACGGTCGAATGGCCCCCGTGCGACTCCACGAGGCGGACGGCCTCTTCGACGGCACACTCCTCGTGCGGGCTCATCGCGAACGCCAGGTAGGAGGTGTCGACGGCCTGCCCGTCGGGTGTGATCAGGATCCGGGCCCCCGGTGCCGGAACCCGTTTCACGCACGCCAGGACGCGCACGACGCTATGCCTTCATGCGGGCGTCGGTGGGATCGAACAGCGGCGTGCTCCCGACCCGTGCCACCTTCACCGGATACGTCTCGTTCATGTACATCACCTGCAGGTCGGTGCCCTCGACAGCGTATTCGGGCGGCAGGTACGCCATCAGCAGGAACTTGCCGACTGATGGTCCCATGCCTGCCGTGGTCACGCGTGAGATCCGACCCTTGGCATCGACGATGCGTTCGCCGTCGAGCGTCAGAATCGGCTCGTTGCCGCCGGTGGGGAATCGTTTGATGCCGCCGGTCGCGGCATGATCCTCCATCGTCAACGTGCACATGATCGCCGCCGGTCCTTCCTCCCTGGCCTTGAGGTAGGCCTCCTTACCGATGAAGTCGGCCGTCTTGACCTTCGGACGGGCGAGGCCGGCCTCCACCGGCGAGTACTCCGACTCGAGCTCGGCGCCCATGAGCCGGTAGCCCTTCTCTATACGGCCGGTCGTGCCGTACACGCCGATACCGACGGGCCGAACGTCGAATTCCGCACCGGCCTCCCGGAGGGTGTCCCAGAGCCGGAGCCCGTGTTCCATCTGCGTGGTGATCTCCCATCCATTCTCTCCCACATAGGAGATCCGGAACATGCTGGTTGGAATGCCGGCGATCAGAACGTCCTGCACCGTTCCGTAGGGAAACGAGTCCTGCGAAAGATCAGCATCGGCCACCTTGCCGACCAGATCGGGGGCGTGCGGTCCCCACACACCGACGGTGCAGAGCGCCGACGTGCGGTTCTCGAAGTGCACCGATCCGTCACCGGGCAGATTCAATCGGAACCAATATTCGTCTCTCCCGCCGTCGAATGCGCCGGTGATGATGCGGAACCTATCGGCGGCGAGACGCAACACGGTGAGATCGGACCGGAATCCTCCGTCGGCGGTCAGGACCGGGGTGTAGACGCCGCGCCCGACGGGCACGTCGCACTTGTTGACGGTCATCTTCTCCATGTAGTCGACGGCGCCCGCACCCGACACCTCGAAGATCTGGAAGGCGGTCAAGTCGACCATACCCACCTTGTCTCGCATGTGTAGATGCTCACCGTTGGTGATCGGCGACCACCAGCGCCGATCCCACTCGTGAGGCCGATCCTCCACCCCGTAGCGGTCGACGAGGTCGGCGTTCGATTCGTACCACTGCGGGCGTTCCCAACCCCGGGCGTCGTAGAAGACGGCCCCGAGGTCCTGTTCACGAGCGTAGAACGGCGAGCGATTCATCCCACGCTCGCTCGCCCACTGCTCCCGGGGATGCACGATGCCGTAGGTCTTGTTGAAGTGCTCACGGCAGCGCGCGTCGATGTGGTGCTCGGTACGCTCGTGGGGATAGAACCGGGCGATGTCGGAACCGTGTGGATCGCACATGTGTGGATAGCCGTAGGTCATCCACTCGGCGATGAGCTGGGCGATGGCCGGCCCCTCCTTGATCCAGACGGCAGCAGCCGACCAGAGATTGGCAACCTCGACGGTTTCGCCGAGCACCGGCATCGCGTCGGGCGTCAGCGAGAGCAGGCCGTTGATTGCGTAGCGGATCTCGGCGGTCTCCAGGATGTCTCCCATCAACTCGAGCGCATCCTCGAGCTGCGGATCGAAGTCGTCCTGCGTGAACGGCATCTCGGTCGGAGACAGGGCCGCCTCGTCGTTGGAAGGGATCTCGTCCGGGTGATGGAAGATGGGACGGTGGGCGTAGCTGCCCACTTCCATCGATCCTGCCGACTGCCGCTCGTACATGAACGTATCCATGTCGCGGACGATCGGATAGCCGATCTCATTGCCGGTCTTCTGGAGGATCTCGATGGGACCGACGTCCGCCATCTGGTGAACTGCGGGAGTGAGCGGGATCGTCGCGCCGGCCATCCCGGCGACGCGCGGGCTCCACACACCGCAGGCGATGGCGACATGGTCGGTCTCGATGCGGCCCTTGTCGGTGATCACCGCCTTGATGCGCGGACGCGACCAGGGCACGTCCTCGGTTTCGAGGTCGAGCACCTCGGTGTTCCCGAAGACCTTCAGCGCCCCCTGCTCTTTCGCCTTGTCGCGCATCCACGTGCCGTAGCCCAGCGAATCGACGACCGACACACTCGGCGTGTAGTAGCCGCCGAGTATCACGTCCTCATTGATGAAAGGGACCAGTTCCTTGACCTCGGCCGGGGTGATCAGACGGGCGTCGATCCCATAGGCTTTCGCCGAGGTCATGCGCCGCCGCAGTTCCTCCATCCGTTCGGGGGTTCTGGCGACCTCGATTCCCCCGCACTCGGTGTTGAAGCCGGCGTCTTTGAACTGGCGCTGGCTGTCGACGGTGAGGAACGCCATCTCCTTGTTGTGGTCGGTGGGAAAGATGAAGTTGGAGGCATGGCCGGTAGAGCCGCCCGGGTTCGGGAGCGGGCCCTTGTCGACCAGCACGATGTCTTTCCATCCGAGGTCGGCGAGATGTCCGACCAGGGCGTTGCCGACGATGCCGGCACCAATGACGACGACCTCCGCGCGCTCGGGAATGTCGCTCACGCTTCCTCCTCCATTGCCTCTGATATATCAGTAGTGTACGATTGTGCCAACATGCCGTCAAACGAGAAGCCATGACCACCCATCAGCCACCATCGAGCCGACCGAGCCAGGCCGACCTCGCCTATGAAGCGGTGAGGGATCTCCTCATCCGGCTGGAGATCCAACCAGGGGCCCCGATCGTCGAGAACGAGCTGATGATTCGCACCGGTTACGGGAGGACCCCCCTGCGCGAAGCGCTCAACAGGCTGGAGGCGGAGCGTCTCGTCAACATATTCCCCCGGAGAGGCACCTTCGCCGCCGACATCAACCTGGCCGACCTGGCACTCATCTCGGACCTCCGGGAGGATCTCGAGGGACATGCCGCAGCCCGCGCAGCAGAGCGGGCGACGGCCACCGAACGTCGAGAGCTCGCCGACATGGCCGATACAATCCAGAACGGTGACGCCGAAGAACAGATGAGCCTCGACACCACCATTCATCGGGCCATCTACCGTGCTGCACACAATCACTTCCTGGAAGAAACCGCCACCCAGTACCACAATCTCTCAATGCGCATCTGGCGTCTCTTCATGGACCGTCTCCCCCAGCTCGAGGCACACATCGAACAACACCACGCGCTGATCGGCGCAATCGTCGACGGCGACATGGAGAGATCCGACATCATCGCCCGCGAACACGTCCGCAGCTTCGAACGAGCCGTGCGCGCAATGCTCTAGCGCGGGTCTGTTTCTCTAGCCCAGCGCGTCGAGGCTCTGCTCGACGTACGCGGCGATATCGCCGAAACCGGCGACCCCCACCGGCCGGCCCGACTCACCGAGCAGCGGGATCCGTGATATGCCGTGCCTGGCCATCTCCTGGATCGCGTCGGCGATAGAGGAGCGAGCTCGCAGAGCAACCGGATCCGGCGTCATGATCTCACCCACGGTGAGCCGGGAGAGATCGGCCTTCTCACACCCGATGCGTACCAGCAAGTCGAACTCGGTGAGTACGCCCACGAGATCATCACGCTCGTCGACGACCAGCACCGATCCGATGCCGCGCACTCGCATGTGGTGGGCGGCAACTTCAACCGGGTCGGTCGCCCGCACGATGATCGGCGTGGCGAGGTTGAGGCCCGTGAAATCGACGAACTCGAGACCGTGTTCCACGCCGGCCTCCGGGGCCGTACCTCCGAGGCGGGACGCGAGGAGGTTGGAGATCGTCTGCATGATCACGTAGTAGGACAGCACACCGGCCAGCCGCCCATCCGAGTCGAGCACCGGAACGCTGCGAATCCACCAATCGTTCATGATTGCCAGACCGTCGGCGACACTGCCCGTGTTGGGCATGGTCTGGACGGTACGGGTCATCTCCTCGACAATGGGACGGTCCCACGTGGTGGGACGCCCGACGACCCGCAGCAGGACATCACGCTGCGTGAAGATGCCGATCGGCNNCGCACATCGCCTCGACGGTCGATGACACCGTTGCCGTGACGGGTACGGTGACGTGTCTGGTGAGATCGAGACTCGAGACGGGTGTTGCGTCGAGCGCGTCTGCGATATTCACTGAGGTCCTTCCGTCGCGAATGGGCTGTGTTGGCGCGGCCGCTCTGATGACCAAGCTTCACAGATCCCTACCAAGCTCCAACATATCACGCCGGCTCGCCGGGCCCGGAACGGATCCACCGGACTCACCCTTCAGCCGAGCGCCGCCACATAACTCCGCCACCACTCCATCGTCGACTCGCAGGAGTTGAACGTGAAGATGTGGACACCCTCGAAACCCAGTTCCCCCGCATCCAGGTTCGCGCCGATGTCCTCGAGAAGCCCTGCTGGATCGTATCTGCCGCCCATGACGAATCTGGCCGCCGCACCGGCGTTCTTCCTCAGAAACCGCATGGAGTCGCCGACGCCGATCCGTGCCGAGACCTTCAGGAGCCGCATGCGGTCGGCAACGCCGGGCATGCCGAGCACCAGCGGAATCTCGAGACCTGCGGTCCGCTGTCTACGCAACCACGTCAGGATGGCCTCGCCGGAGAAGCACATCTGTGAGGTCATGGACGACGCATACGGTTGCTTTTCCAGCAGCGCGCCGTCGAGCCTCTCGTCCGAGATGAACGCGTGACCTTCCGGATATGCGGCGATGCCGATTCGCTTCAGGCCGTGGCCTACCTCCTCCATGGCGCTGAGGAGTGCCAGAGCATCGAAGAACCGGCCCGGCTCGGGGGCATCTCCTCCCACCACGAAGACCTCCGAGATGCGTGCCGTGTCCAGACGCTGAAGGATCTTCTCGAGATGTGACCGATCGCGAACCTGGCGAGCAGACAGGTGGGCCGTCACCCGAAAGCCCATCGCTACGAGGTCATCGCAGAGGTCGAGCGAGGGCTCCATGCCCTTGATCGGTGAGACCGTAACCGAGACTCTCGCCCGGTCGGGAAGGTGCCGTGCCTGATCGTGCACTCCCTTGAGAGGGATCAGTTCGAACACCGGGTCCTTCAGCACCCGCCGGATGGCCATCCGGGCAGGATCTGCGAGGTGACCGGGTCCCGGCATCGCTACGCGTCCGAGATCTCTGCTTTCCGCCGGGACATGTAGCGGCGGAGTTGCTCGTCGATCGAATCGTCGAGAGGAGGGGGCTCATATGCACGCAACCTCTCCTTCCACATGGTGTTCGCTCGAACCATCGCATCCCTCTCACCCTCGTCACGCCACTGCTCGAAGCTGTCGTTGTTGGCCACGCCGGATCGCCAGAAGGCGGACGTGAAGTTGGCGTAGGTGTGGTTCGAGCCGAGGAAGTGCTTCCCCGGTCCCGTCTCGAAGATGGCATCGAGTCCCAGGCCGTTCTCGGAGAGATCGACGCCGCGGAGCAATGCGGCGGCGGCCCCGAGCTGGTCTTCATCGATGATGAATTTCTCGTAGCCGGCGACCAGACCCCCTTCCAGCCAGCCCGCTGCGTGCAGCACGAAGTTGGTGCCTGCCAGCAGCGTCGGATACAGCGTCATGGCGCTCTCATACGCGGCCTGGGCGTCGGCGACCTTCGACGAAGTGAGCGCTCCGCCGGAGCGAAACGGCACACCGAGACGGCGAGCCAGCGCCGCCACGGTGAACAGCACGAGGGCAGGTTCGGGGGTGCCGAACGTCGGCGCTCCCGACTGCATGGACATCGAGGAAGCGAACGATCCGAACACCACAGGTGATCCGGGTCGAACGAGCTGACAGAAGGCCATACCGGACATCGCCTCGGCGAGCGTCTGTGTTGCGGTGGCGGCGGGAGTGACCGGGGACATGGCGCCGGCGAGAATGAACGGCGCCAGGATGACGGCCTGACCGGCCTCCGCATACACGCGGGCCGCTCCGAGCATGGCCGAATCCCACGACATGGGCGAGTTGGCGTTGGCGAGTGACAGGAGCACCGCGTGTTGATCCACGGTCTCGCTTCCGAAGAGGATGCGGGCCATCTCGACCGAATCGGCCGCACGGTCGGGATGAGTCACCGATCCCATGAACGGCTTGTCGCTGTACCGGATGTGGCCGTACAGCATGTCGAGATGTCGCGTATGCACGGGCACGTCGACGGGCTCACACACCGTGCCGCCCGAGTGGTGCAGATTCGGGGACAGGTACGTGAGTTTCACGAAGTTCTCGAAATCAGTCAGCTCGGCATAGCGGCGGCCGCCCTCGAGATCACGCACGAAAGGCGGACCGTACACGGGGGCAAACACCAGGTTGGCGCCGCCGATCTCCACAGAACGCGCATTGTTCCGGGCAAGCTGGGTGAACGAGGGCGGCGCATGGCGTGATATCAGCTCACGACACATCCCGCGCGGGAACCGGACCCGGGTGCCGTCGACGTCGGCCCCTCCCTGCCTGAAGATCTCCAGCGCCACCGGATCGTCGACGATCTCGATGCCGACCTGCTCGAGGATCGTGTCGGCGTTCTCTTCGATCAGCGACAACCCCTCCTCGCTGATGATCTCGTACGGTCGGAGTTGTGACGTCAAGAACGAGCTCTGCTCCATCCGGGACGCCGCAGATCGTGCCGCTTGTCTGGCGGCCCTCCCGCCTCCGCGCCTGCTCCGGCGGCTCTCACTGTCGCTCATGTCGACTCCCTCTCTCGTGCCCCGCGACGACCGACCGTCTCTGTAGCGAGCCGGGGGAGGTCGACGATTCCCCCGAGCCGGGAATACGGTGCCGTGCCGTGCGGGAAGGCCATCGCCTCCACGAAGTGCTCCTGGAACCGGGGCTCGACCGCCGTTTCCACCTTTTCGACCCTACGCGCCGTCGCCTCGATCTCGTGCCGGCTCGATCCGTTCAAAAGTGCAATCAGTGCACCCGAGCCCGCTGCGTTGCCTGCTCCGTCGACACGATCGAGGTCGCAATCGGGAATCATGCCGAGAACCATCGCGTAGAAGACGTCGATCTGGCTCCCGAATGCCCCTGCCAGACGAATGCGCTCGATTGTGTCCGTGCCGAGGCGATCCATCAAGAGCCGGGTCCCCGCATAGAGCGCTGCCTTGGCGAGCTGGATGGCGCGAACGTCCTTCTGGGTGACGGCAACCGAGTCGGAGATGCGGTAGGAGATCGCACGACCGCTCACCTCGATGCGCGGGGAACGCCCGGCGTGCTCCGTCGAGAAACGACCGTCCGGTGAAATGATCCCGGCGAGGTACATCTCGGCGATCGCTTCGATGATGCCGGATCCGCATATTCCGGCGACACCGATCTCACCCGTTTCGAATCCGTCCTCGTCGGACCAGTGGTCGCATCCGATCACCTTGAACCTGGGCTCCAGTGTCACGGCGTCGATTCGAACCCGCTCTATCGCTCCCGGCGCGGCGCGCATGCCGGCGGAGATCTCTGCGCCCTCGAATGCGGGACCGGTCGGAGACGAAGCGGCCAGCAACCGGTCCTTGTTCCCCAACAGGATCTCAGCGTTCGTACCCACGTCGACGACGAGCATCACACCGTCGCTTTGGTGCGGCGCCTCCGACAGGATGACGGCGGCCGTGTCGGCGCCGACATGGCCGGCGATGCAAGGTGGGGAATACACCCGGGCCGCCGGATGGAGCCGAAGGCCGATCGAGGCGGCATCGACCTCGACGGCGTCGTCGGTAGCCGGTGCAAACGGCGCCACGCCGAGCGGCCGCACGTCGTAGCCGAACACGAGATGGTGCATGATCGGATTTCCGACGAGAACGACCTCGAAGATCTCATCCACATGAACGCCTGCTTCGTTCACGAGCTCATCCACCAGCTCGTCCAGAGCGCTGCGGACGGCGGAGGTGAGGTCTGCGCCCCCAGACGGCTGGAGCATGACATGAGAGACACGGCTCATGAGGTCCTCGCCGAAGCGGATCTGGGGATTCATTCGACCCGCAGAAGCCAGGATCTCCCCGGAGTGCAGGTCGCAGAGAAGGCCGGCGATCGTCGTCGAGCCCACATCGAAGGCGATGCCGAAGACCGCGTCGTGAAACCCGCGACGGGCTGCGATGACCCGACCGCCACGCACGGCCACGGTCACGTCGGCGGCTCTCCCTTCAATGGCGGCGCGGATGTCCGGCACGGCGCGCTGGTCGACGGTTTGATTCGACAGCCCCCACTGATCTTCGAGAGCTCGCACCAACCGCTGGACGTCGCCGGACGGAGCATCGAATTGCGGCGATGGCACGGCTACGTAGTACAGCCGGACGACCGGGTCGATGGTCACGTCGGCGACCTCGACCCGCTTCCTGACCACCTGCCGGTGGATCTGACTCCCCGGCGGCACGTCGATGGTCGCGTCGGCGACGAACCGGGCCAGACATCCGAGACGGCGACCTTCGTCGAGGCCCTTCCGGCTGCGGTATTCGGTCTCGTCGAACGTGAACGGAGTCAGTCCGTCACCCGCCGACCCGGAACCGTCTCGCCCGACCGGGACGACCTGGCAACGCCCGCACAGGCCACGCCCTCCGCACACCGAGTCCAGGTCCACCCCTAGATCGCGGGCGGCTTCGAGCACCGACGCACC
>JABAOG010001293.1_pt1 | contig 13710 bp, 14 predicted proteins | sample 7062131 | NCBI WGS metagenome assembly JABAOG01 (sample SAMN14538629, study PRJNA623070) | marine sediment metagenome | biome: marine biome [ENVO:00000428]; feature: marine pelagic biome [ENVO:01000023]; material: deep marine sediment [ENVO:00002113] | place: India: Arabian Sea | collected... | reverse complement strand
ATCGGCCACGTGCATTCCGGCGCGCTCGGCTGGGTCGCCATGATGACCATCGGCTCGCTGTACTGCCTGATGCCGCGCCTGATGGGCGAAAAGGTCATGTACAGCGTCAAGGCCGTGGACGCGCATTTCTGGATCGCGACCATCGGCATCGTGCTCTACATCGCCGCGATGTGGATCGCCGGCGTCATGCAGGGCCTGATGTGGCGCGCGGTGAACGAGGACGGCACGCTCACCTACACCTTCGTCGAGAGCGTCAAGGCGACCTATCCGTTCTACGCCATCCGGCTGCTGGGCGGCGTGCTGTACCTGGGCGGCATGGGCGTGATGTGCTGGAACGTGATCAAGACCGTCGGCGCCGGCCGCAGCGCCGAGGCGACCATCCCCGCGCCCGCCGCGGCGCACGCATAAGGAGCGTTCGATGAAGCTCACGCATGACATGATCGAGCGCAACCAGGCGCTGCTCATCGTCCTGGTGATCCTGGTGGTGGCGGTGGGCGGCCTGGTGGAGATCGTGCCGCTGTACTTCCAGAAGTCGGTGACCGAGCCGGTGGCGGGCCTCAAGCCCTACAGCGCGCTGCAGCTCGCCGGGCGCGACGTCTACGTGCGCGAGGGCTGCTACAACTGCCACTCGCAGATGGTGCGGCCGTTCCGCGCCGAGACCGAGCGCTACGGGCACTACTCGGTGGCCGGCGAGTTCGTCTACGACCGTCCGTTCCAGTGGGGCTCGAAGCGCACGGGACCCGATCTGCATCGCGTGGGCGGGCGCTACAGCGATGCATGGCATCGCGTGCATTTGATCAATCCGCGTGACGTCGTGCCGGCTTCGGTGATGCCGGGTTATCCCTGGCTGGACGAAAATGCCGTGGATGGAAGTCTCATACAGCGCAAGATGCGTGTGCTGCGTGTGCTCGGTCATCCTTACAGCGACGAAGAGATCGAGAATGCTCCGAAGATGCTCGAGGGCAAGACCGAGATGGATGCGATCATCGCCTATCTGCAGAATCTCGGCACTTCGATAAAGACACGCAGGTAACAGCTTGGAAATCAGCGTTTTTCATGGCATCTGGACCGCAGCGCTGCTGGTGATATTCATCGGCATCGTGATCTGGGCATGGAGCGGCAAGAGGAAGCCGGATTTCGACAAGGCGGCGCGCATACCGTTCGACGACGAGCCGGGGCCATCCGATGGCGGGATAAAGAGGAATCAGAATGACTAGCTTTACCGATGGCTTGTGGAACATGCTGATTTTCGTCGGAACCATTGGCGGAATCGTGGGCTTGTTCCTTTTCACCAGGAGCCAATCGGCAGGCCGGCCGCCGGGCGAAGGCGTTCAGAGCATGGGGCACAAGTGGGACGGTGACCTGGAGGAGCTCAACAATCCGCTTCCACGCTGGTGGCTGAACCTGTTCTACATCACGCTCGCGTGGGGCCTGGTCTATCTACTGCTGTATCCCGGCGTTGGCACCCATGCCATGCTGCTCGGGTGGTCTCAGGCCAAGCAGTACGAAGAGGAGATGGCGGCCGCGGACGCGCGTTTCGGGCCGATATTCGAGCAGTACGTCAACCAGGATATCGCCGCCGTGTCGCGCGACGCCGATGCCTTGAAGATTGGACGCAGGCTGTATCTCAATTACTGCGCCGGCTGTCACGGCTCGGATGCCGGCGGCAATCCGGGATTTCCCAATCTGCGCGATGATCACTGGCAATATGGTGGAACGCCGGAGGCCATCAAGACGTCCATCTTGAATGGCCGAAACGGCATCATGCCTCCGTGGCGGGACGCCGTCGGTGAGCAAGGCGTGAGCAACCTGACGCAGTATGTCCTGAGCCTGAGTGGCCGTGAGGCGGACCCGGCTGCGGTGCAGGCGGGCAAAGCCCTGTACACCGCGTCATGTGTTGCCTGCCATGGAGCGGATGGCACCGGCAACCAGCAGCTCGGCGCTCCGAATCTGACCAGCAATGTCTGGCTCTACGGCGGCTCGCCCAAAGCGATAAGCCAAACCATCGCCGACGGGCGTCAGGGTCAGATGCCGGCGCACGCGGACTTTCTCGGCGAAGCCAAGTCGCATCTGCTGGCAGCCTACGTCTACAGCCTGTCGAATAAGTAGGGCGGCTATTGAATCGCCGAGCCGAATCATCGGGCATGCCACTGGTGCAACGCGTCAGCGCCGTGCTGTGGCCCGCCTTCCTGTGCGCGGGCGCAGCCACGGCCGTTTTCTTCACCTTCTTCGATCCGATTACGCTGCTGGAGTGCGAGGGTGAGCCGCCTCTGAGCCGCATGGGAGCTTACAGCCTCGGCTTTTTCATGTTCTGGTTCCTGTGCATCGCGTCGTCGATCGGCACTTCGTACTTTCTCGGACCCCGCACCGGCGATTCCCCGCATACCGCACGCACGCCGTGAGGCCGCCGGCAGTCGAGGGGACGAACGGCCCGGTGAGTTCCAAGGCCTCTGCTAAAGCGCTCGACGAGCGCGTCGAGCAGTCCCTGTACGCGCAGCGGGAGCAAATCTACCCGCGGGAAGTTCACGGCATTTTCGCGACCATGCGGATCCTTGCCGTCGTGGTGCTGCTGGGGCTGTTCTATGGCGTGCCTTGGCTGCACTGGGAAGGACAGCAGCTGGTGGTTTTCGACCTCCCTGCACGGCGCTTCCACATATTCGGGCTCACGCTGTTCCCCCAGGATTTCTTCTATCTCGCCGCACTGCTCATCATCGCCGCTTTGAGCTTGTTCTTCTTTACCGCTTTGGCGGGTCGACTGTGGTGCGGCTATGCCTGCCCGCAGACGGTATGGACCGAGGTGTTCCTGTGGATCGAGCGCAAGGTCGAGGGCGATCGCCGCAAACGCATGAAGCTCGACAAGAGCCCGTGGTCCGGGCGAAAGCTCACCGTCAAGGGTGCCAAGCACGCGATATGGATCGTTTTCTCGTTATGGACGGGCTTCACTTTCGTTGGATATTTCACACCGGTGCTCGATCTCGGCGCCCGCGCTCTGACTTTCGAACTGGGGCCATGGGAAACTTTCTGGATCCTGTTTTACGGATTTGCCACCTATGGCAACGCCGGCTGGATGCGCGAGCAGGTGTGCATGTACATGTGTCCCTACGCGCGCTTCCAGAGCNNTATCGATTGCACCATGTGCGTGCAGGTCTGCCCCACGGGTATCGATATCCGCGATGGCCTGCAATACGAATGCATCGCCTGTGCCGCCTGCATCGATGCCTGCGACCGGGTCATGGATCAGATGGGGTACGAAAAGGGACTCATCCGTTACACCACCGAGAACGCGGTGGCGGGCAGGGCAGTACATACCCTTCGCCCGAGAGTTATCGTCTATGCGGCGGTGCTGATAGCGCTGATCGGCGCCGTTGGATTCGGCATCGCCAGCAGAACGCCCCTTGCGCTCGATATTATCAGAGACCGGAACGCGCTCTACCGGGAGACCAACGAGGGAATGGTGGAAAACGTCTACACGCTCAAGCTCATCAATATGGATGACAGGGATCATCGCTACGNNCTCGATATGGAATCCACGCAGATTCCCGTCTCCGCCCACGAGGTGATGAGCGTTTCCGCACGCGTGAGGGCGGACCCTTATTCATTGAAGCGCGCCAGCTCGACCATCACTTTCGCACTGCAATCGGTCGACGACGAGTCGTTGCGGGCCGAACAGGAGGCACGTTTTCTCGGGCCGGCGCCTGCGGTACGATGAAAGTTTGCGAAATGCCATGACATCGAGCCCGAAACAGCGCAAATGGTACCGTGAGCCGATGGTCTGGCTGGTATTGATGATCCCCGCTTCAGCGGTGGTCATGGGCGCTGTGATGCTGACACTCGCTATCTCGACGTACGACGGGCTGGTCGTCGACGACTACTACAAGAGGGGATTGCAGATCAATCGCTCCATTGAGCGCGACGCTTCGGCGCAGGCATTCGGTCTCGCTTCGATCGTGCGCCTCGGTGAGAGCGGCGGTGTGATCGAGGCGAGCCTCGACGGCGATGCGTCATTCGAGGCGCCGGAGATGGTCAACCTGCGGCTTTATCACGCTACCCGTCCCGGTCTCGATCTTCACCTGATGCTGCGGCGCATCGCGCCGGGTCGGTATCTGGCCAGCCGGCCGGAGCTCGCCCCGGGGCGCTGGTACGCGCAGCTGGATGCCGAGGGATGGCGACTCAAAGGCGAGTTACAGGGAATAAAAGGTGCTCAGCAAATGCGGCTCGGCCGAGCTGCGATGCCGGCCAGGTAGGGCTCAGTCAGCTTTCGCGCTGAATGTAGTCGTAGAGCGAGCGGAATTGGTCGGCGACGACGGGACCGAAAACGGGATCGGTGCGTGCATCCATGCCCGATTCGACATCCGCCCAGTCCTGCTCGGAGAGAGCACGCTCGGCTCTCGGGAAAGCTTCGCTGTCCTCAATCTCCATGTGGCTTCTCAGGAAAGCGATGTAGTCGCGGCCGGCCTCTTCCAGCGCATCGCGCTCGACGAGCGCACCATCGACCACATGACGCAGCATCTCGAGAAAACGCCCGCCCTTGTCGGCGAGACCCTCGTGCTCGCGCTCGAGACGGGCAACGATTTCTTTCGCGCTGTCGTCCTGTGCGATGAGCTTCTCGAACATCAGATCTTCCATCGGGTGGTGTGTGTGATCCGGATACTGGGTCATGTAGATCATGATATCGAGCATCAGATCGAAATCGGCCGATCTCTCCTCGTGCACGATCTCCATCTGTTGCTCCAGGGTGACGAGCAGGCGCGCGATGTTTCTGTGATCGGTCTTGAGCTGTTGCATTATTCCACTCATGCAGCTTTCCCCGCCGTTCGCTCTCTTCGATGTATACTGATAATAGTATTAGAGTCGTGAATCCGCGATCATTGATTTCGGTCAAACCTCCCGAGCGCCAGCGTTGCGCTTGCGGCTGTCTGGTGTGCAGGTTGGTGACGACACGGGTTGCTCGTCTTCGTCGCTGAGAATGCGGTGCGCGGGTCCCTCCAGGTCGTCGAACTGCCCCGAGCGGATTGCCCAGAGAAACGCAGCCACGATTATCGCCACCAGCACTACCGACAACGGGATGAGGATATACAGAATGTCCAATTCAACGATCATCCCCGGTGCGCCGCCGCGAGCGGGCAAGACGCATACTGTTGGCAACAACCAGCAGTGAGCTCGCCGACATCCCGATAGCGGCCATCCAGGGCGCAACGAAGCCGGCCGCTGCAGCCGGGATTGCGAGCAGATTGTAGGTCGCCGCCCAGAGCAGATTCTGACGGATGACCGAGAGTGTCCGGCGCGCAATCGCAGTGCCTTCGGCGAGATTCGACAAATCGTTTCCGATCAGAATCATGTCTGCGCTGGCGCGCGCGGCCTGCGCACCGTCGCCCATGGCGATGGAGACATCGGCGCCGGAGAGCACCGGCGTGTCGTTGATGCCGTCACCAACCATCGCGACGACCTCTCCGCGGTTCTGGAGCTCGCGCACCCGGGCGAGTTTTTCCTGAGGTGAAAGGCCCGCGGCGACGTCGTCGATACCGATCTCGGCGGCAATGCGCGAAGTAATGTCGGTGCGGTCACCGGAGTAGAGACTGACCGCATTGCCGTATCGGCGCAGCGATGCGACGAGCTCGCGTGCATCGGGGCGAAGCTCGTCTCTCAGGTAGAAGAGGCAACGCGCAGCCGAAGCATCGGCCAGAACCACGAGCGAGCATGCGTCGTCGGTGTGCTCTTCGGCCAAGCGGCCTGTCAGAGCGTGTCCGGTACGCGCTTCGACGAACGATGGAGTGCCGATGGTGTAGAGCGTTCCGGAAACATTCCCCTGCAGCCCTCCGCCCGGCGTGTTCACCACTTCTGTGGCGCTCGTTTCCGCGCGGGCGTTCGCGACCAAAGCCTTCGCTATCGCGTGCTCGGAGTGACGTTCGAGGGATGCGGCGATTCGGGCGCAGACATCGGGCGCCATGTCGGAAATAGCCAACGCCTTTACGACCCGCGGCCGTCCGTGGGTGAGCGTGCCGGTTTTGTCGAACACGAAACGGTCAGCCCTGGCCAGGGTCTCGAGGGCATTGCTGCCTGTGAGGATCAGCGCCCTGCGCGTCAACGCACCGGTGGCGGCCGCTATGGCCGTCGGTGTGGCGAGCGACAACGCGCACGGGCAGGTCACCACCAGCATGGCCACCGTTATGGGCAACCAGCGCTCGGGTTGCGTGTGCAACCAGTAAGCCGCGGTGGCAAGAGCAAGCATCAGGACGGCTGCGACGAACCAGGCGGCGGCGCGGTCGGCAGCGCGTTGTATCCGCGGACGCTCGTTCCGTGCGCGCTCGACCAGGTCGAGAATGCGCGAGAGCACGGTGTCCGGTCCTGTGCGTTCCACCCGGATCTGCAGCGGGCTGTCGAGATTGATTGAGCCACCGATGACCGCATCGTCGACGCTCTTGGCGACCGGTCGGCTCTCGCCGGTTAGCAGCGCCTCGTCGACGCTGGCACGCCCTTCGAGCACGCGCCCGTCAGCGGGTATCGGCTCACCGGGTCGCACCAGAACGCGATCGCCCACCTCGAGCTCGGCGACGGCAACGATCGTGTGCGCGCCGCAGGCGTCCAGGCGGGTTGCCATCACCGGGGCAGGATTGACGAGCGCTTCCGAGAGCTGTGCGCTCTTCCTTCGTGCCATCAGCTCGAGATAGCGCGCGAGCAGCAGAAAGAAAACGAACATGACCACAGAGTCGTAGTAGACAGCGCCGACGCCCGCGAATGTGGCGTGTACGCTGCCGAGGAAGGCAATAGCGAGACCGAGGCTCACGGGCACGTCCATACCCAGCCCGAGGTTGCGCAGGTCGCGCAGCGCGCCGCTGAAAAAAGGACGTGCGCAGTAGAGCAGCACGGGGACAGTCAAAGCCAGGCTGAGCCACATGAACAATCGACGAAAGTCTTCCCCGATCCCGTACCATTCTCCTGCGTACAACGCTACGGCGATCATCATGACCTGCATGCCGAGCCCACCGGCAACGCCCAGTCGGCGCAGCTGTTGCCTGCGTTCGCGCTCGAGAAGCGCTTCCTGCCGATCGGGATCGTAGGGATGGGCCGTATAGCCGATACGCTTGACGGCACTGAGGATGTCGCTGAGGCTGATATGCTCGGGGTTCCAGCGCACGGTCGCGCGATGCGTAGAGAAGTTGACCTGGGCATCGACGACGCCGGGCGTTTTCTGCAGGTGCCGCTCGTTGAGCGATGCGCACGCGGCACACTGGATACCTCCGAGAATCAGCGACGCCTCGTGCTCACCGCTGTCGAGACGGCGAACGAAGGTGCGCTGTGCATCCTCGAGGTCGTAGACGCGGGTCTCTCGCGCGAATTCCTCTGACGGCTCCGCCGGCGCGCCCGGCAATCGGCTGCGGCGCCGATAGTAGTCGTCGAGGCCGCCGGCAACGATGGCCTCGGCCGCGCTCTTGCAGCCGTTGCAGCACATCGGCCGCTGCACGCCGTCGATCTCGGCGAATGTGCCGACCTCACCGTGAATCGGGCTGTGACAATGGTAACAGCGGGCGAGCGCATCGCCTGGAAGCCCCGCGGCGCTTTGGGAAGAAACGGACAACTGGTACCCCGGCCTTTCGATTCGAAGTCGGAATCATAACCGAAGGACCGGCTCCGCCTCGACACCGTAAAGGCATCGGACGGTGTGGCTTTGCGCTCAATCAGCGCGTGCTCTCACACAATCGGTGAGAGCAGCAGAATGATGGCGAGGAGCACGAATACGACGAAATAGGCGAAAAAGCGCCGCTGATGGCGTTTGCCCTGGTGCGTGTAAGCGCGGGGGAACTCGAGCCAGAGTGGTCTCTGCGTGGCGATATCCGTGGCTTGCTTTGCAATGTCGCGGCGCAGGTGCGTCCAGTGAAAGACAGCCAGCACCAGGCACACGATGGACAATACCAACGCGCAGATCAGCAGGAACTTCATGGCCTCCATGTGCGCTTCGCTTCTCGCTCGGGCCTCATTGCCGCTCGCCGGACGGGTCTTCGGGCCGCCAACGCCAGCATCTAGTATGCGCCGTTGCGCACGGGATACAACGTGACGCGGGCCTCAGTTCTTTGAATCCGCCTTGGGCTCTTTCGGCGCGTCATCGGGCGGGCTTCCACGCTCTCGGTCGCAGCAGTTGCGGTTCGACATGGGCCGCATGGGGCAGGGCGCGTAACGATTCGATCCTGGAAAGCGCCTCGTCCACGCGTCCCGACTTTGGCTCGAGCCAGGCGCAGTGCGGCGCATGGGCGGGGATCTCCACAACGCGCAAGTCGAGCGCCTCTATCTGCGCGCGAACACTTTCGATGGTCGCATCGTCGGTCAACCTCAAAAAGATGCGCTTCGTCGCCACCGCCGGCGCTGCCTCTCGCCCCGTTGCGTACACCGGCAAGAGCTCGCGGCCGGGTGCGCGAGCGGAACGCGGTTTGCCGCGNNTCGAACTCGCTTTCCGAGAGTTTCCCCCGAATCGCGTAAAGATCATCGCGCTTGATGAGGCGAATACCCTTGCCGTGGTCGCCGATTTCGATGGAATCGGGGCAGCAGCCCCATTGCTGGAGAGCGTCCATGGTTGACACTATACTCCCATCCTCTTTTGTTTCCTCCGCGCTCTCAACGAAGGAGCTATGCGAATGGCAAGAATGGCCAGCGTCAGATTCGGCGGCAAGCGGGGTAAACCGTATCGCTTGCGTTTGAGTGCGGACATCATGGTCGTGCGCACGCACGGGCGTCGCGCGGTGCGCGAGATGCCGATCTCCAAGTCGAGCCGGGACATGCTGGCGCAGTTCGATGCGGTGTTCTCGATCCCGGAGGTGGGGATCGAGGTTTTTCGCTGCAGCGCCCGCCGCGCGGTGCGTTCCATGCGCGACAAGGCACGCATCGCTTTGCGCCGGGAGGGATGCGTTCGTTTCGCCGGGCGCGGCCTCTGCACCGCATCGGGTAGACCCGTCGTATACACCGAGAATCTGTTCATCCAGTTCCAGGAACGCTGCAGCCGGGCTGCCGTCATGCGCGTCCTCCGCAATCTCAACCTCGAACCGAGACGCCAGCTCTCGTATGCCGTGAATGCCTGGTTCGTTGCCTTACCGGAGGGTAGCGGACACGAGAAAACGCTGGCGGTCGCAGCTTCACTGCTGGCTCGCGACGACGTGCTCCTTTGCCATCCGGAGCTCGTGCAGGAGCTCGGCAGGCGTGGTGCGTTTCCCCAGCAGTGGCACCTGAAGCGGACGAGAATCGCGGGCAACACGGTCAACGCTCATGCCAGCGTCGAGGCTGCCTGGGAGGCGAGTCAGGGCGAAGGCACCACCATCGCCATTATCGACGATGGTGTCGACACCGAACACGAGGAGTTCACGGGAGCGGGAAAGATCGTCGCACCACGCGACGTCACGCGGGGGCAGGGAGATGCGAGGCCGGGTCCTGGCGATCGCCATGGGACGCCGTGCGCCGGCGTCGCCTGTGCAAACGGTGCGCACGGTGCATCGGGCGTCGCTCCGAAGGCGCGGCTGATGCCCATTCGCCTGGTCTCGAGCCTCGGCTCCCAAGCGGAGGCCGATGCTTTCGTATGGGCGGCGGATCACGGTGCGGATGTGATCTCCTGCAGCTGGGGACCAATGGACGGTGACTGGTGGAATCCGAACGATCCCCTGCATGACGAGGTGGTGCCGATCCCCGATTCGACCCGGCTCGCCATCGATTACGCCGTGCGCGAAGGCCGATCCGGCAAAGGCTGCGTGATCGCCTGGGCAGCGGGCAACGGTAATGAGTCCGTCGACAACGATGGCTATGCCAGCTATGCGAAAGTGATGGCCGTTGGCGCCTGCAACGATCGTGGCAAGAAGGCGGACTACAGTGACGTCGGAGATGCGCTCTGGTGCTGCTTTCCGAGCAGCAACGGCACGCCCTCGCTGACCCCGGGCATATGGACCACGGACGTGTCGGGAGCCGCTGGTTATAACGCCGGCAGCGAGAGCGACGGTGACGCTGCGGGACACTACACCAATTCGTTCGGTGGAACCTCGAGCGCCTGTCCCGGTGCCGCCGGCGTTGCAGCGCTGGTGATCGCCAGAGAGCCCGAGCTTCGCTGGGACGAGGTGAAGCAGATACTCAGCCAGAGCTGCGACAAGATCGACGCGTCAGGCGGGCGCTACGATGCCGAGGGCCACAGCAGCCTTTACGGCTACGGGCGGCTGAATGCGAAAAAGGCCGTGGCGCTCGCGGCACCGAAAAGAGCCGCTTATACGGCAGTGCACAAAGCCATTCAGTCGGTTTCCATTCGCGATCTCGCGACCGCGCGTCTGAAGGTTGCGGTGGGTGACGAGCGTCCGATCCGCGCAATCAAGGTGCACGTGGATCTCGAGCATGGCTGGGTCGGCGATCTCAGCGTGAGGCTCGTGCCTCCGGCCCGAACGGGTGCGCGCGCGGTGCTGCTCCACGACCGCGAGGGCGGCGGGGCGCGCAGTATTCGCCGCGTCTACGACGAAGTGTCCACCCCGGCCCTGGCCGCGCTGAGAGGTTTGCGCCCTGCCGGTGAGTGGACGCTCGCGGTCCGCGACAGTGCCCGGCACGATGGGGGCCGTATCCACAGCTTTGCGCTGGAACTGGAGCTTTGAGGCGGCGGACTGGCTATAATCCTTGTGCACCACGCTTTGGCGCGAGCCAGACGCCATGAGAGCTTTTTCTCACCAGTCCACCAGAAAAACGTAGCTCCCGGCGCCCTGACCGATCGTCTCGAAATGCCTCGCAAACCATGATGAAAAAGCTCGACAACCATCGCCTGAGATTCGCTACGCGCGAGTATCTTCCCATCGTCACCGGAGGCATGGGCGTCGACATCTCCGCCACGGCGCTCGCCCTGACAGCGGCGCAAATGGGCGGTATCGGCCACATATCCGATGCCATGCTGCCCACGGTCGTCGACCAGGAGCGCCGCACGAGCTTCGTTCGCGACAAGCTGCAGAAGTACAAGTACAACGTGGCCAATGCCGATAAGTCCGAGGTCAAATTCGATCTGGAAGCACTGGGACAGGCAACCCGGTTGCACGTGGGCTCGGTGATGGAGGCTAAACGCGGCTCGGGGATGGTGTTCATCAACTGCATGGAAAAGCTGACCATGAACAACCCGGCCGGTACCTTGAAGACCAGGCTGGACTCCGCCATGGATGCAGGCATCGACGGAATAACCTTGAGCGCGGGTCTGCATCTGGGCACCTTCGCGCTCATCGAGGATCACCCCCGATTTCACGATGTGAAGCTCGGCATCATCGTTTCCTCGGTGCGTGCGTTGAAGCTGCTGCTGAAGAAAAGCTCACGTACGCGACGCACGCCCGATTACGTGATCGTCGAAGGCCCCCTCGCCGGCGGGCATCTGGGCTTTGGCATGGACTGGGCGGACTACGACTTGAAAGCGATCGCGGCCGAGGTGGTCGCTTTTCTCGCCGAGGAGGGTCTCGAAATACCGGTCATCGCCGCTGGCGGCGTCTTCACCGGCTCCGACGCGGTCGATTACATCGAGCTCGGATGTTCCGGCGTGCAATGCGCAACGCGCTTCACTATCACTAAGGAGTGCGGGCTGCCGGACTCTGTGAAACAGGAATATTTGAAAGCCGAGGAAGAGGACATCGTCGTCAATACCATCTCGCCGACGGGATATCCCATGCGAATGCTGAAAAGCTCTCCCGCCATCGGCTCCGGTATCCGGCCAAACTGCGAGGCTTATGGATATCTTCTCGACCGTAATGGACACTGTGATTACATCGATGCGTACAATGCCGTCGTTGCCCAGAATCCGAAAGAAATCAGGGTCTACGACAAGACCTGTCTTTGCACGGCCATGCGCCGCTTCAAGGTGTGGACCTGTGGGCATTACACCTATCGGCTGAAGGAGACCGCCAACCGGCTGCCGGACGGTACCTACGAGCTGCCGAGCGCGGAGCATGTCATTCATGACTACCTGTACAGCACCGATTATCAGGTGCACCGTCCACCGCTCAAGGCAGAAATTGTCTGAAGCTGCTTCGAGCGCGAGGCACCGTCGCGCGTCTCATTCCGCCTGATCATGCAGAAAACCATCGGATGGTTGCTGACGCCATTGCATCTGGTGATCTTCGGCACGGTGCTGCTCGGCTTTCATGCGGCCCAGGTGCTCGCGCTGCGTTTCGGCTACGAAGCACACAAGCACGTGGTGGACTACCTGAATTTCTGCGTCCTGGCGAGTCTCAAGGCGGTTGGAACGCGCATCGAGCTCGATTGCGCCCACACGCTTCCTGCGGATACGCCACTGATTGTCGTTGCCAATCATCAGAGCATGTACGACATTCCCATGCTCGGGTGGGTTTTCAGGGATCGTCACCCGAAATACGTCGCCAAGATCGAGCTCGGAAAATGGCTGCCGAGCATCTCCTACAACCTGCGCAACGGAGGCTCCGCGCTCATCGAGCGGAGCGATCCGCGCGGTTCCATGCGGGCCCTGGCGGCGTTCGGCAAACGTGTCGAGGAGCATCGTTACGCGGCCTGTATCTTTCCGGAGGGCACACGCGCGCGCGACGGGGCCATGAAGGCGTTCAACCCTGCAGGATTGATGACGCTGCTTCGCGCGACGCCGTCGGCGGTCGTGGTGCCCGTTGCCATCGACGGCTCGTGGGAGCTGATGCGCTACCGAATGCGGCCGATTCCTTTCGGAGTAAAGGTGACATGCACGGTTCTCGCGCCTATCAGCCAACGGGAGCATTCCGCAAAGGAGCTGGTCGGCGTGGCGGAGGAGCGAATTCGAAGGGCGATCGACGAAGGCCGGAGAGCTGCCGCATCCCGTTGAGCGACGCCGCTCGGTGGGTATCTTCGAGTGAGATTCCTGTCACAGGCGCCGGCAGGCATTGCGGCCTAGTATCAAGCTGACACCCGGAGCCCCGCCTGCCGCATTTTTTTCCGCATGTACAGCACCTGCCCGAAATGTGGCTACGCGAACGCCGGCGGCGATATCGCCGCGGGCGAGCGCTGTCAGGCCTGCGGGCTCGTTTTCAGAAAATGGATGAAGCACCGTTACCGGTCGCGTGCAGCAGCAAGGGTAGCGGGCGTTCGAGCGCAACCGCGCTGGCAGGCACGCCTGGCCGCGCATCTGTTTCGCGTGCCTGACCGTGTGAACCCCATTCTCTTCGGCGGCCGATGCATCACTCTGCTCGGATTGGTGATCTGGAGCATCTGGTTCTTCCAGACCGACCATCGGGAGCTCTTCGGGCATCTTCCGGAGATCAACAGCTCAATCATGCACGGTGTCAACCTCGCCTTTCACGAGGCCGGTCATCTGCTGTTCGCGATTCTGGGCGACTTCATGGCGGTGCTGGGCGGATCGCTCATGCAGCTGATAGCGCCTGCGGCGATCATGGCGGCTTTCCTGTTCAAGCATCAGAACGCTTTCGGCGGCGCCGTGGCCTTCTGGTGGCTGGGTCAAAGCGCGATGGATCTCGCGCCGTATATCTACGATGCGCGCACCGGGAAGCTGATGCTCATCGGCGGCTTCATCGGCCAGGAGCGGCCCGGGGCTCACGATTGGACGAATCTTCTCGGCAGGCTGGGCATGCTCGACTACGCACACGCGCTCGGCACCTTCACGAACTTCGTCGGCATGACCGTCATGGTGCTCGCCCTGGCCTGGGCGGGCTACGTTCTGCGCCTCCAGTACCGGAATCTGGATCGAAGATTCTGAGCTCAGCCCGCGAG
>JABAOG010011639.1_pt1 | contig 13720 bp, 14 predicted proteins | sample 7062131 | NCBI WGS metagenome assembly JABAOG01 (sample SAMN14538629, study PRJNA623070) | marine sediment metagenome | biome: marine biome [ENVO:00000428]; feature: marine pelagic biome [ENVO:01000023]; material: deep marine sediment [ENVO:00002113] | place: India: Arabian Sea | collected... | reverse complement strand
CACGATCAGCCAGCGTGAGCGCCGGCGCAACCGGCCAACTCAGCATGACCGCTCCGTAGCCGGTCAGGGCGACCAGCACTACCCGCTCGGGTCGCCACAGCGCGTGCCACCGGCCCCACGCCAACGCACCCATGACCGCGCCCACCTCGATCGCGGCCCAGACGTAGCCGCCCAGCGCGGCGTCGCCGGCGAGTTCTTCGGCACGTAGCGGGAGGGCGACGGTGAGCATGCCGACGCCCACGAACGCCNNCCAGGCTGAGCGATGCGAACCCGGCGATCGTCAACACCGCGGCAGCCGGTGAGACCGCCACCGCCACGGTCGCGGCGACCGCCGGCCCGAGAATCGCCGAGGCGTTGAAGCTGACGCCCTCCAGCGCGTGCGCTCGACNNCGACCGAGCACGTCGGCAGGCACGAAGCGCGGCAATAGGCTCGTGAACCCGCCGCTGGTCATCGGCACCGAGAGCCCGACGAGCGAGGCGAGCGCGGGAGCGGTCCAGCCCGGTGCGCTGCCGACGACCACAACCATCGCCGACATCACCGCCGCCAGGAGGACCTGGTTGGCCGCCAGCGCCGCTCGCCGGAAGCGTGTGCGGTCCAGCCACGCGCCGAGGACCGGGCCGCTCAGCACCGTCGGCACCAGGTACGCACCGACCACGGCGCCCGCCAGCCGGGGGCTTCCGGTGCGCTCCAGGACGAGCAGGACGGCGGCCACGCCCACCATCTCGTCCCCGATCCGGGCCGACGTGGCCGCCAGGAGGTACGACGGCAACCCGGCCACGGCACGCAGCGGTCTCATCGGATCCTCGTGTAACGGCTGATGGACAGTTACGCGTTACGCGACTCTAGACGTTACGCTGGTGGTCGGCAAATCGCAGTCCGGCGAGTGGAAGGGGCCGACCGCGGAATCGCTGCAGACGCCCGACCGCGCGGTGCGGATTGCCACCGACNNAGTCGTCCGGGCAAGGATGCGGGCGGTGTTTGCCGCGTCTCGCGAAGCCGACGCCGCCGCAATCCTCAACGAGTTGCTCGCCGAACACGCCACCCGCCCGTACCTGTCAGACCACGACGGCACGCCGTGGCATGTGCACGTGACGTCTCCCGACGCGCCCTGGCCGCAGTGGATGGCGGCGACGACGGCAATGGGGCTGTCGGTCCTCGTGGCCGGGCACGGCTTCGGGGCGTTGCGGATCTGCGCCGCCGACACCTGCGAGCGGGCCTTCGTCTCCACCGCGGGGGAGCGCGTCCGACGGTTCTGCTCCTCGCAGTGCGCGACGCGCACCCGGGTCGGCGCCTACCGCGCGCGACAGCGCTCCGTTACACGCGACGACGCCGACCGGGCCTGACCACACCCAGCGTGGCGTTCAGCAGCAGCAGGAGCAGCGCGATCGTCGGCGTCGCCGTCGCTACCACCTGCTGCACGGCGGTGACCTGCTGATCGGCCGCTGTTGCCGCCTCCGCCGCCCGTCCCAGCCCGGGAGCGGCGACCAGCACGGCCACGCCGGCGAGTAGCGCCGTCACGACGAGCTTCGTGGTCACCCATCCGTGCCGGAACAGGCCGTGGCCGGTCAGCACTGCCTGCAGCACGCCTGTCGCCAGTGCCAACAGCGCAAGGGGGGCCAGAGCAGCACGCGCCACCAAGGCCATGGCCGGGTAGATCGTCTCCGGCGCCGCACCAGCCAGGCCGGACACTCCGAGCACGATCTCAACGAGCGCCACTCCGGCCAGACCGACTCCGGTGACCAGGTGAAAGGTGAGCAGGGCCTGGCGCGCTCGCGGCGAGAGACGCCGCCCGGCGGAGAGAGCGTGCTCCGTTGCCGTCATCGACTCCATAGACAAGAAAGTAAAGTAGTTAGTTGTCAATAGCAAGTCGCAGCTAGACTTTCGCGTATGCGGACCTACGGCCAGTACTGCGCACTCGCCCGCGCGCTCGATGTGATCGGCGAGCGCTGGACGTTGTTGATCATCCGGGAACTGTNNACGAGGCCCCCGCGCCCGTGCGAGCCACCGTCTACCGGCTCACGCCGCGTGGCCGCGACCTGGGACCCGCGCTGTCAGCTCTGGTCTCGTGGGGTGGACCGCTCCTCGCCGCACAGGGTGACGACGAGTTCCGCACCCACTGGATGGCGCTCGGCCTGCCGGCCTTCTTCACCGGTGTGGACGTCTCGGACGTCGCACCGCTCGAGGTCGTCGTCCGGACTGGGGACGCACCTGCCACGCTGGCCGTGCATGGCCAGGGTGTCAGCATGGCANNCACCGTGGAGGGACCTCCGGACGCGATATACGCGATGCTCACCGGCCGGAGCGAACACGACGATCCGGACGTCGCGGTACGCGGTCCGCGCGAGGCCGTCCGGCGGATGCGGCTGCTGGCGCGGCGCGCGGCCGTGGCGTCGTCCGTCCAGCCGTCGCCGTAGCCGCGGGCGCCGGGCCTCTGGAGAAAGAGCGTGGCAGCGGTACGAACCGGCCGCGTAACCTATTCCCTAACCAGCCCGGGGGGCGGCATGCTCGAGTTCCGCGTGCTCGGCTCGTTGGAGGTCGTCCGGGACGGCACACCCGTCGACGTCCCGAGCAGGCGACAGCGCGCCCTGATCGTCCGGCTGCTGCTGAGCCGGGGCCGCGTCGTGTCGGCCGACGACCTTGTCGACGCGCTGTGGGACGACGACCCGCCCGGCCGGGCGCGGCACGCGCTTCATGTGCAGGTCTCCCGCGCCCGGACGCTCCTCGGCCCTGCGCTGGCCACCCGGGCGCAGGGGTACGTCCTCGAGGTGGACGGGGACGCCGTCGACGCGGAGCGCTTCGAAGCCCACATCCGGCGGGCCGGCTCGCTCGCTGCCCGCGAGCCGGCCCGCGCGGTGGATCTGCTGGACGACGCGTTGAGCCTGTGGCGCGGCACTCCCTACGGGGAGTTCGCCGACAATTTCGCCAAGCCCGACGTCGTCATGCTCGATGAACTGCGGCTCACCGCACGGGAAACGCTCGGTGAGGCGCTGCTCGCCCTCGGCGCGCTCGATCGGGCGGTCGGCGAGCTGAGCGAACTGGCCGCCGACCATCCGCTGCAGGAACAGCCGCACTGCCTGCTGATGCGGGCGCTGTACCTCGCCGGCCGCCAGTCCGAGGCGCTGGCGGTGTACCACGGCTTCCGGAACCGGATCCGGGACGAGCTGGGGCTGGACCCCTCTCCGGTGCTGGAGCAGGTGCACGAGCAGGTGCTTCGGCAGGACGTCCCGCCGCCGGTCACCGGGATGCAGCGACCGGCCGCGACGCCCGTGCCATCGCCCGCTCCCGTGCCGATCCTGGTGCCCGCGCCGCTGAACCCGCTTGTCGGCCGCGGCGACGAGTTGCGGCGGCTGGCGGCGACGGTGGCCGGGAGCCGCATCGTCACCCTCGTGGGAACGGGCGGCGTCGGCAAGACCCGGCTGGCCCAGGAGTACGCCTCGACGACCGGCGACTCCAGCGTGTGGTGGGTCGACCTGCTGCCCGCGGGGGAGCCGTCCGACGTGCCGCACCGCCTCGCCCACGCGCTGGGCCTCCCCGAGCCGGCATCGGGCACCCTCGAGGACTATCTCGTCAGCAACCTCCGCGACGCCCGAGGGCTGCTCGTTCTCGACAACTGCGAGCAGGTGATCTCGGCCGTCGCACGGATAGTGCAGCGCATCGTCGAGCGCTGCCCGGGGGTCACCGTGCTCGCCACCAGCCGGGAACGGTTGGCCGTCGCCGGCGAGCACGTCCTGTTCCTGCCGCCGTTGCCCGCTCCGGAGCCGTACCACGACCGCCCGCTCCGGGACTCTCCCGCCGTCGCACTGTTCACCGACCGGCTCCGCGCGGCCGGCGCCGCCGATCTCCCGGACGACCAGCTGCCGCTCGTCGCGGACATCTGCCGGCGCGTAGGCGNNCGGCGGCGAGGGGCGCGGCCAGCCCGGGCACCAGAGCCTCCGCGCGGTCCTCGACTGGTCACACAACCTGCTGGACGCCGAGGAGCAGATCCTGTTCCGCCGGCTCTCGGTGTTCCGCGGCCGCTTCACGCTCGACGAGGTCGAGGATGTCTGCCCCGACGGAGTGCTCAGCCGCGGTCGCATCGCCGACGCGCTCGCAGGGCTCGTGGACAAGTCGATCGTGACGGGACCGGAGGGGGAACGCTACCGGCTGCTCGACCCGATACGGGAGTACTCGAACGTCCAGCTCGCGTCCCACGGCGAGGACGTGCTGCTCGGTGCCGCCCATGCCCAGCACTTCGTGCGGTTCGCCGAGAGCGCCCGGGATGCGCTGTACTCGCCGCGGGAGCCGGAGGCGGCGTCCAGCCTCGCCGACCGGATCGACGAGCTCCGCGCGGCGCACCGGTGGTCCTGCGACCATGACGCGGGCCTCGCCCTCCGGCTGGCGGCGGCGCTCGCCCAGTACGCGAGCTACTACATGCGGTTCGAGCTGCAGGACTGGGCGGCGGCAGCAGCAACGCTGCCGGACGCCGCCCAGCACCCGTTGCGTGCTGTCGCGCTCGGGTCGGCCGCCGCGGGCGCATGGGCGCGCGGCGAGTTCGACGAAGCGGGGCAGCTTGCCCAGCACGGGCTCGAGGCCGCTGCCGGCGACGGGCCGCTGGCCGCGCAGCCGATGCTGGTGCTCGCCGACATCGCCGGCCTTGAAGGAAGGTTCACCGACGCGGTCGCGTCGTACGAGGAGGCGGTACGGCTCGCGGCGGACGTCGAGCCCCACGTCTGCTGCGAAGGCCTCGGCGGCGCGGCCATCGCACTGTGCCATCAGGGCGACATGGAAGAAGCGGTACGCCTCACCGACGAGGGGCGACGAATCGCCGAGGCTGTCGGAGCTCCCGGGCTCGTCGCGATGTCGCTCTACTTCGCCGGCGAGATCAGAATGGCCAGCGACCCGCTGGCGGCGCTCGAACTGCTGGAGGAAGCGCGACGCCTGGCGGAGCACACGGGCGCGCTGTTCGTGCTGGGCATCGCGACCCTGTCGGCCGTGTCGGTGCGGGCCCGGGGAGGCGCCGACACCTCGGAGACGTTCGCCGCCTTCCGGGAGGCGATCGAGCACTGGCGCCGGGTGGGCAACCGCACCCAGCAATGGGTCACGATGCGCAACCTGCTCCCGGTACTGGTCACCGCGGGTCACGACGAGCTTGCCTGCGTCCTGGACGGTGCGCTCGGGTCCGCCCCGGTGCGGCTGCCCGCCGACGTGGCCGTTCCCGAAGCCGCCGCGCTGGCCGACGCCGTCGCCGATGCCACCAGGCGGCTCGGCGACGGCATGGCCAACGCGGCAGCCCAGCGGGGCCGGCGGATGAGCCTCGACGAGCTGGTCTCAGCCGTGCTCGCCGAGCTGCAGGACGCCACAGCCCCGTCCGGTCACGCAGCGTCCAGCCGGTAGAACCGCCACAGCTCGTTGTCGATCGGCAGCACCGTGCAGGTGAGCCCCGCCTGCTTCGCGTACTCCCGCACCGTGTCCGGCCGCAGCACGGTCCCCGCCTCCACGGCGCTGCCCTCGGCTCGGGTCGCCGGCAGGCAGTGCAGGACGCTGAACCCGTAGTTCAGCCGCTCGACGAGATCGCCCGGCGCTGAGAACTCCTCTGCGACGCGCTCGTCGGCGATCAGCACGGCGCCCCCTGAGGCGAGAGCGTCGCGGACCGCCCGCAGCGCGGCCACGGGGTCGGCCATGTCGTGCAGCGCCTCGAAGATGCACACGAGCTGGTACTCGTCGGCAGCGGCGAGCGAGGCTGCGTCGGCGCGCTCGAACGTCACCCGGTCCGACAGCTCGAGCCGGCTGGCGCTCTCGGTCGCGTCCGCCACCGAGGCCGCGTCCAGGTCGACCCCGTGGACCCGTGCCTGGGGAAACAGCTCGGCCAGCGCGATGCTGGACGCCCCGGTTCCGCAGCCGAGATCGAGCACATTCGACGGCCCGGCCTCGAGCCGCGACCGGACGTCGGGCAGCGCGGCCACCCAGTCGCCCAGCTCAGAGCGGAACATCGGCCGGTTCATGCCGCCGATGCCGTGGCGCGTCAGCTCGCCGTACGCCTCGTACGCCACGCCGCCGCCGCTCCGGTACGCCTCGACGAGGTCGGGCAGCACGGCACCGAAGCCGCCGACGAACCCGGGAAGGGTCCCGAGGTACGTGGGGCTGTCCGCGTCGACGAGCACCTCCCGGTGGCCGTCGGGCAGCCTGAACCGCCGGGCATAGGCGTCGGCCTCACCGTCGAGGGCCTGCACGAAGCCCGCCACGGCCTGCTGCTCCAGCCACTCCCGCGTGTAGCGCGGATGCACGCCGGTCCGCTCCGCCACCTCGCGCGCGTCGGCCGGCCCGTCCGCGAGAGCCCGGTAGAGCCCCAGCGCAACGCCGAGGTGCACGCTGAGCGTCTCCATCGTCGTGATCGCGCCGGTCAGCAATCGCTCGGCCAGCTCGTCGACGGACGGCTGGGCCTGGTCGGGTTGGGCGGTGGTCATGTCTCTCCTCTTCGCTCGGATCCTTTCCGATTCCTTGACGCCGACCAGCGTGGCCCTGCCGCCTCTCACTCGGCTCTCACGCCGCTCTCACCGGGTGAGAGCGGCGTGAGAGCAGCCGGCTCGGTGGAGGCCGCGATTCGCATGTCGATGGCGCCGCCGGCCGTTCGTCGTCATGATGAGCGGCAAAGCGTCGCTGGCCCGAAGCCCCAAGGAGGAAGCTGATGCGGTACATGCTGTTGATCTACAGCGAGGAGGCGACGAGCGAACCGTCCAAGGAGGAGTTGGACGCTGTCATGGCGGAGTGGTGGGCGTACGACTCGGCCGTCCGGGAGGCGGGCGTCCATGTCGCCGGAGATGCGCTGCAGGCGTCCCAGACCGCGACGAGCGTGCGGGTCAAGGGCGACGAGCGCATCGTCACCGACGGCCCGTATGCGGAGACGCGGGAGGTCCTCGGCGGTTACTACCTGATCGACGTGCCCGACCTGGACACCGCGCTGGACTGGGCGGCGAGGTGCCCGGGGGCGAAGTACGGCACGATGGAGGTGCGGCCGGTGATGGAGTTCGACTCCGGACCGGCGTGAGGTCGGCCGTGGACAGGCGGGCAGCCGACACCGTCGAGGCGGTCTTCCGCGAGGAGTGGGGTCGGCTGCTCGCCACGCTCGTCCGCTGGCTCGGCGACTTCGACCTCGCCGAGGAGGTCGCGGCGGACGCGGTCACCGCAGCGCTGGAGCGCTGGCCCGCCGAGGGGGTTCCCGACCGGCCCGCGGCCTGGTTGTTGACGACCGCCCGGCGCCGGGCGGTCGACCTGCTCCGCCGACGACGGACCTACGCGACCAAGCTCGCGATCCTCAAGGTCGAGGCCGACCGAGCCGAGCACGGGCCCGCCGCCGGAACGGGCCGCGACCCTGCCGTGCTCGGAGACGACCGCCTCGGGTTGTTCTTCACGTGCTGTCATCCCGCACTGAGCCCGGAGGCTCGCGTGGCGCTCACCCTGCGCTACCTCGCAGGGTTGTCCACCGCCGAGGTCGCCCGGGCGTTCCTCGTTCCCGAGACCACGATGGCGCAGCGGCTGGTCCGCGCCAAGCGCAAGATCCGCGAGGCGCGCATCCCGTACCGCGTGCCCGACCCGCCGGAGTTGGCGGAGCGGCTGCCGGCCGTCCTGAGCGTGGTCTACGTCGTGTTCACCGAGGCGTACGCCGCGAGCCACGGGCCCGACCTGGTCCGGCCGGAGCTCGCCGACGAGGCGATCCGGCTCGCCCGCATCCTGCACCGGCTGCTTCCCGNNCTGCTGGCGCTCCTGTTGCTCGTGGACGCCAGGCGCGAGGCTCGTACCGACGGGTCCGGCCGTCTCGTACTGCTGGAAGAGCAGGACAGGTCGCGCTGGGACGGGGCGAAGATCGAAGAGGGGACCCGGCTGGTCGAGCAAGCGCTCCCCGGCGGCAGTCCGGGGCCGTACGCACTGCAGGCCGCCATCGCGGCGCTGCACGACGAGGCGGAGTCGTTCGAGGCCACCGACTGGCCCCAGATCGTCGCGCTGTACGGCCTGCTGCAGGCGGTGGCGCCGTCGCCGCTCGTGGCGTTGAACCGCGCCGTCGCGGTGAGCATGGCCAGCGGCCCGGCGGCCGGGCTTGCCGAGCTCGACGACCTCGCCGCCACCGCCGAACTAGGGCGATTCCACCTGCTGCACTCCGCACGCGCGCGGCTGCTCGAGGACCTGGGCAGGCTGGACGAGGCCGCCGCCGCGTACCGGGCAGCGCTGGAGAAGGTGGGCAACGACGCGGAGCGCGACTTCCTCGCCCGGCGCCTCGAGGGCGTCGAGCAGCGGCTGCGCGGGGGCTGACCGGCGTGTTCCTCCCCCTGCTCATCGGTGGATGCCGCCGGCCGCAAGGTGGAGGAACACCGCACGGACGTCCTCGGCAGCGGTCAGGGGCGCGATGTAGCTGTCCACCGGCTCCAGGATGTCGGCCAGCACTTCGGTGTCCGGTTCCGGTCCGAAGGTGATCATGGTGAGCTGAACCGGGCGCTCTGGGTCGTGGGCGGCGGCGAGCTCCTCGGTCAGCTCCGCTGCGGTCAGCGAGTCGGGATCGTCCTCGTTCCGGCCGTCGGTGAATACGATGACCTGGTTGGGCCTGCCCTCCTGGTAGTTCTCGCGCACCGCCAGGTACGCCGCGAGCATGGTGTCGTAGAGCCCGGTTCCGGTGTCCAGCGCGGACAGCGAGTCCAGCGCCGCCGACAGGCTCTCCCGGTGCCCGGCGCTCAGCGGCTGCCGAGGCAGCAGCTCCACATAGTCCTGGGGCGGGTCGAGCTGCGCGCCGAACTGCCAGAGCGCCAGCTGGGACTCGTCGGGGAGCAGGTCGGCGAGGCTGCCGACGCCGTTCCGGACGAATTCGATGAGCGGCGTCTCCGATCCGGCGACAGGCTCGGCCATCGAACCGGACACGTCGATGGCGACGAGGACGTCTGCGAGCCGGTCTTCGGCGTACCAGGTGGCGAAGACATGCTCGATGCGATGTGGCTCGAGCACCGCGAACGGCTCAGCTTCGGGCCCCGGGAATTCGTCGGTCATTCCGGGCGGCAGAGTGCCGTCCGGACGGCGGAGCCCGGCCGCCGCCAACGCCTCGTCCGCCTCGGACCCGGTCAACACCGACAGCAGCCGTTCCATCGCGGCGACGACAGCCGGGCGCTCCGCTGCTGCGGTAGTCGGCACCCACGTGTAGCGCATGATCGCGGAGTAGTCCGTGCCCGGGACGATCGTGGCGTCCCGCAGCCGTGCGTCGGCGTCGTCGGCGACCAGTGACGCGAGCGCGTACTCGGGAACCAGGCCGATCTCGCCGTCCTCGCTCGGCACGGCGTGCTCCTGCACCGTGCGGATCGACGGAAGGGCCGCCACCATGGCCGCAGCGGATGCGTTCATGCCCTGGTCGAGCCACACGCCCTCGCCGATCGAGCCAGCCGCCACCAGACCGTCACCCGAGCTCGCGGGGTCGCGGATCACCAGGTCGATGTCGTCCTGGTTCGTCACGAGCTGCGGCAACGTCCGCCAGCTTTCGCCGACCTCGGCGAGCTGGTCGGCTGTCGTGCCGTAGGTGACCATGTAGATGGGGCTGGTGGCCAGGTGGGTTCCCGCCCCGGCGGCATCCGGATCGAGGTCCGCCGAATTCGGGATACCCGCCCAGGCTGCATCGTCGGGGATCCACAGGTCCGCGTTGAGCTCCGCGACCCGCTCGTCCGCGTCCCGCCCGTCCGCGAGTTCGATCTCCAACCGCGCACACGCGTCTCCGGAGCCGACGAGCGGTGCCACCTCCCGGAGCACCGGCTCGAAGGAGGTCGCCGTGACGATCCGCACCGTGGTGGAGCAGTGGACGCTGGCCTGCACCGTGTCGGCCACGTCACCGGCGTCGTTCGACTCCGACTCGCTCGTGCCGCTTCCGCTGGTAAGCACCACAGCCGAGACGACGGCGACTCCTATGACACCTGCGACCGAAGCGATCAGCTCCGTGGGCCGTCGCTTCCGAGCCCGATGCCTTGCCGTGCCCATCTGGCCACCCCCTGTTGGTCCCTCCCGGGCGCCGCGCACCGAGACCTGAGAAAGTCGTCACTGCCCCGGACCAACGCGCGTGTTGTCCTTCAACCGACTCCGTTACGGCCGATCACGCTGCGGATTCCCGGCATAGCATGCTCCGAGGTCAGCAATTTTGGAATCCCTCAACACCAATCGACGTGCTCTCGACATCTCTACTCGCAACGGACGTCAGTTGCACGGCTCGGCAGCCAGCACGGTTCAGCGGGCGGGTGATCGATTTCAGCGTCTGTCGAGTCGGCGTTCGGCACCCTCCAGAGCCTGCCGGGCGCGCTTGTCCGCCTCCTTCGCCCGATCGCGGCGTCCCGCCTCCGCCTCGACCTCGCGCTCCGCGGCCGCGGCGTCCCGTTCGAGCTCGCGAAGTCGTTGCCGCAGTTCTTCAACCTGCTCCCGCAACTCGGCGGCCCGCTGCTCGGCAGCGGCCGCCGCACTCTCACGCTCGGCCAGGTCCGCTGCGGCCGCCTCCGCGGCTGCGCGGGCTTCCTCGACCCGGCGCTCCGCCTGCTCTGCCTCGGCAGCCGCGCCGATGACCTCTTCTTGCCGCCGGCCCGCGCGGCGCGGCGCTGCCTGCTGTGCAGGCAAGATCGTCCCGAAGCCGGAATAGCTCATCGGACGGACGATCCTTCCGGAGCGGATCTCCGTCGCCACGTCGGGCAGGGACAACGCCGCCGCCAGTGTCTCCTGCACCTCCCGGAAGGAGTCCGCGGATGCCCGCACCCCGGCCGCTTCGGCGAGCTCGCCGGCGCGGTCGAGGAGCGTCGCCTCGAGGCGCCTCCGTCGCGCGGTGAGGTCCTGCAGCTCCCCTCCGGCACCCTCGTGGTGGGCCTGCATCAGCTCGGCGCCGAGGTCCAGCAACTCCTCGACGGCCTCTCGGCTGTCTCGCCACAGGGCGTTGACCAGCCACGCACTCGGAGTTGGCCGGCGGAGGCGGCCAAGTTCGCGGGCGAGCGCCCGCTTCCCCTCACCACGGGCGCGGCGCACCCGTTCGTCGCGCGCTGCGACGAACTCGTCGGGCCGCAGCGCGTAGAGCTCGGCGGCGATCTCGCCGAACTCCGGCTCGACGTCGGAGGGATCGGTGTCGGCGGCTGAGCTGGTCATCGGATCAATCCTGGCACCGGCACTGCCGACAGCGGGCCTTTGCGCCCGGCATCGGGAGACCTTCGACCCTCCCCGCCCTGAACCCGAAGAGCGGACGCTGAACACATGGCGATAGACACCGCGGGCCTGGAGGTCCTCTCCGAGGAAGAGTGCCTGGGGCTGCTTTCATCCGTGCACGTCGGCAGGGTGGTATACACCGACCGGGCGCTGCCGGCGATCCAGCCCGTCAACTTCCTGCTCGACAACGGGGCGGTCGTCTTCCTGCCCGGTGCCGGGTCCAGGCTCGCGGCCGCCACCCGCTGGAAGGCCGTCGTCGCGTTCGAGGCGGACGACTTCGCCGAGACCACCCGGACCGGCTGGTCGGTGACCGTGGTCGGGCGGTGGCGCCGGGTGGACTCCCCGGACGAGATCAATCGCCTGCGCAAACTGCCCTTCCGGTCCTGGTTCCGCAACGCGGACGACCACTTCGTCTGCATCGAGTTGGCGCAGGTGGCGGGACGCCGGTTGGACCCGGCCGCGGTCCAGTGAGCCGTGCTATTTCCTTTTGGACCACCGCGGCTCGACTTGTGCCCACTCGGCGCCCCACCACGCCATGCGGGCCCGATCGATCAGCCAGAGGACAAGCCAGTACCCGCCGAGAATTGCCAACTCCATCAATGCCAGGTACCACACGCCCGTGACGATCGCAGTTGTGGTGATCTCGGTCTGGGTCTTCGGCGCCGCCGCCAGCTGGCCGTCGGCGTCCACCCACACCGGAACCTCCGTACCGGCGGCAAGCTGCGGCTGGACGGCAATTTGCCCCTCGTGCTCGAGGCCGTCCCGTGTCCGCCAAATAGCCGGCACCTGCACGGGCACGGCGTACGTCCCGGGTTGCGTATCGGGCGCGACAGCGTCCTCCTGCAGGACAGCGACGGTCTCGTGCAAGGTGGCGGCCTTCTCGCGCTCGGCCGCCGTCTCAGCTCCGTAGTCGGATGCGGTCGTCACCACCGCTACTGGCACGGCGAGCACGACAAGTATCAGTGCCACAACTGTCGCCCACCGGTCGGCCCGATACCGCCGTCCGAGCAGCCGCTGGGTGCGAATGCCGATCAGCCTGGTGAAGATGCGGCTCATCTCGGCCACCTCCACGCCGACTCGACCAGCGCCAGGGGTCTTCTGTCGCTTTCAGCATTCGTCCGTTACCCGCTCGCGCGTAGGGTCGAACGTCGCCGCAGGAGATGAGAACGTCTTGAGCCGGTCACGTCGTCAGCGTCCGCAGTGCAGTCCGTACCCGCTGCGCCGCCTCCGCGGCAACGGGCTCGAGTTCGTCGCGGCCGCTCACCGTGACCATGACTTCCGGATCTAGGGCTTCGACCACGGTCTCGGTGCCGTCGGCCCGCACGACCACGTTGCATGGCAGCAGCATCCCGATACGCCGGTCGACGTCGAGTGCACGGTGCGCCAGCGGCGGATTGCACGCACCCAGGATGACGTAGTCCTCCATCTGTTCACCGAGCTTCTCGCGCAGGGTGCTGGTGACGTTGATCTCGGTGAGCACTCCGAAGCCCTGCTCCGCCAGTGCCGCCCGAACCTGCTCGGTCGCCTCTCCGAACGGGGCCTGCAACCGCACCGTGATTCCGTAGTCCATCGATGTTCACCTCCGGCTTTTCGCGCTGTAGGGGAGGGGTTCCTGCGGGCGGCGCGGACGTCGCCCGAACACGGCCGGGACCCTCCACGTCCTGGGAGGGTCCCGGATTCCGTGCGGCCTTCACCCGGCCACCGTGGCGTATCAGACAGTGACCGCTTCCCGCGGCTCCGGCACCCGCTTCTCTGCCTTACCCGTGGTACGCCGAGCCATGCCGACCCAGACCAGGCCGGCTCCCGTCAGCACCAGGGTTCCGCCGATACCAGCCAGCAATCCGGCGAGGGCGAGTCCCAGCTGCAGCGTGGTGTGGGTCACCGTCCCCACGCCGAGCTCACCGACCAGGCCGTGGGCCGTGCCGGTCCATGCCTGCTCCCGGGCCGGGCCCTCGATCGGGTGCGTCCGGTCGAAGTCGGTCCAGTAGCGCCCGTCGACGTCGAACTCGTAGGTGCCGGCCTCGAAGGTCTCACCGTTGTACTCCACCGGCTCGTCGAGCACGACGGTCTGCGTGCCGTGAAGGGTGTGGTACGCGATCGTGGCCATCTGGAACATGTACTCGGAGGCGGTGTTGACCAGCGGGTCATTGGGGTCGAGGTCCGACTCGACAACCGGGTACTGCCACTCCTCGGTGAGCAGTTCCATGATTGCTTCCGCGCCTTCCGGGCTGCCGCGATCGACGAGGCGGCCCTCCTCGTCGTAGCTCAGCGTGACGTTCTGTGCCTCGCTGAACGCCTGGAGTGACTGATAGCCGTCCTGGGTCTTCGCGAACGCAACGCCGCCTCCGACCAGGAAACCCAAGCCGATGACGGCGAGGACGAGCCCCAGGATTTTGAGCCGCTTGCTCATGACATCTCCTCGATGTGTGATCGATGTTGTACCCAGCTTCGCGGCGTGCGGCGCTCGCCGGACAGGTCATTGAGTCCTGCGCATGGAGGTCGTAGGACCCCGAGATCAAGGACCACTGGCTGTCGGGGCGT
>JABAOG010000592.1_pt1 | contig 13723 bp, 4 predicted proteins | sample 7062131 | NCBI WGS metagenome assembly JABAOG01 (sample SAMN14538629, study PRJNA623070) | marine sediment metagenome | biome: marine biome [ENVO:00000428]; feature: marine pelagic biome [ENVO:01000023]; material: deep marine sediment [ENVO:00002113] | place: India: Arabian Sea | collected... | reverse complement strand
TGGCCGTTTTCTGTTCCGATCCTAGTCGTGCGATTCGTTTGCTCGAAACCGGCCGTTTGGCCGGGGGATGAGCAGCAAGGTAATGGAATTGGCTAACCAGAACCTTGACAACTGACTGTTCGATGTTGGGTGAAATTCCCAACCCCTTGTGAACGGGGAAAAGCGTCATCCCTCTGCGGGCGACTGGTTATCAAGCGTGGAAAGCGGGATGAAAAGCGGGACAACTCAGAGTCCAACTGAGCCACGCCTGCCAGCAGGTATCTATGGGTAGGAACACGAACAAATTGAACCATCGTAATCGGAAACAAGCCAACGTGGACTAATAGGCTTGACCAAAATGGTACAGGATAGGGACCTGGCGTATGACTAGGCGACCAGGGTTCACACCCGCTAAACTCGGTGGATAATTTGGCCCTACGGATACATCAAACGGACAGTCGGAACGAAGTAACCTGCCTTGCGCTCTCATCATGAGCAGGCAACCGGCCGCAAGCAATAGGCGGGCAAGATTCTCCAAAAAGCCAACGCCGAAGGTAACGCTTCGGATATGCAGACGTGGAGACACAAGATTGGAAGGTAAAGATGTCAGTAGGAGTACAAATGTTATGAACACGGCAACGCGACCGATGTATGAATGGCAAGACCTGCCCTGGAGAAAAATCGAACGGGCAGTCTTCAAGCTCCAAAAACGTATTTACCAAGCTTCTCAGCGTGACGACACGAAAGCAGTCCACGAACTCCAAAGGCTCTTGATAAGCTCCTGGTCAGCTAAATGTCTGGCAGTCCGGCGAGTGACCCAGGATAACCGAGGCAAGAACACGGCCGGGGTAAATGGTGTCAAATCCCTCACCCCAGCAGAACGGTTACAACTGGCTCAAACGCTGAAACTGTCCCAGGCGGCTTGTCCTGTACGACGGGTTTGGATACCCAAACCCGGAAAGGTGGAAAAAAGGCCGCTCGGCATTCCCACTATTTCAAATCGAGCAGAACAAGCTTTAGCCAAACTAGCCCTGGAACCAGAATGGGAAGCTCGCTTCGAGCCAAACAGTTATGGTTTTCGACCGGGACGTTCCACCCACGACGCGATAGAAGCCATTTTCAAAAACATCTGTCTCAAGGCTAAGTACGTCTTGGATGCAGACATCGCCGCTTGCTTCGACAAAATATCGCATTCGGCTGTATTAACCAAACTGCAAACCTATCCTGTCATGCGGAGGGCTGTCCGCGCCTGGCTGAAAGCCGGCGTGATGGATGGTGAAGAAATATTTCCCACCACCGAAGGCTCACCCCAAGGCGGGGTCATCTCACCTTTAATTGCCAATATCGCCCTTCATGGATTGGAAACGGCCGTTGCCGAGGTACACCCAAAAGCAAAAGTCATTCGGTATGCCGATGACCTGGTCGTTTTACATCCTGAGTTGGAAGTGATAAAAGCAGCAAAGCAGACAGTATCGCAATGGTTAGACAGCATGGGACTGGAACTAAAACCAAGTAAAACCCAAATCACCCATACACTGAACCATCATGAAGGGAACGTCGGTTTCGATTTCCTCGGTTTTCACATCCGACAGTATCCGGTGGGAAAAACGCAATCAGGCAAGACAAGCGGACGATACCCCAAACTACTTGGTTACAAAACACTTATCAAACCCAGTAAAAAAGCAGTTCAGAGACATTATCGAGCCATCTGTGCCATCATTGATGCTAACCTGGCAACGTCGCAAGCCCGGCTCATTGAGCAACTCAATCCTATCATCCAAGGCTGGACAAATTATTACGCCACGGTCGTCTCAAAAGATGTCTTTGAAAAACTGGCTCATTTGACCTTCGCCAAGCTACTTCGCTGGGCCAGACGTCGCCATTCAACCAAACCCAGAAAATGGATTGTCCGCAAATACTGGCGTTTGGAAACTGGTTCTTGGGACTTCGCGCCTAAAGATGAGGTTTCACTCATCCGACACTATGAAACATCCATTCAGCGACACGTCAAGGTGCGCGGAAACAAAAGTCCGTATGATGGCGACTGGGTCTACTGGGCAACACGGCGTGGAAGAGAACCCGGCTTACCTAAACGGGTAGCGACCCTGCTCAAAAAGCAAGCTGGTAAATGCGCTCATTGTGGATTGTACTTCGGATTGGAGGATAAGATAGAAGTAGACCATATCCTCCCTAAGATACGGGGCGGCAAAGATGGCTACAACAACTGGCAGCTCCTTCATGCTCATTGTCATCACCAGAAAACCGCAAAAGATGAAGAACTTCGACGGTTAGAGGCACTTATGACAGCAGCCAATCACGTGAGGAGCCGGATGAGGGTAACCTCTCATGTCCGGTTCTGAATTAGCGGTGGGGTGGGTGACTGCCCCACCGACTATAATAAAAGTAAGTTTGGCAAGCGAAAGAAATTGAATAAGAGACAGGTTGCCGAATTGCAGATACGGCGTAGCCAGGGCGTCCTTATTAAAACACTGATGCGAGATTACGATATTTCCAAAACCAGTGTTTATCGTTATTTGGCTAAGGCAGGGACAAATGAAAAAACAAGTTTGGATGTCTCTCAGAAACGACCGTAAATATCCCTAAGTCACCGACAATTTCTTTGTATATTTAAGTAAATTCCGAAATGTAGTTTAAAAACCAGAGTACCTCACGGAATTTACTTATAAGGAGAACGGAACCGATTTTTGCCTGGCCATTTAAAATTACTTTCCGTTCTCCACTTATTTATTTATGTCTTCATAATGATTTTTAAATTCTTGTTCCGAATCTTATTTAAGAACTAAGCATGATCTACACTGACATTTATTTCCAGAGAATCTGATATTATGGATTCAATCTTATTGAAAAGTGCCATAACCAGCGAATATGCATCATAGCTGTTCGTCAACTGCATTTCATTGACAGTAAATGAGCCGCCATTCACAATCTATTTACCATGTGAGAGAGCTAATGAAAGCCTCTCTTCTTAGAAGTTCCTCTTCCAAGTTTCTGAGAAGAGGGATAATATCAAGATGGTTACTTTGCCAGTGAAATAGACCCATCCTCTCTGGATTAAAAGGCTCCTTGGTGAAATATTTGTCGCCGAAAAGCATCAAGATAGTATTTCCATCATCAGACCATATGCATTTGCTAATATCCAGCCCTAGTTCCAGATTAGCCTCAACTACTTCGGTTTGTAAGTTGAATATAATTAGTCGATCGTTTTCATCAGATCCAGAAACACTTAACCCTAATTGATTATTACTATTAGGAAACCGGCAGGATTCATTGTAGCTTACTGCATCATCTGGTAAAGGCTGTAAAACGATACTATTTTTTGTTGGAAGGTCAATAATGAATGGGATAGAGAAAGCGGAGTTATTACTACTTGTATCATAATTTGCCAATGCTATAACGGCTAGTTTTGAGCCGTCGGGGAACCAATTGATCCCATTTATCAAGTCCCATTTATTATTCTCATTGGTAATTGTGAATGTCCCGCTATCCCCAACTATTTTTATTCCCCACCCCTGACTCTCAGACACCCATGTAGTCATTGCAATTTGGGAACCATTGGGATCCCAAGCGAGAGGGGCTTGTCCGTCACCTACTTCTTGTACATGATCTGTTAGTATATCTACTATGTAAATCTTCGCGCCTATTTCAAACCCAATTTGTTTACTATCCGGGGACCACACAATACTTGAGATCCTTTGTGTTCTGGTTTCATCAATGTGTTGGTTCACCTCTAGTAATATTCGATTGTGCTCTTGTGCTAGATCCCTTGTTACTATTCGACTTAGGCCATAACAACTGGTAGTTGGACACCAAAGTATGCTCTCGATCCATGCAAGGACTTTCTTGTCCGGTGAAAGTTCTAAATTATGAATTCCATAATCTAACTGTTGAGGACAGATGCTCTGATCATCGCCACAATAATGTTTCTGCAAGATAACTAATTCTTGAGTAGGTAGCATAGAAACTGGATATGTAATAGGTACCGAGAAAAGTGGGGATTGTTCACTCCCATCTATATTCGTTTGCCAAATTTCAATTTCGCCCTTCTTTTGTCGACGAACTGAAAAGAACACTACTTTATCCAGAACATTAGGCATCTCTGCCTCGTATTGAGGTGATAAAATAATTGGCGTGGGATTATCTCCAATTGTATTGGGACTGGGATCTGAGATAGTCGGGATAGCACCTTGCTCACTTTCTCTTTGGGGAACCTGAGAATCAATGCAACTGGTACCAGCGGCAAAAATTAAGATCGATGTTAGTATTCTCTTCAAGTTTCTAAAGTGATGTCGTTCCATAATTGTTCTACTCCTGTCCCCAGATATCTCTGTTATCATCAAGCACACAATCCATGAAGTAAGTCGCCCCGGCAAGCTGCTCACTTGGACGAAGGCGGGTAGTATCCGTATCTCCCCATAAGCAAAACGTACCAGGTGCCCCGCTATCTTTACCAACAAAACTTTCATAGTAGCGTAATTCAGGCGGCATAGAGTTAATATCAGAGTTTAGTATTTGTACTGCTTTTTCATAAGCCCTGTTGAGATCTTGCAGGTACTCATTATTACAGGGATAGACCATTCTTGTTACGTTCTCGAGACACTTAGTTGGGTTGTCTGCCACTATTAATTCCGGCGCTTTATATGGCTCTCCACCTCTATCGCCTCTCAAAACCTGAAGAACTTCATAGGCACCTCCATTTGTTACAACTCGGTTAATTGTAGGTGGACCTCCCAACTTAGCTAAACCGATTTCTTTACGCACCCTAATAGTCCACATAACTAAATCTTGATCTCGAGGATTATTTTCCTCACCCTCACCTACACCAAATCTTGCAAGAACGATTGCTTCTGTCTCTTGAGGGTTAGTTAAAAAATAGTCGTCCCAGCTAAAGTTGAATGGGGCTAAGTCTTGGGATGTAATTTGCCATCGGTCTAAATCTTGAGTAGGAATAGGAGTAGATGTTGGCGTTGGTGTCGGACAATCGGGTACTGTTGGGGTAGCCGATGGTTGACGGGAGGGAGTAGAGGAAGGTGTTGAGGTATTTGTAGAATTTGGCGTTGGAGCTCCAGGTGTGCTACTTGCTGTAGCAGTCGGATCTTCCACTTCTCCTGGAGTTGGAGACGGGATTTCCTCTGGGGGTATAGGCGTAGGCGTACTATCACATGCAAATGCAACCATGATACCCAAAACCAGGAACCACAATCCTGGCGGCATCCCTTTCTTGCCCCTTCGTCGCCGCCAGTACATGAACAGCAATGGCGGCATCAGCAAACCCATCGGATTTACCAGGAAATTAACTATGTAAGGATTTAAGGTACGTGAAGGGTGTTTGGGGTCAAAATTATAATCTGGAGACAATAGCCGACCAGTTGCCGGGTCATAATACCAGCCGTTGCTAAACAGCAAACCACCTCCACCGGAAAGTGAGCCTATAAACCCATACAGCGACTCCTCGCCGCCTTGCATTTGCAATATCCGCCCGAACGGCTCATATGTCCGGCTAAGTGTCAGCCTACCATTATCATCTACCAACTGCCGGACACTAAGTTGTCCATCCCCTATATAATATTGCCACTCGGTTCCATACTCTCCCAAGCCAAACAGGCCATACAGCATCACCATGTCGTTTAAGCCGTTCTCAACAACCAATGGTGCGTTTTTAAGAACATCTATTGTGAAAGTTGCCGTCACCGGTGTGGCGACCACATAAGCGACCAATTGGAGGCGCTGGCCACTGCCATCATAAGTCACTTCCGCCTGCACCTGGTAGTCACTGCCATCATGGTTCTCAATCCGAATCAACAGGTTGCGTTGGTTGAATGTGTAGCGTACTTCACCATCGGCCGGAGTCAGACCGTTGGGAACCTGCCGGATTTGGTTACCATTGCCATCGAACTCATAATACCATTTATCAGCACTGGTATTCAATTTTGCCGTCACCAACTGGTTGGCATTATTGTAGGTGTAAGTCGTTACCTGGGTACTGGTAATCGTCCGCGTGTAAGCGGTGCGGTTGCCAACCACATCATAGAGATAAGAATAGGTGGCCGAAATCGCGCCAGTGTGGGCTGCATTGGTCAGGCGATAAATGGGGTCGTAAGTGTAATTAATGACCGTCGTCTGGACATTCAGCGTCATCGTCACCTGCTTGCCGACGATGTCAAAATCACTGCCTTCATTTGTCTCCCACAAGGCCAAGCCCGTATCCCCCTCCCCGGCCAGGGCCACCCGCAGTTGGGAACCAGGCGCCTCGCTCAGATACTGGACATTCTCCGGCACGCCATTCAAGGTCACCGTCCCAATCCGGACATCCCGCGTGGCAGCCTCCCAGTGAATGGCGACCAGGAAACCATTCGTCAGCGCCAATACCTCCGGCACACGGTCGGGATTGCTCTCCGGCTCATCAAAGACAAAAGCCGGGTCTGGCATATCGCCGTCTCCCTCCACAAAGCGGGCCATAATGCGCCTGGTGCTGGTTACCTGGTCAGTCCAGACCACCAGGTACTTGTCGCTGCCGGCATGGTAGGCCAGCGCCGGTTCATCCTGGTTGTCGCTGGCATCGGTGACAGTAATGACACTCCCCACCGTCGTCGTCCGAGAAACCCGCTGGCCCAGGATATTGGCATCGCTCCCCTCCTTATCCTGCCAGACAATCAGAAAGCTGCCATTACCGGCGCTGGAGATGGCCGGCGTATCCTTCACCGGCCCGCTGCCGGTGGATTCAGACACAATAAAGATTGAACCCAAGCCAGCATTGGTTTCGACCAATCGGGCCAGAATACTAGCCCCACTGCCGACGCCCCGGGACCAGGTCACCAGGAAGTTGCCGCTATCAGCATCGTAAACGACATCCGGATGCTGGCTATCGTGGGAACTGTTATCGTCTATCGCCAGGGTATCGCTAATTAGCTGGCCGTCGCCATCCAACAAACGGCCGTACACGTCAGAATCACCGCCGCCCGAATGAGCCCAGACCAATAGATAGCGGTCGGCGGCTGGACTGTAGGCGACATGGGGATCCCCCTGGAAATTCTCGGCCGTCACCAGGGCGATGGGACTGCCGAGCGTGGCTCCATCCGCATCCAGCAAACGGCCGTAAATGTCGGCCGCTGCGCCATTTCGCTTGTCCCGCCAGACGGCAAAGTATTCATCGTCGGTGGGATTGTAGGCGACATCCACCAGTTGCTGGTCATCGGTGAAGACGGTGGTGGTGAATTGGGTTCCCAGCGTCAGAGTCAATGCTGGCGAGACGACCCGCATCGTCTCAGTGGTTACGACCCGGTTGCCGACCTTATCTAACTCATAGACGTAGTTGGCTACTAACAAGCCGTATGCATCCTCATGCTCCAGCGAAGTCAGCCGGTTGGCATCGTCATAGCTGTTGACCGTCACTACTCCATTAGGCAGGGTCGTGGTCACCAGCCGCCCGGCCGGGTCGTACTCATAGGTAGTCAAGCCGCCATCCCAATCCTCGACCTGTTCCAGCCGGTCATCCATATCATAGGTGTAGGTGACAACTTTGCTATCAGGATAGGTCAAATTGATGCGGTTTCCGACCAAATCATAGCTGTATTGGACGTTATCATCAAAGGGATTGGTGACGGAGATAAGCCGGTAGAAACCATCATATTCATAGGTCGTTACCCCTATTGAATCGGTCATTACCAGCCGGTTTCCGGCGGCGTCATAGGTATAGGTGACTGCTTCGGTGTCACTCAAGTAATTGGTGAGAATCAGGCGGTTCAGGGCGTCGTAAGTGTAAAGGGTGACAGCCATATTGCCATCAGTCATCACCACCCGGCTTCCCAGTGCATCGTACTTGTAATTTGTCTCGTTGCCCACCGCATTAGTAATAACAACCGGCCGGTTCAGGGCGTCATAGCTTGTCTGGGTGAATGAGATATTGTTGGCATTGGTCACCACAACCCGGTTGCCGATGGCATCGTAGAGATATTTTGTGGTGAGATCCTCCTCATTCCCGTTTTGTGTTCCGTCGACATAATTCTCAATGACCTCAACCAGCCGGTTTAGCCCATCATAGGTATAAGTCGTCGTTACGTTTTCAGCGTCAATGATGGACACCTGGTTACCAAGTCCATCATATGCGTATTGGGTTTTGTTTAGTTCAGCATCGGTGGAGGAGATGAGACGGCCGAGGTCGTCGTATTCATTGACCATGCTGTGGCCCAAGTTATCGGTGGTGGTAATCACCCACCCGGCAGCATTGTAGGCCTGTGTGATAGCCACTCCCTCTGGACTGGTGGTGACAATGACCCGGTTGAGACTGTCATAGGTAAAGGTGGTGGTGAAGCCGCGAGCATTTACCTGGGTCAGGCGATTGCCCAAGGCATCGTAGCTGGTGGTTGTTGTCACCGGCTGGCCGTCCAGAAAGCGGGTTGTCGTTACTAATCGGCTTAGTCCATCGTACTCAAAAGTTGTTAGCAACCCCATCGTGTCGGTATAGGCTTTACGACGGCCGAGTTGGTCAAAGCTGGTGTCGGTGCAGAGGTTCTCAACTGCTGTCGGATTGGTGGCCGTGTTGGCGCAGCCGGTGCCATCGGCCGAGATAGTGGCCCCATTCCAGTTGGTGACCTGAATAACGGCCCTGCCAGCCTCATCATAGACGGTATGACTGGTCTGGCTCAGGGCGTTGGTGACTGAAATCTGACGGCCGTTTTCGTAGCCGTACAGGGTACAGATATTCTCCGAATCTACATTGTTGGGAGAGATGTTGCAATCTGCCGGAGAGGAGAGGGTATCAGGGTTCCAGTTGGCAACACTGGCCTCGACCCGGTTAAGTTCATCATAGAAAGTGCGCGTCATCCGGCCCAGCGTATCGGTGACGATGATGGTATTGCCCATTTCGTCATATTGGTAGAGCGTGCAGATATCATAGTCCCGGTTTTCTGGTAGGGTTAAACAGTTGGGCAAGCTTTCTGTGTTGGTTATAGTGCTAACCGTTTCCCCCCGCCAGTTGGAAACTGTTCCCACCACCCGATTTAGGGCATCATAGAAGGTGCGAGTGGTGCGAGTTAGCGTATCTGTGACAATGATTGTGTTTCCGGCATCGTCATACTCATACAGGGTTTGGATATCTGCATCCGGGTCACTTGGGTCGAAAACCCCGTCAACATAGTTCTGGATAGTGCGGCTGACTCGGCCCATGACATTGTACTCCGTTACCGATTGATGGCCGAGGCTGTTGGTCGTCGTCACCACCCGGCCGAATTCGTCGTAGCCGGTCAGGGAGCAGATATTGTATTCCGGGTCGGGGTCGGTGAAGTCGGTGCATAATTGGCCGGTCGGCGTTGTGCCATCATAGTTGGTAACGCTGGTCACCACCTGACCGGCGTCATCGTAGAAAGTCAGGGTCGTCTGGCTAAGGGCGTTAGTAGTGGAAATAGTCCGCCCAGCATCGTCGTATTTGTAGCGGGTGCAGACATTGGTATCTCTCGCTCCGCTGCTGGTATCGCAGTCAGTTAGCCATTGGGCGGGGTCGGTGCCGGTCCAGTTGGCGATGGTTGCCTTGAGCCGGTCGGCATCGTCATAGACATTGAGGCTGGTATGACTTACTAGGACCGAAGTCTGGGTGGTAGTGATAAGACGGCCGATGGCATCATAGCCATAAGTCGTGGTAACAGCATCCGGTGTTCCAACGGCCCGCACTGTACGGGTTATCTGGCCGAATTCGTTGTAATCATAGGTGGTGACAACCCCATCTGGGTCTTTCTGAGCTTTAAGATAGCCGCTAATTCCATCTGTGGCTGAGATAGTGGCCGTGTAAATTGTGACATTGCCCAAGGTATCCGTCATTCGAGTGCGGAAGGAGGGGAAGTTGGCGTCGTCATAAGCGTAAGTGGTTGTGAAACCACGAGCATTGACGACCTGGGTCAAGTTATTGAGATTGTCGTAGGTCAATGAAGTACTGTTACCCAGAGCATCTGTCGTCCCTTCCAGGTTACTGCCGCCAGTGCTCCAATTCATGACAGTCGGATTACCGTTTTCATCCACGACTTCATTATGTTTAAAATTGTAATCATAGGCGCTTCCGCTGTTGGCCTGGCAACCGGCCACATCCTCAGTACATGCTTGGGTAACGTCTACTATTGTTCCACGAGAATCGTAGGTGTAGGTCATGACAACGCCGGAGACGGTAATAAGGCGGGTGGCTGACAGGTCATCATCGGCCGCAAAACCAGAACCGCCGCCGAAGGAGCTGCCACCAACATTGTAGTTGATGTAAGCCAGCAGATTGCCTTCACCATCTCGGACGGCATAGGCTCGGTCTTCGCTGTCGTAAAATATCTCTTTCACCGTTCGGCCGCTGGCGTCTACAATCTCATCTAACAGATTAGTTGAGGTTTTGTAGTTGAAGGTTGTTGTCTGGTTTAGAGGGTTTGCGATGCTGGTCAAGTTGTCATTGACATCATAGGTCATGGTTATGGTCCGGCCGAAATTATCTTCGACCGTCTCGACACGGTCGGCACCATTATAGGTAAATTCCAAATAGCGACTTCCCTGGCTGACTTTGTCCAACTTGTCAGAGACATAGGTCAGAGTCAGTGTGTTGCCCGATGGGTCTTCTTGCTTGATAAAGTTGCCGTCGGCGTCAAAGGTGAATTCATATTGGTTGAAGGTCGTAATGACATATCGGGTATCGCTGGGACTGGCCCCATCCGTCCGGACCATTTCGGCCGTCACCCCTGGGTAGCGGGTGTAGGTATTGTCGCCGCTGCCGTAATATGGGAAACGGGAACCGCCTGGAGCTTGGAAAATGATGGTATGGGTGGAGATTGTCTCGGTAAAGTGCAACCGCATATCGTAGTTGTGTGTCCAGCCCTAACCCATCGTGGTGGTGTATATGTCTGTCCCGGCCGAAATATAACTGTAATCGAAGTTCAATCCTCCTCCGAGAAGGGGGATACTGAACTGCCGGTCGCCATAGACAAAGCTGCCTGAACGGGGGTGAATGCCTTCTTGCACCCCTTGGGTGTTATTAACATTGCAGAATGGGCATTCGATATTCCATTCCATGCTTTCATAGATAGGCAAAGCTGGAAACTTGGTGACGAAAACATCTGATGTTCCTGATATAACCGTATCATAGGCGAGCGTAGTAGTTGGGAAATCGCTTGAGGAAGTTCCTCCGGTAACATAAATAGCCCCTGCACTGTCAATTGCTAAAGCTACTCCACCTTCATCGCCACTACCGCCAAGAAATGAAGAATAGAGAAGGCTATTTCCGGTCGTATTGAGTTTTGCTACAAAAGCATCAGCGTTTCCATTATAGCTGGGGTCATAGGCATTAGTTGTTGTTGGAAAGGGTATTGTTCCAAAGTTTAATTCTGTATCACCAGTGACATATACAACACCTAGCTCATCTACCATGATGCTATGCCCTGATTCGTCACTTGTTCCACCTAAAAAGGTCGAATAAATCAAACTGCTTCCGGTCGGACTGATCTTGGTAACAAAAGCATCCTCAAAGCCGTTTTGTGTTGTGTCATACGCGCCAGGTGTCTTCGGAAAACCGTTATCAGCTATACCTGTAACATAAGCTGCACCGGTAAAATCTATTGCAATATCAAACCCCCCATCATGTCCTGTTCCTCCTATAAACGTTGAATAGTCTAAATCACTGCCTGAAGCATTTACTTTTGTGACAAAGACATCATGATATTGAAATAAATTAGTAGCATATGTAACATCCCAAGCTCCAGGAGTTGTTGGGAAATTTTCTGAATTCGTACTACCTGTTACAAAGGCCTTTCCACTTGAATCTACGGCGATAGCCCATGCTATCTCGGTTTCCTCGCCACCTAAAAAAGTAGAATAATCTAGATCAGTACCGGTAGGATTTAATTTTGTGACAAAAGCATCCCCATTAGTACCGTAAGTAGTGCTGAACGCACCAGTAGTGGTTGGGAAATTTGAAGACAAAGTTTCTCCTGTAATGTAAGCCGCGCCAGTAGAATCTATTGCAATATCATTAGCCCGATCATTTCCACTAGATCCTAAAAAGGTCGAATATATTAAACTGGTACCAGTACTATTTAATTTGGTTACAAAAACATCATCACCACCCTGGTGTGTGTCGGAGTAGGTGCCACTCGTTGTTGGAAAGCCGCTGGACTTGGTCCGACCAGCAATATAGGCGTTACCATTGCCATCTACCGCAATTGAACCAACCCTTTCTTCATCAGTATGACCTATATATGTAGAATATATAAGGCTTGTTCCATTAGCGTCTAGTTTTGAGACAAATATATCACGACTACCCTGGTAAGTATCCGAATAAACGCCACTCGTTGTTGGAAAATCCGTCGAAAGTGTCTCGCCGGTAACGTAAGCTGCACCACTACTATCTACAGCTATGCCTTCACTATCTTCTGAACTGATGCCTCCCAAGAACGTGCTATAGGCTAAACCAGCAATACCAAAGGGTGGCGGCGGTGAGCTGAAATTGCCAAAATAAAATGGTTTTGAAATAGTTTGGCCACGCAATTCTGGCTTTGACAGCCTATCTGGTTCTGAGTTTGCCAGGTTGAACAACGGCAGCGTCACGACGCCAATATCAGTCTCCAGTCGCAGGTGACCGTCTTCGGTGATGGATTGGGATTTAGCCCCTTCAACCCGTAACTCAACTGCCGCAAGATTAGCCTGTGGTTGAGCAATTATTCGAGGGTACCAGACCCCATTCTTACTGGTGTACTCTACATCAATGTCAGGATACACTCCCTCATAACGAATTCCACCGTAAACCGGCACATCCGGTCTCCATCCTGCTGGTTCATTGCCCATAAAGTAGGAGATGGTGGTTGGCAGAGGATTAAAACCCACAATATTGGGTCGTGGATTGGCCCCAACAAAGGAAAGTTTCAGGTGGACCCCCCTTCTTGAGGGCGGGTTCGTGTCCCGCTCTACTGAAATCTGTCCATCTTCTGACGATGTATACAAGTCGCAATCAGGTTGTAAAGCTACACCTAACCGACAATTACTATCGATGTCCTGAGCTGGTTCTAAGAGAGTTATCCAGACAGCATCATTGGCAAAATGAATCGTACCCTGACCACCACGCAACTGGAAGCGGGCCTGGTCGTCAAATTGACCGACATTTTCAATGTATAGAAGGGAGGTGTTTTGCGGGCCTTCTGGAGCAACACGCTCTGGTAAGGTCACTTCAGCCAGTGGGAAGGTTTGCCCGCTCAAGAAACGATCCCTTTCACGGAATCCGGCTTCTTCTTCGGCGGTTCCTTGTTCTTCTTGCGATCCAGGCAGCTTTCCATCTCCCTGAGCGCTGGCTTGCATCAATGTTTGGGTCAGCAAGAAAATAAACAAGGCCGCCCCAATTGAAATACCTAAACCTGTCCATCGCTTAAGGATTGCTGCGTTCATTTTTCCTCCCTCTTTTATCAACAAGATGCCTTGAAAAAGGTCCGTCCAAAGTAGTGTCAGACAAGTATCTTGAAGCAGGGAAGAGTTATTATTGATGGTTTAGTGGAGCGTGCCTTACTTACATATATACCCTTTTAATCCAGATTCTTACACCACTGGCTCAAATTGGTCACTTTTTCTTGTTTCGTGGATTTTTCTGTCAGGAAAGACAGCTATCCAATCTGCCAACCAATTGAAATGGATGTGATTGTGTAGAAATTGGTTGCTCACCACCCTGTAACAGTTTAGACTGGAATATACCTTTTTGGGGGGATATGCAAAAATACCCAAT
>JABAOG010003740.1_pt1 | contig 13735 bp, 16 predicted proteins | sample 7062131 | NCBI WGS metagenome assembly JABAOG01 (sample SAMN14538629, study PRJNA623070) | marine sediment metagenome | biome: marine biome [ENVO:00000428]; feature: marine pelagic biome [ENVO:01000023]; material: deep marine sediment [ENVO:00002113] | place: India: Arabian Sea | collected... | reverse complement strand
GGTCTTGCCCAGCCCCGGCGGGCCGAAGATGAGCACGTGGTCGAGGGCCTCGGCACGCCGCCGGGCCGCCTCGATAAAGATCTCCATCTGCTCCTTGACCGCGTCCTGGCCCTGGTAGTCGGACAACAGCTTGGGGCGGATGGCACGGTCCACCGCAGCCTCATCACGGCTGTCCTCGGGGGCCACCAGGCGGTCGGTCTCGATCATTTCATCACTCCCTTCAGCGCCAGACGAATGATCTCCTCACTGGCCAGCGATTCCAAATCAGCCACCGCCGAGATCATCCGGCTCGCCTCCTGCGGTTTGTAGCCCAGGGCCAATAGCGCCCCCAGGGCATCACGCTCGGCGCTACCGGCGGCGGCGCCAGCGGTGCCGCCTGTCTGCGGCAAGACGCGAATATCGAGGCCCTCGCCCCAGTCGCTGATACGGTCACGCATCTCCACGATCAGGCGCTCGGCGGTCTTCTTGCCTACCCCGGGCAGCTTCACCAGGGTGGCGGTATCGTTGTCCTGCACGCAGCGGGCAAAGGCCGTGGCACTGATCCCCGAGAGGATGGTCAGGGCCATCTTGGCCCCCACGCCGTTGACCTTGATCAGGGTGCGAAACATCTGCCGTTCCTGTTCACTGCCAAAGGCATAGAGCAGTTGGGCATCCTCACGTACCACCAGGTGGGTATGGAGACTGACCTCCTGGCCCGCCGATGGCAGGTTATAGAAGGTGGTCATGGGGGCCTCCATCTCATAGCCCACCCCATGGCAGTCCACCAGCAGCCAGGGGGGCTGCTTGCTCAACAGGGTACCGCGTATACGTCCGATCATCTGTGCATCCGTCATCAATCCTGCCCCATTCTATCTTTGATGGGGGGGAACTTCACCTGCCGATGCGTAAGCCCAGGCCGGATTCAGCCGTGCTGCTGGTCGAGGTAGTTGGCGGTTTGACGGTGATGGATATGGGTCAGGGCAATGGCCAGGGCGTCGGCGGCATCGGCCTGGGGGGTGGCGGGCAGCTTGAGCAGGGCCACCACCATGTGCTGGATCTGCTCCTTGCTGGCATTACCCTTGCCGACGATGGCCTGCTTGACCTCGGCGGGGGTCGTATTCCGCCACCGGCAGGGTGTGCGTCACCGCCGCGCAGATGGCGGCGCCGCGGGCCTGGCCCAGCTTNNCATCACCGCGGCGCAGATGGCGGCGCCGCGCGCCTGGCCCAGCTTCAGGGCCGAATCGGCGTTGCGGTGCATGAAGACATTTTCGATGGAGACCTCATCGGGTCGGTTGCTGTCGATGATCTCGTGGATGGACTGATAGATGATCTTGAGCCGTTGCGGCAGGGTGTCGCCTTCGATACGGACACAACCGCTGGTGATGTAGCGGCTGTGGCGTCCGTCGACCTCGATTACGCCAAAGCCGGTGATCCGCGAGCCGGGGTCGATGCCGAGGATACGGGTCATCGGCACGAACCGGCCATGTGCGGCCTAGAGCTGGGCCATAACCTCATCGGTAAAGTCGGCGTTGTTATAGACATTTTGTACATCATCCAGGTCTTCCAGCATATCCACCAGGCGCATCACCTTTTGCGCGTCTTCCAGCTCCAGGTCCACCGAGGTGGCGGGCTTCATGGTCACCTCGGCCACCTCCGGCTGCAGACCGGCGGCCTCCATGGCCTGCTTGACCTCGGTGAAGCGCTCCGGTTCGGTGGTCACCTCGATGGAGCCGTCGTCATTGGTGACGATGTCCTCGGCCCCTGCCTCCAGCGCCGCCTCCATGATCGGGTCCTCATCACTGCCCGCGGGAAAGGTCAACATGCCCACCTTGCTGAACAGGTAGGCCACCGAGCCGTCGGTGCCGAGGTTGCCGCCGCTCTTGGTGAAGGCGTGGCGCACCTCGGCCACGGTGCGATTGCGGTTGTCGGTCAGGCAGTCGACCATCACCGCCACCCCGCCGGGGCCGTAGCCCTCGTAGCGCACCTCTTCGTAGTTCTCGCCCTCGGCGGCACCGGCGCCACGCTTGATGGCGTTTTCGATGGTGTCCTTTTTCATGTTGGCGCCCAGCGCCTTGTTGACCGCATCGCGCAGTCGCGGATTACTCTCCTGATCCGCGCCGCCCATCTTGGCCGACACCACGATCTCACGGATCAGCTTGGTAAAGATCTTGCCACGTTTGGCATCCTGGGCGGCCTTACGATGTTTGATATTGGCCCATTTACTGTGTCCAGCCATGAAAATCCTCTCAACGGTACAGATGCTGTGCAGGATGCATAAATGCCGCCAGCAGCAGTAAATGCCGGAAGCGACGATAAACTCCGTGCAATTGTACCATCAAGTACAAGGATTCGCAGACTCAGCCAGTCATGTAAAGATATCGAAAATCCCTTTGTCTTAATAATGAGTTCTACTCTTCCCTAAGAAAAACAGCGGTCTGTGCGAACACCTCACTTCCCGGATCGTCAAACACCATCTCATGCTCGCCAATCCGAATCACATCCCCCTGACGGAGCTCCTTCTGGCTACACTTCTCACCATTGACGAAAACACCATTGGTGCTATTGAAGTCTTCCAGTGTGACCTGGTAGTGACCATCGAAATAAGGGTCCGGTTGTAGTGTAAGAATAGCGTGAATGCCGCTCACAGTAGGGTCATCCAGCTGGATATGGTTATCGGATCGACGTCCAATAGTCACCCGAGTGTCGTCTAGCTCAAACTCCCTGAGATCGACTCCTTTATAGCGCAAGGTCAATTTCGGCATTGTCTTCCCTCCTTCATTCTGCCGGTTGACGCACGAAGGCAAGTTGAACGTCAGCAATCTCGATTTCATCACCGAAGCTGAGTGACCGCACATCGCTGCCTAATTGTTCACCATTAAGTTGGGTTGTGATTTCTGTGCCGCTGATATCAACCGGCACTAATTGATAGTCACTCCCCTGCTGCACGATTACCGCGACCTGCATCCCAGGCTTTCCCAGAGTGGTACGCTGTTTGGTTATTGGCATAATCTCACCGGTACGCGGACCATTAAGAATCATAAGTGCAGCCTGTTGAACAACGGTCTTTTCCGACTCCTGCTGTAATATGACGGTTGATGCGAAATCCTGCACAGCTTTATCGACGTAACGCAGTTCGTGGTTACCGATGGCGATAACATCGTTGTGGTGCAAGGAGATTTTTTTAATCCGCTCGCCATTGACAAAAGTCCCGTTGGTACTGCTCAGATCGGTAATGGTCGGCCCCATACTTTCGAGTTGCAGTGCCGCATGTTCGCCGCTGACCACCGGCTCGTTGAGAATGATGTCATTGACCGGGATTCGTCCTATGGTCACCCGCTCCTGCTGCAGGGCATACTCCTGGACGTTGACACCGTTGTTGCTAATTATCAGTTTTGCCATTTGCTTGTCCTACGTTACAAGATGGGACGGTCTGCAGTGATGCCACAGCGTCCCGGAAAAATTATCCGACCCGAATCAGGATCACAGAAATATTGTCTTCACCGCCACGCGCGTTAGCCTCGGCCACGAGAGCACTGGCCATCGTATCCAGATTGCTCTCCTGCAGAAATTGCTCCAGCTCACCATGGGGGATCTTGTCGCTGAGCCCATCAGAACAGAGAACGAAAAGATCTCCGGGAGCAGTAGCCACCTGTAGCAGATCCACCTCTACCGTATCCTGCAACCCCAATGCCCGGGTAATGACATTCCGATGTACTGAAGAGGCGGCGTCCTCCTGAGTGATTACTCCCTCATCTACCAGTTCCTGTACCAGTGAGTGGTCGCGGCTGAGCAATTCCAGCCCCTCCTCGTTGTAGCGGTAAAGCCTGGAGTCCCCCACATGGGCTGAGCTCAACAGTGCGTCATGAACCAATGCCGCCACCACAGTGGTCCCCATGCTGTGGCAATTGATATCCGTCTGCGCCTGAGCGTGAATAACCCGGTTGGCCGCCACCACGGCATCCTTTAAGATTATTTTGACCTGTTCTGCATCACCACCCTGGAGTTCGGCAAGATGCCGGGCAATCGTCTCACTGGCTAATGCACTGGCGACCTCACCGGCCAGGTGCCCTCCCATGCCATCGGCAAGGATGGCCCAACCTCCGGAGACATCCCAACGAATGGTGTCCTCATTATGCTCGCGCACCCGACCCGTGTCGGTGACACCACTCATTGTCAGCAAAGGCGGATTGTTCATTTCCCTCTCCTCTATCTCTGACAGCGCCTGATCGCCGCGGCCAGTTCACCACCATTGGGGTAGCGGTCTACAGGTTTTTTTTGCATACATTTATTAATGATGCGAGTCACGCAGGGAGGAATACCCTTACGAAACTTGCCCGGCTTGGGGTGGATCTCATTTGTAATCTTGTACATAAGACTACCCAGCGAATCGGCTTCAAATGGGAGGTGCCCTGTCACCAGCTGATAGAGCGTCACGCCCAGGGAGAAGATATCGGCACGACCGTCGACCTTCTTTCCGGCCACCTGCTCAGGCGNNGATGTTGGCGGGCTTGATATCGCGGTGCACCACATTCTTTTTATGTGCATAGGCCAGCGCCTCGGCCACCTGTTCAATGACGGTCAGCACTTCCTTGATGGGCAACAGGGATTTGGTGCGGGTGAAATGGCCAAGGTGCTCGCCACGCAGGTAGTCCATGGCGATATACGCCAGCTCCTGCTCTTCACCGACATCGTAAACATGCACAATGTTGGGGTGGTTGAGGCGCCCTGCTGTTTCCGCTTCGCGGTAGAATCGGCTTTTCACCTCATTCAGTTGGGTGCCTTCAAATTCCGATGACAGGGCCATGGTCTTGATCGCCACCTCACGCCCAATGCGCGGGTCCTTGGCCAGATAAACCAGTCCCATCGCGCCACGGCCGATCTCACGCTCCACCTGATAATGACCAATCGTCGGCGCCTGGAGCCCCTCAGCGGACATGATCACTGTGCCATTGGGTGTGGCCGGCCCGGCTTTGGCCAATACGATACGCTGCTCCATGTGCTGATTACGTTCAATACGTTCGACAACATCACGGAAAGAACCGGTGGACGACTGAATCTGCCGGAACACCGAGACGGCCTTGCTGAACTGGCGCTTGCGCTCAAAATCCAGCCCCAAATGATAGAGCTGTTCAAGCAGCTCACTATCCACCTGGCAGCGACGGTACTTCTCCAGCGCCTGCTCGAGTTCTCCCTGGCCCTGCAGCAAGCGGCCCAGCTGGCGATTCGATTCGGAGAGTTCCAGTGCCAGGAGTTCTTCATTTCGCCCAAAAAGGCTGCGCAGTGCAATCAAAAGAAAACCAAGCAGCAACACCAGTAGCGGCAGCATCAATGGCAACCACTGTCTACCCAGCAACAACAGCAGAAATTCCGCATTGATCAAGAGCAAAGCCCCCAGCAGAACAGTCACCGAGGCAGTGGAAAACCGCAGTCGCGGCAGGAGGAACATCAACAATAAGGTGACAGCAGCCAGTGCTCCGTACTGTCCCCACACCGCCCACTCGGGAATCACAACGGTATGCTGCTGCAACAGGGCATCGAGCGACAGGGCCATATTGACAAGAGGGGAAGTTTCGCTGATGTGGCCCACCAGCATCGTCTTGCCCTCGAAATATCTCGAGTTGTAACTGCCATCAAGCAGTTTGGCCATCGGATAGATGCGGATACCCTTGAGCGAGAGGTCGTTAAGACGAACATAAGGATAAAAGCGATAGGCCCGATCTGTCGGGTAAAGCAACGTTCCGAGTTTCACTCCCCCCTTGGGCAGAAACTCCACCTGCTCCGAAGTTCTAGCCCCTATGTTAAGACGCAGCAACTGAAACAGCATGCCCTGGTAACCAGCGCCTTGATACTCAATCAGCGCCGGATAATGACCGTCGGATATCTCACGAACCACCCCAATGCCAGAGGATGCATCAAGCAGGGTTTGCTGCGGTGATTGCAATGTCGCCGCCTGTGGGAAGTAAGGTGAAATCAGGCTGGGCAGGTAGTCCACAACAGGGAGAGTTTGCACCGCAACTGTTCCAAGCTGTTCACTCTCCACAGCTGTGGTTCTATCCGAGCGTGTCCGGTACGGGGCGGCCAGAATGACATTTTTGGAATTGCGGATTCCCTCAGCAAGACGCTGCTCCACCGCCAATTCATCTTGCAGGCGCACCAGTGTGTGATACGGCTCAGCCTTACGCCGACTACTGTTGCCCGGGAGCGCATCCAGATATCGTGCGACAACAGCAGAGGCCCGCGAATTCTCCGGTTCGGTCAAAGGAAGCATGAGGCCAACGGCACGAGCCCTCCAGGTACGCTTCATCAGCTCGGCCAGTTGCTCTTGTGACCACTGGCCATTGCCCTCAGGCACCTCCACAACCACAACCTTGCCTGAGCGCTCCTCAGGTGCAAAGTGCTGCAGGGTCTGGCTGTAAACGAGACGTTCCAGTGGTTGCAGCCAACCAACTTGAGCCAGCAGCAACACCGACAGCAGTGCGAGCACGCCCGGTGCCCAGCGAGAGCGTTCAGCACCGACGCCCCCTTGTTGTATTTTTGCGTTGCGTTTGCGCAATCGCCTTTCTCCCCAAATTTTAAGCGTTATTATTAACACAGCCTCCGGGCTGAAAATATGAACCCGGTCATATCCATATCCAAAGCGTAACTCTATATTATTAAGAGAACATCCTTAAGACTTATGATTCAAAAAGCACTTCCCAAACGCAAATACACCTGCTGTTCCCCAATATCGTCAACACCCCGTGCAAACCCCAGACTCATACGCAACGGGATACTATAAAAGAACACCGTATCCGCCTTAAGCTCGGCGCCATAGCTACGGTAGTAATGATCCTGCGGTTGTCCTTCATTCCAGGCTGCCCCGGTTTCGCCAAACACGGCACCGTGTAGCTGATGCAGCCCTAGCGGCGGCGCCATACTTCCCCGCTCCAGTCGTATAAGGGGAAAGCGGTATTCGATACTTGCGAGGCGCATGCTGGTGCCGGTCAGCTGCGGCAAACCTTCTTTGTAACCACGCAGTGCATAGTGACGACGATTAAACGGTGAGTTGGCTGCCGGACTATCCAGAATTTGCGGTAACGGATGGACATTGCCAATCCCGCCAAGATTAAAAGGCCGAATACCGCTATCCCCTTCGGCCCCGAGCAGCCGCACCCCCAGCACATGCGCTCCACCGAGACGCACGAACTCTTTCCAGTCAAGCGTATAAGCCCTGCCGGTGTAGTCGCTGCCGGGCAAGGTGTCGCTGTCCTCACCGGCCAGCATCACCTCACGCCCCTCCGCCCGGCTTATACCGCGTGGGAACTCCTTGGCAGAGGCGAAAGCAACCGCTACNNAACGACCAGCGACTGTTATTACTCAACCAGGGCAACACCACCTCAGCCTGCAAGTTGCGCTCTCCTCGCACTTTAAGCAACTCGCCCTCGCTCGTACGAGTATCCGTGTAGTTGTTATCCGCGTGTAATTTAAAGAGTGGAGAAAAACGGTCATAAAAATAGTCGACACTGCCGGCAATCCGGCTGTTTAACGCATCGTATCTCAAGCCCAAAACATAATTGTGTCGCAACAGGGTGTCACTGCCATCGGTAAAAATCCCAAGCTCCATGCGTTCATCGTCGATATAGAAATCGGGTAACCACCAGCGCGGGCGCAAGCTGGCATAGGGGGAATAGACATGCACCTCACCTGTGGCAACGGCCGGTGGCGAGGGCTGTGGCAACGCCCCTGAGCCCTGTTCTGGTACAACGGCACGCACCGGCCCATCCTTGAGCAGCAGACGGTACAGATCAAAACCCTCGGCATCATAACCGACATAGATCAGCTGTGTAGGATCCCCAGACTGAATCGGATAAAACGCCCCACCAATGACATTGGTCAACCGCTCGACTTTGCCGCTGGCGATGTCCAGACGATGGATGTTGTAAATCCCTTCGTAATCGGCGCTGAACAGAATTTTCCCGCCATCCTCACTGAAATGGGGGTGATTCTCTATCGCTGTCGTATGCGTCAGCGTCGACCATTCGCCGGTGGCCAGGTCAAACAAAGCCAGGTCCCAGCCCTGGCCCTCCTGCCACAACGAAGCCACAAGCTTTTTGCCATCCGGTGATAGATCAAAATGAGAGATCACCTCTCCTCCGGTGCCCTGCCAAAGCACGGCGACCTCATTTCCATCACCATCGAGCTGGTGCAGGGCATTCTGGCCGGCGCGGTTATGCACGGCAATCATTCCCTCACCGTGAGGTGACCACTGAGCCATCCGATAGCGACCGCAGTACGTCAATCGCCGCTTATGACCACCGTCGAAATCGTACCGGTAGAGGTCATAATAATACGCTGCGTTATCGCAAACCTCAGGCTGGGCCACGAGCAAGCCCTGCTCCGGATCCAGTGCCAGGCGGCTGTCAAAACCCAGATTTTCCAGACGCTCCGGTCGTTCCCCCGGCGCCAGACGCATTAGCGCCGGACGGCGCATGGCATCAAAGGCGATGTAATACAGCGTGCCGTCTCTTCCCGCGACCAACGAACTCTGAAAATAACCCTGGTGGGTCACACGCTGACCCTGTGTTTCTCCCTCCCGCTGCACTCGCTGCTGTTGCGGACGATACCGCTCGTTGAGGTGGAGATCGAATTCTTGCCACAACGGATCCAGCTCCTTGCCCAGAACCTTTTTTGCATTGGAATTAATCCGGAAGGGAATAAGATTATCGGAGTAATTATCAACCAGCCGGTGAATCGTCTCCTCACCATACCGCTCGGCGAGAAACTGATAGAAATTCACACCGTAGAGATAAGGCACCGTGCCCATCGGCCAACTGGCCAACGGTTGATTGACCTGGCGTAACGGCTTGAGACCGGCGAGGACTTCCATACGCATTAGCATATCGAAATAACTACTCTGGCCTCGGCCTACACCACGTTCCTTGTCGGTTTCGACATAGGTGGCCAATCCCTCGATAAACCATGACGGCTGAAAGACGTTCGGGAAAAATAATGGAAAGCGCCCAAAAACCCGCCGTAATCCGTCCGGCCCGCCGCTAGCCTTGTCCAAATGCAGGATATGCAGATACTCGTGAGTGAAAACCAGTTCCAGCCAGTCACCGTAGTCTTCCAGGCTATTGATGTCGTCCGGCGCTGAAAGATAAAGGGTCATGCGGTTATCAGGGATGGGCGAGGCATAGCCGTTGGAAACATNNCGCCCTCCAGACCGTTGTGAAAATGCACCTGAAAATGCTCGCTTTCCAGGCTGTACCAGTCGAGTCCGGCCTGGTGAAACACTGCTGCCTTAAGAGGCGCAATGCCAAGCAAGCACAACAAAATCACGCTACGAAAACCCCGCAGCAGAAGCCTCATCATCCCTACTCCCTGCTTATTTTATTTATTCTGGTTTTATGAAACGCCCGTCCGATAAAAAAGCCAAAATCTGCTCTATCGCCCGGCAAGAAAATAACAAACCCATGTGGCTGGCTTTCACCAGAACATGATCGCTCATCCCCGGCAGCCGCGTCTCGATGACGGCCACTGTTCCGTCATTGGGTTTTGGCACATCAGGCAGCAACAGAGAAATCCCCACAGGAAGGTAGCCGGCAATGGAACCGAGCGCCCGCTCCCCCCGCCAGCGATACAGCTCACCGGATAACGCAGGAAGACTCCGCCCGAAACAGCGTCGAAGCAAACTATTGCGACTCAACCGGTCCGCCACATAACTGCCGGTATGGGGAGTGCCGAGGGTGACGATGCGCCCCGGTCGCTGCTGAGGAAAATCGTGAAACAGTCGCCGCACCACCAATCCACCCAAACTGTGCGCGACAAAATGCACGGTCTTTGCATCCNNCATTCAGTTGCCGGGCATTTTCCCTCAGGTCCCAAGCCACGCTTCGATAACTGAACTGATAAACCTGAAAACCGGCTTTGCGCAACCGGCGACGCAGCAGAAACATCTCCGGGCCCTTCATCCATAAACCGTGCACAAGAACAATGCTATCCATATTAAGGTCGTTTGTTGTCCTGGATTCTTTACAGTGCCAGCATATTCCTTTCCGTGTCAGACTTGAAGCCGGACTCTCCCGTTGTCCGGTTAGCTGGAAGTTGCTAGAAAAACACCTTCTCGCCCACAAGCTTGATCATCGGGTGTTGGCCACGTGCATCCAGTATGCTACCGTCACCGAACTCAAGGTGAAGGCGCGCCGGAGAGCTTCGTTCAAAAGGTAGCGGGATGAACTCATAGCGCCTCTCTCCCACTTCCAGATAACCATCCGCAATACGGTTGGGCAACGGTGGAGACGGTTCCGCCACCTCTCCATCTTGCATCAACAGGACCGCTTCCTGGCTCCAGCTCCTACCCGTATACCGCCTCTCACTTTTTGTCATGTGTATACAGGCGTAGGAGAAGTGCACTTCCACGCCCTCTTCAACGAACTGAAGGTAACTGACCCGCGCCTCGTAAAGCTCCAGTTCACTGCCCATTACTCATCCCCCTTGTTCAGTCCCTGCGCCTTCGATTCGACACTTAGCGATTACAACGAGATCCTGTTACAGGCACTATAGGCGTTCTAACCCAAACCGGTATCCCCATCCGCAACTGGCGGAGATCACTCCCAGAAAACAGCATGACGCACGCAAGTCACCCAACCAAATACCCTCTTACCAATGTGCTTTTTAATCCGCCAAATCTTGCTTTTAACTGTCAATAAATGACGGTTTTCTCCCATAAAACGGCGTTAATTTATTTATTTCTAGCCTCCCTTGACTCGCCTATGAATTGACAGTAGTTTGTGCGCCCTGATTCGTTGCCCTGGCGATGAAATCAGGCTCCTCCCTAACCAATCTGATAAGGACATGCATTATGTACTTTCAATGGAGTGACAGTCTGAATACCGGCATTGCAGAAATCGACAATCAACATCGCGCAATCGCCGATTACATCAACGCCCTCTACGACGTCGAACAAACCAATGATCGTGATGAGGTCGGAAATGTACTTTCCGGACTGGCCGACTACACCCTGAACCACTTCAACTTCGAAGAGCAATTGATGGAACAAGCCGGGTACGAATTTCTCCGGGCACACCGCAAGGTACATGAGCTCTTCATAAACCGTATCGCGGAATACCGGGGACGTTTTTTAAATGGTGAGAACATCACCGATGAGCTAGTGAATCTACTTAAAAGCTGGCTTGCCAATCACATTAAACAAGAGGATCGTGGATATCTCTCCACCGTCTCGGTCGTCACCGAGGATGTTAAAAACCGTTCCTGGATTTCCGGTCTGGTGAAGAAAATCTTCGGTTAACCGTTGGGCGAGTGTGTGACGCTCGCCCCGCTCTGTTGATAGCGCTCCGACGCAATAATCTGTTGATAGCGCTCCGACGAAAGAACAGCAGAAAAGCTTAGCGATGCACGCCCCTTTAAAGCAACTTGTCGCTGCTAGGGCGAAACTTCCAGCATCCGCTCTAGTGCCAACCTGGCCTGGGCGGCCTCCCCTGGAGCCACCTTGATCTGATTGACCACATGGCCCTCCACCAGATTCTCCAACACCCAGGCCAGGTGCTGCGGGTCGATGCGGAACATGGTGGAGCACATGCAGACGGTGGGGGACATGAAGTGGACTTTCTTGTCCTCATGTTTAAACTGCTCGGCCAGGCGGTTAACCAGGTTCAGTTCGGTGGCCACCAGCCAGCGGGTGCCGGGTTCGGCATCACGGATAGTCTTGATGATGTATTCGGTGGAGCCGACGTAATCGGACTTTTGGCACACCTCGAAAGGCGATTCAGGATGCGCAATAATCTTCGCCTCCGGATACTTGGCCTTGAAAGCATCGATATGCTCAGGCTTGAACATCTGGTGCACCGAGCAGAAGCCCTTCCACAGGATCATCTTCGCCTTCTTGATCTGCTCGGGGGTGAGACCACCCAGGGGCTGATCGAAATCCCACACCACCATCTCCTCGAGCGGAATCCCCATGGCGTAGCCAGTGTTACGGCCGAGGTGTTGATCCGGGAAGAACAGCACCTTCTCGCGCTGGCTGAAAGACCACTCCAGTACGTTGCGGGCATTGGTCGAAGTACAGACGATGCCACCGTGGCGGCCACAGAAGGCCTTCAGATCCGCCGCGGAGTTGATGTAGGTAACCGGGGTAATACTCTGCTCAGGGTCCAGCACCTCGGCCAGCTCACGCCAGGCGCGCTCGACCGTGGCCAGGTCAGCCATATCGGCCATAGAACAGCCGGCAGCCATGTCGGGCAGGATAGATATCTGATCGTCTCGGGACAGGATGTCGGCCACCTCGGCCATGAAGTGCACGCCGCAGAAGACGATGTACTCGGCCCTGGAATTCGCGGCTTCGCGCGAGAGCTTGAGCGAGTCGCCGGAGAAGTCCGCATGGCGGAACACCTCTTCGCGCTGGTAGTGATGACCGAGGATCACCAGACGCTCGCCGAGTTTCTCCTTGGCGGCGACAATGCGCGCCTCGGCTTCGGCATCGGACAACTGGGCATACTCCTGGATCGGTTTCACGTTGCTCATCTTTTCTCGCTGCAATCTCTTGCTTCATGTACTGGCATATGCACATGCTGCGTGGACTCTGGGGCACGACCCACCTGTTTCAGATTCGCTCAGGTAAATTGATGTTTTCCAAAGGAGCCCAGCCCCCCTGGGTGAATATCCGCCGGTCGGACTCGGCTCCTACAGTGTATTCCACCACGCCTGTTCGTGCTTCCGTTCAGGAGGCCGCCTTGTCCTCTTTCTGCGGCTTGGCGACACGAATCCCGAGTTCCACCAGCTGGGCGGTCGAGACCTGGGACGGGGCACTGGTCAGCAGATCGGCAGCGGTCTGGGTCTTGGGGAAGGCCATGACGTCGCGGATCGACTTGGCGCCGGTCATCAGCATGACCAGGCGGTCGAGGCCGAAGGCCAGGCCGCCGTGCGGCGGGCAGCCGTACTTGAGCGCCTCGAGCAGGAAGCCGAACTTCTCCTGCGCCTCCTCGTCGGGGATACCGAGGGCGCGGAACACCTTCTCCTGCACCTGCTCGCGGTAGATACGCATGGAGCCGCCGCCGATCTCGGTGCCGTTGAGCACCATGTCGTAGGCGCGCGAAAGGCAGTTGCCCGGATCGGACTCAAGCTTGTCGATGTCCTCCTCGCGCGGCGAGGTGAAGGGGTGGTGCAGGGAGTAATAGCGGCCGTCCTTCTCGTCCCACTCGAACATCGGGAAGTCGACCACCCACAGCGGGCGCCAGCCGTGCTCGACCATGCCGAGGTCGTGGCCGAGCTTGACGCGCAGCGCGCCGAGGGCCTCGTTGACCACCTTGGCCTTGTCGGCACCAAAGAACACCAGGTCCCCATCTTCGGCACCAACGCGCTCCATGATGCCCATGGCCACGTCGTCCGGCAGGAACTTGAGGATCGGCGACTGCAGGCCCTCGCGGCCCTTGGCCAGCTCGTTGACCTTGATGTAGGCCAGCCCCTTGGCGCCGTAGATGCCGACGAACTTGGTGTAGTCGTCGATCTCCTTGCGCGAGATCTCGCCGCCCTGGGGTACGCGCAGCGCGGTGACGCGTGAGCTTTCGTCGTTGGCCGGACCGGAGAAGACCTTGAACTCCACGTCCTTCATGAGATCGGCCACTTCAATCAGCTCCAGCGGGATACGCAGGTCCGGCTTGTCGGAGCCGTAGCGCTCCATCGCCTCGGCATAGGGCATGCGCGGGAACGGATCGGGCAGCTGCTCTTCCAGCACCTTGGCGAACATCTCGCGGATCATGCC
>JABAOG010010607.1_pt1 | contig 13746 bp, 15 predicted proteins | sample 7062131 | NCBI WGS metagenome assembly JABAOG01 (sample SAMN14538629, study PRJNA623070) | marine sediment metagenome | biome: marine biome [ENVO:00000428]; feature: marine pelagic biome [ENVO:01000023]; material: deep marine sediment [ENVO:00002113] | place: India: Arabian Sea | collected... | reverse complement strand
ATCAACACAATGGCCAGCGCCACCGGGAACGTGATCCACCGCCCCGGCAGCAGCCCCAGCCCGAACAGCGCGAACGCCAGCTCGCCCGTGCTGAACGAGAGTGCGGTCAGCCCAACCAGCAAGGGGGAGGGCGCGGCTGGCCCCGCATCACGTCGGAGCCAGCGGTCAACCAGCGGCCACAGGCACAGCCAGCCTGCCGGGAGGAGGATCAGCGCCAGCGGGGAGACGGTCATCCAGCGGTGCGGGCTACTGGTAGCGCTCGATAGCCGGGGTACGCATCGCGGCTTCGATGGCCGCCCGGTCGCGGGCCAGCTCCTCCAGCACCACCCGGTGCGGGATCAGGATCGCCAGCAGGTCGGCGTCTTTCGCCGCCTCAGCCAGCGACTCGTAGCCCATGCCGTCGATCAGCGGGTCGTAGTGCGCCACGTCGTAGCCGTCTTCACGCAGCAGCTTCACGATCTCGAGCGCCGGGCTCTCGCGCGGGTCGTCCACGTCAGGCTTGTAAGCCGCGCCGATCACGGTCAGGCGCGGTGCAGAGATATCTCGCACGCGGCGGCGGATGCGCGCCGCAATCCGCGCGGGCATCTCGTCGTTGATCAGCCGCGAGGTGAAGATCAGCCGCGAGTTAGCTGGGTCGACCTCTTTGATGAACCACGGGTCGAGCGGGATGCAGTGCCCGCCGACGCCGATGCCGGGGCTCAGGATGTTGACGCGCGGGTGCTTGTTCGCCAGCTCGATGGCACGCCGCCCGTCGATGCCGAGCGTCTCTGCGACGGCGTTGAACTCGTTGGCGAGCGCGATGTTCACGTCGCGGTACGAGTTCTCCATCAGCTTGGCCAGCTCGGCGGTCACGTCGTCGGTTTTGTACAACTCACCCTTCACGAAGCTGGCGTAGACCGCGGCGGCCATGTCGCGAGTCTTTTCGTTGATCCCGCCGATGATGCGGTCGTTGTACACGATCTCGTGGAAGATGTCGCCGGGCAGGATGCGCTCTGGGCAGTGCGCGAGGTAAACTGTCTCGCCTACCACGAGGTCAGTCTGCTTCTCGATCATCGGGGTGACGCGCTCGCGGCACGTCAGCGGTGGGATGGTGGACTCGNNAGGGGATGATGCTCTGCATCGCGTCGTCCACGTACGACATGTCCGCAGCCTTCTTGCGATGGTCGAGCGGGGTCGGCACCGCGATGATGAAAATATCCCCTTCGACCGGCTCCAGCTGCGCGCGGAGGTTCTTCTTCACGTCCGGGTCGGCCATCAGCGCCTGAAGCTCATCTTCCTTGATGTTCATCACGCCGTCGTTGATGGCCCGCACGATGTTCTCGTTGATGTCCACGCCGACCACGTCGTGCCCGGCTTTGGCCAGCATCAGCGCCGCCGGAAGCCCCACGTATCCGGTGCCGACGACCACGATCGTCTTTGGCTCAACCACGGCCGTACACCTCTTTCTGCCACTCGATGGTGCGCCGGATGCCTTCCTCCAGCGACACGGTTGCGCGGTGATCCAGATCCCGCTTGGCCTTGCTGTTGTCCGACTTCTTGTCCCGCGTGTTGTGCGCCTCGAACTCGACGTACTTGACCTGCGAGTCGTCCTTGCCGAGATTGGCGAGGATCATGTCCGACAGCGTCTTGATATCGTGGTACTCGTCGCCGGAGATGTTGTACACCTCGCCAGGGATGAAGTTCTCGGAGATATTCGCCAGCGTCCGCACCGTGTCGGTGATGTAGGACGACGTGCGGTGATGGTCGAGGTAAACGGTGTACGGCATGTCGTGCAGCGCACGGTACACGAACTGGCACACCACGCTGCGATACTCGGAGTAGGGCTCGCCGGGGCCGTAGGTGTTGAACAGCCGCACGCGCACCGTCTCGGTGTTGTCACGCTCCGCCGAGTTGAGGATCTGCATCTCGTTGACCCACTTCGAGATCGCGTAGTCGTTGAGCTGCCGGATCGCCTCACGGCCCATCACGTCTTCGGCCATCACCTCCGGCCAATCGCCGTAGACCTCGGAGCTGCTGGTAAACACCATGCGGAAGCCGCGTTCGGCTTGCAGGCGCAGCAGGTTCTTGGTGCCGACGGCATTGGTCTGCCACAGCGTTTCGTAGTAATCCTCGCCGTTCCAGCGGCCAAACTCGGCGGCGAGGTGGTACACCAGATCGAAGTCACGCCCGTCGAACACGCGCTCGATCTGGCGGTAAATACCAATATCGCTGCGGGTGTACTGCGGGCCAGCCGCATGCACGCGGTCGGTGACCCACACGTCGTGACCGCGCTGGCGAAGGTCGTCGGTGAGGGGGGCGCCGACTGCGCCCAGCCCCCCGGTTACGAGAATACGCATGAGGTTGTCGTCTACTCCTTGTGTGTCGCAGCACCCTGCCTGAAGGCGAGCCTCGCCGCGGAGTATACCGCTACGATCAAAGCCGCAGGCAGGATGGGGATAGCAAACCGGATCACGTCTTCGCGGAAATTATACGCCGCCAGCATCGGCAGCAGGTAGGCCAGCGGCGCGCCGATCAGCAGCAGCAGGGCGGCGCGGTTGTGCGCCTGCTGGAGCTGCCACACCACGAACAACCCCGCTGCCAGCGCCAGCGCCAGCGGCACCAGCAGCCAGGGCCGCTGCCCGATGAAGTGGTTGAAGGTATTCAGTACGTTCCCCGGGCTGAACCACAGGTTGCCGAGCAGATCTCCCCGCGGTCGCAGCAGCGTGCCACCGTGTGCGCTCATATCGCCGACCGAGATGTACCCGGTGGTGAACGGCAGGTTAAAGGCGACCTGGTTGTACCACGCCTGTGGCAGGTAGGCGATGAATGCGGCCCCCAGCGCGGCGGCGAACGCCCGCCAGCCGAATAGCACCCACACTCCCAGCATCAGAAAGCCCGCCATCGTGATCACGTGGAACCGGAATGTCACTGCCAGCGCCAGCGAAGCGCCAACCGCAATCAGCGCCCCGAAGGGCAGCTCCGCCCCACGTGGGCGGCGGGCCAGCCGGGCCAGCAAGACGGTCGCCAGCAGCAGGAAGAAGGTCGCAGGCGCGTCTGACAGGCCGTTGAGCCAGCCCAACTTGGGGACGGTCGTGCTGCGCAGAACGACGCTCTCCGGGTGCCAGAAGAAGGCCCAGTATGCGCCGAGCGGCAGCAAGGCCCACAGCGCCGCTGCGCCGAGCGTTACGCGGGCATCCTCGAACAGTGCGCGGGCCAGCACCCCGACCAGCACCACCGACAGCCCGCCCAGCACGAAGCCGTTGATCACGACCAGCGGGGCGGCGATCTCCATCACGTTGTACGGCTTGAGCAGCAGCAGCCACGGGAGCATCACCAGCGCCTGCCCCAGCCCCACCACGGATTCTTCCGGCGCGCCCGTCAGCAGCGACCGCGCGAGGCTCAGCNNGCTCAGCATTAGCTCCTGATCCCCGCCGTGGTGCAGGTACCAGCCGTAGCGGTTCTCAAGCGGCAGGATGTTCAACATCAGCAGCAGGTCGATCGCCCAGCGCAGCGCCATCAGCCCCAGCAGGCCGCGCCGCACGCCGTCGAGCGACGCCCAGCCGGTTACCGGTTGGCGTGCAGAGAGCGGAACTGCGTTGAGGCTCTCGATCGGGGAGGGGGCCGCCATAGGCCGTGCACTCTTACCTGAGATCACTGCGGGTCAAACCGGGAAAAAGTACGTCAGCACGATCGCCCGGTACGTCAGGCCGCAAGTTTGCCGCAACGGGCAGGCTTTCGCAACAGCGGCACCGCTGCCTGAGGCAGCGCGATCATATCCTGTGCAGTGCGGGCTGGCCAGCCGCTGTCAGTAGGCAGCGGCAGCGCGGACGACCTGTGCGATCTCGTCGATGGAGGCGTCTTTGCGGAGAATACCCGATGCGCCAGCCGCCAGCGCATCCTGAATCTTGAGCGAGTCCGGTTCGGCCGTGAGGACCACGACTTTAATCGAGGGGTAGGTGCTGCAGATAGCTTGCGTGGCCTGCACGCCGTCCATACGGGGCATGCCGAGATCCATGAGTACGACGTGTGGGCGGTGCAGCGCGCACATCGAAACGGCTTCGCGGCCATCCCACGCCTCGCCGACCAGCTCCATATCGCTAAATACGCGCAGTAGCAGGGCAAGGCTGTAACGCACCCTTTGTTGATCGTCGGCGATCAGCACACGGATTCGGTTATTCGGCAAACTAATACCACACTCACTTGATTTACACGCGATCAAAAGGCGGGCATTACGTGCCACGCCTCGTAACTTCCAGTGTAAATCCACAAACGAGCCGGCGCTTCCGCCAACCGGACAGGCCATTCGACAGCACAGCATAGCCGTGCGACCCGGTCATTTGACCAGGCGGTGCTGCATCGCGAGCGCGGTGGCCTCGGTTCGGCTGGATACACCCATCTTGGCGAGAAGGCTGCTGACGTGGAACTTGATCGTCGAGCGGCTGACCGACAGGTGCTCCGCGATCTGGCGATTCGTCATGCCCTCGGCAATCAGCGCCAGCACTTCCAGCTCTCGCTCGGTCAGGTTGAATGTGGGGGTTGGAGGTGTGCGAGTGGCTTTTTCGATCAAAAACTGCGTGGCTTCCGGCGCGAGAGTGGGGCGCCCCGCATAAGCGGAGCGGATCGCGTTCGCGATCTCGTCGATGGTGGTGTCTTTCAGCAGGTAGCCGATGGCTCCTGCCTGCAGCGCATCGTGGACGTAGTTTTCGGCCTTGAAGCTGGTGAGCGCGACGATCTGTACGGACGGGAAGCGGCGGCGCACTTCGTGCGTGAGCTCGACGCCATCCATACCCGGCATTACGAGATCCATCAGGACCACGTCCGGCTCGTCCTGCTCGATCAACTCGATAGCTTCCTTGCCTGTCTTTGCATCTGCGATGAGGGTCAGGTCTTTGAAGCTTCGCAGCAGAACGGCCAGCCCCTCCCGTACCATGTCGTGATCGTCCACCACCATCACGCGGATCGGGTCGCTTTCACTCATCATGGTTTTCGTCTGGCTCCCAGTTAATGGTAACAGTGGTACCGCTACCGGGCGTGCTTCTTACTGCTAGCGCCGCGCCAATCGACTCGGCACGCTCGCGCATGATTTGAAGGCCAAAACTGCCGAAATCGACCTCCGCTGCGTCGAACCCACGGCCATCGTCGTGGATTTCGAGCTGCACCCCCTGCCCACGGCAGCGCAGGACCACGCTGACGCGATCCGGGCGGGCATGGCGTGAGATGTTATTCAGTGCCTCCTGTGCGATGCGATAGATCATGATACGCGGTTCAACCGGAAGGTCACACTGGCCATCCACTTCCAGCGAGATCGAGGCGGGGGTCCGCCCCGCGAACGATTTGACCAGCTGGCGCAGCAGGTCTTCCACACGCGCGCGCTGCAGCTCCTGCGGGCGAAGCTCCATCAGCAGAGCGCGCATCTCGGCGAGCGCGCCGCCGGTCAGATGCGCGAGCTCGACCATATTCTGCCGCACCAGTTCGGGGTCCTCATCCATCAGCCGCGGCAGCGTCTGCGCGATCACGTTCGCCGAGAACAGGGTCTGGTTGACCGAGTCGTGCAGATCCCGCGCGATCGTGTTTCGCTCCTCCATCACCGCCAGCTCTTGCGCCTGCTGGTACAACCGCGCATTCCGGATCGCAATCCCGGCTTGATCAGCAAACGCCGTGAGCCGGGTTGCGTGGCGTTCATCGAACGCGTTCACGTCGGCGCTGTCGAGGTTGAGAAAGCCGATCACCTCGGATTCGACGCGAATCGGCGCACACAGGAACGACCGGATCCACGACAAGCCCGGGTGCAGCAGCAGCCACGCCTCGCTCTGGGTGACGTCGTTCAGCAGCAGAGCCTCGCCGGTCACCATAATCTGCTTGTATAGAGGCGCGTCCTGTATAAAGAACGTCAGCGCGATGACTTCGTCAACCGAGGTGTGGGAATCGTAACCGCGCGCGCGGACGATGTGCACCAGCCCACCCTCTTCCACCAGCATAATGTTGGCGGTGTCGTGGTCCACCACGCGGCGGACGTTGGCGAGGATGCGATCCAGCACCTCGTCGAGGTTCAGCGTGCTGTTCAGGGCAGCGGCGGTATCGATCAGCGCCTCGGTAAAATTGTACTGGTCGCGCTCCGCTTCGCGGGCCTCCATCTGGGCGGTGATATCCCGCCCGATGGCCTGGATTTCGACGACGTTGCCTTCGTCGTCCAGCATCGCCACGTCTTCCCACTGCAACCACCGCCAGCCCTCCACCGTTCGCGCCCGCTGTTCAACCGTGACGCGGTACGGCGGCTCGTACAGTTTCTCCATTGCTTCAAGCGTGCGGGCCAGATCGTCTTCGTGGACGAGCGGCTGGAACTTCTCGCCGATCAACTCGTTAAAGCTCTTGCCAAATTTATGGCAGTATGCCTCGTTTACGAACCGGAAGCGTCCTTTCGGGTCGACCCGGACGATCATCGCTTCCTGCGATTCGACCAGCCCTCGATATAACTGCTCGCTGCGGCGCAGTTGCTGCTCGGCTCGCTGCGAACGCTGGAGAAGACCCTTGAGTTGCTCGTTGGCTTCAGCCAGCTCGGACGTCCGCCGCTCGACGCGCTCTTCGAGTTCGAGGCGCGTGCGCCGCAGATCATCTTCGGCCCGCCGCCTGCGTGTGATGTCCTGCAACACCCCGGCCGTCCCCGTCACCTCGCCTGCCTCGTCACGCAGGGCACAGACACGGAGTTCCAGCCATTTATCCCAAATGTAGCCTTCGTAAGCATACTCGCCGTCCTCCAGCGCGATCTGGTGGGCATCAAGCGGACGACTATCCAGATGAAGCTCTTCCGAAATTTGTTTCACCGTCTTGCCAATGAACGTCGAGGTCAGTTCAGTCAGCCACGGGATGCCAGAGATAAGCTGAACGATCCGGAACTCGATGTCTGTCGTCCAGAACAAGCTCGTGGTGCGTTCAGCCGCCGCGCGAAGCAGCGCGTACGGGTCAGCGGGGGACGGCTGCNNAGCAAACAACAGGCCCGCTGTGCCAGATAGCAGGTACGCCAAGAGCATAGATGCGTCCGCGGCCGTGCCCAAAGCAGGCATCCGATTGGCTACTCACTGGGTTTATAACGTGTAATGTGGTCCAACCACACCTCAATCAGCCCGATGATGTTAGTGTAACCGCATTAACTCGATTACGCGATCCGGCCGACTCTGAGGGTGACGCAACTCGTGCTGCATCGCAAGGTAAACCAGCAGGGGCCGCCTTCCGGCAGCCCCTGACAAACCAGCGCCGCTTCCGGCGCGGTGAGCGAACGCACGGGTTAATCGGCAACGAGGCTGGCGAACTGCACGCGCAGGTTGGTGAGCCGCTTGCCCAGCGCCTGCGCCAGCCGCTGCATCAGCACGGTGCCGCTGATACAGTCGTCGATCATGAAGNNCGAGGCGGATCAGGCGCGCGTCGCCCGAGGCAACCGCACCGAGTGTGTAGACGTACGGCTCGACCAGCGCGGACCATCCGAGCACGTCCCCCGCAACCAGCGTTGCGAGATCGATCTGGTGCTCGCCGGCCTCGTCCAGTTTTAGCTTGAGTTCGACAGAGCCGCTGTCAACCAGGTACAGGGCATCTGCCTCATTGCCCTCTTGGAAGATCCACGTTCCTGCGGCGAGGGAAACCTCATCTCCCATCATCGCGAGGGTCTTGAACACACCGGGCTCAAGCCCGGCAAATAGCGCGTAACGGCGCAGCGTTTCCGGCGAGATCATTACAGCCTCCAGAACTGTTCGAGGGAGAGTGAGAACGGATCGACGACCGGTTCGCAGCCGAGCAGGCGATGCACCGCCATGACCACTTCGGGCAGCGCCGCAGCCACCGGCGGGGTGGGCACGTCCCCAAACGTCAGGACTTCCTGCGCCTGCACCGCGACGATCTGAATGCGCTCGTCGGCAGGCAGCGGTGCGCCCAGGCTTCGCCCGACGCGCAGCGCGGTCGGCAGGTCGGCGTCGTGCGCGCTCGCGCTGTTCAACGTCTCGCTCAGGTGTCCGGCGTCGAACTCGACCACCGTGCCGACTTCACCCTCCGGGGCCCACATGGCATCGAGCAGGATCACGCGCTCGTAGCCGACCATCGCTTCCATCAGGCTCAAGCCGCCGACCGCCAGCTCGGCGATGTCCACGTCCGCCTCGGCGGGCAGCGTGCGCTCCAGCATCCGGGCAGCATAGATACCGACGCCATCGTCGGTCAGAATCGGGTTGCCCAGCCCAATGATCAGAGTATTCATCGTGGACAAGGGTGAAGCCGGGGCAGGGTGAACCGCCCCGGCCTCACCCGTCTGACGATCAGTCCACATACTGCGAACGCTGGTCGACGACCTGGCCGTGCGCGTCACGCACGACGACCTCCAGTGGCATCTGCCCTGGCAGCGAGTGCGTGGCACAGCTCAGGCACGGGTCGTAGCTGCGGAACGCCATCTCGACCATATTCAGGATGCCGTCGTTGACCTCCCCGCCCTTGATCACCGCCTCGGCGGCACGCTTGATGCTGAGCGTGATCGGGGCATTGTTGTTAGTGGTGCCGACGATCAGGTTCACCTTCGTCAGCAGCCCGTTGGCGTCCGTCTCGTAGTGGTGGGTCAGGGTGCCGCGCGGCGCCTCGACGATGCCCACGCCCACGGTCGGCGTCTCGGTCGGGATCGTGCGCACGTTCGGGCTGGTGATCTCCTCGTCGGTGGCGAGCTCCAGCATGCGCTCGGCGGCGTACAGCAGCTCGACCAGCCGCGCCCAGTGGGTCGCCAGCGTGTGGTGCACCGGCTTGCCGCCGAGCGTGGCGTAAAGCTTTTCGTAGGCCTCCTGCGCGCGCGGGGTCGCCATGCCATCCGCCGCGTTGAGGCGGCTGAGCGGCGTGGCCGCGTACATCCCGGAGTCCGGCCCGTCCACGAAGCCCTTCCAGCCCACGTCTTTCAGGTACGGGTACTTCAGGTAGCTGTACGGCTCGACGTGCTCGGCAATGTGCTGCGCGTATTCCTGCGGCGCGTACTTCACGAACTCGCTGCCGTCCGGCCTGACCACGCGCACGTTGCCATCGTAGAAGTTGACGTGGTTGTTCTCGTCCACCAGGCCCATGTAGTAGGTCTGCTGCGTGTAGCCGCCGCTGACGATCAGATCCACGTAGTCGCTGTTTTGCAGCACGATCTGGTCGAAGATCTCCAGCGACCACTGCGCGAACTCGACGTTCTCCCGCGCGATCTTCTCGATGAACTGCCGTTCTTCCTCGTTGATCGCCTTCGACATGCCGCCGGGGAGTGCGGACACCGGGTGGATGGCCCGCCCGCCGATGATCTTGATCACCTCGTGGTTGAACTTGCGGGTGTTGATGACCTTCATCCCCGCCTCGACGCCGACAACCCCGACCACGCCGAGGATGTTGCGCTGCCCGGCCGGGGCGCCGGGGCCGACCACGAAGTCCGGCCCGCCGAGCGCGTAGAAGTGCGTGGCGTGGTCCGTCACGTAGAAGGCGCTGTAGAACAGCTCGCGCAGTTTCTTGCCCGCCGAGGGCGGCTCGACGTGGTACAGGTCGTCCAGCGCCTTGGCCGCGGCCATGTGGTGCGCCTCGGGGCAGACGCCGCAGATGCGGTTGGTGATCCGGGGCATCTCCTCAGCGGGGCGGCCCAGGCAGAAGACCTCGAACCCGCGCAGCTCCGGCACCTGGAAGTAGGCGTTGGCCANNGTGGCCCTCCTAGTCCTTCAGACTCGGGTCGAGACGCGGCATTGTGGGGATGGGGGCAGCGACTTTGTGCCCATTGTGCGCCTCAAGGTTCGTGCGGTGCAGCATCGAGTGCGGCAGGCTGAACCGGTAGAAGTAGCCTGCCGGGTCGGGCAGGGTATCGAGGATCGCGTNNATCGCGTCGATCTCTTCCGGCGTCTTGGCATCGATGACCGACGCAATCGCGCCGATCAGCTTGGCCCCGGCATCCACCACGCCCTCGTTCGGGCCGTAGCAGCCGCGGCAGCCCATGTTCACTGCAGGGCACAGCGCCCCGCAGCCCGCGCGGGTCGCAATCCCGGCGCAGAACAGCCCCTGATCCAGCAGACAAAGGTCGGGGTCGGGGATGATCTCCTGCGGGCGGTAGAAGCGGGTGATCTTCTTCTCCTCGCGGGTGCGCGGGCACTCGTCACAGACGGTGACGTCCATCCCGATCACCGAGCCGGGGGGCGGTAGCTGGCCGCTGACGATGGCATCCACCGCCGCCGCCGTCCACTGCGCCTCCGGCGGGCAGCCAGGCAGGTAGTAGTCGACCGGCACCACCTGGTCGAGCGTCTTGACGGTGTTCCAGAAGTCGGGCAGCGTGAGCACGCCTTCCGGTACCGTGGTGCTGAGCTGCGGGAGCACCCCGTCGGGGTTCACGGTGGAGGGGGAGTCGCCATAGATGAAGTTGAACATCTGCTCGCGGTCGTTGAAGTTGGCGAGGCCCGGCATCGAGCCCTCGACCGCGCACGCGCCGTAGGCCACCAGCACCTTGCTCTTCTGGCGCAGCAGGTGCGCCATGTGCTCGTTGTGGTCGTTGCGGATCGCACCGTTGAACAGCGTCACGTCGATCTCGCCATCCGCCAGCGCTGCAACGTCGGCCTCTTTGAAATCCATCACGCAGGGCCAGAACACGATGTCGAATGCCTCGGCCACCTCGAGGATCTTCTCGTGGATTGCGAGAACCGCGATCTCGCAGCCGCCGCAGGACGAGGCCCAGTACAGCGCGAGTTTGGGCTTGCCGTTGTCAGTCATGCGCGACCTCCTCGATCTCCGGTGCAGGCGTTCGCGGGGCGACGTCGGTGACGTTATCCTGCCATTCCAGCGGGCCGAGCCGTGCGATCACGTCGGTCATCGTGGTCACGGTTTCGGTGAAGTGCGTGCCCTGCGCCGCCGATGCCCATGCGATCTGCACCCGGTCGGGGTGGACACCGAGCTGCGCCAGCGTGCGTCGCAGCAGGGCCATCCGGCGCATCGCTTTGTAGTTGCCTTCTTCGTAGTGGCACTGGCCGGGGTGGCACCCCATCACCAGCACGCCGTCAGCCCCCTCACGGAGGGCTTTGATCACGAACGTGGGGTCCAGGCGGCCCGTGCACATGATGCGGATGTCGCGCAGGGTGGCGGGGTAGCCGAAACGACTCGTCCCGGCCAGGTCTGCCGCACGATACGAGCACCAGTTGCACAGGAAGCCGACGATCACCGGGCGGCGGTCGCCCCACTCAGGGTTGGTTTCGCTGTAGTTGCGTTTCGTCATGGTGGCCTCCTTGCTACTTGGCCTCGACCGGGGCAGGTTCGCGGTAGGTGACACGGTCGCCGTTGGGCCGCACGTCGTACAGCAGCCCTTCGATCTGCGACATGATCGAGTCGAAGGTGTAGTGCTGCCCTTCGATGACCTGGCTGGGGCAGGCAGCCACACAGGTGCCACAGCCCTTGCACAGCGCCGGGTTGACGCGGCTCACGCCGAGATCGGAGAGGAAGTCGATCGCACCGTACGGGCACAGGTTGTTGCAGATGCGGCACCCGGAGCAGCGCTCCTCGTCGATCTGCGCGCGCACCGGCTCGATCTCAACCTGACCCTGGCTGATCAGCGAGAGCACACGGGCTGCAGCCGCAGCCCCCTGGCCGACGCTGGCGGGGATGTCCTTCGGCCCCTGGCAGGCCCCGGCGATGAAGACGCCGTCGGTCATGGTCGCCACCGGGTCGAGCTTGGGGTGGCGCTCGGTGAAGAAGCCGGCCTCCGAGCAGCCGATACCGAACTTGTGCGAGACTTCGACCGCGTCTTCCTGCGGCTCCATCGCGGCCATCAGGATGACCATATCGACCGGGACGCGCCGCTGCTTGCCGATCAGCGTGTCCTCGGCCTGCACGATCAGCTTGCCCTCTTCGCCGGGCAGCCGGGCGGCGTCGGTCACTTCCGCCGCGCGCCCGCGGATGAAGTGCGTGCCTTCCTCCATCAGCCGGTTGTAGAACTTCTCGTNNCGGTTCGCATGTCGATGTAGAAGCTGTACACCTCGGCATCGGTCTTCTCCTTGACCAGGTGGGCGAACTTCAGCGCAGCCATGCAGCACGTCGCCGAGCAGTACTCGTTGTAGTGCTTGTCGCGGCTGCCCACGCAGTGGATCAGCGCCACCGACTGCGGCTCGGTGACGCCGTCGCGCAGCACGATCTTGCCGTTGGTCGGGCCTGACGCGTTGCTCATGCGCTCGAACTCGAGGCTGGTGAACACGTTCGCCAGCCGCCCGTAGCCATACTGCGGGATGCGCTGCGCGTCGAACATCTTGTAGCCGGTCGCCAGCACAATGTTGCCGACGTTCAGTACCACCACTTCATCTTCCTGATCGAACTGGATCGCGCCCGTCGGGCAGAACTTCTCGCACGCCTTGCAAGTGCCCTTCTGGAAGTAGATGCAGCTCTCGATATCGATCACCGGGTATTTCGGCACAGCCTGCGGGAAGGGTCGGTACACCGCAGTGCGGTAGCCCAGCCCGGCCTCGTACACATCGTCCACGACCTTCGCCGGGCAGCGCTCCCAGCAGTCCCCGCAGCCAGTGCACAGCGAGGTATCCACCTTGCGCGCCCGATTGCGGACCCGCACCGTGAAGTTGCCCACGTACCCGTCGACCTGCTCAACCTCGGAGTAGGTCATCAGCGTGATGTTCGGGTGGTTCCCGGCGTCGAACATCTTTGGGGTGAGGATGCAGGCCGCACAGTCGAGGGTGGGGAAGGTCTTGTCGAACTGCGCCATGTGCCCGCCGATGCTCGGCTCGCGCTCAACCAGATACACCGGGTGGCCTGCGTTGGCGATCTCCAGCGCGGTGTTGATCCCGGCGATGCCGCCGCCCACCACCAGCGTCGGCTCCTTGATCTCCGCGATGAACGGCTCCAGCGGCTCAAGCTCCAGCGCACGCCGGATCGCGCCCGACACCAGCGACTTGGCCTTATCCGTCGCCGAGTCTTTCGAGTGCTGGTGCACCCAGCTCGCGTGCTCGCGGATGTTGGCCATCTCGCACAGGTAGGGGTTCAGCCCGGCGCGCTGGCAAGCCTTGCGGAAGGTCGGTTCGTGCATGTGGGGGGAGCACGCAGCGACCACGACGCGCGTCAGCCCCTCTTCTCTGATATCCTGCTCGACCAGTTCCTGGCCGAGGCTGGAGCACATGAATTTGTAGTCTTTTGCAACGGCGACGTTGGGCAGGGTGCCTGCCCACTCTGCGACCGACTCGACATCCACCGTCCCGGCGATGTTATGGCCGCAGTGGCAGACGTATACGCCGACTTTCTCTTCACTCATGGGTTGCGTCCTTTCTCGCCCGGTGGCTCAGCGTCGGCTGGACGGCATGGGAAGGGCGGATTTATCGCGCCGCTTCGGGCGATACGTCTTTTCGTCTTCTTCCTGCCCGATCTTCGACAGCGCGCCTGCGGCTGAGACGATCTCGCTGCCGATACCAACCTCCTCCGGCGACATGCCAAAGGCCAGCCCCATCACCTGCGTGAAGTACAGCACCGGNNGTCAGCCGCGTACTCGTCTGCGTTGTGCACGATCCGGCGGATCAGCTCGTACGCGACGTTCTCGCTAATCTGCGTCATATGGCCGCCGCAGCAGTGCGTTTTGAGGGGGAAGTCGACCACCGTTGCGCCCAGCGCCTGCAGCAGCTTGTCGAGGTGCGTCGGGTACTCAGGGTTGGTGCCGGGCTCGATCATGCCGGGCCGCGCGATCAGGCAGCCATAATACGGGGCAACGCGCAGGCCCTTTAGCGGCTGGCTGACGTTCGTAGCGATGGTATCGTA